>Ga0137394_10003924_pt1 | contig 11222 bp, 10 predicted proteins | sample czobulk116metaG_FD_108278 | JGI IMG/M metagenome (GOLD analysis project Ga0137394, IMG submission 108278) | Vadose zone soil microbial communities from Angelo Coast Range Reserve, California, USA - czobulk1.16 metaG | ecosystem: Environmental > Terrestrial > Soil > Vadose zone | place: USA... | reverse complement strand
GCACGCTGAGGCTGTGGACGGATCGGCTGCTGGCCGAGGCGAAGAACGAATTTCCGGAGAAGGTCACTGCCTTCCGCAAAGGCATGGCTGTGCACGGCCGCTACGGCGAACCATGCCCACGCTGCGGGGAAAAAGTTCTGCGCATCCGCTACGCTGACAAAGAGACGAATTATTGTGCCCGGTGCCAGACGCGCGGCAAGGTTCTCGCAGATCGCAGTTTGTCTCGACTGCTGGGCTCCGATTGGCCACGTACCCTGGAGGAGTTGGAAGCTCTCAAGCGGCGTTAAGAACTCGCACGTGCAAAACTGGGTTTGCTGGAGACCCACCCCGGGTCGATCAGACCCACTCTTGAGTCTACTTTCCTGACGCAACCGGTGCTTTCTTCTTGCATTAACACCGTAGAGGTCCTGCTTCCTGATTGGCACTTGGCTTGCCCGAGATTCAGTTACCAAGCTTCGCCTGTAAGGAGGATTCTCAGGATGGCCAGGTCGCGACCAATGTGCGACAGACACCCGAATCTGCAGATGATGCCCTGTAGTTTGCAGACCGTGGCGGGAAAGACCTTTGGATACGTTTGCGCGGTTCCCGGATGCGGCCGTTACTACGGCCCAAAGGGATACTTCGATGCTCCGGTGGAGGGCACGGAATCAGAGATCAAGCTCAACCGCCGGGCGGCTGCGCGCGAAGCTATCCTGCGTGCCATTCGTGGCCGCCCGCAGTAACCACAACTCCCAGCTCGTTTCGACTGCAGCTGTTAGGTGTCCAGGGACCCGCTACGCCAACATCGAGCAGGCTCTTGCTGATCTCAGCGACCGTTTTCAGTGTCTGTAGATTCGCCGAGGCTTGTTGCTTCGCCGACAGCAATGCCACGATCTCAGCGCTGAGATCCACCGTGTCGAGGCTAACGCAGTTGGACGAGGCTGCACCGGCCGCCTCCAGTTGGGTTTCGGCCTGTGGCACTCCCTGAAGGGCTATGCCGGTAAGATCCACGGTTCTCCCATCGACTCCACTCCTGTTGGACTCTTAGTCGCGTCCCCTCCCTGGCCTGTGACCGAGTAACCCGCACGTAACGAACGGCCACTACTGGAGAGCCTGAGCCCGCCTGCCGATCAATCTCTTGTCGCCGACTCGAATCGGCCGTAGTCCGCGTGCTTGCCTGGTATCAGCGTTCAGCGCGCCCGGCAGCTGTGTGCTCACTGCCCATGGGAGCCAACTGACCCGTTCCAGGAGGAGATAGTTCGAAGTGAGTGCGAACTTCGATATCGAGAACGATAGACACAGCCCCACCCGGATTCTCTTCGTGGATGACGAACCCCGGGAACTTGAAGGGTTGCCCGCAATGGATTGGGGAGAACATCGGTCTGCGCGCGCATTGTTGCACTGGCAGCTACCTATGATGCCACCATTTCGGACCGGCCCTACCGAAGACGGCTTCCCAAGCCTCAGGCCATTGCGATTGTGCGGCGCCAGTCGGGAACCCAATTCGACCCAAAAGGTCGTCGAAGTATTCGTGTCGTTAACCGAGATCGCTCAGCGTGGGTGACTCGCGCGGAATTCCGGGAAAATCCCAAAGCCTTTAACCGCGAAGCGCGCCAAGTTCGCGCGAAGGACGCCAAGAGATCCCTTTGCGATCCTCGCGGAATTCCTTAGCGGCCTTAACGGTTAAAAGCTCTCGACCTGCAGCCTGCCCAAACCCGCCTAGTTTAATTGACTTCCCCTCTCACCAACCATAAGATGGCACGCCAATGGTTCTTCCGGAATGATCGGCCAAACCATCTCCCACTACCGCGTGCTGGAAAAGCTGGGTGGTGGCGGCATGGGCGTGGTTTACAAGGCGGAAGACACTCGGCTCCATCGGTTCGTCGCCCTCAAGTTCCTGCCCGACGAGGTCGCCCGCAATCCCCAAGCCCTGAGCCGGTTTCAGCGCGAAGCCCAGGCCGCCTCTGCGCTGAATCATACCAACATCTGCACTATCTACGACATCGGAGAGCAGGAGCAGCGCGCCTTCATCGTCATGGAATTCCTGGAAGGCTCGACCCTGAAGCCCACGATCTCCAACCGTCCTATGGAACTGGAGACGGTGTTCACGCTCGGCATCGAGATCGCCGACGCCCTCGACGCCGCTCACGCCAAGGGCATCGTGCATCGCGACATCAAACCTGCGAACATCTTCGTCACTAGCCGAGGCCACGCCAAGATCCTCGACTTCGGCCTGGCCAAGCTCTCGTCCCTGAGCAGCAGTTTTTCCGAACCCGCCGCCCTCACTGCGCAAGAAACCGCGATGAGCGAGCAGCACCTGACCAGTCCCGGCTCCACCCTCGGCACGGTGGCGTACATGTCTCCTGAGCAGGCGCGCGGCAAGCAACTCGACGGCCGCACCGACCTCTTCTCTTTCGGAGCCGTGCTCTACGAGATGGCCACCGGCACGCTGCCCTTCCGCGGCGACACCTCGGCGCTGATCTTTCAGGCAATCCTTGATCGCGCACCCACGCCGGCCATCCGCCTGAACCCAGACCTGCCGCCCAAATTTGAAGACATCATTAATAAGGCGCTGGAGAAGGATCGCAACCTCCGCTACCAGCACGCTGCCGACATTCGCGCCGACCTGCAGCGTCTCAAACGTGACACCGATACTGGACGCGCCATCGCCGCCAGTTCCGGCTCCATCCCCATCGCACAGGAGTCCGCCCCGCACTTTACGCCGCAGCCCGCGATGGCATCGCCGCCCTCCGGATCATCGGTCCAGGTTCAAGCGTCATCCTCGTCCGCAGTAAGCGCTGCCCCGATCGCTGCCCCAGAGGCCCAGAAGAAATCGCGCAACGGCATGTACGTGGCGGCAGGCGTCATCCTGCTCGGCTTGTTTCTGGCTGGAGGCCTCTACCTCCGCTCCCGCCCGTCCGCTCAGCTCTCCGAAAAAGACACGATCCTACTCACCGACTTCGTGAACACCACCGGCGACTCGGTCTTCGACGGCACGTTGAAGCAGGCACTGGCTACGCAACTGGAGCAATCGCCCTATCTCAACATCCTTCCGGAGTCCCGCATCCGTGAAGCCCTGCGCTTCATGGGACGATCGGACGACCAGCGCATCAGCAGCGACGTCGCACGCGAAATCTGCCTCCGCGAAAACGTGAAGGCCATGCTCACCGGTTCGATCACTCCCCTCGGCAGCCATTACGTCATCAGCTTGGCCGCGGTAAATTCCCAAACCGGAGACTCCTTAGCCACCGAGCAGATCGAATCCGAAGGCAAGGAGAAGGTCCTGAAATCGCTCGACCACGCCGCCTCCAGCCTGCGCAACAAACTTGGCGAATCGATCGGCTCGGTGCAGAAATTCGCCACCCCTCTGGAGCAGGCCACCACGTCCTCCCTCGAGGCCCTGCAGGCGTTCAGCCAGGGCCAGGCCCAGCACCTCAGACTCAACGACGAGAAGGCCATTCCTTTTTTGCTGCGCGCCGTCGAACTCGATCCCAACTTTGCCATGGCCCACGCCACCTTGGGCGTCGCCTACGGAAACACGGCGCAAACCAAACTGTCAGACGCGTCCCTCAAGAAGGCCTTCGACCTGAAAGATCGCGCCAGCGAACGCGAGCGGTTTTATATCTCAGCGCACTGGTACGACGAGGGCACAGGCGAAGTTGAGAAGGCTGCCCAGATCTACGAACAATGGAAGCTGGTCTATCCGCGCGAGACCCTGCCCTGGGACAATCTTTCCATGATGTACTGGCAAACAGGCGAACATGAAAAATCACTGGCCAATGCCAGCGAAGCCTTGCGCCTGGATTCCAAAGATCGCTTCGCCTACCAAAATCTCAGCGCCGCTTACCAATGCCTCAATCGTTTCGACGAAGCTCAGGCCATTGTCGACCAAGCGATCGCAGCGAAGATGGACTCGCGCTCCAGCCGTTTCTCACGCTACACACTCGCTTTCCGGAGCGGCGATACGGCAGCCATGCAGCGTGCACTGGACGAGTCGGTGGGCTCGCTTGATGAGTCTTTTATGCTGTGGTTTAAGGTCCGGGGGGACATTTCGCTCGGCAAGATCCGATTGTCTGGCCAGGACTTGAATCGCCTGGTCCAGTTGGCGCAGCAACACGGCCTCAGCGAGTTTGCGGTGATCGTTCGCGCCAACGCAGCTTCGCTCAAGTCGCAACTAGGCTATCCGGTGGAGCGACAGGCCGTCGGCGAGAGCCTGAAACCCGCGAGCGATCGCGAATCAAAGACCTACGTGGCTCGGATGCTAGCTTTGGTGGGCGAGACGGCGCAGGCCCAGAAGCTTGCGGATGATGTCGCGCACGATGCTCCCACCGACACGTTCCTGAATAAGATTGCGTTGCCGACGATTCGGGCTGTCCTCGAACTCCAGCGCAATGAGCCTGCCAAGGCCGTGACTGCGCTTGAACCGGCGCTTCCCTACGAACTGGGCTCAGGTCCTGCGGGTGCCAACTACTGGCCCATGCATGTCCGCGGCGCCGCCTACCTGCAAGCGCACGACGGGGCCAAGGCTCTGGCGGAATACCAGAAAATTCTCGACCACCCCGGAATCGATCTGGTGAATCCTCTTCTGACGCTGGCGCGTTTGGGAGCCGCACGCAGCTATGCCCTCCAGGGCGACACCGCCCAAGCCCGAACCGCTTACCAGGATTTCTTCGCGCGCTGGAAAGACGCCGATCCGGACATTCCGGTCCTCAAGCAGGCGCAAGCGGAATACGCCAAGCTGCAGTAGACCTCTTATCTACGTCTGTCATCGTGAGCGAAGCGAGGCGTCAGGCGAGCGCAGTCGAGCGATCCCATGGCACCCGGACGTGACCACCGGCACGGACAGGAATTCTAACCTCTTTGCGAAACAAGCCAAGGGTGTACGCGGAACTGCAGTCGCCCGGCTGAGTCTCGCGGCGATTGAACCCGTCTTCTTGACCCTTGTCATTCCGACGCCGAGCGCAGCGCAGGCAGGAGGAACCTGTTTTTTCGCTAACAGCGCGCAGAAGAGTGGCGGACTACTCTTTGTCGTAAACTGCCGACCCGTTCTGAGTCTTGCCTTGGCTATCGTCAACAAAGTGGATCGTTGTACTCCGTCCACCTTTCGAAACGACGACGTCAAGCTTCGATACCACTTTTCCAGTCTTCTTCAATGTGAATTTGATTTCGCGGTCATTGACGCGCTGCAGTGAAACCGAATCCGTCTCGGGATCACCAGTCACTGGATAGTCCTTCCCGTCATACTTCGCTTCGTAGCTGAGCTTGAATGGCTGGTCCTTGTCGTCGATCCCTTCTTGACTAAGCTTAAAGGTGTCGGCGTCCGCTTGCACGTGCACCACGCTCTTGGGTATCGTCGGAGTGGGATGCCCCTTCAAAGGATTGAATTTCCAAGTGCCGCTGAACGGATTGTCGGCAGCCAACAAACTCGTCGAAAGCGCCAGAATTGCGAAAACCAATCTCAGGCAACGCATTTTCTCGCTCCTGGTTCAATCGAGTCGGGAACGCGCGGATTGTACACCCTCGCGAAGAGCTCGCGCAGCGGCGACAGAGACTAGCCAGGGCGTATACCTGTCGGTTTTTCCCGCCTCGGGACTTGAGCCCTGAGCAGACGTGTGCAGTCACGCTTCGCCACTGGCCCGCATTCCGTAGCCGATCTCGCGATAGATCTCCAGATTGTGGCGGATGCTGTTCGTAAACCTTCGTCCGCGCGCGTCCTGGTATGAAATGCGGGTCGCGCTCTCCACCGGTTGCGGGCTGCGAAAAAATGAAGCGCTGCTATCGAGGAACGTGCTGATCTCCTTGCCGCCGGGGAGAAATTCAAGCGCACGGATAGAGAGCCAGCGCGGAGCCTTCGACCGTGCCCTCCACGCCCATCAACCTGTGACTGAACTCCACCCGCACCCCAAAGGCGGGCCGGGAGCCGATGTTCTTGATCGAAATCGACAGCCGCCCTCGATCAAACACAAAATCCACAATTACGTAGGATCCGGATCGGAGACCACCTCTCGTTTTTTTGGGGTTCTCGAGCTTTCTTAGTCTCGGCGCGTGCCCCGAATGAGCGCGTGTGAGCTCATCCGCAACCCTCATCCGTGTGAGATAGACTCGCACATGAGCTCACTAGGGAAGGTCATGGTTTCGAATGTAGCGGGCCAGCCCTAACACAATCCCCAACACCAGAAAAGCGTGAACAAAGCCGCCCATCATGCGACCCGCGACAATGCCGAGAAGCCACAGCGCGATACATGCAATCGAAGCCGCTCGAAGCACGATTCCTCTTCTCTCTGAGAATCGCTCATCAACAAGATTTCAGATTCACTTCAGACTCCGAGGCGCGGAAGAGTACGACCTCTATACAGAGTGAATCTGAAAATTGGCTTAAAACGCCTACTTTTCCTGCACTGTTGAGTATTAGCCGACAAGGCCCACTACCTTGACGGTTCGTTGCAAGGAGATAACCCTTGGAGCAAGTAACACGGGCGCGCACGGGATGGTTCTTTCTTAAAACGATGAACACTCCGTTCCGCCCGATGTGGCTACTCTGCTCTACTGGCCATGAGCAAAAAAAAGGACGTGTCGAAGAGAGCCACCCGCGAGGAAGCACTCAAGGTTGCTTGTCCGACATGTGGCGCGAAGGCAGGAGAGAAATGCGAACAGAGTACCGGTGAGCCGCGTAGAGATCCGCATCTTGGGCGACGTAGAATCGCAAGTGGATTGAGTTGAGCAGCGGTCAGCTCTCAAACACACTCACGCCGCAACCTCTTCGTCCTCCTCCTCCTCCCGCGCATCGGCATGCTCGTCCCGCTGTCCCGTATTCACCAGCGCCACGCCTGCTATTTTAAATGTTACCGCGACCACCGAGAAGATCCCGATCGGCTCGGCGGCCAGCGCCCATCCCACCACCACCGCCACCACCGGATTCACGTACGCGTACGTCGCCACCCGCGACGCCGGTGCGACCATGTGCAGCCAACTGTAGGCGGTGAAGGCGATGATCGATCCGAAAACGATCAGGTAGGCCAGCGCTAGCCAGGAGCGCGCGGTCACGGCGAACAGGTGAAAGCGTCCCAGTTCTCCGCCCAAGGACGCCGCGAGCACCAGCGACGCGCCGCCCGCCAGCATCTGCATCGCCGACGACAGCGCCGGTGAATCGGGCATCTTCACATTGCGCATGTAGATCGTGCCCGCCGCCCATATCAAGGTGCCGAGCAAAACAGCGCCCGCACTCAGCAGGTTGAGTTCGACGGTGTGATGCAACACGTCAGGCCCAAACAATACCGCCACACCGACGAATCCAAGCACCAGCCCCGCCAATGCGCAACCGCTGAGGTGACGCTCAGTTCCCCACAGGCGCGCCAGCACGGCAATCCAGATCGGCAGCGTGGCCACCAGCAGCGCCGCGACCCCCGAGGGCACGCGCTGCTCCGCCCAGGCCAGGCTGCCATGTCCGCCGAGAAATAGCAGCGCACCGATCACCGCCGGATACCTCCACTCGCGCAATCGCGGAGCCGGCCTTCCGCGCCACCGCACCCAAGCGTACAGAAAACCTCCGGCCAACAGGTGCCGCATCCCCATCATCAGCAAAGGCGGGATGGTGTCGATGGCATAGCGAATCCCGAGATAGGTCGAGCCCCACACCAGATAGACTGCCCCGAACGCCGCCACCATGCGCACGCGCGAGGGCCTCGCGATTGAAGTAGCGGCGGGCGATGGCCGCGAAGCGGACGAGCGAGCTGGCGCGTGAGAGCTTGAAGAGATGGACTTTGAACCCATGATCGAGGAACCATCGGACCCTGCGGCGAGACGGTACGTCAGAGCCGCTTCCGACCGGCCGCCGATGTCCGTAATTTCCCCACTCCGAAGACGAGTGCGAATGGTTGAAGCATTTCGCTCGCGCATGGTAGTCTAACCCTTAAACTCGCTTTAACGGGTTAGACGTCAGGATAACTCCTAGCATCTAACCAGTCAAGTCGGGTTTAATGGTTAGACAAAACACCTTGGCCCTGTTTCTTGATGTCGCAACCTCGATCCAACTTTCGCTTCGATCTGAGCGGCGGAAATCTCGCGCTCGATTTCGCCAACACGGTCAGCCACCGTCCCACCGAGAACCGTAAAGAACGGCTCGGTGAATATCGCGACCTGGTCACGTTTGGCCAGCAGACGGGCACGCTTCCCGCGCGCGCCCTTGGCGCTCTTTATGGGAGGGCGGGCGAAGCGACCGGTCCGGGCCAGAGGGCGTTGCAGGATGCGATCCGCCTGCGCGAAGCCCTCTTCGAAATTTTCTCGGCGGTGGCGGAGCATCGCGCCATTCCCGGGAATGCCCTCGCACTAATGAATGCGGCGCTAGAGGAGAGCGCGTCGCATGGCCGAATTGTCCACACCAGCCGCCGCTTTGCGTGGCAGTGGGTCGGCATGGAGAACCATCTCAACTCAGTGCTCTGGCCCGTCGCCCGCGCCGCCGCGGAACTACTGACGTCAGACGCGATCGCCAACCTGCGCATCTGCGCCTCCGAGAAGTGCGCCTGGCTCTTCTTGGACAAGACGAGAAACCATCGCCGCCGATGGTGCGACATGAAAACCTGCGGCAACCGCGTCAAAGCACAACGCCACTACCAGCGCGTCAAAGCGCATTGACCACAGAGGCACCGAGACACAGAGAAAACCAACTTCGGCAGGCTTGGCACCCGGCACCAGAAATGGGTACTTGAAAATGTTTACGACTGAAGCGTTCATGATTCCCGAAACCGGCGCACCAAGCATCTCTGCCAGGCCGGGAAGACATCGACTGTGTTCGATGTTATGTGTCTCGCTCAGGGCGCAAAAGAATCTTGCTGATGCTGGTTTCGAAGAAACGAATTTGCGACTAAGATATCCCGGGCTCCAGGCAGGCACATTTCAACGGAGGAAAGCGATGACCAAGCAGCTTCTGACGGCCGGGATAGTCCTGGCAATTGCATTGGCGACGACGCGCAGCCATGCGCAGCAGGCGCCGAGCGGCGGAAAGACGCCCACCGAATCGCAGGCAGTGCTCGATTCATGGAACGGTATCGGGCGGAAACTGATCGCGATGGCGGAAGATTTTCCGGAAGACAAATACGAATTCAAACCGAATCCAAGCCAACGCAGCTTTGCCGAGCAGTTGCTGCACGCCGCCGGTGCGAATTACTACTTCACGAATCTCCTGAAGGGCGAAAAGCCGCCCGCTGAGGAGGACCCCAAGCGCGATCAGTACAAGACCAAGGCCGACGTGGTGGCGTTCGTAAAAAAGTCGATGGCAGACGGTGCAGCTGCAATCAAGGCGAAGGGCGATAAGGGCATGAGTGATCGCCTTACCGATCCCTTTAGTCACGACAAGATTCGCGTGTCGGATTTCGCTTACGGCTTCATCGAGCACCTGGGGGAGCACTATGGGCAACTGGCCGTCTATTATCGCGTAGCCGGCTTGGTCCCGCCGGAATCGCGCCCAAAGGGGTAACGTCTAGAGGAACACGCGACTTCGACGTCCCCGAGAGAAGCTCGGCTGCATTGGGCGCGTATTCATTCGGCGCGGGCGTAGTGTCGGGTATTGCCTTCCAAGCGTACCGTAGCCCGTGCCAAGGCGGCATTAGCATCGACGCTGTCGGTGCACGGAAACGGTAGTGCGTCAGTTTGAAATCCATCCAGCTTTGATGAGCATCTCCAGGGCAACATGGGTCAACGAACGATTCTCGTTAGTAACAGTAAAATGCTCTAATCGCGCACGGTCAAGGATGGCATTCAATTTCGCAACGCGAGCAACATATTCCCGCTGCGATACGCCTGTATCGCGCATCTTTACGCGCTCCTTCATCGCTGCCGTGCGAGCGGTGAGACGGCAGACGACCGTATTTTTGGTTGGAACAATGTCGCGACAGCGTTCTAGTTGAGCGCGGTCTTCCAGCGCCCGCGCCAGTAAGAATCGCTGCACTCCGAGGGCAGCATAGTTCTTGCAGACAGACCGAAGATTGCCGTACATCACGGCATCGCTGCAACCTCCGGACGGAAGATGGGCAAGGCCGAGCGCATCCACATCGATTGCCGCATGGGCAATCTGGCGCAGGGCAAGGATGTCTGAGGCTTCGGCGAGAACGCTTGTCTTGCCAGACCCCATCGTACCCGTAATGATAAGCAACGATTCCGTAAGTCCTCCATTGCTTTTCAATGCTAATTCAACCATTTCATGGCTTCAGAACCGGTGCGATGGAGTAACAGTCAAACTGACCCATCACCAAGGAACCCCTTCCCTTGGGCCTCGAAGGAGAGGACAATATCAAATTAGGTTTCGCATGCCCAATCCCCGTTTCCAATTCTCGAAACGGGGTTCTCCAGGCTCGGCATCCGCGGATGTTATGTCTTGCCTGAAGCGATAACCGGGATCTCAGTCGCGCGTCCAACAGGAAGCGCCGCAAGATCGATTATCAGGAGGAATTTCCCATGAAGCGCAGAGAATTCATGCTCGGGAGTGCGCGCGCGGTGGGAGCCGCGTGGCTGGGTGCGAAAGGGCTTGCCCAGAGGATGAGCGCTCTGCCTCCCTTGCCCCAAAAATTCACCGCCGCCGACAGCGTGGTGCTGGGCAAGACCGGAATCAAGACCAGCCGGCTGGCCATGGGAACGGGCACGGTTGGGGTTGGACATCATTCCCATCAGACTGCGCTGGGTGTGAAAGGACTTTCGGAGCTGCTGCTGAACGGCTACGACAAAGGTCTGCGCTTCTTTGATGCGGCTGATTCCTACGGAAGCCATCCCCATGTGGCCGAGGCGTTGAAGCATATTCCACGCGATAAGGTCACCGTGCTAACCAAGACCTGGGCACGCGATGCAGCGGGAACGCGGGCCGATCTCGACCGCTTCCGCAAGGAACTGGGCACCGATTACATTGATGTGTGCCTGATGCATTGTCTGACCGAAGGCGACTGGACGGAGAAGTTCAAAGGCACGATGGACGTGCTTTCGGAGGCCAAGGAGAAGGGCATCATTCGCGCGCATGGGTGTTCCTGTCACAGCATCGAAGCTCTGCGGGCTGCGGCGAAATCACCCTGGGTTGAGGTCGACTTGGTGCGGATCAATCCCATTGGCGCATACATGGACGCCAAGCCGGACACCGTTGTGAGTGTGATCCGCGAGATGAAGGCTGCGGGCAAGGGTATGGTCGGCATGAAGATCCTGGGCGCGGGCGACATGCGCAACCGTCAGGACGAGGCGATCAAGTATGCCTTGTCGCTGGGACT
>Ga0137394_10003923_pt1 | contig 11222 bp, 9 predicted proteins | sample czobulk116metaG_FD_108278 | JGI IMG/M metagenome (GOLD analysis project Ga0137394, IMG submission 108278) | Vadose zone soil microbial communities from Angelo Coast Range Reserve, California, USA - czobulk1.16 metaG | ecosystem: Environmental > Terrestrial > Soil > Vadose zone | place: USA... | reverse complement strand
GACCGCCGCATGGCCCACGGCCACGAACGAGCCGACCAGATCTGCGGCCCCAATATCGGCCTCACCCTCCAGGCCAATCGCCAGGCCGTCCAGGATGCCCGCCGCTGCCTCCACTGGCTCGGGCAGCAGGGCTACACCAAGCTCGGCATCCTCGGCACCAGCATCGGCTCCTCCGTCGGCTACATCACCCTCGTTCACGATGAACGTATCCGCGCCGGCGGCTTCTTCCATGTCTCCACCTACTACGCCGATGTCATCAGCCAGGGAATGACCACCAACCACGTCTGGGAAGGCCTTAGAAATGATGTCAGCGTCGACGAACTCCGCGAATACTGGTCGCCCATCAGTCCCATGCCCTACGTCGAGCGCGGCATGGGCGCCGGCCGCAACACCTTCATGGTTTATGGCAAGTACGACCCCACTATGCTTCCTGAACTCACCCGCCAGATGCTCGACTCCCTCCGCCGCCACGGCGCCGAACCCCGTACCCTCGAACTCGCCTGCGGCCACTACTCCCTCGAACTCGCCCCCTTCTCCTACATCGCCGGCTACCGCATGCTCACCTACTTCATTGAATCGTTGGCTTGAATTCCTACACTAGGGGATAGCCTGCGCTATTTCGTGGATACCAACGGTCTTGATCTGGTTAGTTTCTTTACTCTTGTTCTTGTGTTTGTGGTGATGCGGGCGCATCCGGAGCGGTCAGGTTCGTTCCAACCACTACTTCTTCTACTCTTTGCTGTGCCGTATTAGGGCGTACAACAAAAAACGTCCCGCCATAGGAATCCTGGGACATCGCCGCCAGTACGAAGATCTCCTCGGTTGCCGGAGAAGCCGCTGCATACAAAATGCTTCGCGCCCTCGGCATGGTTACCGCCGCCTGGTGTGCAATGAGTTGCTGTTCCCCTGCTTCTAGTGGTACAGACCTCAGTCTGTGTCAGCGCCAACCGCCGACGAGTTGATCCGCTCCACCCCCGTCTATCCCTATGCAGTATCATCAGAGTGTGGATAAACTTTTCCTCTTTGTCTTCGGCCCCCTGGCATTGGCCGCCGTCCTCCTCGTCATCGCTACCGGCATTCGCCGCGCCATAACAAGGTTTCGCGCCCGTCCAACGCCTGATCAACTCAAAGCGGTCTACGATTCCTACCTTCGCCGTCTCCTGAGCCCGCAAACCGAAGCCGTCGAAAAGGAATTGGGTAAATTTCTCCCGGAAAGACTCCTGCAGCTCTACGAGGACCATTCCGCCGTCCAGGCTGCCGGCTTCCAACTCGAAAAGCCCGGCTGGCGACGCAAACACTGGCAAGTCTACTGTTTCGAGCCCCTGGACCTCGAATCCCTCAACGAGTTGCCTTATGAGGAAGACCTCGGCGCCGGCTTCTGCTTCGCCACCACGGGCCGTAGCTCCTGGTATTGGATCGCCGCCTCTGACCAACGCGCAAAAGACTCGCCCGTCATTTTCCTCGACTACGACGGCGGCCACTCCCACGGCGAAACCGTCGCCGCCAGCCTCGAAGAATTCCTGAATCTGCCCCGCTCGCCTTTGAAATAATTTTTCCGCCGCGTCCGGCTTTTCTCCGCGCGCTTGCTTCTTAAGGTTTACCCCTATCAGGTCGGGCACCTTTGGGATAATAGGGAGGGCCGGTTAGCGCAAGATCTCTGAAACCGCGCCCTGCTCAATCAGCGCCGAAATGGTTCGAATATCGGCAGCCAGCGGGCGGTCCTCAATGACCTGGGCCGACTTGGCTCGCACCACGTCATATGCCTTTGTGGCGAACTTGCCGGTCTGTAACGGCGCCAGCAAATCAATCCCCTGGCACGCGCACAGCAATTCGATAGCGATCGTATTCCGCAGATTGACCAGCATGCGTCCCAGCCGTCGCGCCCCGCTCATTCCCATCGAGACGTAGTCTTCCTGATTTCCGCTCGTGGAAATCGAATCGACGGAATGCGGTGTAGCCAATGCCTTGTTCTCGCTTGTCAGCGCCGCCGCCGTTACCTGCGCGATCATGAATCCGGAGTTCAATCCCGGCTCCGGCGTCAGGAAGGCCGGCAGCATGCTGGTCAGCGGATTGGTCATTTGCTCGATCCGCCGCTCGACGATTCCGCCGAGGGTCGCAATCGCGATGGCCACTTGGTCCGCTGCCATCGCCAGCGGCTGCCCGTGAAAATTTCCCCCGCTGATGATGTCGCCATTATTCGCGTCGCGCACAAAAACCAGTGGATTATCCGTTGCGCTGTTCAGTTCCACCGCCGCCATCTCGCGCGCTTGCGCCAGCGAATCGCGCACCGCGCCGTGCACCTGCGGCGTGCACCGCAAGCTGTAGGCATCCTGCACTCGCGTGTCTTTTTCAGCGGAACGGTGCGATTCGCGAATCTGGCTGCCCTCATTCAGGTGCGCCAGATTCCGCGCCGTCGTTGCTGCTCCCGCATACGCGCGCGCATGCATGATCCGCGCATCAAACGCGCCAGGACTTCCGCGCAACGCATCGAGCGAAAGGGAAGCAGCCACATCCGCACTGTCCACGAGAATATCCGCTTCGTGCAGGGCCAGGCTGAGCAGCGCCAGCATGCCTTGCGTGCCGTTCAGCAGCGAAAGCCCTTCTTTCGCTTCCAGCGCAACCGGCGTGATCCCCGCGCGCTTCATGGCTTCGCCGCCGGGCAAGACTTCTCCATGAAATTCGGCTCTACCCTCGCCAATGACGACGTGCGCCAAATGCGCCAGCGGAGCGAGGTCGCCCGAAGCGCCCACCGAGCCTTGCGATGGAATCACCGGATGCACTTTGGCGTTCAACATCTGACAAAGCGCTTCGACGACGAGCGGGCGCACGCCGCTCAATCCTTTTGCCAGCGCGTTCGCGCGCAGCATCATCATCGTACGTGTCTCCGCCCCGCTCAGCGGCGCGCCGACGCCGCAAGCATGCGACCGCACCAGATTCACTTGCAATTGCCGCACCTGCTCCGTCGAAATGCGCACGGAAGCAAGTTTTCCGAAGCCGGTATTGATTCCGTACGCCGTCGCGCCCGACGCCACCAGCCGGTCTACAACTGCGCGAGAAGCATTCATACGCTCGACCGCCGAAGCCGCGAGACTGACTTGTTCACCGCGCAGAGCCACATCGTAAAGTTGCGCGAACGTCAGATCGTTTCCGGTCAGCGCAGCGCTCATACTTTTGTCCGATCTGGTTGCGGCGCCACGATGGAATTGAAGGCGGCCTCATATTTCTTGGGCAACAATTTCGGACGGCCGTTTTTCCCGCAAATCACGTGCGTTGTTTCTCCGTTTGCCAGCACTTTTCCGTTCGCGTCACGAATCACTTCGTAGGAAAATTTAACGACGCGATTCCGTGATTCCGCGATGCGCGTCCGGATGCGCAGGACCTCGTCATACATCGCCGAATGATGGTATCGGCAGTGCACGTCCGCCACCACGATGCGGCAATCATCTTCAATCTCCATGCGCTTGTATTCAAACCCCAGCGCACGCATCAATTCGACGCGCCCCACTTCGAACCAGACTAAATAATTTGCATGGTAAACGACACCCATCTGATCCGTCTCCGCGTAGCGCACGCGCACCACCGCGTCATGGTATTCCATCATTCGCATGTCCCTTACTTTTCCGATTCGCCCTGCCAGACCGGCTTGCGTTTTTCGAGAAACGAAGCGAGACCTTCCTGGAAATCGGGCGTGCAACGAATGCGCGCATTCTCCAGGATGGCGCGTTCCAAATCGTGGTCCACGCCCGCGGCCGCCGAAGAGACCAGCAGCCGCTTGGAGCGCGTAAGGCTGCTGGGACTCGCGGCAATCAGCTGGTCTGCCAGTTCGTGCGCGCGCGTCATCAAGCGCTCCGCTGGAACCACTTCCGACACGAGCCCGAACTCTTTCGCTTCAACGGCCTCGATGATGCGGCCGGTCAGCAATAAATCGCGGCAGCGTTTTTCTCCAATCTGCCGCGTCAAAAATACGGAGACTATTGCTGGCAGAAAACCGATCTTTACTTCCGTGTACCCGAATTTCGCTTCCGGCACGGCCAGCGTAAAATCGCACAGTGTCGCAATTCCGCAGCCACCGGCGTAAGCCGCTCCATTCACTGCCCCGATGAGCGGCCTCGGAAAACTCCAGATCCTGCGGAACAGTTTCGCAATTCGCCGGGAGTCCTCCTGATTTTCCGCTGGCGATTGTTTCGCGATGGCGGCAAGCATTTCCAAATCCATGCCCGCGCAAAATGCGTTGCCCGCGCCCGTTACGATCCCGACGCGAGCGTGTGTTTTTTCGATTTCATCCAGCGCCGTCTGCAGCTCCGCCATCATCTGCGTGGAGATGGCGTTACGTTTCTCCGGCCGGTTCAGCGTGATGGTCGCAAGATTTCCCGTTATTTCGAGAAGAAGTGTGGAAAACATTTTGGAAGCCCCTCCTCAATTCACAAGTGGAGCATGCGCGTATTTCGCGCGAATCTCGTTGGTCATTTCGAGCACTTTCGCCAGCCGCGCTGAATCAATTCCCGGATCGGCGCCCGCTTTCCGTAGTGCTGCGAGAATATCCTCCGTCGCGATGTTCCCGACCAGATTGTCTCCCGCAAAGGGGCAGCCGCCAAGCCCAGTCAGCGCGCCATCGAACCGGCGGCATCCCGCTTCGTACGAGGCGAGAATTTTCTCTTTCGCATCTTCCGGCCTGCTGTGCAGGTGAACTCCGAGTTCGATTCCTGCGACGTGATCCTTCACGCTGCCGTACAAATCGCCGACAAGCTGCGGCGAAGCGTTGCCAACGGTGTCCGCCAGCGAAACCGTTCGCACGCGAATATCCTTCAGCCATTCCAAAGTTTCGCCAACAATCTCGGGCCCCCACGGCTCGTCATAAGGATTCCCAAATGCCATCGAAATGTAAATCACAAGTTCGCGGCTGGCAGCCGCCGTTTCCTTTCGCAGCTTTTCGACAAGCAACCGCGATTCGTCCCGCGTCATGTTGGCATTCGCCCGCCGGAAATACGCGGAGATCGAATAAGGGTACCCGATCGTAGTAACACCCGAAGTTGCGAGCGCCCGCTCCAATCCCTTCTCATTCACAACAATCCCGATAATTTCCGGCGGCTCGATTTCCAATGGCAGGGAAGTATTCAGTTTCGCCATCACCTCTTCACTGTCTGCCATCTGCTTCACGTGTTTCGGTGAAACAAAACTCACCGCATCAATGTGCTTGAATCCCGCAAGCACAAGTTCCTTCAAATATTCCGCCTTGTACTCCGTCGGGATGAGGTCGGGTAATCCCTGCCACGCATCGCGAGGACACTCGATAATTCTCACTTTCTCCATGCGACTCCTGAAAACAGAAGGGGTTGAAAGTTCAAAGTTAAAAGTCGAAGGGGAAGAGGGGAAAGGGGTTTCATAACTGTGCTTCGACTTTCTCGCGCAAGCCGTGGAGCATCCGTGCCAGCTCCACTACGTCCTTGAAAGCGGAATTGGCCATGGTGGGTGTTCTGCAGCCTAGGTCGCGACCAATCACGGGTAAGTATTCTGTTTCCGCGAGCGAAGCTTCCGCGGTGTTCATCAAGAAGCGGGCATATTCCTGGTGGCCGATTCGCTTTGAGGCTTCAGCAATGTTCGTGGGGAGGGAGAGCGCAGCTCCGGGAAGCTGCGAAAGCAGGCCATATCTGTCGGCAACGGGAAAACCAACGGTCGTACGATGCACGCTCAGCAGTAACGCGTGTCCCCGCTGCCAAACTTTTAATTCTGTGAACCTTTGCACGAACACTCCGTTGAGATTGCTAGCCTGCTTCTTTAGCGAGTTGTACTTTTAACTTTCAACTTTAAACCTCTTCACGTCTGTAGGACTCCGGTCTTAAATTCGCGGATCTCGGGATTGAGGGCGGCGGCTTCGAGGGCCCATATCAGCGCGTCGCGCGTGTGGGCGGGATCGATGATGGCATCCACCCACAAACGTGCGGCGGCGTAGCGTGGATCGGTTTGATGTTCGTAGGTGGCGCGGACGGATTCCACCAATTCTTTTTTTTGTTTTTCATCGACTTTTTTGCCTTCGCGCTCGAGTTGTTTCAGTTTTATTTCGGCGAGCGTGCTCGCGGCGGCATCGCCGCTCATTACCGCGAACCGCGCCGTGGGCCATGCGAACATGAAGCGCGGGTCATAGGCTTTGCCGCACATGGCGTAATTTCCTGCACCAAAACTTCCGCCGCAAATCACGGTAATTTTTGGTACGACACTGTTCGCGACAGCGTTCACCATTTTTGCTCCGGCGCGAATGATGCCGCTCCACTCCGCGTCCTTGCCGACCATGAAGCCGTTGACGTCGTGCAGAAAAATAAGAGGGATGCGGTTCTGGTTGCAATCGAGAATGAAGCGTGCGGCTTTCTCCGCTGACTCGGTGTAAATTACGCCGCCAAATTCGATCCGCTTTTGATCCGAGCCGCGCGCCAGCGTCTGCACGTGTTTTTTCTGATTGGCGACGATGCCGACGGCCCAGCCGCCGATGCGCGCGTAGCCGCAAAGTAATGTCTCGCCATACTCCGCGCGGTATTCCTCGAATTCGCTCGCATCTACGATGCGCGCCATGATTTCGCGCATGTCGTACTGCTTGCCCGGGTCGCTTGAAAATATGCCGTAAATGTCTTCGGCGGAATAGAGCGGATCTCGCGATTTCACATGGCTGAACGGTGAAGCGTTTGGCGCTCCGATTTTGTCCGCCAGAGCCCGGATTCGCGCGATGCAGGAATCGTCATCGGGCTCGCGAAAATCCACGGTGCCGCTGATTTGCGCGTGCATTCTCGCTCCACCCAAATCTTCAGCGGAAGTTTTCTGCCCGATGGCGGCTTGCACCAGCGCTGGCCCGGCTAAGAACAGTCCGGAGCCTTCGGTCATCAAAATGTGATCGCACATCACCGGAAGATACGCGCCGCCGGCGACGCACATTCCCATGATCGCGGTGATCTGCGGGATTCCCATCGCGGACATCACCGCGTTGTTGCGGAACACGCGGCCAAAATCGTCGGTGTCTGGAAAAACATCTTCCTGCAACGGCAGAAAAACTCCGGCGGAATCAACGAGATAAATTGTAGGAATGCGATTTTCGATGGCGATATTTTGGGCGCGAATCACTTTCTTCGCGGTCATCGGGAAGAACGCGCCCGCTTTTACGGTCGCGTCATTCGCAATAATCATGAAGGTGCGCCCGCACACTTTCGCCAGCCCGGTAAGCGTTCCAGCGCAGGGCGCGCCACCCCACTCCTCGTACATCTCGAACGCCGCGTAAGTGGCGAGTTCGAAGAGCTGGGAACCTGGATCGATCAGCTTGGTAATGCGCTCGCGTGCGGTCAGGCGGCCCTTTTTGTGCTGCGATTCGATGGCTTTGGCGCCGCCACCCTGGAAAATCTGTTCTTCCTCGTTCTTGATTTTCGTCAGCAAATCAACGATCCGGCGGGCGTTCTTTTCAAATTCGGGAGAGTTGAGATTCGCACTGGTTTTCAAGACCGAATCAGGCACGCGAAGACCTCACGCAGAAGCAAAGTACGAGCGAAATTTCAAAACTGAATTCGTATCCAAACCAAGAGGGAACAGTATACGAGTTTTGACCGTGGTTATGCGAATGGGCCTCCGTTGCTCCCAGTGATTGGAAACGTAAGCTATTTGCACTCTTCGAGAAGCAGGGTAAGCTAGCAGCGGTATTTCTGAGGGCATCCGCGCCTGCGTTACGCTGCCTAGCTTTGAAATTGCGACCTATCGAGAGGACACGGTTATGAGGCTTCTTCGCCTGAATGCATTGTCGTTTGGTTTGTTTATTTCGCTGGCGTTGGCGAATTCGGTTTCTGCGCAGACGCCTTCGACGCCTTCTGCGAAAGCGCCGGCACAAACTGCCACGAAACCGGCAGCGGCCAAACCTCCGGCACTCGAAGTGCCGCAACTCAAATTTGAAAAGTATAAGCTGGAGAATGGACTGGAAGTAATTTTCTCCGAGGATCACCGGCTGCCGATGGTGGCGGTGAATTTGTGGTACCACGTGGGCCCGGCGAACGAATTGCCCGGGCGCACCGGATTTGCGCATCTGTTCGAACACATGATGTTCGAGGGATCGCGTCACGTCCCCGGAAGTTCGCATTTTCACTATCTGGAAGCAGCGGGCGCTTCGGACATCAACGGGACGACGGATTTTGATCGGACGAATTATTTTGAGACGCTGCCCTCCAATCAACTGGAACTGGCGCTGTGGCTGGAGTCCGACCGCATGGGTTATTTGCCGGACAAGCTGGACCAGGCCAATCTTTCGAATCAGCAGGACGTGGTGCGCAACGAGCGTCGTCAGAGCGTGGAAAACGCGCCGTACGGCGTCGTGGAAGAAGGGTTGTTCCATCAGCTTTTTCCGAAAGAGCATCCTTACTACGGCGAAGTGATTGGTTCGCACCTGGACATTCAGTCGGCGAAGCTGGAGGACGTGCGAAATTTTTTCAAGCTGTACTACGCGCCGAACAACGCAAGCCTGGCGATCGTCGGGGATTTCAATCCCGAGAAGGCGCGTGAACTGGTGCAAAAGTATTTTGGGCCTTTGAAGCGCGGAGAGGACGTGCCGAAAATCAAGGCGCACACTCCGCCGATTATGTCGGAGCATCACGCGGTGTTTCAAGACAATGTCCAGCTTCCGCGCGTTTACATGGGATGGCTGACGTCGCCGATTTTCAAGCCCGGCGATGCAGAAGCGGATCTCGCAGCAACGATTCTTGGCGGCGGGAAGTCCAGCCGGCTGTACAAGAAACTGGTTTACGAAAAACAGATTGCGCAGGACGTGGCAGTGAATCAGCAATCGCTGATTCTTGGCTCCGTGTTTGAAGTACAAGTGACGGCAAAGTCCGGAGTGAAGCCCGAAGATCTGGAGAAAGCGATCAATGCGGAGCTGGATGCCTTCCGCAAAGAAGGGCCAACGGCGGCAGAGATAGCACGAGCGAGGAATGTGATCGAATCCAGAATCATCGCTGGCCTTGAGACGCTGGGCGGGTTCGGAGGCGTCGCCGACCGCTTGAATAGTTACAACCACTACCTGGGAACGCCTGATTTTCTGGCGACGGATATTGCGCGGTACGAGAATGCGTCGAAGGAATCGATTGCGGCGTTCGCACAAGGGCAGTTGAATCTGAATCAGTGCGCGGTGGTTTACGGCTTGCCTGGGAAGCAGGATCTGGGCGCGGAAGTGGCGACTCCGAAAGCGCCGGAGAAAGATCCATCGAAGAACAATGGCGAGCCGGTCAACGGGGATGCGGAGTGGCGGAAAGACGCGCCAAAGCCTGGCTTGGCGAGCGCGTTGCACTTGCCGGTGCCGCAAAAGTTTAAGCTTTCGAACGGATTGACGGTGCTGTACAGCGAAAGGCCGGGGCTGCCGCTGGTGGCGGCGAACCTGGTATTGCACGCGGGCAGCGGTGTGAATCCGGTAGATCGCCCGGGGCTCGCGAGCATGACGGCAAGAATGCTGCAGCAGGGAACGGCAACACGTTCGGCTCTGCAAATCGCCGATCGCGCCGCGGACCTGGGCGCTACGCTGAATTCCGGCGCAGGGGCGGACACCACAGGAATCTCCACGCGTTCACTTTCGCGGAATTTTCCGGATGCGCTGGAATTGCTGGCGGACGTGGCGCTGCATCCTACCTTTCCGCAATCGGAGATCGAACGGGTGCGCTCGGAGCGGTTGACCAGCATCGTGCAGGAAAAGGACGAGCCTTTTTCGCTCGCCGTCCGCGTCCTGACGGCGGCACTCTATGGAGCGCATCACACCTACGGTTATCCGGACAGCGGCACGACGGAATCCGTCAAAGCGATATCGCGCGACGACCTGGAAAAGTTCTGGAAGCAGAATTATTTTCCGGACGATGCGGCGCTGGTGGTCACGGGAAACATCAAGCTGACGGCATTGAGGCCATTGCTTGAAAAACAGTTTGGCGCCTGGAAGCCGGGCGGACCGGCTCCTGCAGCGGTGGGTTCGCCGGAGACAACCGACGCAAAATTGATTGTTGTCGACCGTCCGGGAGCGCCACAGACGACGCTGGTGTGCTTCTCGATGGGGTTGCCGCGGTCGACACCGGACTACGCGCCGGTGGAGGTGATGAACACGGACCTCGGCGGACTTTTCTCGAGCCGCATCAACATGAATTTGCGCGAAGCGCATGGGTACACTTACGGGGCGTTTTCGTTCTTCATGTATCACCGGGCCCCCGGGCCGTTCATCGCGGGTTCAGACGTGCGGACGGACGTGACCGCTCCGGCGACGACGGAAGTGTTCAACGAACTGAAACGGATGCGCGACACGCAGATGACTCCGGCGGAGCTGCTCCTTTCAAAGGATTCCATCGCGCGGTCGCTGCCGGGACGGTTCGAGCGCGGGACGGAAGCGGCGGGGACCTTTGCGGAACTTTTTACGTACGATCTGCCGCTGGATTATTTTTCGACGCTACCGGATCGCATCAATGCCGTGACGGTGGATCAAGCGCAAGCGGTGGCGCAGAAATACATTTTGCCCGACAAGATGATCGTGCTGGCGGTGGGCGACCGCGCGAAGATCGAAGAGGACATGAAGAAGCTGAATTTGGGCAAGGTCGAGATTCGAGATACGGACGGGAAGGTGGTTCGCTAATCTGGGTATGCGGCCGTGGGCGCTGTGAACACTGCACCAAGACGTTTGGCTACGAGTTGTACCATTGCGGCTCTGGGGACTGCTTCTACGCTTATTGTGACAAATGTGGAATGACGGCGGTTCTTTCCTACTGGAGCACAAAGATGCCTAAAATGCCGCCTGGGTGTCTTCCACAACGAGAGATATGCGCGGAGCTGGAACCATACTTGGAGTCATGTTCATGTGGCGGCGCGTTTAGAAAAAGAGTCGTATCCGCGTTGTCCAAGCTGCAGGCAACCGCTGTCAGCCAAGACTGCGAGTCTCTACATTGAGACAAACGCTCCGGGCACGAAAAAAGGTTGGCGGTGGCAGGGCAACTGGAACGAAACCTATTGTATCGTTGACTCGAACCGAGCCCGTCGCTAAGATGCAAGCAGGACGATGCTGCGCGGCAGTGCAGCGTCGCTCAATTCAGCCACAGAGGCGCCTGTGCGAACCACTTGCAAAGTTCTCGCGGGTGGGTGTGTCTCCGCGGCTGGCAGGAACTGACCGCAGCCTCCCTCCCGCAATTCCAATCCACTAGAACGCAATGCTGTTTTGATTTGGCGCTAGCAGCGGCCGT
>Ga0137394_10003921_pt1 | contig 11228 bp, 16 predicted proteins | sample czobulk116metaG_FD_108278 | JGI IMG/M metagenome (GOLD analysis project Ga0137394, IMG submission 108278) | Vadose zone soil microbial communities from Angelo Coast Range Reserve, California, USA - czobulk1.16 metaG | ecosystem: Environmental > Terrestrial > Soil > Vadose zone | place: USA... | reverse complement strand
CCGGTTGTGTCTCCCCCCCCCCCCCCCCCCTTCTCTTCACAACTCCGGTCGTCGTACTACGTGCTGACTGTCACGGTGTCGATCCGGCGACCAGGATTAGAAGCAGAAGCGTTCGCGATTGTCAAGCATATGAAGATCGTCAACCACCCTTACACAGGTGACTTCTCGGAGGCAAGCGATGAGCCGACCGACTTTCGTTCGGTGATTTGGAAGAACCTCCTCGAAAACTCGCGGGACATAGTCGGGGCTCTACGAAAGCTAAACCTCGATCACGCGAGACGCTCGACCAAAGTGCGCTTATACCTGTACACCTTTATCTCTGTTCGTTTCCATTGATATGTCTGTGCTACCTAACTTATTACAGGCTAACTGCGAATACATCATGGACCATAGAAGCGACACCAATGACCCCGACTTCATGTTCTTGCCCAGGTTCGCCGAAGTTATCCAGGAACTGTGGACTGAGGAGATACTTCCATTGTTGTCGGATAATTCATCCGCCATCTCATTAGCTGATAACGCAGAGTAGTAGGTACCTTTCATCGAAGTCTCGGCAGCCAAAACGCCTCCACTCTCTTGTGGCTTCCCCCTGTCACTTGCGCTGATTGCGTGTCATGCATGTAGCTTTTTCGCTGAAGCGCAGAGAATCACCGCAGAAGATTATGTCCCGTCGATAGAGGACATCGGGTATGCTTGCGAGAAGGGGGTCATGGAGACACACCTCAACTGCGACGGCTACCGCGGTCCTCTCTCGGTCCGAGTATTGCAGGTCTACGGTCAACAGAACTGGTTCAGAAAGTGGATGCCCTTATTCGGGGACGTCACGAGCGTCATGTTCTGCGTTTCACTTGCGGACTACGATGAACCTGGGATTTCCCGCGTGAGGCAGCAGGTGTGTGCATCCGTCCTCCCACGTCTTTCAACCCCCATAAGATGATGCATGACCCTGACCACGTTACGTACTACCGTAGACGCGATTGGCCGAATACCTCGATCTTTTCAAAGAAGTCATCAACTCCCCCTACTTCTTGCGGATGTCCATCATTTTGTTCTTGACCGGAATGGAAGAGTTCAGAGCCAAACTTCACGAAGTACGCCGGACAGATCTAAATTCACATGTGTCCATCCCATTCACTCGCAAAACGGTCTTACTTCCTTTGCGTCAGGTACCTCTGAACGAACACTTTCCGGAATACACGGGTGGCACAGATGCAGATGAAGGCGCGCAATATATCCTCGATCGATTCGTAGCGCTCAATCATCGTTCTCAAGCCGTAACAATCTGGGCATCGTACGTAACCCCTCCCCTCCTTCGCTCTCCCTCCCACAGTACAGTTACGCCCGCGTGATCAGCAGCTCACTGACTCGGACCTCTCTCGACAATGACAGTATAACCGAAGTATCCGACGTGGCTGCTTTCGAACACCTAGCGACCACGGTCCGCGAAATGGCCCTGGAGAACGAACTCAGGGACATAGGCGTTCTATGATTCGCCCTCCCCGCATCGGCAAAGGCGAGTGGGTGAGTGAGTGCCAGTGAGCCGGTTTTCGCGTACGCGCGCGCTTCGGGCAAAAAAGCTTGTTTTCATACATGCTCTCTGTCGGCGATGTCACTTTGGGGGGTTCCTAGCTGGTGCTGTACTAATCACCCCACCACCATGCGTTGGGTCTCCTCCCCACACCAAGTTCGATACAACTCGCCGCAGATATATCCCTCGTACACTGCCTACTGTACCTGTCTCCCCGTAATGCCACGCCTGCTTGCGTGTCGTCCTCCATGTTTCCACCATCACATGCCCGCGTCTCCTCTACTACTGTAATTAGTTTGTTTTCTTTAGTTGCATTGTTGCATGACTTACGTCGTAACTCGAGATTGTACATCGAATGAAAGGATATGTGCCACACCTTTTTTTTTGTATCCATTAACGTCCGTTTGAGTGACCCCCCCACCTAACTATGCACGCACGCTCTCTGAAGACAGGGCGCAGTCATGTGGACACGTCATTTGCGATTCATTAACTAGCGTGTATATGTTTGAGGAGTCCGGTACAAATGAACCAATCCAAAAGTAAAGGGGAAAGAGTAAGAGGACGTCGGGAAGGGGAGGTCACGTAGTATATATCTACGTTCCATTCTACATCATACACAAGACATTGCGCTCACGTACGCAGATAAAAAGCACGTCATCATAAAGGGACATCTAAACGTTTCGTACACTCCGCCTGGCTGTACGCATATACATACACGATGCGGGACGGGAACCGATCCTAAGCGTTCATCAGGAAGGGCAGAGCATGAAACTGTGGCTCGCAGCGGGTATAGAGACTCGACTCGACGTTTGACAATTGACTCACGTCACCAGAAACGCGAATTGTCCCACGGGAAACCTTGCGCCGCGCGCAACATGACGACATTCGATGTCAGGCTCGAGAACTGAAAATTAAAGACAAAGGCCGCGGCGGATCAGCCCCCGCACGTTCGCCGAAAGGAGGAAAAAAAGGTGGGTGCGAAACTCACCCCGTTGCCGAGGAATACTTCCGCGCGCTGAGCGACGGCCATGTCTATGGCCTGCCCGTTATGCCGCTGCTCGCGCGTAAGGCGTAGATCGCGGCTCGTGGAGATGTGCTGCCACGGGTCCATGCGCTCTCGCAGCGCGTCTTCTTGCAGGGCGTCCTTGAGCTCCTGGAGCCATTCAGGCCTCCCGTTGGTCAGCACGTATATGCGCGTGAGCCTCGTCGTGGACTTGAGTGACGCGCGCACCTCGCGCACGCGCGAGACGATCTGTCCAATCTCGGGGAAACAGCGCGCCCGGTACCGCGCCTGCTCTTCCGACAGCTGTGCGTCGTTCGAGGGCGGCGGAATGAACCTGTCCGGTAACCCCGGGAACTCGTTGAAGGCGGTGAAGCGCGAGGTCCAGTTGGCGAGGTGCAGACAGTGTTCGATAAAGTCTCCGCGCCGGATGTGCAGCGCGAGTAGACCCGAGAGGGGCGTCGGTTTGGAATACGGCGAGCAGGAAGATGGGGTGAGGGAGGAGAGTGCGGGGTGGATGAGATGCGCGTTTGCGGCGAGCGCGGCAGTGATGAGCGGCGACCAGGAAAAGTGCGTCACAATTGGCGATTTGGAGTACGAAGACCATATATCGAGAAGTCTGGTCGCATCGCCGAATATCCTTTTCCCCGCCAACCGCCAAGAATCAAAAATCAGATCCCCACCGAATGGGGAAAGAGGAATAGAGCGAGGCACGAACGAGAACGCACCAAAAATCGAAAATCTGCAAGGTATGCGCCTTTATCTCCACACACCGATCTGCCGTCCGCTCGAGCTTGTCGAGCCATGCCTGGAGCATGGTCGCGGCAGATGCCTCATGTAATGCGTCTTTGATCTCGTACGGATCGATGACGGTCGGGTTCGGGCATATTTCCTTGAAGAATTCGACGGTGACCGCGGGCGTGCCGCCGGATGATGGCGGAAATGGATCCCCAGCAACGGGGCCTGAATTGAAAAGAGAAATTGGGTACGTAGATGTGTGCGGTGAAACGGGTGCGGCATACCGGAGAGCAGCGCTGTCAAGGGGACTCGCGCGGGTATCCGGTTGTCCTTGTAGTAGGAAAAGTCGCCTTCGATGGTGTCCCAGGTGTAATTTTGGAACACGTAACTGAGAAAACACAAAATAAGACGACGTGAAAGTGTGGGAGGGCAAAGGCCAGGAGGAGAATGACAAAAGACGCACGTTCGCCTAGAGAGGTGTGCGAGGTGGGCTTCGAGGAGCATCCCCTGCATGACGTTGCCCCAGCCTATGCCTATTTTTCGGAAGCGTTAGACGCGATACGAGAGAGAAAAGGGACATAAGAGGGCGCACAGCAGGCCTGGTTGGCAAAGTAGATGTAGCGGCCCTCGCGGCCTTGGGGGAAGGGCAGGTCGGGATCAAGCTGCGGCAGGAGTTTCTCGCGATCGTGCCACCCGTAAAAGCGTGGTGGGTCGCTGCCGTCCTCTGGTTCTGGGAGACCTTGTAGGTAGTCAAGGATATTGATGTCATCGGTGGCTGGTAGGGGAGAGGTAGTGGCGCGGCGGCGACGATAGAGGAGCGCGAAAGTTGCTACGAAGGCGAGGGCGATGAAAAAAGAGGCGCGCAGACGACGCGGGAGGATGGTCCGGGTCCGGAAGGGCTGCAAAAACTGCTTTTCTACGCTGACCGGGGGTGGAAGCGTCTGTCTGAATGACCGTAGCATATTTGACAGATGTGTGATGAGGGGAGAGGCGAGACCCGCAAGTTTCCAATTTGGTTTTGCGATGAGCCTCGACTGCGCATCGGATAACTACAACATCCGCTGAAACGTCACTACCTCAAAAACTCACTATCAGCAACGTTTGCAAACCATACGCTCAAAACTCAGAGCGCGTCCAAATCACAATGGAATTCGGTCTGCAAGACGTGCACAGGTGACCTGGCCGCTTATCGTCGGCATTGAATCTATCTCCGCATGTCGACGCTGCCTTCCAGGGCCGCGGACTCTGCACAACGTAGTCCTTGATCCAGACCCTTCACTCGCCAAATGGATACTTTGGCTTGTGAGACTCTGCAACGAGGCCTTCGTGTACAAAAAGGTCTTTAAAGCAGATTATCCCTGTACGATATGAGAAAGACTGCGGTAAACCGTGTTGTGCCAATGTCCCTGTAGACCGTAGTTCGCTGAGATACAAAGTAATCCAACGAAGACACAGGTTGTCAACTAAACGAAACCCTCATAAACGCTGGCTCTGCTCCGGCACTTGTCCCGACTCCTCCCTCGCCTCGGGGTACGTCGCCCGAACGAGCTCGATGGCCGCCGCGATGACATCGCGGTCCGCCTGGAACGTCGCGACGCGCAGCGCCTCGTCGACGGCAAAAAACCTGCTTTCGAAGCTCTCGACGGCCGTCTGCGTCCCCTCGACCTTATCCGCGCCCGTGCGCACCGCCGCGAACCACCACACGAGCTTCACCCCCTCCTCGTTGTCGATCGCGGCGGTGCGACGCAGCGTGAGCATGAACGGCTCGTCCGCGCACGCGCGCACGCACGCCTGCGCGTCCTTCGTCTGTGCGCCCGGCGCTGGCGCGCGCGTGACTAGGTCCAGCGGGAGCGCCGTGCACGGGTACCCCGTCTCCTCGAACGTCTCACGCAGCGCCGTCGCGGGCACGTGCTCGCCGAGGTCCTTGCGCCCTTTGGGCAGCAGCCATTCGTCGCGCACCATGTGGTGCAGCAGGCAGACGCGCAGCGGCGCGCGCGTAGACTCGAATAGGATACTGCCGGCGCAGACGAGGAAGTGCGAGGACCGGAATAGCTCTGTCGGGCTTTTGGATTGCGCCATGGGTGGATTTGGATTGATTGTATGCGGTGGTGCTTGCCCCTCTGATCACGCTCTCTCCTTCGGTCTTTCGGCCTCGTGTGTGTATGGGTGAGGTCGTGTGTATGTGTGTGTTGGATTGGGTGAAAGGGGAGTAAAGGTATAAATTGGAGAGTGGAGCGGTGGCTACTGGGTTTTATGTGAAGGGGGGTGGCGAGGGCATGGGCAACGACGACATAATCCAGCACAGGAGTCAGGGTGTACTCGGGTCAGGCCGTTGGCTGGATCAAAGCTGGGTCGACTGACTCGGCTCAGACACGGGTCTCGTGCCTAACTACAGCAACTGCTCATAGCGCTCATAGTCTGCCCATGCGCTCATGATGTCTACCGCGGCACAAGATTACGACGCTGATCCGATTTGGTCCTCATCCCGTACAGCCCGCCAGATACATGACCTTGGGCGAGTAGAAAAGGTCACTTCTCCCCTTCTCTCTCTCTCCCCTCCGCGATGACATGACATGACATGACCATGACACAACCACTGCACCGCCCCCGTTCCCCCCAACAGGACGTCGGCCGCCTTCTCTCCCTCGCAAGCACCTCCCTCGCCCTCCTAGCCCTGCCCCAAACAGACGAGCCAGACGCAGGGCTGCCGGAGGGCGACGAGCGCAGCGAGCAATTCGTCGCCAAAGTCGGCGAATACTTTGAAACCCTCGACGTGCGTTGCGTCCCCCTCACACATACCACCCACCCATCCATCCCGACCCCATTTATAGGGAATACAAATGGCCCTCCGCTCCTCGCTCGCGCACATCCGCGCCGCGCGTATCTCCCCCGCTGTCCTCACCGCGCCACCAGCAGGGTTCGTTCCCCCACCTCAAGGCGTCGGGCTCCCCTTCCCGCCGGGACAGTCCGATCGTGGTGGCAGCGGTGGGATCGAAGGTGGCGAAGAAATCTCGAGGACGAGAGAAAATACGCGTGGGTTGCTCGAGGAGCGCGTGGAGCGCGATGCGTGGCGCGGCGCCCTCGACGCTCTCACTCGGCTGAGGGATGCCAGGCGCGCGGAAGCAGAGGCGGAGCGGAGGAGGGCCGAGGTTGAAGATGGGAATGTGTATATGGGTGGCGTGTAGAGGTGCGTGACGAGATCGGGTTTTTTTTGCCCTGTATCTTCGGTTTCTTGGTCTTTACTGCACGCCTACCCCTCCTCGCTTTTGTATCATAGCATGTATCTACTTCCATCTTGTCACGTCTGTCTCCCCAGCTATTCAGGTATTCAAGGCACGACGCACAGCGTCATGCTGTCCACCTGCTCCACACTCCCAATCACGATGATCTAGGGACGCGTGATCTCCACACGTCGATGTCGACAAATGACGAATGAGTTCGGGGCCCTAATAACAGGCCGCGATGAACGCGCACGCAGACCAGCTGTTCATTCAGAGGTGAAGATGCGATCAAATTGTATACAGTATCCTACGGTACAGCACAGGAGCCCGAGAGATCTCCCCCCACCTCTCATCAGGCAGGACTGGCGGCCGCAAGCACGGCCTCTGCCTCGCGCAACTCCGGATCCTGTTCCAGCTCCGCGTTCCTCTTGGCAGATTTCTGATTATTCCAGACATCCCTCACATCAATGGGGAATCGTGCAGACAGAAAGCGAAATGCATGGGGGCACGCACCAGGAGGTCCTCGAGTTCTCCCGCAGCTCTCTCCAGCCGTGTCGCGGTGTCGCGGACCATTTTTTCGCTCTCGCGTACTAGATTCGCCTGCAGGAAAGGATATGGATGGATTGAGCAAGAGTGCGGGGGGTTGAAAGGGCGAAGGGGATGGTCGTGTTCACGTTCACATCGCACGCACCACATTTCTCGCGTCCCACGACTCTGCTCCTTCCCCGCTAGCCGTGATGGATTTGAGCTTCGCTCCGTTCTGCACGACCTCGGCGCGATAGAGCGCCAGTTCTTTTTGGTATCTGTATCGTGTGGTTGTGGAAAAAAGAGGGGGGAAGTGTTTGGTGATCTCTTTTTAGCTGATGACGCGGGTGACGCCACGAACCGCTTCACGACGCCAGCCTTGATCTTGAGCTGTTTTCGAGTTGGTGCCGTATCGCTCATCGTGAGGTGAGATTATTCAAACAAGTTTCGTAGTTCTGAGTTACCCACTGCCAATGGCGTTGAACAGAACTGAACAGCTCGTCGAACGCGTCGAGCCTCGCGTCTAAGCGGTGAATTTAAACTCCGCCAGTCCTAGTCGTGCTCAGCCGTCTACACCTCTGCATACACCTTTGTTCCCCTAGCTTGTTATCAAGCATCCGCACTTACCTCTTTCCAGAAGACATGCCCCCACACCTCCAGATGTATGTTTGGCATCTTATTTTAGGGAGGCGTTCTTGTCAATTTTGCATTTCGTCAACGAATCCGAGTCGGTGGGCTACTCAAGAGCATACGCAACTGAGAGCGCTTCCCCGCTCACTTTAATGTGTTCGAAACACCATTCACCACCCCACTCAAATAGCAACGATGATGATGTCGCTGCCAATAGCGATGGCATCGTAGGGTGGATAGCCCGTGTAATCTCGAAACTCCGAGTCTACGTGCGGAATCCTGACCGCTTGGCATAGTCATTTATTAATATTTATTGTCGGATCCGCTCTCTCCGTTGACGCCTTCTCCATCACATCATACTCCGCAGTCACACCTGCTTCAGTGCTAGTAACCACCGTACCACATACGGACGCACAGAGTGACGCCCACGCTGCCTACCTCCGCGCCTCACGGCGCTCGATTAGTGTGCAATCTGCGTGCGTGTCAAGGATAGGCCTATTTCTGTTGTTCAGAGCCGATACCATGGCCAGACGCGATGTGTAGTCATAGCGTAAGGATGTAGACGCCTGCGTGTGGTAATGATTCGATATCTTGTTTTCGACATGACCTAAGTCATGAGAGCACAGTAAAGTTACAAACTCAGAAGAGCCACTGAGTCTTGGTGAGGCACGGATATAATGTTGAAATTTGTGTGAGTTCAGTAGTTGTGATGGTCCATGATTGCATGGCGACTAAGATAACATCTTCGCGCTGATATACCTATCATGTGTTAGATGGAAGCACTCTCTGCCCCTCACTCAATCAGCGTCTCGTCCACCATTTTGCGTTATATCAGATGATACACCACAGGGAGACAGAGACGACCGCGGGCCGCGATGGAGAGTCCTTTTGAAAAGACGGGCTGCAGAGGGGTATAAAGCAAAGCAGGCAAGACGGGATAGATTGATTGGGATTCGAACACACGCCGAGTGTCTCGGTGCGTCGACGTAGCTCATACAACACCAGGCTCATGTCCGAGGGTAATGAATACTGGCACCTCATCAGAAAAACTGCAGAGACCATCCAGCAATACAACTGCGCAGTGATCGACTACCCGAGTCCGCGAAAGACATTCTGTGCCAGTGGATGATCGATTGTGGACAACAACATCGGGTCAAGTTGAAGTGGAGTCACCCGTAACAGTATTCCGGTGTCGTACGGAACAGTTGTGGCCCCGATAGTGCTCCGATTTGGAGAAAATTCAACCCCAGCATTGACACTGCCGTAAGACCGAGCCGAGCCCCTCCTCTTCTTACCAACGGCCACCGTTGTGCGAGACAATTCCCTTCCCGCCTTTCGGACCCACCGCAGTTCCACACCTATGATCACCGTTATAATTTTGGCATGGGCGCAATATGCAAGCAAGCTCATAGATCACGGTCCTAGGTATATGGGCATACAAATCAACAGCGAGAATGACGATGGACTCGGGCGATAGTTTGGCCGTATCAATGATATCGGTTCGCGCGTTTCCCAGCGCATTTTGCAAATGTCGGCGCACGAGACGTCCCCTTTTGGCAGCAGGACATTGATGCCGGCGCCTCGAAGGCGTGGCTTCGGTATGGCTTCGCACGGACGCGGACGTGGACGTTTTATTCGTACCTCATTATAGCAACATCTACGCCCTCATTCACGACAGTCATGCCCGCCCCTACTCACGATGATCCCGATGTTAACATTTTGCAGTCAGTTGTTGAACACGTCTTCATCCCACCAAAGCTTCCCCAGAAACACCCAGGCGGAGAGATAGAGCAGAAAATCAACGTGGCGCTGTGCGACAACCTCATTGAAGCTGCCCAGGACTTCTTTCAAAACATTCCCTCCTCACAATCTTCTTTGTGGATGCGTATGATCAAGATGATGGAATCGGCTCGTCGTGCTGCAACAGTTCCGTTCATGGAGGCTGAATGAGTATCGCCGTCATCGTCCGGCGGGAGAGTACGTTGCCAGAATAGCAGATAGGTACCACAAGATCGACCCCACGTTGGTTATTGGCGCAAAGAACCATGGCACCATGTGTGATGAATCTCCAGAGGTACCGAACATTGATCAGATCCGTGTTTCGAACCTTAAGCACGTGATTAAACCATATACGGGAGTGCTCGAAGGTATTTGCAAGCGATTTTTGCTCCTCTCCATCACGCGCAAACGACGGCAAAGCAGAATCGATGCGCGCCGAGGCGCCGAGTAAGGTTTTCATGAAGTCACCGACGGAGACCCATCTCGAATTCGATGTGCTTGCGAGGGCATCACGTGCCTGCATGACAAGCAGGGCAGCAACCAGCTCTCCGCGCTCGCCGTAGTTGACGCAGTTATTGTCTATGTGAAACGATAAGTGATGTATAGGGCTATTCTTGCTCTGGTCCATGATCTGGACAGCTGCCTCGGCGAGTAGGGGCTCCGAACCGGTAGTGGTGAGAAGCAGTTCAAAGCCACTGGTAGCAACAGTGCAGAGCCGCATATGGCGCTCGATCTGCTTACGGACTAGTCGATGTGCATTTGCATGTGAGAAGTTGAAGTCGAGTGGGACGCGAACGGATAAGCATGCAAGAGTCCGGTCAAGGTGTTCTGACGATTGAGGACTATCAAGATTGTTGAAGCCGCCAAGCAGCTTCTGAATGGCAAAGTCCACAATTGTAAATTGATCAAAATCATTCTCGTTTGAAACGACATAGCGAGGGGCAAACCTACTCGGTAGTCAGACATGAGTCCTTCACCAGAACGCATGGGCTAGGAAAACGTACAATGGACGGCCCAAGCTGCAAATCCAGTCAACCTCTACAACACGGTCCAATGTAATCTTGCCTTCTTTCGCATCCAATGTGAACTGGTCAAAACCAGTCTCGGTTATTGGGGGTAACACCCAGTTGGCGCCGAGTACGACCCGGGAGGAGTAGTCCGACAATCTTGGCGGTGAGAAGAGATGGAACTTGCCCGCCGTCGAAAGAAATAGAGTAAAGATTGGAAGGCCCACAAATTTGGACAGGCAGCAGCATAGTTCTGAGTATAATGACCAGGCTCCGTTGTTGGCCATTGTGAAAAACGATGTACAATACTCATTCATCTTTTCAAACTGGAGCCACTCTGTCTCTGTCATGCAGTGGTGAAAATGAAGTGCCAGTTGACAATGGCATTCTTGAACTTGCCAGTGAGACTTGTCAAGTTTTGACACACAAGGGTTATGTTGCAGCCAGAAAAATGGCCAGACTGGGGATTGAATCCAGGCTCCCTGAATACATGCCAGGTGCTCTACCACTGAGCTATCTAGCCTTAGGGTATCAAAGTGGATTGCACCTCTTGTCAACACATGGCCCCTCATTTTAGCATCAGTAAAAAAAAGCTTGTCTTATTCCTACTTATTCCCTTCTTACCCCCAAAATAAGAGGAATAAGATGTAGTAAGATGGAATAAGATGGAATAAGAAAAGTTGATTTTTGCTGATGAGGCTGACCATGTGAGGTGTCAGTAAAAAAAAACTTGTCTTATCTCTTACTTACTACAACTTATCCTTGGGGGTAAGTAAAGAATAAGCAAAAGGGGGTTAAGT
>Ga0137394_10003919_pt1 | contig 11231 bp, 9 predicted proteins | sample czobulk116metaG_FD_108278 | JGI IMG/M metagenome (GOLD analysis project Ga0137394, IMG submission 108278) | Vadose zone soil microbial communities from Angelo Coast Range Reserve, California, USA - czobulk1.16 metaG | ecosystem: Environmental > Terrestrial > Soil > Vadose zone | place: USA... | reverse complement strand
TTCTGCCGCCGGGGCTGGCGTTTCTTGCAACGGTTCCGATGCTCCTTCATGTCGAAACCATGTGGAGCTCCGAAATACTTTCTGCTGAGCTGCCTTTTGCCCTTGGAAGCGTCCTTTTCCTGCTCGCCGCGCGGCGCGCGACAGGAAAATCCCGGGAATGGCTGGCGGGAGGACTGGCAGTAACGTGTTTTCTTATCCGGAGCTTCGGCATTGCATTACTCGAGGCGTGGGTAGGGGAAGCTCTACTGGAACGCCGCTTCAGAGTGATGGCCAGCCGTGCAGTCGTCGCGCTGGTTCCCTTACTTGCGTGGCAGGCTTACATCGGCAGTGTCAAACATGCACCGGAATACCGACGGCCGGCGTACGAATATCAGCGTGCAGGTTACCAATTTTATAACGTGACCTATGGAGACAACCTTGTCTACGTCGATCCATTCACTCCGGAACTCGGCAAGGAATCCATTCCGAATCTGGTACGACGCATCGTTTGGAACGTGACAAGGCTGCCGCAAATTTTGGGATCGGCAGTCAGTGTGAGACGCGATCGCGGAACTCACGTGGCGAGCCGCATCAAGCAAAAGTTCGGAATACCTTGGATGCCCAAATCCGCAATAGATGTTTTGCCCTTTTTTGTCTTAGGAACCATGGTTCTATTTGGCCTGGCAGTCTTGGCGCTGCGTGGGGAGCGTCTGCTGCTCTTATACGTTCTCGCCTCCGGGTTCCTCATATGTGTTACGCCATGGCCCCAACAATTCGGGCGTTATTTGTGGCCCTTAAGTCCCGTTTTGTTCATTGCACTCGTGGCAGGTCTAGCTGTAACTCAGAGGCTCTCCGAAATAGCAAAAAGCACGCTCCGAATTCCGGTCATGGCAATGATCGCGCTTACCGCCTTGGCGCTGTTCACAATCCAGGCTTACGCGCGATACACATTTCCAACAGATAAAGCGTTTTATCGGGATGGAACCGGGAAACCACAGGAGTACAGTCTTCTTTACTTTACGCCTGCCTGGAAACATCACGAAGAGGCGCTGGATTGGCTCGGCCAGCACGCCGATACACACGATATTGTTGCCACGATCACACCTCATTGGCTGTACATCAAGACTGGCTTATCGGCTGTCATGCCTCCCTTCGAACCGGACGTCATTGAGGCGCTACGGCTCCTAGATTCAGTTCCTGTAACTTATTTGATTATAGATCGCCTGGACTTCTTCGATGTCACGCGACGATATGCGGCTCCGGTCGTAGACGCATTTCCGGCACGATGGGAATTGATTTATACCTCTGCAGACGACGATTCGAGGATTTACCGTCGGACAAACCAGGAGGAAGGATTGGATAAGCGGAAGACAAGCTAGGCGGAACTACGATGACAATATCTCATTGGACCATTGAGTCACACCGCGTGAACGTGGTGCTATGGGGTCTCCTGGTTTCAGCAGCGACCCTGCTGAGAGTACTATTGGCTCTCCATCCCGGACTCTGGGTCGATGAAGTCTTTTCACTGGCGATGGCGACAGGGCACAGTCTTGAACATCCGGCTAATGCAGCGAACCCGGCGCTGGGCGACTATGTTGAGCCTCCCGATCCAACTCCTCCCTCAGTATTCCGTCGTTACCTGGAGCATGACGAATTACCGGCCGGACCAAGCCGGGTCATTCGGGCCGTCGTACTTTCCGACACAAGTCCGCCGCTTTACTATCTGCTCCTGAATATCTGGAGCCGCCTCCTTGGCACAAAGGACGCGGTGCTCCGCCTCTTTTCTGCGGTTTGGGCGCTAGCGTGTTTTCCTTTGCTCTGGTCCATCGGAATTGATTTGGGAGGCCGGAGGACGGCTTGGGCCGCGTGTGTTTTTTTCGCTTTCTCCCCGCTCGCGCTTTACTACTCCGCCGAAGGGCGAATGTATTCGCTCGTCTGGTTTCTTGCTTTAGTTTTGGCGTGGTCGACCTTGGCGCTTGCGGAACGCGGTCCGGGTTCCTACTTCCTGCTCGTCTGGGTTTTTAGCGCGGCGTCCGGATTACTGACGCACTATTTCTTTGCGTTTGTCGTTATGGCCTGCCTGTCGTGGTTGCTTCTGCATCCAACGAAACTATCACGTCTGCATTTGGCGGGACTTGTGGTTGTGACAGCGCTGACTGTTCTGCCCTGGTACATTCAGGTTCCAGAAATCATGAAACAGTGGCGAGTGACTGAGATGTGGGCGGCCGAGCCCCTTACATGGAAAGAGGCGTTCCTAAGTCTCCGCAGCCTCGCCTGGAGCTATGTTTCCCTAGCGGGGGTCTGGGGAGGATCGCGACGTGGAAACATGCTTGCCGCCGCGTTGTATGCAGTGATCGCCTTGGTTATCGTGCGGCAGGGTGTAAGCCGCTTCCTCAGCGAACGTCCACGCCTCTTGTGGCTGTGGGCACTTGGCGCCGTTGCGGGACCTGTAGTTGTCGATCTTGTTACACACGGAAGCAGATCCTTGACCGTTCGCTATGCTGTGCCGGGCCTTCCTGCGGCGATTCTATTGATGGCGGTCGGGGCAGGCAATTTGTCAAGAAACGCGTATATGGCGTCACTAATTGTCTTGCCGCTTATCTGGCTTCCTGCCACCCGCAAAGTTTTTGCTGAACCGTCACGGATCGTGGACCAGTTCCCTCAAGTGAGCACCCTTCTCGATGCCTGGGCTGAGCCCCGCGATCTGATCATTGCCCATTCCATTCCATCGGGGGTCCTTGGTCTGGCGAGATACATGGCCACGGATACGCCCGTCGTTTCCTGGGTCGTTCAGCTCAAGCAGCGCTCAGCTGCTCAGGATATGCCGCGATTCGTAGCGTCTTATGAACGAGTGGCGGTTGTGAAGATCCACGATCTGGAGGAACCGTCACCCGCAGAAGACTGGCTTTTGCACAATGAAACACTTGAAAACCGAAAAGAACTTCACAGCGCTAAGGCTGAAGTGTTGTTTTTCGGCCGTGAGCTACGATGACAAGCGACAACATCCTGAAATTCCTCCCGCTCCATCCTCCAGAATTTCGGCTTCTCCTTGTCCGGCGCCGCAATTTCTTTATTGTTCTTTTAGTAGCGGCAGGCATCCTGTTGCGGGGCTGGAACCTCGGAAGCGCAGTTCTGTTTCGCGATGAGGCCGAGTCGGCCATAAATGCGTTAACAATCCTTGAGCATGGCGTACCCACAGATCGTTATCTCGACCTTCCCGTGTATGAGAACACCCTGACTCAGCCATGGCCGGATAGCGTCGAATATGAGTTCAAAGATACGAGTTATTCCAACCGGGGACTGGCAATCTATCATGGGTGGCTGCCCCTCTACGCAATGGCTGCATCGTTTGTGATTTTCGGCATCAGTCCGGATAACCCCACGGATCCGCCTCGAGTCCGCCACGACGATACGCACATGCGCCGCCGGGCCTTGGCCGCTCGGGCTCCTTCTGTTTTTTTCGCGGGCATATTTCTTGTTGCCTTATTTGCCGTCGGACAGGCCCTCTATGGCACAGAGGCGGGAATGGTCGCCCTGGCACTAGGTACCTTTACCCCATATCTCATACAGGTGTCCCGGGAGGCCCGCTATTACTCAGCCACTTTGGCGATCGGAACCCTTTGCGTGTTTTCGTTGTGCCTGCTGATTCGTGAGGGACGCTGGCGACACTTTATGATTACGAGCTTTCTGCTCGTTCTGCTCTTCCACACGCATATTTTGAGCTTCGCTGTTTTGATGGTTGCGGTTGGTTTAGTTTTGCCACGTATTCTCAAATTGCCCGCAGGGAAATGGAAGATCGGCGTACTAGGGGCTGCCATCTCGGCTGGCATCTTCCCATGGGCAGCGGCAACGGGGTTTTTCGACACAGCGAATGTTATTCCAATGGCTTATCCATTGCTTAGCTTTCCTCAAGATCTTTTCCTCTACCCGCGCAGGCACCCGGAACTGGCGGTGCTCATTCTGGGAACGCTCATCCAATTGGGCCTGGTTCTGTTTTTTGGCAAGAAGCTCCCCGTAACAGTTGTGCAGCCCTTTCGCAGTGGGAAGAGTGTGATGGTTTTTCTGATCGCTATGCTATGCCTTTCCAATCTGCTCTTCCTGTTTCTTATGCCTGCGGCTTCCTTCTTCTTGGGGCGGCTGACGCTGATTTTGATGGTGCCTGGTGTTTTACTGGCCTCCGTGCTTCTCACTGCAAACGCACGGGCTGTTATCCCTCGGAATCCAGGGATTGTTCTCGCCCTTGTTATCCTCGCAGGTCTTGGCCTGACGTGGAAGTCGGGGATACCCGGACAATCGTCCGACAACGGCGCATTTTTCCAACTTGTCGACTATCTCCGAAATCAAAATTTTAGTGCGGGTACGCGTCTTTACGCTCTTCCCTACGACCACCTTCGATTGACCCTTTATACAGGGCTCCCCTTCCAAAGCATCGCACCTGTTCGCAAGGAATTTCTGGACCATTACAAAGGGGACATCGTGCTTGTCGAGCCACTCCCGAAGCTCATGTCAAACCCTACGGACTGGTCCGATGAGAATCCTGCGCTTTTTCGTGGCTATCATGTGACCGACCCTGTCCGATTCTGGCAGGTCTTCGCTTATCGCTTCGTCAATCCCGAGCAACGCTCCGGTGCAAAACTGAACTACGCTTCGCGAATTCGTTCCGCGCAGGCGCGTGTTCTGTCTTCCTCGTGGATCATCTATCATTGTGACGCCAACCCAACGAGCTCCATTAAGTCCATCGCGGAGAAAGCGAGTGGATCATGAATGTCCTCGTAACCGGTTCCAGCGGCCTCATCGGTTCCGAAATGGTGAACTTCTTCGATTCTCGCGCGAAGAGCGTAATTGGAATCGACAACAACATGCGTGCGCAATTTTTCGGACCCGACGGTGACACCCGCTGGAACCTCGAGCGATTGCAGCGCAAATCAAGGCGTTTCCAACATCAGGAGTTGGATATCCGGGATCGGGCCGGCGTCGACACGCTTTTTGTGTCAAAAGGGCCTTTCGACCTCATAATCCACTGCGCCGCTCAACCCAGTCACGACTTGGCGGCAAGCCGGCCATTCGACGACTTTGACGTGAACGCCATGGGCACTCTGAATCTACTCGAAAGTACTCGCCGGCATAGCCCCGCCGCTGTTTTTGTTTTCATGTCGACCAACAAAGTGTATGGTGACGCGCCGAATGATCTTCCACTGAAGGAGTTGGAGCTACGCTGGGAGTATGCGAACCCGGAGGACTACGACGGCATTACGGAACTAATGCGAATCGACCGGTCAAAGCATTCCCTCTTTGGCGCCAGCAAAGTCGCCGCCGATGTGATGACTCAAGAGTACGGACGATATTTCGGAATGAAGACCCATTGTCTTCGCGGCGGCTGTTTGACAGGACCCTATCATTCGGCTGTCGAACTTCACGGATTTCTTTCCTATGTTGTGAAGATGCAGCTCCTCGGCCGGACATATCACATTTACGGATATCAGGGAAAGCAGGTTCGTGACCACATCCATAGTTACGATGTCGCGCGCATTGTCGAGCTGATTTACGGGAACCCCCGTTCGGGCGAGGTGTATAACCTCGGCGGGGGGCGCTCAAATTCATGTTCTATACTCGAAGCCTTTGCTCTCGTGGAGCAGATGACGGGCAAGAAGATGAATTTTGAGTACGTGGATAAAAATCGTGAGGGTGACCATATCTGTTACATCACGAATCTGGCGCGCTTGAAGAGCCACTATCCTGAATGGGAAATAACCAAATCGTTGACTGCGATCATAAGAGAGACAGTTGACGTCTGGAATACGCGACTGACTGCGTGTTCAAGCCTTTGAAAAGATATGGCCGACACTAGTCCGGATGAGCTCCTCGCGGGTTTTGAGCGCTACCGCGAATGGTATCTTAAAAATCGAGATCCAATCTCCGAAGATCGGATGTTGTGGCGCGCACAGACGTTCCGTCATCTGGTGCACCTTCTTCCCGGACAAACCATTCTCGAGTTGGGCTGTGGCAGCGGAGTGTTCACCAGGCGGCTTGCTTCTGTCTGTCGCGGAGAGAATCCAATCACAGCTTTGACATTTGCCGGCGGAACCAGCAGGCCAGCGCAGTTGCCCACGAATATCGAGTTTCTCCATGCCTCGTCTATATCCGGGTCCTTAAGGGACCGGAATTATGATTTCGTCGTAGCTATGGACCTCCTTGACCGGCGTAACTGCACATCGTTCCTGCAAACTGTTTACAGAATGTTAAAGCCCGGCGGCCAGGTTGTGTTTTACCAGAGTAATCCCTGGAATGTCGTGTTAAAGCTTCGACGGATGCTCTCGAATTTCCGCAAAAGAAATGATCCGCGATCACTCCTCAGCCGGACACAGCTGTACGAACTTATGTCGGAGGTCGGTTTCATTCGTGTATTCTCGGTTTACAACGATTTTGTTTATGCACCACTGACGCGACGACTGATATGGCTTCTGCGGAACCTTTCAATCATTTTCGAGAATATGCCGGGAGTTCAGACGCTCGCCGGCTCGATACTTATCCACGGGCAAAAGCCTGGAGCGGTGGAGCTACCGACGGTATCTCTGTTTGCTCATGAGCAACTGCGCCGAAGTGTTTCTATCGTGATTCCGTGCCACAACGAGGAAACGAATATCGCTCCCTTATTGAACCGGCTTCGTACGTTGTTCGATGAATACATTCATGAATTGATTCCGGTCGAGGACAACAGCACGGATCACACGGCGGAGGTGATACGAAGCCTGGCTAAAGAAGACTCGAGGATCAAGCCTGTCTTCCGCCAGGCGCCTGGCGGCGTGGGACGCGCGATTGCCGACGGGTATCGTTTTGCTACCGGCCGCTATGTCCTGTCGATGGACTGTGACTTCCAGCATCTACTGCCAGAGGTACGCGAGCTCTTCGACGCGGCCGCGGAAGGGTATGACGTCGTGATTGGGAGTCGTTTTTCACGGCACAGCGTCCTTTTGAATTATCCGTTCCAGAAAATCCTCGCCAACCGGGGCTTTCATTTGTTAGCTCAGTTGGTTGTTTTGCACCGGTTCCGCGATGTAACCAATAATCTTAAGTTAATGCGCCGGGAAGTCGTGGAAGACCTTCAACTCAAGCAGCCGGGTTTTGCGGTCAACGCGGAAACGGGATTGCAGCCGCTGGTGATGGGCTACAACCTCGAATCCGTTCCGATATCCTGGATCAACAGGACTTCGGACATGGGAACGTCTTCATTCAATCTGACCACAGCCGGCGGCGGGTATTGCCAAGTGCTATTTCATTTGTGGCTCAAGGTGGCGTTCGGAATCGGAATGTATCGAACCCTTCGCATGAAGGAAATACGGCCAGAGTCTGTGGCCCGCGTACGAAACGCTTGAACGGAGAATGAGAATCCTTAAGCTCGTCATCTGGGATCTGGACCAAACAATATTGTCGGGCATTTTTGAAGAGGGAGACGAAGGGGTGAACTCCGCGGCCACTCGCGTCATGGCCCGATTGCAGGCACGAGGAACGCTCCAGGCATTGGCCACGCACAATCCGCCGGAAGTTGTTCAGACCGCACTAAAGAAATACGGCTGGTGTGGTTTGTTTGTGCAAACTGAAGCGGGTCTAATCCCGAAGGTCACGATGGTGCGACGCATATTAGACTCACTGTCGATCAGTGCTTCAGATGCCGTATTCGTCGACGAAGATGCGTTTGAAAGAGATTCCATCGCCGTCCAAATGCGCGGAATTTCAGCCTGGTCGATCGAGAATCTCGAGACTTATCTGGACAACAACAAGGACGTGGTCACTTCCGAGGGTAGTCGCCGCCACGAAATGTATGTCGAGGAGCATGCCCGCTTACGAGATAAAGAAGCAGCCGCCGACTATCTGACCTTTTTGTGGCGCTGCAACATTTATATTACGATCCGGCCCTATGCTCCCGAAGACGCAGATCGGGTCCAGGAATTGTTGGTGCGCACGCACCGAATGAATCTGGGGGTGCTGTCCCTGGACGAAGCGTTTCACCGTATGGCAGGGTCCGGCGGCGATTGCGTTATGATCGCCGAGATGAAAGATAACTATGGTGATATGGGCCGGTGTGGCGTTCTGTATCTACGCTCGCGCCCGGACGCCGCAATCGTGGAGAGCCTGGCAATTTCATGCCGGACCAGGGCGCGAGGTCTTTCGTTATCTATGTTGGTAGGGCTGCTCCGTCATCCAGCAGTTAAATTTCAGCAATTGCGGTGCCGATATATTTCAAATGGCTCGAATCGGCCGTTGAGGATGGTCCTGATGGGGGCTGGTTTCCAACCGGATCCCGAAACCGATGAAATAGTCCTCAGCCCCGAACGTTTGGCAGCCACTCCGCTGCCTGACTGGATTCACATTGTCTACTCCTAGAAATTCGGAACCTCGATGAGTTCAACAAAACCCAAGAAGGACGAACTGACCGATCAAACCGTGATGGCAACAGTGATTGATCTCGTAGCCAAAGCTGTCGGTGACAAGCCGGCAAGGATTGGTCCGGAAACCATGCTGTTTTCCAGTCTGAAGACATTCGACTCGTTTGCGCTTCTCGAAGTGGTGTTGCGACTGGAGAGCACTTTTGGCCTGGGTATTCCCGACGAAGATCTGGATCGTGATATTTTCAGATCGCCCCAGACTATTGTTACGTATCTCTGCCGACGGCTGCGAATAGCACCGTCTGAGAAGACGGTGCAGGCGACACCAGAATGAACAAACAAGTTACCGTTAGCCTGCTGAACATCGACGAAGCGGCTATGACGATCGACGTGCTCGACAAATTGGCTGCCCTTTCGTCCGAGCGCTGGCAGATTCAATTAATCCTGGTAGACAATGGTTCTCAGCCCGGTCAATTGCATCTGTTGCAGGACTGGGTTCGCGCTAATAAGGACCGCTTCGAGGAGATGCTGTTTATCGCTTCTTCGAGGAATTTGGGTTGCACGGGCGGCCGCAATCTCACCTTCAAATTGGCATCAAAAGACCGTCTGCTCATTCTCGACAACGATGTCGTTCTGCCGCGGGATTCTGCCTGGTTGCAAACATTGTGGCAGACGATGGATTCCAATCCTCGAGCAAGCATCGTTGCCCCCATGCTTGTTTTTGCCGACCGGCCGGAAATTGTGCAGGCAACAGGTATCGGTCTCACCGATCGTGGGAGAGTCGGTTACATCAACCGTGGGCGATCGACAAAAAGCGTACGCCAGAATGTAATCGAAGTCATCGCGGCTCCCACTGCGTGTTGGTTGATGCGCAAGGACGCTCAAGAGCAGGTAGGCCTGTTTCTCGAGATGTTTCATCCTGTGCAATATGAAGATGTGGACCTCTGTATCAGACTTCACTTGGCTGGCTGGAAAACACTTTGTGATTGCAGCGTCCAAATTAAACACATCGAAAACGTCACTACACGGAATCTGAAAGAGTATCCCTTTGCCCGACTAACGGTGAGCAATGGGATGAAATTCAGAGAAAAGTGGGCGGAAGTATTGCCTCAGCTTGCCACCATAGCCCACGATGACATCGTTTGGGAGCCCCGCTCGCGCGTCCAGTCTACAGAGAAATATTGATGTCCTCTGACGAGTTGATAGCCGACTTCGCTCACGACGATCGCGATACAGACCGAATACTCGGACTCAATGAGTCGGAGTACGGTCCGGCATCTCCTAATCCTTCAACTGATGTCGTTTCGACGCGAGCCAGCTTTACTTGGCGCCGCGATCAGAATCCGGCAGGACAGGCGATCATTCCTGTTATTCGAAATCGTTGCGGAGACGTAGTCGGTTTCTTTTGGCTAATACCCATGAAAATTCGAGCGCAGGAAAAGAATTACGTGGCCGCCACGGGCGCTAATCTGGTGATCGCACCCGAAGGCCGCCGCACATTCGGCTACACGAAATTAATGCGCAACTTTACCGGCGCCTTGAAAGACACCAAGACAGTGCTGCACTTCAGCTTCGTCTCAGAAGAAAACTACAAGCGCCTCCGCGCGGAGAATTCTAACAGGACATTTACGGTTCCTTTGTTGGTGAAGCCGGTCGAATACGGAACCCTGGTTGAACGTCATCTAAGAACCGAGTGGCAGCGGTTCTTAGCGAATAAAGCGCGGTGGATACTCGAGCCTCTTTTCTTCAGGCGTCCGTTGCTGCCTGGCGACACGGACATTTCCGTCCAGATGCTGGATCAGTTTGACGAGAGCTTTGACGACTTTTGGAACCGCGTTCAGGACAAGTACCGGGCAATAGTTATCCGAGACCAGACCTTTTTGAAATGGCGTTTCACTCCGGTATGCGCCCGCCGCTACCATATCCTCGTCGCACGCTCGCGTGGCAAGATGTTGGGTTATTCGGTTATCCGTTGCGCCAATGTTCGAGGTATCCCAACGGGATTGATCCTCGACCTGCTCTTACTTGACAGCAATCAGGGAGAAGAAGCCGGAGTGTGCCTGACAGCCCACGCCGAAGCTTTTTTTCGAAGTCAAAAGATGTCGTTGATAGCGGCGCTGATGGTGCCCGGATCTGCGGAGTATCGAGTTTTACGCCTGTTGGGCTGTAGAAATCTCGCGTCTGTATTTAGCCCCCGTCCATTTCGGTTTGCCTTCTTCGTGCATCGAGAAGATTTGAAGTCGCTCTCCGTCAAGGACTGGTTCGTTACTCTCGCCGATTTTGAATCTCTTTAATCCAACTATGTAGTGAGATCGCGTAGCGCTGCATTGTTACTTGCAGACGAAGTTCGCCTGTCTGTAGGAAATTCAAACGCTATCCATTCCGTACACGGGTTTGGCTAAATGCCGCAGTCCGGGCCTTATGTCAACTTCGACAGCAATTCAGGCCGGGCGTACCCACGGATTCAAGCAAAAGCATTGGGAGTTTTATAGCCCCCTGCACGAAGCCGAACAGCATTTGCTCATTGTCCATCGCACCCACGACCGAAATTACTTTCTATCCGCGATTTTCAGGCATTTCCGCCGCCGCTTTGAAGAAATTCAGAACCGCCTCTGGGTAATCGTCGCCGATTAGTCAAGCAAGGCGTTGAGGGCGTCATGACGTTCGGTGATCGTAGGCTGCTCGATCAGGCGCGATTGCCTCTGTTGTCGTCGTCATCGTTCCCGCTGGGCCCCCTGGAACTGTGCTCGTCAAGAAAGACCGTTGTCTGATGGGAAGGGATTTCAAAGCGCTTCTGACAGGTCTTGCAGGTTACATCATCATCCACTCGGATGAGGTAATCTCGTAATTTGGCGTAAAGTGCGCGGT
>Ga0137394_10003918_pt1 | contig 11234 bp, 9 predicted proteins | sample czobulk116metaG_FD_108278 | JGI IMG/M metagenome (GOLD analysis project Ga0137394, IMG submission 108278) | Vadose zone soil microbial communities from Angelo Coast Range Reserve, California, USA - czobulk1.16 metaG | ecosystem: Environmental > Terrestrial > Soil > Vadose zone | place: USA... | reverse complement strand
GGTTGCGGCGATTTTTCGGTCCTGGCGCTTTACTTCAAGCTGATCGAGAAGCGGAAGATCTGGCACGAGAAGATCACCACCGTCGCGGGTATTGGGTGTTCGAGTCGCTTCCCTTATTTCGTTCAGGCCCACGGAGTCCACTACATCCACGGGCGAGCGCTTCCATTTGCCAGCGGGGTTTCGCTCTCCCGTCCTGATCTGCATGTATTCGTATTTGGCGGCGATGGAGACGCATTTTCCATCGGTGGCAATCATCTCAATCATACCGCCCGCAAGCACATCAAGATGACCTATGTCATCATGGACAACTGGGTCTATGGATTGACCAAGAAACAAACCTCTCCTACCTCGCCCATCGGTTTCAAAAGCAAGACGGACATCTGGGGCGCTGTCGATCACCCGATCAACCCCATGAAACAGTTGATCTCCGCCGGCGCGACGTTCGTCGCCCGGACAACGCACACTAATCCCAATCATGTGCTGCAGATGATGGAAGCGGCCATGGATCACGACGGCTTCAGCGTAATAGAATGCCTGAGCGAATGTGTGGAATTCTACGAAGGAGCTTTCGATCCCTCCAATCCACGCAAAGGCGGGGTCTTTACGTTGGTTCCACCAGAGCACGATGTCACCGATGAGAACGCCGCTTACAAACTGGCGGCCGAGCCTTTCCCTGGTCACTTCGGCATCTTTTACAAAGTGAATCGTCCCACCAAAAACGCGAACGAGGCGAAGATCAATGCCACTCTGCAGGACAAGGTCAAAGGCCTCAAAGATTGGGAAATTCTAAAAAAGAATTTCGACCGAATGAAGTAGCTTTCAGATCGGCACAGGCGGGGGACCGGAAAGATCAGTCTCAGGCGCAGCATCCAGGAACTCTTTCGCTGCGTAATAATCCTTTGGGGAAACCTGAACCCGAACAAAACCGAACATGACATTGCATGGAAAGACCTGCATCAAATACTCGTCCGGGATAAACGCCGAAATTCCTGCTCCCGTCAGTTCCTCGACGACCATATCCGCTTCCGGCAGCGTTCTACAAGTGAGCAGCGTGACGAAGTCTTGCTCCATCTGTTCACTTGAGAGAATCCCGAACTGCCATTTGCGCCGGGCGAATTGGGTTGCGGCTTCCTCAGGACTCTTGAACTCGGCGGTGGCACACTCGCAACATTGAACTGCGTTGTCATCGTTCTGGCGACCGCAATAAGCGCAGACTTTCATATCCTTATCACGGTTATCCATCTCTCTGCGCTGCGGTGCAACCAAAATCGCGAGTGCCCGAAGCGCAAGCGGCACGAACTCGAGGACTGATCGGCGCTCAGCACGGTTTGTAAATTCTGCCGCCTAGCCAAGCACTGGGCTATGAAACCCCTTTACAAGCAGAGTAATCCGGCTACCCTCCGAATCGAAGCTTATGCGTAGCAGAGTTTGTTTGGTCGGGATAATTTTAGTAGTTAGTCTTGCCGGTTGTGCGGGACCGGAGAGAAAGCTTGGGCGCGGACTCAATAATATGCTCGAACTCACCCGAGGCGGCGAAATCCGCCGTTCGATGGAGCAAACGGCCCTTTGGGATGGAACTGATGCTGCCTATACGACGGGCTTCATTCGCGGCTTGAATCGCAGTCTCGCGCGGGCCTTTATCGGGGCAGTGGAGGTCGTGACTTTTCCAATCGGGCCTTACGACCCGCTCTACAACTCGACCAATCGTATCTATCCCGATTTCTCGATTCGCAACACCAGCTATCCGTGGGGTGGAATGGTGCTTCCCGAACTGCCGGTCTACCCTGCCAATTATACGCCCAGTCTGCTTTCCGATAGCATTTTTGCCACCGATACGTCGCTGGGATTCAGCGGCGGCGACCTTTTCCCGTGCGTGCAAGGCAGCCGCTTCCGGATTTTCGACAACTGATCGGAACGAAGTTTTAGGTCCGCGCCAACACGACCTGTTGGCGCTTTTTTCTTTTCATGACGATCGAGAAAAAATCGCCCTGTAAGGTTAACCTGCTGCTGAACATTCTCGGCAAGAGAGCGGATGGCTTTCATGAATTGGAAACCGTGATGCACCCAGTGAGTTTGTTTGATAGGCTCACATTGTCCCGAGCCGGCCGAGTAGTTGAGCTAACTTGCAGTAATCCGGCGCTGCCGGCAGACGCCAGTAACCTCGTTCACCGCGCCGCGACGGCGTTCCTGCAGGCAGCCAAAATCTCGGACGGCGTGCGGATTCATCTCGAAAAAAATATCCCGATGGCAGCCGGGCTTGGAGGAGGCAGCGGTAACGCGGCGGCGGCACTCAGTGGCCTCAACGAACTATTCAACGGTCCTTTGAACGGAGAGCAGCTTCATAAGATCGCTGTAGCGTTAGGCTCGGATATCCCGTTCTTTCTGCAATCCAAACCGGCTCTCGCCACCGGTCGTGGCGAAAAGATTGAACCGGTGGAATTCTTCCCTGCAATGCGCGGGACCGCTTTTCTTCTGGTTCATCCGGGGTTTGGAATTGCCACGTCTTGGGCGTATCAGCAACTCGCCCGCTTTCCGGAGGCTATCGATGGAAAGCCTGGCCGAGCCAAAAAGCTTATCCAGGCTCTTCAAAGGAGCGATTTAGCAGCAACTTGTGGCGAGTTCTACAATTCCCTGGAGGCGCCGGCACTCTACAAATTCCCGCTCCTGGAAGTTCTCCAACGTTTTCTGCGTGATAACGGCGCCGTGGCTGCATTGATGTCTGGAAGCGGCTCGACGACCTTCGCCATCCTGCGTGACCTCTCGCGCGCAAACGAACTCGAACAAAAGCTTCAAAAGAAGTTCGGCCCCCTCTGGACCGCGGCCGTTCTTGCTAGCGCACCGTAATCACCACATAGTTCCGCTTCCCCTTGCGCAACAGCAGATGTTTGCCGAACAGCAAATCTTTGGTGCTGACTGCGCGTAGTACATCTCCCTGCCGCGTATTGTTCAGGTAAATACCACCCCCTTCGATGTCCTTTCGGGCCTGGCCCTTGGATGGGCAGAGGCCCGAATGCACCAGCAGTTCGACGAGCGGCATTGATGCCTGCAACTTGCTTCCTTCGATTTCTTTCGTTGGTGCCTCGCCGACAATGTCGTTGAATGTTGCTTCGGAAACACCTTCCAGTTCCCCACCAAAAAGTATCTCGCTCGCGCGCACTGCTTCGGCGGTTGCTGTCGTTCCGTGCACCAGGTCGGTCATCGATTTGGCCAGAGCCTTATGGGCGACGCGCGATTCAGGTTTTTCGAGATGCTGCCTTTCCAGCTCCGTGATCTCTTCTCGAGACAAAAACGTGAAGTATTTAAGATACCGAACGACGAAGGCGTCATCGGCCCGGATCCAAAATTGGTAAAATCGATAGGGGCTGGTCTTCCTTGGGTCGAGCCACACAGCTCCGGCAACGGTTTTGCCAAACTTGCTCCCATCAGCGTTTGTGATCAGAGGCAGCGTCACTCCAAAGACTTGCGCGCCCAATTTCTTGCGGCAAAGATCAATCCCTGCGGTAATGTTACCCCACTGGTCGCTCCCGCCGACTTGCAGTTCGCAATCGAATTCCTTTCTCAAATGATAAAAGTCGAAAGCCTGCAGGAGCATGTAACTGAACTCGGTGTAACTGATGCCCGCTTCGCGGTCCTCCATGCGCGCGCGCACGCTCTCCTTGGCGACCATCATGTTGACCGAAAAATGCTTGCCGATATCGCGCAGAAAAGCCAGGTAGCTTACCGGGGCCGTCCAATCCCAATTGTCGACCAAACGCGCTGGGTTGGTTTTCGTTTCGAAATCAAGCAGCTTTTTGAGCTGCTCCTTGATGCCCGCGATATTTGCGTCGAGCGTTGCTTTGTCGAGCAACTGCCGTTCGGACGTTTTTCCGCTGGGGTCGCCGATTGATCCGGTGGCCCCACCCGCGACCGCAATTGGATGGTGCCCGGCCAATTGGAATCGTCGCAATGCCAGCAGGGGAACGAGGCTGCCAATATGCAAGCTGTCCGCCGTGGGATCAAAGCCCACGTAGAGCGTGATCGGACCTTTGGCCAAGCGCTTGTCCAACTCGGTCCGGTCCGTGCAATCTGCCACCAAGCCGCGCCATTCCAGCTCTTCGATAATGCTCATCGCCGCCCTGTTATCGCGGCTGGCTGTGGGCCTCTCAAGGTAAAACTCCGAGCCGTCTGCCAGCGCGGCCCCTCCTGGTGCTTGCCTTTCGGGAAAGGCAGGCCGCTACGTTCCGCGCTTCAAGACGAATTGGCGGTGGGAGTCGAAGAAGTCGCGCAGGGAGGTCGAGGATTTGTCCTGGAGCGATTGGAGTTGTCGGTAGATCTCGACATTTTTAGGGTCGGGGCGGGCGGTCTCGTTCGGATTGATCTCGACGAATTGGTCGGTGATATCGCTGATGGAAGCTTTGTCGCCCTGCTGCAAGCGCCAGCACCAGAGCGCTTGAAGGGCAGCGCCGTAGGCGGCCCCTTCGCTTACTTTGAGGGTCACGACTTCGGCATTGAAGATATCAGCCATGATTTGACGCCAGACTTTGGATTTGGCTCCGCCACCGGTGGCGCGGATTTGGGTTGGTGTCACGCCGAGTTCGTCGAGGCGGCGCAGACCGTAATTCATGCCGAGGGTGACGCCCTCCATCGAGGCGCGGGCGAAATGGCCGGCTTCGAAGGTGTTGGAGTTCACGCCCAGCCAGACACCGGTTCCGTTGGGAACGTTGGGAGTTCGTTCGCCTTCGAAATAAGGAAGCAGCACAAGGCCATTCGAGCCGGCGGGGACGCGGCCGGCTTCGGCAGCGAAGCGCTCGTGCGTCCAGGCAAAATCGTTGCGAACCATTTCAGTCGCGACGGTCACATTCATGGTGCAGAGCAAAGGAAGCCAGCGATTGGTCGAGTCGCAGAAAGCGGCGATTTCACCTTCTGGATCGACAATCGGTTTTTCGGCGCAAGCGTAGATGGTGCCGCTGGTGCCGAAGCTGGCGGTGATCACGCCAGGGCGTGTATTGCCGGTGCCGATGGCGCCCATCATGTTATCGCCACCTCCTGCGCTGACCAGGACGTCGGGATTCAGTCCGAGTTGTTTGGCAGCCGATAGTTGCAGGCGGCCGGAGGGTCGATGGCTTTCGATCAAGGGCGGCAGTTTGCCGGCAAGCTCGGGATCAATGGCATCAATGACCGAGAGGGACCATTTTCGCTTTCTAACGTCAAGCAGCGCGGTGCCGCTGGCATCGCCATATTCCATGACCTTTTCGCCGGTGAGCCAAAAATTGAGGTAATCGTGGGGCAACAAGACGGTGGCGAGCTGTTTATAATTCTTCGGCTCGTGCTTTTTCAGCCAGAGAATTTTCGAGGCGGTGAATCCGGGCAGGACGGCGTTGCCGACAGTTTTGATCGTCTTCTTAAGGCCGCCGAGCTTTTCCATAATCTCATCGCACTCGGCAGCGGTGGAGGTATCGCACCAGAGTTTTGCGGGTCGGATCACTTCGCCCTGGCTGTCGAGCGGCACAAAGCCATGTTGCTGGCCGCTGACGCCGATTGCGACGACGTCGGCGGCAACGGCCTTGGCCTGACGGAGGCTCTGGCGAATGGCGCTGGCCAGGGCTTCGCGCCAGGTGTGAGGATGCTGCTCTTTGGCGCCCGGGGGAAGATCAGGAATCAAATCATAGGCTTGGGCGGCTGAGGCCAGGACTTTTCCGTCGCGCGAATCAACCACCACGGCTTTGGTGGATTGCGTGCCGCTATCAATTCCGATTAAAAGGTTTCGCATAAGTTAACATGGCTCGACGGCTAAAAGGATGGAGAAAGAAGGGCGAGAGCGCAAATTCGAAAGAAGATCGGTGAAAGCGGATCACCGCGAAAGCGCAACGAGGCAGAGCCGCGATCAAACGGGACGCCGTGGCCTCAGGCGCATCCCTCCCAAGTCGCCATTTTAGCGCAAAGGCGCAAAGACGCGAAGGCGCAAAGGAAAAAAGATTAGGAATGGCTCGTAAGCGATAAGTTCAATCGTCAGTACCTGGAGCTGATCTTTGCGCCTTTGCGTTAAAACTATTGGTGCAGGAGCCGGAGTTAGTTTGATGCGCCGGTTGCGATTTCCATAAGGGCGGCGTCTTTTTCGGGGCCCTTGATGAAGTCGAGCGCGCGCATGTAGTGCTCGCGCTGTTTGGCGTCGGCGTCCTTTTCGGTGATCAGTTTCAGCAAAAGCGGGGGAGCCTTGGTCGAGCGGGAGCGCCAGACGATCTCGCGACCGGCAGGTGTGTTCCATTTGTCGCCTGCCTGACCGAGCCATGCGCCAAAGAATTTGTCTTCCTGTTTATCCGCGCCGATTCCGAGCGCTTCCAAGTACCACCGATCTTTGCCGTCGTATTGCTGGGCCAGCGTGGTCCACAGTCTTGGAGCGTCGATGGATGGGTTGTGCCGCAGTGCGATGGCACATTCGCGCCGCACCTGGGCCGATCCATCTTTCGCGAGTCGTTTCACATACGGAATCGGGTCCATCTTGAGCGATCGCGCAGTTCGCAGTCCCACAATGCGAATGTCCGAATCGCTGTCCTTGAGAGCCGCCTCGACATATTTTTTCTCACTTCCTTTGATGCGGGCCAGCAACTGGATGGCGCGAGCCCTCATGCGCTCATTATCGCCTTTCCACAATTTTACCAACTCTTTCTCGGCGCCGGCTTGCATTCTGTGCAATTCGGTCCAGGCCAGGTATCGCGTCGCCTGGTTGGGCGACTGCAGGGCGGCTACGCAGCCGGAAGTTGTGCTCAAGTCAAGCTTCGGAAGAGTAGGCTGACTTCCGGGAGGGGCAATTCGGTAGACGCGGCCGGTCATTGTATCGAGCTCGCGATCGGCCATGTTGTGGCCGCCCACGCCAGCGTCGTTCCAATCGGCAACGTAGATAGAGCCATCGGGCGCAACGCAAACATCAGCGGGGCGGAACCAATTCTCATTGCTTCCAAGGATGTCAACGGTGGTGGCGCTATATCCGGCGCCGTCGTTCTTTACCGGATACGCGCGAACAATCTTCGGGCCGGCATCGCAGTGAATGATCTGATTTCGGAAAACTTCCGGAAGAAGCTTTCCTTCATAGACGCAGATGCCGGTGGGCGACCCATTTCCGGTGTGGAGCAGATTCGGAACCACGCCGGGATCATGTTGGTACCAATGATAGAAAGGCCGTTCGGATTCCGACGCGCCTTTGGCTTTGGCCTTGTTCCAGGCGGTGCCCCAGCTCGCGCCGTTGATCTCATCGGTGAACCCAAAATTGCCAAACTCCATCACGTAGTTAATGCGCACACCGCGATTGCCGTCATCGTCATTGTCGGACTGCCAAAGCGTGCCAAAAGAATCAACGCAGACCTCGTAATTGTTGCGAAAATTGTGGGCCAAAACTTCAAACTCGCTTCCGTCCATATTGCAGCGGAAGACCATGCCCTGGCGGTACGGTTTCCCTTTGGCTGAGACTTCGTTCCCGTAGATATCGATGATCGGCTTGCCGTCTTTGTCGCGGATCTGCTCCCCTGCATTGCCGAAGTTGAAATAGAGCTTGCCGTCCGGCCCAAAAACGAACGCATGGACTGCATGATCGTGCTGCACGCCTTTGATTCCAGTGAAGAGAATTTCCTTTTTGTCGGCCGTGCCATCGCCATCCTCGTCGGTGAAGACGAACACATTGGGCGCGCAGGAGACGATCACCTTCTTGCCGAGAACGCAAATTCCCAGCGCGCTATTAACGTCGGTTCCCTGGTAAAAGGTCGTGGCTTTGTCCGCTTCGCCGTCGTGGTCCGCATCTTCCAGAATGACGATCCGGTCGCCTTCGGGACGCAAGGGAGGATTGCTCCACTTGCGGTAGTTGGCGCCTTCTGTGATCCAGACCCGGCCGCGTTCATCGATATCCATGTCGCACGGATTAACCATCATCGGCTCGGAGGCAAAGAGCGAAACTTCCAGGCCGTCGCCGACGATCAGCTTCTTCAGGTCGGCCTGGGCTGCTTCGGGTCCGAAGGTGTGATCGGCGGGTTTGGGCTTCGGCTTACTCGGAGCGGGGGTTGATGAAGGCGCGTCGGCTGCAGTAATTGCCAGGGCAGTTGCGGTGAAGGCCGCAAATAGCGCGGCGAGCTTGAGAGAACGAGGTGTCATTGTGTTCAGATTATTTTTTCCGGCCTTTAGGGTCGAGGTTTTGTTTCAATTCTTCAGGGGTGACGGTGCTTTGGACGCCTTCGGCCGGGACTTCAGCTTTGGCAATCCAGAGAAGGGCATTAACGACTACTTTGAGCTGATTTTCGTTGCCCCAGTTTGCGTGCGTATGTCCGCCGGTGAAACCGAATCCACGGCCGCCATCGGGACGTTCATAGGCCCACATCAAGGTTTCGGGCCGGCCTTTCTCTTTCATGACATGCTCGTAGGGGCCGGCGGGATAAACGTATTTTCCATCGCGGACTTTGTCGGACGGTGTTGCGACCAGAATTGGAGTGATTCCCTTCATGTCGGGGCGGAAGCGGATGTTGAAGTACCATTCATCGCGATTGGAGAACGCTTTGACGCCGCGCGTGATCGGGTGATCTGGAAACGTCTTGTATTCGGGTGACCACATCGGGTTGACCGAAAAGAGATGTTCGTAGTATCCACCGATCCATTCGAGGAGCTGCGGGCCGCCATTGGTGCTTGGAATCTCGACGCCGTAATGGGCGCAACCGAGGCCGACGCCTTTGGCCACGAGATCAGCCAGGATTTTGGAATGATTTCCCTGGATGGCCGGGTGGCCAGCGCCGCCATCGGCATAAATCAGGACCGCATCAGCGCCCTCGAAAGCATCGGGTACATTTGGCCAACCGTTCGAGTAAACGACCGAGCTGATGCCAGGGACGATATCGAGACATTTCTTAAAGAGCAGGCAGCCGGCCCGAAACTCGTGGTCACCAGGGCCGTGGCTCGGTTTGCCGGCTATTAAAACGATCCTTTTGTCGGCGGCGTTCGTCGAGGCCTTTGCGAGCACCGCGAACGCCAGAGCCGCCAAGAGCATTCGAGCCAAAAAGATTATTTTGCGCACTGGTTTCATTTCTTTTCCTCTTTCTGCTTGTTTGCGTCGGTGGGCTTGTCTGCCTTCTTCTTTTTTTCGCCTTTGTCCTCGAGATTTTGGGTGAGCTCATCCTTGCTGACGCTGGAGTCGACGCCATTGGCAGGGACCTCGGCCTTCGCGATCCAAACAATCGCGTTGAGGATTGTTTTCCGGAAGTTATCGTCGCCCCAGTTCCTATGGAAGTGGCCACCCGTGAAGCCGAAGCCTCGGCCGCCGTCCGGCCGTTCGATGGCCCACATAAGGTGCTCTGGTTCGCCTTTGTGCTTTTGAACCTCGGGATTTCCGCCGTGGGCATCCAGTGTGCCAGGCCTGCCCCGAGTGTTCTCCGGCGGCAGCGCCGTTAGGATCGGTGTGACGTTCTGCATGCCTTCGGGAAAGCGCATGTGATAGTACCATTCATCGTTTATTTTGAAGGGCAGGACGCCGCGACTGATGGGATGCTCAGGCAGCGATTTGAAATCAGCCGTCCAATGCGGATTCACCGAGTAGTAGGTCTCAAAATAGCCACCGATCCATTTTAAAAACTCAGGCCCGCCTTTGTCTTTTGGGACTTCAACCGCATAATGCGCGCAACCCAGCCCCACTCCTTTATCCATGAACTCGCCGAGAACTTTGAGATGGTCTCCGCGGATCGCCGGATGCCCATCTCCGCCGTCACAATAAATGAAGATCGCATCGGCGCCGTCGAATGCGTGCTCAACGTTCGGCCAGCCATTCGAATAGAGAGCGGTTGTTATGCCCTGGACTTTATCGAGGCACTTTTGCAACAACAGGCAGCCGGCCCAAAATTCGTGCTGGCCTGAACCATGACTTGAACTGCCGGCCACCAGCACGATCTTCTTATCGGCGGCGACCAGCGAACTCGCAGAAAGCAAGCAGAGACATAGAAACCAGCGAACGCTCATGGATGCCTCGAGTTGGGCGCCAGCTTTTGGAGTGCGGCAGTCCTCTGCCGCTTTCCACGCACCTGCCCGGAGATGCCAAAGCGGCAGAGGGCTGCCGCACTCCAAAAGCTGGCGGCACCACACGGCTCCTGAGGAGGAAGGGAACATCCAAATTGCAATCGCTCTCCTCTTTCGCGGCAGTTCATGGGCAGGTCAGCTACCTGAGTTCTTTGATGCGAATGTTTTTAAACTGCACCTTCATCGGATCGCCCGCATGGATTTGGAAAGCGATGATCCCTTCTTTGGCAGCTTTGGATTCCTGTTCATCAACCACGTCGATCGTCTGCATGCCGTTAATGAAATGCTGGAGGTGATTTCCCTGCGCGATAATTACATAATCGTTCCAGCCGTTCGTTTTGATATTTGCCTGGATGATTTTCGAGTCGTTAAGCGTTCCGACGACTTCCTTCTTCAGCTTGCCGTTGTCGTCGTGCAATACGACTTTTTGTCCGCGTTCGGCGAGGATGCCACGGCCGCCTTCTTCATACAGAATACCGGAATAGGTTTTGCCGACTTCAAAGTCGCCCTGATAACCGTTCACCACGAAGTTACCGCGATCTTTGCTGCGGTACTGCAGGCCGGAATTGCCCCAGGGTGTGCTGAAACTGTAGGAAAAGCGGATCTCAAAATCGGAGTAAATGGCATTGGTGCCGTTTTTTTGCAGGATCAAGAAGTTATTGCCCTTGGCTGGATTGTCCTTCGCTGTGATGCCGGTAATGGCCCCGTCCTGGACAGACCAATGGTTGGTCCTCCCCGCCCAATTTGTCAGGTCCTTCCCATTGAAAAGCTTTTTGACCCCCGGTTCTTTGGCCTCCATTCCACCGCTCGGGCTTGAGGTTTTGCATGAGCAGGTCAGGAGGGCAACGATTAGGGTGAGTGCACTCGCCCAGGTAGATGTTCGGTTCTTCATAGGTTCGGACAATAGATTCGTTGGCTGTCGGTTCGGCAGAATGGCAGAATCTGGATTAAAGCTGAACAAATCGACGCCGTTCAGGGCCAATTCATTCAGCAAGGGCACTCAAAGGAATTTCATCGGCGTCGCTTCTTGGCGGTTGGTTTTTTGCGCGATTTTGACGGTTTCGCCTTTGTTCGCTTGGTAGCCTTGGCTGGTTTTCCCTTCTGCGGAAGAATGGCGCGCAGAAATTTAATGCCTTTAGTGGCGATTTCGTCGCGGGTGGGTTCGATGCGACGCCAGATAGCCGCCGCCCGGGCAATCACTTTGACGTCCGTCG
>Ga0137394_10003917_pt1 | contig 11236 bp, 8 predicted proteins | sample czobulk116metaG_FD_108278 | JGI IMG/M metagenome (GOLD analysis project Ga0137394, IMG submission 108278) | Vadose zone soil microbial communities from Angelo Coast Range Reserve, California, USA - czobulk1.16 metaG | ecosystem: Environmental > Terrestrial > Soil > Vadose zone | place: USA... | reverse complement strand
TCACGCCGTCCATGTAGATCGCCACCTGGCCCTGCATGAAGGACGCGGAGCACTCGTACCAGTTGAAGTTCACGACGCCGGGCGGCCCGTACTGTCGCAGCAGGCTCGTGTACATCTCGAGCGCGGCCGCCTGCTCCTTGCTGTCGAGCGCGGCCTTGCCGTCCTTGAGATAGGTGCCGCCCATCGGGAACAGGATGCTCGGGTACTGCGTGGCGTTGGCGTTCTTGAGCCCGCGCAGCACGATGCCGTAGGTGGCGGGCGGGGCGTGGAGCTTCCTCACGAGCGGCTCGAGCTCGGCGAGCGTCTTGGGCGGGGTCAGGCCCTTGGCGCCGAAAAGGTCCTTGCGATAGAAGAACACGTTGGCGTCCACGAAGGCCGCGAGCGCGGAGATGCTGCCGTCGGGCTGCGTCACGCCGGCCCGGGCGCCGGGCGTGAAGTCGTTCCAGTCGAACTCGGGGCTCGTCAGCGAGGCGTCCGCGAGGAACTTGTTCAGCGGGTGATACCAGCCGGCCTTCCAGAACCGTTTCTTCTCGACGTGCAGCGAGGTGAAGAAGGCGTCGATCCCGCCGGAGTTCGCCGTCATCTCGACGGTCATCTTCTGCCGAGCCTGGATCTCCGGCAGCGTCTCCCACTTGACCTTCATCCCCGAGAGCGACTCGAACTCGGGGATGTGCTTCTCCAGCACCTCGATGAAGGGATGCTTGGTGAGGAGCAGGAACAGCTCCTTGCCCTGGAAGCGCTTCCAGGTGAAGCCCTGGGCGCGCGCCGGAGTCCACACGAACGGCCCGGCGGCGACCCCGGCGGTCACGGCCTGCAAGAAGGTGCGACGGCTGAGGCGGGGTGCGCCCATGGGACTGCTCCTTTCGAGCCGGCTGGACAACGCGCCGATTCTAGACCACCTTCAGGCCCCGAGGGGGAAACAGGCAATGCTCGAGGAGCCGACGTCCCTCCGGATCGAGGATCCGGGCGTGCGCGCGCTGTTCACCGAGAGCGCGCGGTTCCAGTCGTGGCTCGACGTGGAGGCCGCGCTCGCGCAGGCGCAGGCCGAGCTCGGCATCATTCCCGCGGCGGCCGCGCGCGAGATCACGGCCAAGGCGCACCTGAAGTACCTCGACCTGGCCGCCGTGCGGGCGGGACTGGCGACGACCGGACATCCGCTGGTGCCCGTGATCTGGGCGCTCGACCGCGCGTGCGAGGGCGACGCCGGCGGGTACGTGCACTGGGGCGCGACGACCCAGAACGTCACGCAGACCGGGCAGCTCCTGCAGGTGCGCCGTGCCCACGACATCTTCCTGCGGCAGCTCGCCGCGATCCTGCTCGCGCTGGCCGACCTCGCCGACACGACGAAGGACATGCTGCTGCCCGGCCGCACGCACGGCCAGCACGCGGTGCCGGCGACGTTCGGCTTCAAGGTCGCGGTGTGGATCGACGAGCTCGGCCGCCACGTCGAGCGCCTGCGCGGCTGCGAGGGGCGCGTGTTCGTGGCCATGCTGGGCGGCGGCGCCGGCACGCTGGCCTCGCTGGGCGAGCCGGGCCTGGCCACCCAGGACAAGATGGCCGCGCGCCTGGGCATGCGGCCGATGCCGATGCCGGCGCGCACCATCGGCGATCACCAGGCCGAGTATGTGCTGCTCCTCGGCATGCTCGCCGCCACCAGCAGCAAGATCGGCCGCGAGGTCTACACGCTGATGAAGCAGGAGTTCGGCGAACTCGAGGAGCCGGTGCCGCCCGGCACCGTCGGCAGCAGCACCATGCCGCAGAAGCGCAACCCGAAGCTCTCGCAGGACATCATCGCCGCCGCCGCACAGATCCGCGCGCTGGCGCCGCTGGCCCTGGAGGCGATGCAGACCGAGCACGAGGCCGATCGCACCACCAGCATCATGATGGGGCGCGCGCTGGTGCCGGCCTGCGAGCTCACCGGCGACATGCTCCAGCGGATGATCTCGCTCTTCGACGGGCTGCAGGTCTTTCCCGACCGCATGCGCGAGAACCTCGACCTCTCGGGCGGGCTCATCATGGCCGAGGCCCTCATGCTCGAGCTCGGCAAGAAGCTCGGCCGCCAGCGCGCCCACGACGCCGTCTACGAGGCGGCCCAGGCCTCGGTCACCGAGTCGCGTCCGTTCCGCGAGACGCTGGCCGCCGATCCGCACGTCAGCGCCGGGCTCACGCCCGCGCAGGTCGAGGCGCTGCTCGATCCCGCGCGCTACACCGGGCTCTGCCGCCAGTTCGCCGAGCGCGGCGCCACGCTGGCGCGCGAGATCGCCGCCGCCCTCCAGAGCCGCGCGCCGCGGAGCCGTCCCTGAGCGCGCGCGTGACCCTGGTCCTCGTCCTGGCCGCGCTGCTCGCCGCGGCGCCGGCCGCCGCCGCGCCCGAGGGGCAGGTCACGTGGGCCGTGCACACCACGCTCGTGCCGGCCTACTTCGATCCCGCGGAGACGATCACCGTCACGTCGTTCATGGTGCTCTACGGGCTTCACGACGCGCTCGTGAAGCCGCTGCCGGGCAAGGCCGTCGCGCCGGCCCTCGCCGAGTCGTGGACGGTGTCGTCCGACGGGCTCGTCTACGAGTTCGTCCTGCGCAAGGGCGTCACCTTCCACACCGGCGAGCCCGTCACCGCGGACGACGCGAAGTTCTCGTTCGAGCGCTACCGCGGCATCTTCGCCAGGACCCTCAAGGAGCGCGTGGCCGCCGTCGAGGCGCCTGAGACCGGCCGCCTGCGCATCCGTCTCAAGCAGGCGTGGCCCGACTTCATGACCTACATGGGCACGGTCACCACCAGCGCGGCCTGGGTCGTGCCGAGGAAATACGTCGAGAAAGTCGGCGAGGACGGCTTCAAGAAGGCGCCGATCGGCGCCGGGCCCTACCGCTTCGTGTCGTTCACGCCGGGGATCGAGCTGGTGCTCGAGGCCTTCGAGGGCTACTGGCGCAAGGCGCCCGCCGTGAAGCGCCTCGTGTTCCGCGTCATCCCCGATCCGTCGACCCGCCTCGTCGCGCTCAAGCGCGGCGAGGCCGACGTGGCCTTCTCCATGGTGGGCGAGCTGGCCGACGAGCTCCGGCGCACGCCGGGATTCGCGCTGAAGCCGGTCTACCCGTCGACGCACTGGCTGTCGTTTCCCGACCAGTGGGATCCGAAATCGCCCTGGCACGACCGGCGCGTGCGGCTGGCCGCCAATCACGCGATCGACCGGCACGCGATCGACCAGGCGCGGACGGGCGGGCTCTCGCGGATCACCGGCAGCATCGTGGCCGGCACGATGGAGTTCTACTGGCCGCCGGCGGCGTACGCCTTCGATCCGGCGCGCGCGAAGAAGCTCCTGGCGGAGGCCGGGTACCCGAATGGCTTCGACGCCGGCGAGTACTTCTGCGACATGACCTCCGTCGACGCCGCCGAGACCGTCATGGGCTATCTCCAGGCCGTCGGCGTGCGCGCCCGGCTGCGTCCGCTCGAGCGCGCGGCGTTCAACAAGAGCCTCGCCGACAAGAAGCTGCGCAACCTCGTGCAGATCATCGCCACCACGTCCGGCAACGCCGCCACTCGTCTCGAGGCCTACGTCGCCTCCGGCGGTCTGTTCACCGACGGCGGGGCGCCGGACCTCGACGGCCTGATGCGCGAGCAGGCCGTCGAGCTGGACCGCGCCCGGCGCGAGGCGACGCTGCGCCGCGTGCAGCAGCTCGTGCACGAGCGCGCGATGTTCGCGCCGCTCTACGACCTGGCCTTCGTCAACGGCGTGGGGCGCCGCGTGGAGGAATCCGGGCTCGGGCTCATCGCCGGCTACGCGTTCTCGGCGCCCTACGAGGACGTGCGGCTGAAGGCTCGCTGAGGAGGACCAATGCTGCCCACCCACGGACGCTACGAGTACTCGAACATCACGACGCGGCCCGACTATTCCTGGCCCGGCGGCCGCCGACTGGCCGTCTATTTAGCGCTCAACATCGAGGCCTTCGGCTTCGGCGTCGGCAAGGGGGCCGCCATCGCGCCGCCCGACCAGGCGCAGAGCCACTCGATCTACAGCTGGCGCGACTACGGCAACCGCGTGGGAATCTGGCGCCTCTTCGAGCTGCTCGACGAGCTCGGCCTGCCGGCCGAGGCCCAGATGAACACCGCGGTTTACGAGATGGCGCCCGACGTCCCCGCGCGGCTGCGCAAGCGCGGCGACGAGGTCCTCGGCCACGGCGTGACGAACTCCGACGAGCAGGGCCACCTCAGCGAGGACAAGGAGCGCGCGCTCATCGCGGAGGTCACCGCGACGATCACGAAACAGGAGGGCGCGCCGCCGGCCGGCTGGATGAGCCCGTGGCTCTCCAACAGCGCCGTCACCATGGATCTGCTGCAGGAGGCCGGCTACCGCTACGTGATGGACTGGACGATGGACGATCAGCCCATCTGGATCCGCACGCGCAAGGGCCGGCTGCTGGCCATGCCGTACCCGATCGAGGTGAACGACACGCGCGGCATCATCTGGTATCACTACACGTCCGAGGAGTTCGCCGACCTCATCGTGGACCAGTTCGACGAGATGCTCGCGCAGTCCTCGCGCCAGCCGCTGGTGTGCCCGATCTCGCTCCACCCGTTCGTGTTCGGCCGCCCGTACCGCATCCGCCGGCTGCGCCGCGCGCTGCAGCACATCCTCGCGCACAAGGACCGCGTGTGGCTCACGCGGCCGCGCGACATCTGCGCCCACGTGGAGTCGCTGGCGCCCGGCATCGTGCCGGGCAGCAAGTAGCGCTACACGGCCTGGTAGCGGCGCACGGCCGCCTCGTCGAGCGCCAGGCCGAGCCCCGGGGTGGACGACGCCACCAGCTCGCCGCGCTCGCGCCGCGGCATCGCCTGGAGGATGCCGGCCGAGCGCGGCACGTACTCCACCATGTAGCCGTTGGCGACGGCCGCGAGCAGGTGCACCTGGATCTCCGGCACCACGTGGCCGCACACCGGGATGTGATGCGCGTGGGCCAGCGCGGCGACCCGCCGCCACGGCGTGATCCCGCCCACCCGCGCGAGGTCGAGGATGACGACGTCCACCGCGCGCGCTTCCAGCAGCGTGCGGAAGGCGTCCAGGTGATAGAGGTGCTCGCCGCCGGTGATCGGAATCTCCAGCGCGCGCCGCAGCTCGGCCAGCCCGGCGACGTCGTGATGGTGCACCGGGTCTTCGAGCCACGCGACGCCGGCGTCCTGCAGCACGCGCCCGGCGCGCCGCGCGTAGGCCAGCGACCAGCTCTCCACCGCGTCCACCATGATCTTCACGCGCGGCCCGACGGCCTCGCGCACCGCCTGCACGCGCCGCGCTTCCGCCTCCGCCGTCGGCTCCTTGCCGATGCGCAGCTTCACGGCGTCGAAGCCGTCGGCGACGTGTTGCTGGGCCGCGGCGGCGACCTCGGCCGGCGAGAGGCTGACCCACATGCCGTCGCTCGCATAGGTCGGCACCCGATCGCGGTAGCCGCCGAGCAACCGGTGCAGCGGCTGGCCGAGCGTCTTGCCGTGCGCGTCCCAGACCGCGATGTCGAGCGGCGCCAGCGCGACGTGGAGCAGGCCGCCGGGGCCCACCCAGTCGCCGCGCCGCGCCAGCCGCTCCCACGCGGCCTCCGGCTCCAGCACGCTCATGCCGGTGAGCTGCTCGCCCAGCTCGCGCGCCGCCTGCGCGATCGCCGTCATGAGATCGGGACGCGGGTAGACGATGTAGCCGACGCCCTCGACGCCGTCGGAGGTCGTCACGCGCGCCAGCACGTGCCAGTTGGCGTCCACCGTCCGCCCGCCCGCGGTGTAGGGAGGCTCGACCGGCACGCGCAGCACGCTGACGCCGACCTTCGTGATCTTCATGGCGCGTACTGTAGCCGATGTCCGCGGCCGGCGCGGCGGTTGACCGCTCCGCCGCGCGGCATTAGGGTCGGCGCATGACCCGTGCGGCCGCGCTCGCCGGCATCGTCATGGCGCTCGCCGTCACGCTCGTGGCCGCCCGCCACGCCGGGGCCCAGACGCCGTTCGACTACATCACCTTCGACGGCATCGACTACATCCGCTGGGCGGAGGACCCGGGCCGTGCGCTGACGCGCGAGGATCTCGCCCTCGAGTTCGCGACCATCGAGTGCTCCTTCGGCGAGGACCTGCGCGGCTGCCCGTACGGGATGGACGCCTCCGCGGCCTACCTGCCGGCCGGCACGCGCATCTACGCCGTGCGCGGGCACGCGACGAGCTTCCGGCTGGCCGCCGTGTCGCAGGACCGCGTCTATCTCTACCAGGCGTGGCGCAGCGCGCGCGCGAAGGCGGGCGGCGATCTCTGGGCCATCGCCGGCAAGGTGCGCGCGATCGACGTGCAGCGCGGGGAGCCCGCGGCGGGGGCGCCGCGCGCGCCGCGCGCCATCACGTCGCCGCCCGACGTCGAGGCGCTCGTCGCGATGATCGTGCGCGGCGCGATGCGCCGGCCGCGCGCCCAGGCCTTCGGCGATGCGCGCTACTGGCTCACGTTCTGGCTCACCGACGGCACGGTGCTCGAGCGTCCCTACTACCCCGAGGGCGGCGAGCTGATGGGCGGCGTGGTCGTGCCCGCGGAGTTCCGCGGCGTGCTCGAGCGTTACCTGCAGGACTGAGTCAGATCAGGCCGAGCAAGCGCCAGTAGGGCACGCAGAGCGCGAGGCCGATCAGCGTCAGCACGGTGTAGGCCAGCGCGAAGCGCTGCGCCTGCGCGTGCGAGAACAGGCGGCCCTCGGAGGCCGACTGCGCCACCAGGTAGCTCGGCGTCTGCGAGGGCAGGAACCACGCGACGGACGTCGCGAGCAGCGCGATCACGACGAGCCACGGCTCGACACCCAGGCGGCTCGCCACCGGCAGCAGCGTCACGGCGAGCAGCACGACCGCGAGATCCTGGTCGAGCGCCAGCCGCACGAGCACGCTCACGCCGGCCACGGCCAGCACGAACACGAGCGGGCTGGGCTGCGCGGCGCCCAGCAGGCGATCGACGGCGGCGCCCGCGAGGCGGTCGAGGCCGACGCTGACGCCGAGCCGTCCGACGGTGAGCACGACGCCGAAGAACATCAGGAAGCCCCAGTCGAGCGACTGCAGCCCCGGCCGGTCGAACGTCCCCAGCCCGACGCAGGCCAGCAGCCCGAGCAGCGCGATGGTGGCCAGATCGACGCGCAGCCACGGCGCCGCGATCCACCCGGCCACGGTCAGCGCGAGGATCACGATCGTGCCGATCTCGCGCGGCGTGACCGGGCCCAGCGCGGCGACCTGCAGGCTCACGCGCTCCGTGGCCAGGCGCGCCACCGGCTCGGGCCGGAACATGACGCCGAGCAGGAGCAGCGAGCCCAGCATCACGAAGAGGCTCAGCGGCAGCGCCGCCACGCCCCAGCCGATCCAGCCGAAGCGCGCGCGGCTCGCCTCCGGCAGCAGGCCCCAGGCGAGCAGGCACGTGCCCGAGCCGTTGAGGAAGGCGAACATCAGCGGGCCCGCCCCGACCCAGGTGCCGAGGCCCAGCAGCGCGGCGGCGCGGCCGCGCTCGGGCAGGCGCAGCGCCTCGGCCACGGCCAGCGCGAGCGGCGAGGTGAGCGAGGCGCGGCCCGTGCTCGACGGCAGCAGCGGCGTGAGCAGCACGCCGGTCAGCAGCAGCGTGCCCGTCTGCCACGCGATGCCGTGCGGCAGCCTGCGCACCAGCAGCAGGCCGATGCGGAACAGCAGCCCCGAGCGCGCGGTGGCCGAGGCCAGGCCATAGATCGCCACAACGAACAGCCACTCCTTGGTGGCGAATCCCGCCAGCGCCTCCGGCGCCTTCGCGACGCCGAGCAGCACCCAGCCCGTCACCAGCACGAGGCCGACCGCGAAGTCGGGCACCGCGCGGCTCATCAGGAGTGCGATGGCGGCCAGCAGCAGCCAGATGAACGCCCATGCCGTGCTGGCGCCGGGCCACGCGCCGAGCGCGACGCACGCGGCGCTGGCGCCGACACACGCCAGCGCCGGCGCGCGCCAGCGCCGCGCCGGGGCGCCGGTCCGGTCGCGCGCGCCCGAGACGTCCACCGTGCGGTTGCTGCCCAGGCGCGCGATCTCCGCGGACAGCCGCTGGCCCGCGCCCGCCTCGTCGGACACCAGCGCGACGCCGAGCGCGCGGCGCAGCAGCGCCAGCGCGGCGCCCGCGTCACCGCGCGCCTCGTGGAGCTGCGCGCGCGCCAGCGCGAGATCGGCGTCGCGGGCGGCGTGCTCGTCGTCCACGCGCTCGACCCAGCGCTGGGCGTGGTCGGCCGGGAGCGTCGGGACCGCGCGCAGCGCCCGCGCGAGCGTGCCGCCGAAGACGGCGGGCGTGGAGGCGCGCGCCAGCACGCCGAGCGCGTCGTGCCAGAGCCCGGCGGCCGCGAGCCGGCCCGCGAGCATCTCGGCACGCGCCACCAGCGCCTCGCGGCCGACCTCGCGCTCGAGCGCCTCGCGGAGCGCGCGCCGCGCCGGCGCGCCGGCGCCCAGCGCCGCGCCGGCCCCGAGCGCCGCGCAGTCGGCGGCGACCGTGTCCGCCGCCTCGCCGAACAGCGCGCGCAGCGGCGCCTCCGCCACGGTGTCGAGCAGGCTCGCCTCCAGCACGGCGCGGCGGCGCTCGGCGGGCAGCCGGGCCAGCGTCTCGCCGACGGCGGCGGCCACGAAGGCGGCGTGCTCGACGCGCGCGACGTTGGCCGCGCGCAAGCGCTCGCTGAGCGTGGCGGCGATGGTCAGCGAGATCGTCGGCTCGCGGCGCACGAGCGCCAGGAAGCGCTCGCGCGGGAGCTGCAAGATCGTGCTCGGCCGCTCGGCGCGGATCGTGGCCGAGCGCGGCTCGCCCGTGAAGAGCGCCATCTCGCCGAAGAGGTCGCCGGGCGCGAACCCCCCGACGCGCACCGCACTGCGCTCGTCCTCGGACGCGACGTAGGCGACCAGCGCGCCGTCGGCGACGATGTAGAGGCTGTCGCCCGGCTCGCCCTGGCGGAACACCTCGCGGCCGGCCGGCACCTCGATCGGCTCGAGGTACGCGGCCAGCTTCGCGAGGTCGACGCGGTCGAGCCCCGAGAAGAGACCGGCGCGCGCCAGGAGGTCTTCGGGGCGGCCGGTCGCCGGGCTCAGAGCGCCAGGATGCGCTCGCTGACGATGTAGCGCTTGTTGTAGGTGTAGGGCCGGACCTCGGGCTTCCAGCGGCCGATGTCGGAGGTGTCGTTCCAGAGCTTGGACATCGGCAGCTCGGTGTTCTCGACCTCGTAGGCGCAGAGATAGCGGGGCTCGCCGGCCGCGCTCGTGCGGTAGCGCACCGCGTTCACCGAGCCCGACAGCTTCATCAAGAGGGGCAGGTGCTCGTTGTCGTAGAGGTCGTTGAACAGGGCTTCGCGGTGCGGCTCGATGTCCATCATCACCCAGAAGACGTAGGGCGTCTTGCCGGTCAGCGCGGCGGCGCCGCCGCACCACTCGTACACCGCCAGGTGGCGATTCATCGTGTGCGGGCGCACCGCGCCGGGCCAGCGTCCGGCCTCGCCGGCCGCCTTGAACGCCGCACTCTGCTGGACGGCCGGGCTGTCCAGCTCGTAGGCGGCCAGGTAGCGCGGCTCGACCGGCGACGGCTGCCGGTAGCGCGCAGCCCGCCGCACGCCGGGCACCGCGCGCAGGTTGGGAACGTGCTCGGTGTCGTAGACCTCGTTGAAGGTCTTCTCGTGGTCGTGGGCCACGTCCATCCGGACGAGGAACAGGCCGTGGGCGGCCATCAGCGGTGGGTCCCGGTGGGTTCCATCACCCGCGCGCCGGCCTTCTTCGAGGGCCCGATGAACTCCACCATGTTGCCGTCGGGGTCCTTCACGAACACCTGGCGCAGCCCGGTGGGGCCGGAGAAGACGTCGCGGCAGACGAGGCCGAGCTGGCCGATCCGGTCGGCCGTCCCGTCGCAGTCGTCGGTCCACAGCGCGAAGTGCGGGTAGCGGGCCTCGATCTTCTCCCGCTCGACGGCGGGCCGCACGAGCTGGTCGTTCAGGATGATGTGCAGCTGCAGGTCGCCGCCCAGGCTGTACCAGATGCCGGGGAAGTTGAACGCGGGGCGGGCGATCTCCTGGAACCCCAGGGTGTCGGTGTAGAACTCCCGGGCCTTGGCGACGTCGGTCACCGTGATGCTGACGTGGGTGAACTGCTTGAAGAGGCTCATGCGTCCCTCCCTTGGTCAGGAATCATACATCGCAGCGGTGTCCACTCCCCGTGCAACGAATGCGTGCCTCCCGGAACTTTAGTCTCGGCCGCGTGCCGACCGTGAGCGCAGCACGGCCGCAGCCGCACGTCGCGCAACTGCTCGTCGTTGCTCGCCGGCACGCGCGCGCGCCGCCGGTCGATCCCGCCGTGGTCCTTCCGTTGCTCTGAAAGGGAGCGAGCGACCTTCGTCCAGGAGCGAAACCGTGAATCGCATCGCCGCCGCCGTGCTCGCGTCCCTCGTCGTCCTCGCCATCGCCGTTCCCGCCGCCGCCGATCCGACCGCGCAGTTCTGGGACGAGCTGGGCGGCTCCGCCAGCGGCGACGGGCTCAGCGCCGCGATCACCGGTGTCCCGACGGGGAACCGCCAAGCGTCGGTCGTCCTCGGCCCCGACGGCCGCCCGGTGGTCGCCTACGCCGACGGCGACACGATCCACGTCCGCCGGTGGACCGGCACCGACTGGGAGTTGATCGGCCCGAGGCGCACCAGCGGCGGCCTGCCGCAGATCGTCACGGACGCCGCCGGCCGGATGTACCTGGCCTGGCGCCAGTTCGCCGCCGCGACGGGCACCTGGGAAATCTTCCTCCTCGCCCGCGACTGGAACGGCAGCACGTGGGACGAGCTCGGCGGCTCGGGCAGCGGCGGCGGCATCACCGGTGCCGAGGGGGCCGCGGGGGTGCCGGTGTTCTCGCTGGCGCTCGGTCCCGACGGCACGCCCTATCTCGCCTACCAGAGCACGACGTTCACGGAGGCGGACTTCACGACGCAGACCGCCGGCCTGCATGCCTGGACGAACCAGATCTTCGTGCGCCGCTGGACCGGCTCGGCGTGGGCGTTCGTCGGCTCCGGGCGCGAGGGCGGCGGCGCCAGCAACGCGCTGAGCTTCAAGGTCACGGGCCACGGCACCACCACGTTCGTGTCGCATAACGGCGAGCAGCCCACGCTGGCCATCGGCGCCGACGGCCGGCCGGTGGTGGCGTTCATCTACTCGAGCTTCTTCGAGGGCGGCAACCCGCCCGAGTTCAACGGCGAGAACGACGACATCTACGCGGTGCGCTGGAACGGCAC
>Ga0137394_10003914_pt1 | contig 11238 bp, 17 predicted proteins | sample czobulk116metaG_FD_108278 | JGI IMG/M metagenome (GOLD analysis project Ga0137394, IMG submission 108278) | Vadose zone soil microbial communities from Angelo Coast Range Reserve, California, USA - czobulk1.16 metaG | ecosystem: Environmental > Terrestrial > Soil > Vadose zone | place: USA... | reverse complement strand
TCAGTCTTGTGCTTTATTGTGCGCGCCAGACTGAGGTATGTGATCTTTCCCTTGTAGGCTATTCCCTGTACTTAGTACTCGTCCCAGATCGGGCTCTCATACCTTACAGACATCGCGCGCGCGCACACACATTTACTCGACTCACACACATCCGCTCGCATAATTTCCATAGCCTTTTATTATAGCGAGACCACAAGGGGCAGTGCGTGGGCGAAGGCGGCGAGTTATATACGGATGCGGTAAGGCGAGGGCAGCGCGTTTGATGTGGCGGCGCGAGTGAGGAAGAGATGGTGATTAGAATCGATCGCCATATGGTAGTTATACGGTCGAGCGAAAGCGGACGGCGCGGAGGCTGCGGAGATCGTTTCCGAGGGCACAGCTCCTGTTGACCTTACAGAAGGCAAGCATCCTTTGGACGGTTCAAGTGCGAGATTTCGAGGACAAAGGCAAACGGCTTCATTGTAAGTAGTCACAAGGCGGCATATTATTACACGTGAGCGCTGCAGAGCGCACCGTAAACTATAGGTCAATCATAGCGTTGAAGTAATCATACACACAGCATCAAAGGAAGAAAATAAATCAGGGTCTTTGTTAGGGTGATCAAAGGACATGGGGGGCACGACACCTGAGAAATAAGGAGGAACGATGACCAAAAATAGTACAATAGCACAGAACCATGAGAACACTAGGCCCTGGCTTGCGAGAGATCCAGAAGTGACATCGGAGAATCGGCCGCGCGAGGAATGTGCGGAACCGAAGGTAGTCGGAACGGGGGAAAATAAAGGCTAGGAAGACAAAGGGAGTGAGAAACCTGGCAGTAGGTTCAAGACGGAGAGAAAAACCGTTCATCTTACGATGTGGCGGCGGAAAACATTGCCCCGGAATACAAATGGCCAGGCCGAGAAATGAGATGACCCGACATAAGCGGGTCGCTGAGAGAGAAGTGGAGGAAATAGAGGTAGCGTTCTGGGCACAAAGGAAGGAGGGTGATCTTCATTGCTCTGCAGAGCGACGTTAGGACCCGATGAAGATATGGAAGCCGAGATATTCATGCATGTGGAAACTGGGCGGGATACGCGGGATGGGTTGAATAGGGTGTACGTTCAGCATGGAGACGGGTAATCTGAATATCGAATAGAGTAAGATCATAAGCAGGTAAAACGTTCCAGCAGTTCACTCACGCACATGACCAGCATGCGGCTTGCCTGTGACGTGTATTCCAATATGACTTGAATTCATTCTGAGGACCGATGGTGCACCAGGCACGCTTCCAGAAGGGCAGGTGCCCGGGACGTCATTGTCTAAAACAGCCGGGGGAGAATCCTTAGATGTGAGGGCGCTTGGTCTTGTTGCACTAGCGGCCATCTTGCCGAATAGGTGTGGCAAATCTGGAGAGTGGGCAGGGATATTGCACAAAGGATACGAGCACGGAAGCATTAGTATGGGTTCAATGCCAGCGGTAGAAGTAGACAATCGGGTAGGGACGGTACTGGTGCTTTCGTGTAACGCAGTGTACATGTTGCGGATGTGCATGAGGATGTTGATGGACAGCGACCGAGTACGACGATCACTAGCACTTCGTGCCGAATCAGCGAGTTCATTCCACAACGTGCAAAATCCCTTTCTTAATTCTGGCAGCGTATGTCGGATATCCAATTCGGAAACTGATTCGAGTGTCCTTGATTGGGAGTAGACATCACGTTCCCAACCATGCTCAGAATAAGCATGCATCGTGCGCCGACAGATCAAGATACAATTCGCAAGTAATAGGCTATCTCCGTGATCCAAATAATCCCGGAGGACAGATTCAGAGACACCAAGTTGATCCATGGCGAGTTCAAACCAACGGCTGTCACGGTCTTGAACTCTTGCTAAGATTACCGAGGTTATGCATTGTGAATAATAGGCGCTGAATGGGTCGCCGTAAGTAATCCTCCTGAGGAAGAGGCCGAACTCAACAGAGTTCAGTAGCTCATCCCAGTCCTTGTACAGAATACGATCGAAGATACGTCGGTTGATGGGAAGTGATGCGGCCTCCACTGCCCGGCTGCAAATTTCGATCCGACGTTGTTTGACAGGCTCGGGAACGAGATTGGACGACAACGTATGGCACATGAGTCCAACCAATGCCTCAGATATCTTCTCGCCGTTCGGTGTCTTGAAAGCGGCACGTGGATCTGAGACAACTGTTGAGCTGCAAAAGCCGGGGATCCCCTCGAAGAACTTCTCAATTTCGTCGTCTTCATCAAATGTCTCGAGTGTCCATATTAGAGCGCGGCCCTCGATATTAGATGGCAAACCCAGAGCAAAATCCTTGGCTGCCTTCTCCATACCATGGGAAAACCATTCGTGATGTTGGTCCCTTAATGCGCGAAAGCGTTCCCATCTTGTGCGGTGAAAGCAATTGAATGCTGTGATCCATTGGAGGGATTGGAAAATTATGCAAAATGAGCCGGTATAAAGGAACCAGGCCAATGAGGAGAGCGGGGTGTGGTAGGGACTATCATGTCGAAGGATAGGCAAGAATGTGATGCCTGTGTATAACAGTGTGCAGACCCCGACCCACACGGCTACAACTTTGAAGATTGTGGATTCAAGGTGGCAAAGGAACACGGCGAGACCTGCAAAGAACAGAAAAATGGAGGTGTGTAGGAGAGTGGGTAACGCCTCGACTACCAGGGGGAGATGTAATTTATCCACCCCTTCTGCAAAGAAAGACCGAATCCGCGCTCGTTTATGCGGAGCGTACCGCGACTGAGTAATCCTGACGTATCGGCGTGCCCACTGCTGAATCAGTGTCGCAAGAAGTGCACAAGTCAGGCTTAGAACCAGGCTCAAGGACCAGAGTGCGTTGACCCAGATAGCGTATTTGGGCGGGGAGAATGCGGATGATGTATCTATGTTGCGAGGGGTTTCGACTTTGGACCTTCTGGTGTCTGTGAGGATCTGATGGATGTCTGCGAGAGGATCTTGATGAAATTCGGCTCGTTCGGGTTGGAGACCGATAAGTGATGAGGACAACAATGCCGCGACCGCAGCAGAGAATAAACCAGTCTATGATCCTCTAAGCCGTGAGGTGCGCACATCCAACATTAGCACTCACGAACAATAGGATCCCATCGGCATCGGCCCTCCAACTACTGGCCATCTTCTCGTCTTCCGCATCCGACACCTTCAAATACATGGAAAAGAGACGACTCGAGCCGTCGATATCATTGAAGTCACGTTCCTGTGAGGCATACTTTCGCATCGACAGGCTATCTATTATGCACTCAAGATAAGGGCGAAGAGAGAGCCGAGTGGGGGAAATATACCTGGATAGACCTTCTCTGGTAAGCTTGCAACGTCAATGCTTTCGTGAAGAGTCTGAGCCATGGGAGGACCTGCGCTTTAGAGCCGGGACTCCCGGGAGTCGCATCCTTGGGTGTGGGTTTAATATGGGCGTTTGAACGAAGACAAACTAATTCACACTCGGATTGGCGCCTTGCGTTATTTGGCCGGCTGGCCAACTAATCAACATGCTGATATCGTACTAATATCGTACAGTGCTGTGGCTGTACAGCCTGTACTCGTAAACATGCCTGGACCTCTACCATGACCCAACTCTCGATCGCTGCCAGTGTGAATGTATCCCGATCTTTGTCAATTATCACGAATGTTGTAACAACATGTCTAGTACCTTCTCTTATCACGTCCGAGTTTTATCCTGTTGTGCCGCGTGTGCGGTAGATGAGATGAGATATTAGATATACGGCTGATCAATTGTCGGAGTTTGATTTGATTTGGGTTGTCGAGTGCCACTCGATCGGTCCAACCATCACTCGAACGGGGAACGAGGAACGGCTGAACCCCAGTATCTGACCCTCTGACGCGGCTGTAAGAATGCTTCGACTCTGTTTTCCTTTTTCTTTCCCCGTCTCTGTCAGAAACTAGCGGGTTTCCAATTCTACCTGCCCCCGTCATCCTCGAGCCATGCATGGTCGTGAACACCGGGCCTGGCAAGGGTGTGTCAACAATTGTTCACTCATCCAGTTTCCCGACTTGGACGAGGTCGATCCTCCTTACCAGGCCAACGCGCCGCCCTTTCTATGTTTTCCGAGCGTACCGAGCATAGCGATGTAATGTCATGGCACATACAAGACGATGCCCAGTTAGACTTGCCCACCAATATTGCAATACCTAGGTCAACCGAGTACGGGAACTGTTGTCCTAGGATGCCAGTGGCGTCGTGAACAGCGGAGATAGCCATAAATAATGAGCGAGCCATGATCCTACTAGTAGGCCTTCGGTCAGTCACGCGGTGTCCGTTTTGAACCCGCCCCCAACTAATGTAGTCAGTGTATGTGGTGTGCAATGTACTGTACGTGTAAGGTTTATGACATTTGGCATCAGACGGCAGGCGTGAGCCGCGTGACAACTTGAAATACCGTAACGTTTCTCTGTCCTTCACACAGGATGATTTTCATTTACCAAAAATATGGACAACACTAATATAAGGTACTAGACTCATAATTTTTTACGACGGTTGAGCGAGAAATGGGCGAGAAATGCGAAGTGACTGTAAGCCTGACCTGACTGAGGGTAGCATATGGCGCCGGTGCGCATCAAACTATATGACTCTATTTAAAATCCAGTGGCTAGTACAACCTAGTATCCCTCTAGTAATATACAAATGCTATAGGGAAGCACAATCCATTCCCAATGTACTGTATCAAGGTACGACCATGCTAGACCTCCGACGAAGGTTATACCAAAATGCGTGAAATAGCCGTGTTGTCCGTGAAAGTGCAGGGTCCTTTAGCACAAAAGTAGAGCGTAAATTGATTTCATTCAGTGATCTGCCGGCGCGTGTAAGTCTCTCGACGACTTCTTTGATGGTGGGACGCAGTTCTGGGTTTTCGTCCGTCATTGCATCAACCAGGTCCCGTACGAATTCGAACCCATGGTATCTCTGCAACCCATGCTCAGCGCCTTCATGACTGTGGTCAGGTCACTCTTACCCGCACGAAGTTCTCGCGAACCAGGCTGCCAAGGCAATATATGTCCAGACCAAACGGGTCGTTCAGTCGGTCAAGTCGTCCATCTGGTATAAAGATATCACCACTGGGCGACGATCGATCAGGTGGATTCCACCGGGTGGAATGCCTGGACAAGCTAAGGTCGGCCAGGTAATAACGGGGATGTCCCTGCATCCGGGTAAACCGTCGTTTGACAATTCCCATGAAGTCCCGACCTAGGTTGATTTGTGAGGGGTCGAGCCAATCATTTGGGTTTTTTCCGGACGGGTCGAACATGATATGGCCAATTGTGCAATTGCTTGAATAACATCAAACCACGGATGGCACTTAAGAAAAACTGGGCCATACCCATAAGCAATATCCCTCTGATGCATAAATTGGATGCCCTACGCGATCAGTTAGTGAACCAGGTCTGTGACCATGCGCAGGTGAAGGAAGGTCATACCTCACATATCTGGGTAAAGAATACGACAAACTCCCCAAAAGTTCGGATCCGGGATCGATGAAAAGGGAGTAGACGTGGAAATACCATTAGTTGGTGGTGTCCGGAGTGCTGCAGTTCGACGACCTCCAGCATCGGGACGCAGTGGTTATCGGACTGAGCAAGCTCTCGTGACGAAAAAAGCCGATTAAATCCCAGTTCGTGAGGCGATTCGACAGGGAGAACCTTCTTGAGTATGACTGGAAGTCTATCTTGTATGCGAATTGCATCCATTACCACGCCGGACTTTTACCAACTTTCAGCAGAAGGCGAGGTCATGAGCAACAAGACTTACCTGGTGCTGATCTTCTTCCAAGGTGACGGAGTGTCTGCCCGACTTGAGTAACGACCGTTGCAAACGGGACGCATATCGAGGACGGAGCTTGTATCCCGATTGTACAATTTCGTGCCTCCTTTCATGCCACCATCGCTCTGCGATGAGCCCCGGAAGATTCCCATTCTGCTTGGAAGACGACACGCCGAGGATGTGGCCGCTCGTAGCAGTAGACATGGGGTTTGAAGATTGAGAACCGGCGGGGCAGGCCGATGTAGTACTAGCCTGAGCTGGCTAAAACAGTGTGCTGAAGAAGCGTCATACTAGATATGAGGGCCGTATAAAACCGTCGCGGGTGGGTGGCTGTGGTAGCATAGGTTGCTTTCCCACGTAGTTCGGCAGTCCAGTAGGTACTGTAGTAGAGTTTCACTAGACCAGTCTTAATCCGTCAACGTGGCAGTAGCGCCAATTTCCAAAATTGACCCCCGAACGAACAAAACCTCAGTTCGGGTAGTGGGCATTGAGCGCGACTACCCTCCCTATCTGTGTCATGTCTTCGACTGCAAGTGACGGTTGGAGGATTACTTGGCGTTCAGGTGGCTACAATGGTGCGCCACAAATCGACTTCTTTCTCCCGGCCTGTCACTGGCACGCATGTCTTTGACTGTTCGACGCCTTGAACTTGAAGCTTGTCTGTTTTCACCATTTACTTTTGACATTGCTCTTGATACGATTCCCTCTCGATAGATCGTCTGCGTGTACTTAACCTTGCTTGTGCCCATCTTGAGGACCTCAGACCTCAGCGCTTGACGATGCTGACCTGTTCTGCTGTTCATAATAACAATCACGCTCAGGCTGACGCCGTCCGTTCTGGGGACTCCGATGATCTTACAGCACCTTCATGGCGCTTTTGCCATGATGATAACGTGGCCATAAAATTGACGCTGGTTGGGATCCTTTGTTTGGTGGTCTGGTCTGGCGCCCGTCCCACAGACAGTTCCACTTGCAACTGCAGGTTGGGTGACCTTTTGTCGCGGTCAATGGTCGTGCATCTGAGTCGGGGACACCCTTTTCGCGGAATGGTCAACGCGCATAAAGACAGAACAACCTGGTACGACATCATACGTTCTACGTAATTTTCATTCAACGCATTTGTCAGTCACCGATATCTCTACGTTGCTCTGTAAGCACACTCGGACCGGTTGCATTCTCTTCATTATAAGAGGGGGGGCTTGTGGTGGACGAATAGCCAACCTCACCCGTTCAAGGCTCTTCACTGACCGATAGATTTTCCGCGGCTCGGAGAGATCGTATCAAAGAACATACCAGACAAGCGACAATGACCGTCACTATCCCGGGCCCGAAGCTCTTCCAGCCGATCCGAGTCGGCACGGCCAACCTACAGCACCGCGTCGTGATGGCGCCGATGGCACGCTTCCGCACCGACGCGCACCACGTCCCTGGCCCGCTCGCAGTGGAATACTACAAACAGCGCACGAGCGTCCCGGGGACGTTGGTCATCACGGAGGCGACGACGATCGCGCCGCGCGCGGGCGGATACGCGCGGAATCCCGGCATCTGGAGCGACGAGCAAATCGCGGCGTGGAAACCGGTTCGTCGCATTTCCCATTTCTCGTCTCCTTCCCTCTCCCCTCCCCCCCTCTTACCCACCAATTTTTTTTGTTGCAGATCATAGACGCGGTGCACCAAAACGGGTCGTTCATCTACCTCCAGCTCTTCGCGCAAGGGCGCACGGCGGATCCGGATGTCCTACAGCAGGAAGGCGGGTACCCGCTCGTCGCGCCGAGCGCGATCCCGTTCACGCCTGCAACTAATAATGACGACGCGCCCGCATCCTCGCCGCTGGTGCCGCGCGCGCTGACAGTGGAGGAGATCGGCGAGTACGTGCAGTGGTACGCGACCGCGGCTGAGAACGCCGTGTTGCGCGCCGGGTTCGACGGCGTGGAGATCCACGCCGCGAACGGGTATCTCCCGGACCAGTTTATGCAGACGAACAGCAACGCCAGGACGGACGAGTATGGCGGGTCGATGCAGAATCGCGCAAGATTCGTGCTCGAGGTCGCCGACGCGTGCGTCAAAGCCGTCGGCGCGGAAAGGGTGGGTATACGGTTCAGCCCGTGGTCGACGTTCCAAGGTGCGTGTGCGCGGCTTGTTTCATCCTTTCGGCTGTTTGGACCGAAGGATTCGTCGTAAATCGCAGGTATGAGGATGCCAGATCCGGTGCCCACATTTACCGAGGTCGTGACCCGCATCCGTGACGATCATCCGGGCTTTGCGTACATCCACGTCTTGGAGCCGACCACCCACCACAGACCTGTGGGGGAAAGCGAGACCGAGACGGGAAAGTACGAGGACTCGAACAAGTTCCTGCGAGACATTTGGGGCGACCGTCCGTACATCGCCAATTACGACCTTGAGCGCGACAGCGCAATAGAGTTGGTCGAGAAGGAGGGTGGCCTCGTTTCATTTGGCCGCCACTTTATCTCAAACGTCAGTAGAATGACGCTTGGCCTCATTCTGTTCTTGACGTGGTTCGGAACTAATCTGTTCTCGACTGACAGCCCGATCTCCCACTTCGCCTGAAACACAATATTGAGCTAACGCCATCTGACCAGAAGACGTACTATACACATGGCCCGGAGGGATATATCGACTACCCTTTTGCGGTAGAGGCGGGGTTGGGAAACTGAAGCATACTGTAACGCCGCCCATTCCTGAGCATGTGCCGTCGAAAGATGTGCGCATTTGACGTCGTCTATGAGTAATGGCTAGAAGGGCCACTCTATGTGCTTGCCGAAGGGTACATGGGCCGAGTACGAAGTGGACGAGGTGGAGATGCTAGACGCTTGGTAGACTACAACTAATTTATGTTTCACATCGCTCGCCCACCGATGAGGACAATGACCCTTTCGTAGATGGTAAACACAATGCCCCCGCTCACCTAAGTTGAGAATCATCTTAGCACCACAGCGTACTAAGAAAGGACGATGAAAATGGCAGACGGACCATTAGACGACCCAACCTTGGCGTCGTGCCAGTCCAGAAACGTAGGACGCCCTCCTCGGTAAAGATACGATATGCGCAATGGAAGGTATTACGATATTGCGAGCGCGCGTCGAGCGACTGCATGCGCGTCTTGATCACACTGATGAGATAGAAAAGGGGGGGAGTATGCATTGCGATCCATTGAAGTAAGTCTATGGAAGGATTACGTACTCGAGCGGCATTGTGGTGTATACCGTGACGAGGCCGGCGACGGCGCCTATGCCGAAGGTGACGCCGCTGGGAAGGGTCTGGCCAGCACGCATGCGGCTCTGCACGGACTGTTTGAGGGTGGTGTACGTCGTGAAGCGGACGGCCGAATTGGCACCCTGCCGCATCATCTGTGTTATTGATTTTCCCGGCACATGTTCAACGTTAGGCGTGAAAAGTGGAAACTTTGAGATCCACGTACGACGGAAAATAAGCCACGATAGACCCCTCGCACACCCTCTTCCCGTACAATGGACGCAGTGCCGCGTAAGAAACCTCGATACCGCGGTTGAGGACGTTTCGCATCGTCAATTAGTTTCGTTCTGTGCACATAAGGCGCCGATCAGTTGCGTCCAAATATTAACAGAATAAAAGGGGCTAGAGGGAGCGGGTAGTGATAGGGGAGAGATGAGGGTGGCGAAAAGAGATGTACTTGATCGTTTCTGAAGGCGTGACGGCGATGACTGCTTCCACCATCCCTGCGCCGAGACCTGCTAAGAGACTCTGGGCCGCGCTGACTTTGCCCTTAATGATTCGATGAGCCGATCGATCGATCACAGAGGAGTATGGTGGTGGCGATAATGAGAAAGAGACTGAGCTCACATCTTTGTCTGCGAGTGCCTGTTTGAATTTATCGTAGGCCACGAAGCGCACACCCGCCTTGACCGAATTTCCGACTATGAGAGCCGTACAACCCGCGTACAACCCGCGGATGCCCTGCGTGCGCAACGTCTCACGGATGATCGTCACCGGCGACTCGCGCTAATGTAGCATAAGACATCGGGTCTCGCGACAGCGAAAACGGAAGGGGCAAGCGCACTTTTCCACCAAATTGTGAGCGCGTCTTGGCAAATTCCATAGGATAGGTCACAAAGCTAGATCCGTTCTTAGATACAGTCGAGGAGGCATGAAGGGGAGGGGGGAGAAGGAAGTTCTTGTGTTGCTCACGGTTCTACGGCACCTGCAGTCGCACCCGCGACGAGGGCGGGAAGAGGTTTCTCTTTCTTCGATGTCATTGTGTAGATGATGCTTGGTGCTCTCGTTCAGACGCTTCTAGTCGGGTGTGCCGGTGACTGGCAAGAACAAGCTTAACCGTTTGCTAACGCTAACCGAGGAAACATCCATAACCCCACGCGACGGACGGATGGGACCGAACAAGTCAGCACCGGAAACCCGGCCCGTGACGTCGATCAACCAAAAAGCGCCACTGGCAGCGTAACCTTCGCAGGTCAACCCATGGGCCCGCGCGCTCTGCTTTTACGCACACCCGAAACACCACCAGAAACAGATCGCTACGAGGCGGCTCTCGCGCGCGCTTCCTTTCGCCCCCTGTCACTCCCCGTCCTCGAAACTGCGCTTGAGAATCTCGGTCGTCTGTCCCGCATCGTCCGCGGACAAGATGATGACAGAGGTACTGTGGATGCTGTGATCGTGACTTCCGCACGCGCGGTGGACGCGTGTGCCAACGCTGGCGCAGACATCGACTGGCGCGGTGTGCGCTTTTACGCTGTCGGACCCGCGACGGCCGCGATGCTAGCGCGGCTGCCCAATCCGCCGCAAGACGTGCGCGGCACGGAGTCCGGCACGGCCGAGCGACTCGCGCACTATATCGTGCGAGACCTCGCGGCGAGGAAAGGGGAGAGGCTGTTGTATCTCACGGGAGATAAGAATCGGGAAACGCTCTCTCGCGTCGTGGGGGAGGGTCTCGACGAGGACGTTTTGATCGAGCTCAGGGTATACGCGACGCGCGGGGTGCGGGACTTTGAGAGTCTCCTCGCGCGTGCGTTGGGGACTGACACGGGTACGTAAACCGCCCAATTTTATTTATTTCTGCCTTATCGCGCAGACGCGCCGGGACTCCTACATGGTGGCACGCGACATGTGGTTTGGTCTGAAGGTGATGATGACGAATGCGAGCCGTGGTGGATCGTTTTCTTCGCACCGTCGTCCGCATCGCACGTCATGCCTGCCTTGCGTACGCATTTTTCCTTGGCAGCGCGGGAGTCTTCGCCTTCATTTGGCGAGAGCAGTTTGCGCCGAGCTCGCCTAGCAGCCATTGGACCGACGACGGAGGCGTATCTGCGCGATGAGCTCGGTTTGAGGGTAGACGCGGTGGCAGAGGCGCCGAATGCGGATTCTCTCGTGATTGCGCTTTTGGGTAAGAGTACAACAGAGTAATGTACAGTGCTGAG
>Ga0137394_10003913_pt1 | contig 11242 bp, 11 predicted proteins | sample czobulk116metaG_FD_108278 | JGI IMG/M metagenome (GOLD analysis project Ga0137394, IMG submission 108278) | Vadose zone soil microbial communities from Angelo Coast Range Reserve, California, USA - czobulk1.16 metaG | ecosystem: Environmental > Terrestrial > Soil > Vadose zone | place: USA... | reverse complement strand
GCCGATCATCATCGGGCGTAACGCCTCCCCTGACTCGATGGCGGCCCAGGGACGCTCACCCTTCTCGGGGGCGATGGGGCCGATGGGCCCGAGGGGCGGAGGCGGCGCACGTCCACCCTCGCGGCCCGGGCGCTGACGTCGCCATGACCGAACCGGCACTCGTCCAGCTGCGGGACGTCCACAAGACCTACCGGACCGGCGACGTCGTCGTCCACGCGCTCCGCGGGATCAATCTGACGATAGAGAAGGGCGAGTTCGCGGCGGTCGTCGGCGCGTCCGGCTCGGGCAAGTCGACGACGATGAACATCATCGGCTGCCTCGACCGCCCGACCCGCGGGCGCTACGAGCTCGAGGGTCGTGACGTCACGAATCTCGGGCGGGACGATCTCGCCGATCTGAGAAACAAGCGGCTCGGCTTCGTCTTCCAGACCTTCAACCTGCTCGCAAGGACGTCCGCGCTCGAAAACGTGGAGCTTCCGCTGCTCTACGCCGGCGTTCCGGGGGCGGAGCGACTCAAGCGCTCCGAGGAATCGCTCGGCCGGGTCGGGCTGTCGGGACGGGCAGGGTTCATGCCCAGCCAGCTCAGCGGCGGACAGCAGCAGCGCGTCGCGATCGCCCGCGCCCTGGTCAACAACCCGGCCCTCATTCTCGCCGACGAGCCAACGGGCTCCCTCGACACCCGGAACTCATTCGATGTCCTGGGCCTCTTCCAGGAGCTGAACGCGGAGCTGGGGGTGACCGTCATCCTGGTCACGCACGAGATCGACATCGCGAAGTGCGCGAAGCGGATCATCACGTTCCGGGACGGGCACATCCGCTCGGATGAGCGGGTCGCGCAGCGGATCGACGCCAGGGCGGCGATCGCCGCCCTTCCTCCCGACGAAGAGGAGGAGCAGGCGGCCGAAAGCGGGGAACCGGCGGCGGCGCGCGCGCTGCGGCCGGCCGAAGGGAGGGCCTGAATGGGCGTCGGGACGATTCTGAAGCTGGCGCTCCGGGCGCTGGGCCGGAATCGAGTCCGGTCCGTCCTGACGATGCTTGGAGTGATCATCGGCGTGGCGGCGGTGATCGCGATGGTTTCGCTCGGCGCCGGGGCTCAGCAGCAGGTCGCGAACGATATCGCCTCGATGGGGGCGAACATCCTGTACGTGTCGCCCGGGAGCAGCAAGTCGATGGGAATGAACCGCGGCGCGGGGAGCGTCCAGACGCTGACCGCGGAGGACGCCGACGCGATCCGGAGCGAATGCCCCGCCGTCAGGTGGGTGTCGCCGATGGTGGGCGCGACCGCCCTCGTCGTCTTCGGAAATCAGAACTGGTCGACGCGCGCCGACGGCGCGAACGAGCGCTTCACGGACATTCGAAACTGGCCGCTGGAATCAGGAGCCTTCTTCACCGAGATCGATGTCCGGACCGCGGCGAGGGTCGCCGTTCTCGGCCACACCGTCGCCGACAACCTCTTCCAGGGGGTCGACCCCGAGGGACAGACGATCCGGTTGAGAAACCTGCCCTTCCGGGTCCTGGGGGTCCTGACCCGCAAGGGACAGAATCAGTGGGGCCGGGATCAGGACGACACGATCATCGTCCCCTACACGACCGTCCAGAAGAAGCTCTCGGCCTCCCCCCTCTGGGTGAATCAGATCATGGTTTCGGCCGTCTCCTCGCGCGCCGGGTACACCGCGGAGCAGGAGATCTCGGAGCTCCTCCGCCAGCGCCACAAGATCCTCCCCGGGCGCGAGGACGATTTCTTCGTCAGAAACCTTTCGGACATGGCCGAGGCCGCGGAGGAGACCCAGAAAACGATGGGGCTGCTCCTCGGAAGCATCGCGGGAGTGTCGCTGATCGTCGGCGGGATCGGAATCATGAACATCATGCTCGTCAGCGTCGCCGAGCGGACACGCGAGATCGGGATTCGGATGGCGGTCGGCGCGCGCTCGAGGCACGTGCGGCTCCAGTTCCTTTCCGAAGCGCTGGTCCTCAGCACCTCGGGCGGCCTGATCGGGATCGGCGTTGGGGTCCTCGTCTCATGGCTGATGGCCGGCGGCCTCGGCTGGCCGGTGCTGATCTCCTCCCCGTCGATCCTCATCTCGGTTCTCTTCTCCGCCGCGGTCGGGGTCTTCTTCGGCTACTACCCCGCGAGCAAGGCGGCCGCGCTCGATCCGATTGTGGCTCTCAGGTACGAGTAGCCCCGTCTCCGAAGCTACGAGGCGCTTTCCGTCGTAGGAATCCTCGCCCGCTCGACTTCGCGGCGGGTCGCCGAGGCCCCCCGCGCGCTCGAAAGGGTGATGACGATCACGGCGATCACGATCACCGCGGCCGCCACGAGCGTTCGGACGGTGAGAGCCTCGCCGCCGAAGGCCCAGCCCAGTCCGAGGGCGACCACCGGGTTGACGTAGGCGTAGGTGGAGACGTTCGCCGCCGTCGTCACCTTGAGCAGCCAGATGTAGGCGCTGAAGGCGACAACCGATCCGAGGAGGCTCAGATAGGCGATTGACACCGCTGATCGGAGCGTGACCCCGGCGGGGTCGAACCTCTCCCCTTCACCCGTGAGCCATCCCGCGAGGATGAGGAGGACGCCGCCCGCGAGCAGCTGCATGGCGACGGTCATCCGGGGTGACGCGGGGTGCGGCGCCGTGCGGGAGTAGAGCGAACCCGCCGCCCAGCAGGCGGAGGTGACCAGGAGCAGGAGGGTGCTCGCGGGGGAGACTCCCCCGCCGATCCGAAGCCGGTCCGGCTCCACGAGAAGAGCGATCCCGCCGATTCCGAGAAGCAGCCCCAGCGCCATCATGCGACCGGGACGCCTTCCGCCGTGCGCCACCCAGTCGAGCAGAGCCATCCAGATCGGGATGGTCGCGACGATGAGCGCAACGAGGCCCGAAGGCACATGTTGCTCGGACCATGTGACGCCCCCATTGCCCGCGAGAAAGAGAAGTGCGCCGACGAAGATCGCAGGAGGCCACTGGCGAGGCCTGGGAGGAGCCCCGCCGGTGAGCCTCGCCCAGAGATAGAGGATCGCGCCCGCGCTTAGGAAGCGGATCCCCGCCATGAAGAACGGCGGAACCGTCTCGATCGCGAAGCGGATGACGAGAAACGTCGAGCCCCAGATGAAGTAGATCGCGGCGAACGCCGCCATGAGACGGGTCGTGGACTTTGGGGTTGTCGAGGGCGACGCGCTCGTCATGGCGGGCAAGAATGGACGAAACGGTTGGCGTCCGCAAGCGAAGCCTTGACCGCGAATGCTCCTGCGTTCAGAGTGTGGGCTCACCATGACAACGCGCGCCACATTCCTCCCGTTGCGGCATCTCCGCGGACCCGCGTGCATCGCGGCCGCGCTCATTGTTTCCGCGGCCGGCGCGGTGAGCACCGTGGCCGCGCCGTTCGCCACGCCCCCCCGCCCCGCCGGCTCGGTGTATGACGGCGCGCACGTGCTGCAGGGAGGAGATCTCGCGCGGATCGAAGCGCTCAGCCGCGAGTTGTGGGAACGCGCCCATGTCGCGCTCGTCGTCGCGACTCTCCCCGATCTGGGAGGCGATACAGTTGAGGAGGTCTCGATCCGGATCGCGAAGGAGTGGGGGATCGGCGGGAAGGAGAGCCGAGGAGTCCTGATCCTCGCCGCCATCGGGGATCGGAAGGCGCGGATCGAGACCGGGTACGGCGTCGAAGGGTTCCTGCCGGACGGGCGCGCCGGCGAGATTCTCGACAGCGAAATCCTCCCGCGTTTCCGTGAGGGTGATCTCTCCGGAGGCTTGCGCGCGGGCGCGGAGCGGATCGCGGCATTCACCGCGCAGGAGTACGGCTTCACGATCACCGGGGTCCACCCCCCATCGAGATCCGCCTCCGGTGCAACCGGTTCGCTCTGGCGAGTCGCGCTTCCTGTGCTCTTCATCCTGCTGGTTCTCGGACTTCGCGCCTTCCAACTCGGAGCCGGCAACCCGCTCGTGGGGTTGATGCTGCTCCTGGCGGCGCGCCGGCAGTACCGCCGGCGCGGAGGCCCGTTTGGTGGCGCCTGGGGAGGAGGAGGCTATGGAGGATTCGGATCGGGAGGCTCCGGGGGAGGGTTCGGGGGGTTTGGAGGAGGCTCGTTCGGGGGCGGCGGAGCTTCGCGCGGCTGGTGAGCCGGCGAGGACCCTTCGGGCGCGGTGGCGACACTCCGGTCGGCCTCCCTTGAGATAGGATGATGGCGATGGCGAACGAATCGAATCTGACGCGTCTGGTCGCCGATCTCGGGCGCGATCTCGCGACCGATCTGCGCTCGGTGATCCTCTACGGATCGGCCGCTCGCGGCGACCCCTCCGGCTCTTCCTCGGACCTCAACCTCCTCATCGTCGTGGCGGATGACTCGCCGGGGAAGCTCGTCCGGGTGTCGAAGACGGCGCGAGAATGGGTGAAGGCCGGCAACCCGCCGCTCCTTTTCGTCACGGCGGAGTGGATTCGTCGCTCCACCGACGTCTTCCCGATCGAGTTCCTCGACATGCTCGACCATCGCAGGGTGTGCTTCGGGGACGACCCGCTCGCGGGGGTCACGGTCTCGACGGCCAACCTGAGGCTTCAGTGCGAGCGCGAGATCCGATCGATCCTTCTGAAGCTTCGCGCCTCGTGGCTTCAGTCGCACGACGACTCCGGCAAGCTCTTCGAGATCCTCGCCTCGAGCTTCGGCCCGGCGACCGCGATCGCGCGGGCCGCGCTTCGGCTCGCAGGTGAGCGCGCCCCCGCGCAGGCCGGAGAGACCTTTCAGGCAGCCGCGCGGGTGTTCGGCATAGACGCCGCGCCGCTCCTGGAGGCGGCGGCCGTGAAGCGGGAGGGGGGGGCGCGCGATCTCCCGCGGATGACCAGGGTCTTCCTCGGCTGGTTCGCGCAGATAGAAGCCCTGGGCCGGGCCCTCGACGCTTCAAGCGGTGTCGCGGCGGATCCCGGCTCCACGAAACCGTTGCATTGACGGGCGCCCGGGCGCCCGACGGGAGATGAGCATGTCAGGGATGGCCAGGATCGGTTGCGCGGTTCTCGCGGTGCTCGGGGTGGTGGCTCTGGCGATAGGGGGGTGGTGTGTAGCGCGCTACAACGGGCTCGTGACGCTCAACGAGGACATCGACAAGGGATGGAGCCAGGTTCAGAACGTCCTGCAGCGGCGCTCGGACCTGATTCCCAACCTCGTGGAGACGGTGAAGGGATACGCGGCCCACGAGAAGGAAGTATTCGAGCGAGTCGCGGACGCGAGGGCACGTCTGGCCGGGGCTGCGAATCCGGCGGAGGCGGCCGCGGCCAACGCCGGCCTCACGTCCGCGCTGTCGCGGTTGCTCGCCATCGCTGAGGCGTATCCCGATCTGAAGGCGAACGAGAATTTCATCCGCCTGCAGGACGAGCTGGCCGGAACGGAAAACCGGATCGCCAACGAGCGCCGAACCTACAACGAGCTCGTGAGAAACTACAACGTGTCGTTGAAGAGGTTTCCGGTGAATCTCTTCGCAGGAGGGTTCGGGTTCAAGGAGAGAGACTATTTCGAGGCATCCTCCGGCGCGCAGGAGCCGCCGAAGGTAAAGTTCTAGGACCCGCACTGCGGGCGCGGTTCGAACGGAAAGGAGAGGTCCAAGTGACGCCTTCGGTTGTTTTCGGCTTCATCGCGATCGCCCTCCTCGCGATTCTCGTCGGCTACTTCGTGCCGACGCTGATCCAGATCAGGAAGACGGCTCAGGCGGCGGAGGTGCTTTTGCGCGGTATGGGACCCCGAATCGAGAGCGCAACGTCCAATCTCGACTCGGTCCTCGGCAGAGTGGATCGCGTGTTGAAGGGCATGGAAGACGGAACGCGCGGGATCACCGGGGCGATGGGCGGCTTCGGCGACCTGTTGTCGAAACTCAGGCCTCAGTCTCCGGGCGGCAGCTTCGGAACGGTCGCCGCGCTGGGCGCCCTCCTGGCGGGACTTCGGATGGCATGGAACGCCTTCACGGCCGGCGGCTCGACTCCCGCTGCGGCGCCGGCCGGATCGCAAGGAGGGAGCAAGCATGAGCGATGATCGTGGGCACACGGACCTGGCGCTGGCGTTCGCCTTCCTCGCTGGAGCGCTCGTCGGCGCCGGAGTCGCGCTCCTCCTCGCGCCCAAGTCGGGCCCGGAGATGCGCGAGCAGATCGCCGACTGGGCGAAGCGCGCCCAGGAACAGGTTCGGGTAGCCGGGTCGAAGCTTCGGGACGTTTCGGAGAGCGACAGCTAGTCGGTACACCGCTCAAGCCGGCGCGGGCGTCTTTTCCCGAAGGGTCTCGTCGACGACGCGCGCGATGACGTCGTCCACCTCCTCGAGGCGGAACGGCTTGGCGAGGTAGTGGTTTCCCGTCTTCTGGAAGAGGGCCTGGGTGACCGGATTCACCGTGTCCCCGGTCGAAAAGACCATGCGGCGCTTCAGGTGCGGTTTCAGCTCCGCGATGCACTCGTAGAGCTTCTCCCCACCCATGTCGGGCATCTTCACGTCCGAGATGATGATGTCGTAGTCGACCTGCCGCACTTTCTCCAGCGCCTGCCTCCCGTTGGACGCCTTCTCCACATGATGCCCCGAGGCCTCGAGCAGAGCCTCCAGGAGCTCCAGGATCGTAACCTCGTCGTCCACAAGGAGGATGTGTTTTCCCTCTACCCGGTCGAATTTCGCTTGCGTCATCGGCGGCTCCTGAGGCACTGCGACGCCCTCGGTAATCGGCAACTCGACAACGAACGCGGCCCCTTCCCCCGGCCTGCTCTTGACGTCGATCCGACCCTCGTGCTCCTTGATGATCCCGTACGAGAGGCTCAAGCCGAGCCCGGTCCCCTTCCCGATCTCCTTCGTCGTGAAGAAGGGATCGAAGATCTTCGAAATCCGGTCGGCGGAGATCCCCGGACCGTTGTCGGCAATCACGACCTGAATCCTCTTTTCGGCGAGCTGAGTCTTTACGAGCAGCCTCCCGGGGTTGCCGGTCTCCAGCATCGCCTGGTGAGCGTTGTTGATGATGTTGACGAAAACCTGCTGGAGCTGATGGAAGTCGCCGAGCGTGCCGGGCAGCCCGGAACCGAGCTCCTTCACGACTTCGATCCCATCCACCTTCAGCTGGTACTCGCGCAGCTCCAGAGTCGCCTCCACCAGCGTGTTGATGTCGAGGATCTTTCTCTCGGGCGCACGTCGGCGCGCGAACGTCAGCAGGTTCTGTACGATCTTCTGGCAGCGAACAGCCTCGCGATGGATCTTCTCGAGATTCCCCTTCGACTCGGGCGGCGCGTCCGAGTTCAGGAGGAGTTGCGAGTAGCCCATCACACCGGTGAGAGGGTTGTTGAGCTCGTGCGCGATGCCGGAGATCAGCTCCCCGAGCGCGGAAAGCTTCTCAGCCTGCATGAGCTGCCCCTGCATCGCCTTTCGATCCGTCTCCGCCTTCTTCTGCTCCCGAAGGTCGCGGACCACGGCGAAGCACCCTTTCAGCTCGTCATCCTCACGGAACGGGCTCGCGGAAACATGGACCGGGACAAGCTCCCCCGACGGTCCCCGCAGCCGCATTTCGAAACGCGCCTCCCGCCCGCCTTCGTGGAGCGCCGCCTCGGACCGGAAAACCGCGAGGTCGTCGGATTCCATGATCGAACCGAGCGGGCGTCCGCGGACGAGCGCCTCCGGTAGTCCAACGAGCTGGGCGAAGGCGGCGTTGGCGAAGATGACCCGTTCCCGCAGATTGACGGTGAACACTCCGTCGTACATCGTCTCGACGAGCGATCTGTAGCGTTCGGTCGTCTGACGTACTTCGAGATCGAGCTTCTTCTCCTCGATGGAGTGAGCGACCTGATTGGCGAACAACTCCAGGGGGGAAATCGATTCGGCGCTCGGCCGGCGGCCGTCGTCGGGATCATCGACGGAAACGATCCCGACGATCTTGTGGTTGGTTCCGTAGAGTGGAATGAAGAGAAAATCGTCCGGGTGCCAGTCCACCATCGTCGGCGAGCCGCCCTGGCTCCGCACTCCCTCGTAGTGCCATTTCTCCGAATGGGGGATGTAGTACGAGTTGCCGAGGCGGAATTTCTCCTGAAAAATCGTGATCCGTTCCCGGCTCGTCATCTTGTTCCTGTGAAACGTGTCGATCTCGTCCTGCCCCAGGCCGGCGAAGTACCACTGGTAGCCGCGAAAATCATCGTCGCACAGCGTCAGGATCGCGCGGTGGAATGTGCTGACGGTGCTGACGGCGTCGACGAACATCTTGCAGACGCTGTCGAGATCCTTCTCCTGGAGGATCATGCTGCTGATGCGGCTGAACTCCTTCAGCTGTTTCAGGGAACGGCTGGTCGTTTCCTCTCTCGCCCTCAGAGCGTCCGCCCTCCGGCGCTCGATGGTGACGTCGCGCCCGGTCCAGAGGACGCCGCGGCACGACCCCGTCGCGTCGTGGATTCGTCCGGCGCTGAGAGACAGCAGCCTCTCCTCCCCCGACCGCGTGCGGACGACGAAGTCCTGATCCTCGACTTTCCCACCGTCGAGAGCGAGGAGGTGGCCGTCGCGCCACGCGGGGCGGTGGGAGTCCGAGACCAGCAGCTCGATCGCCTCGCGGCCCAGAACGTCCGCGAGGCGATAGTCGGTGAGGTCCTGGAAGACCCTGTTGAAGAGGATCGTCCGGCCCTGAACGTCGAGCCCGAGAACGCAGGCATTCGCCGCCTCGAGCAGGCTCCTGGTGAAATCCTTCTCACGACGAAGCAGCTCGACGAGACGGTCGCGCTCGGTCATGTCCCGCAGGGAAACGAGAAACTTCGCATCGGGTCCAGTGTCAACGACGTCCACGCTGACGTGGAAGAGGCGCTGATCGGCCCCCTCCGGGGCGAGGTCCATCTCTTCGGCGGCGCACGCCCCCGCTTCCGCGAGCTGGATCAGGCTTTCGATGCGAGCGGCTGATGCGGCGCTGACGCGCTCCGGGAGGCGGTCGCCCACGACGATTCGGAGCTCTGGACCGGCGGCGCGCGCCGCCGAGGAGTTCAGGCGCTCGATGACGCCGGCGCGGGTGATGAGGAGCAGCCCGTGGCTGCTCGATTCGAACGCCGACCCTGCGGCGTCCGCCCGCGATTCACTCGCAGATGCAGCCCCATCCATCGCCGCCAGGCCGGCCAGGAGCGTTTGAAGCCTCCCGGTGGTCGCAGGATCCCGAAGGCGATCGCCGGCGGCCCACACGAGGGCGTACAGGTCGTGCGCCCCTTCGATCGATGGCGGCGAGACGGGAGTGAGCAGGGCGCTGCGCGTTTCCTCCCCCACGATGTGACGCACCGGGCGGAGATCTTCCTCATCTTCGAGGAGGCGGACGGAGCTTAGCTTCCGATTCTTCGAGCCGGCGATGACCACCGCGAGCGGGACGGGGGAACGGTCTGCCGCGAGTGGAAGCGAGGGAATCCCTTCGGGGATGAGCTGCGATCCGCTCCGCCGGAGAAAGCAGGCGTAGCCCTCCGCGCCCAGCGCCCGGATGGCGGTGCGGACGATTTCCTCCGCTGATGCCCGTTCAGGCATCCTAGTTTCTCCGATCGCTCGGATCCCTTGTCGGGCTCAGGCCGCCTGTTCCAGAAGTCTCGCAACCTCGCGGCGAAGGTGTTCGATCTGGAGCGGCTTCATCAGGCAGAGGTCGGCGCCGGAGCGATAGGCGCGATCGATGTTGCCCTGCTCCGGGTGCCCGGTGATCGCGACGACCTTGATCGTCTCGGTGTCCGGATCACCTTTGATCCTCTTGCAGACCTCGATACCGTCCATGTGCGGCATCATGATGTCCAGAATGATCAGGTCCGGGCGGAAAGTCCCGATCTTCAGGCCGGCTTCGTATCCGTCGTGAGCCGTGTTGACCTGGAACGCCTGGGCATCACCCAGCGCCTGACTGATGACCTCGACGATCGTGCTCTCGTCGTCGACCACGAGAATCCGCTTCTTCTCCTCGGTGAAGAAGTTGGCGTCGACCGGCATGCCGTAGCGGCCAAGAAAGTCCTTGAAGTCGCTCTTGCGGATACGGTAGTGCCCGCCGGGAGTGGAATAGGCCTTGAGCTTCTTCGCCTTGATCCACTTGACGACACCGTCGTTGGTGACCTGGCAATACTGCGCCACTTCCGAAGTGGTCAGAAGTCTGTCGTTCATGCTTTCTCGCCCCTCTCTTGAAAACTCCGCTCCGGGGTCGCCGGCGCCGGAAGCCATCTTCCTTGATTCTTGACTGCTAACTATTTAGTCCTTGTACTCTGAATACCTTGATTCTTGACTTTCCAAATGTAGCTCGACCTAACAGTAAGTCAAATCGCTACTTTATGAGTATTCGACACTGGCTGGATACCATTCGAAACTGTTCTCAACTGCTTACGAAATACCGTGTTCCCCTCAAGACGTCAGGCGGGAGGGAGGAGCCTCGAAGTGGCATCGCGGGACATATCGGAACGTCGCGCCGATCTACCCTCTCCGTCGGATGTTTTCAGGGGTCCGGAGGGTGGCGCTGGTGAGCTCCGGACGCGACCCCGCGGCATGCCGCGACCGGCGGGTCTACGGTGCTCCCCGTCGCGCCGCTTCGGTGTGAGCCGAGCACGAGCGGAACCGGTGACTGCATCTGTTCGCGTCGCGTGATATCGTGACCATCGATTTCTACTCCAGTTCGCGAGGTGCGGCGTGAAGATCGTCGTTGACCGGGCGAAGTGCATCGGCGCCGCCAACTGCGTTGGCATGGCTCCCGGAGCGTTTCAGCTCGACAAGGAAAAAAAGGCGTTTGTCGTGAAGCCCGATGGGCACGACGACAACGCACTCTACGAGGCGGCGGAGGCCTGCCCCACCGAGGCGATTCTGCTTTACGACGATCGGGGCGAGCGCATCTTCCCCTGAATCGCGCCCTCAGCCCTTGTGCGTCGAGTATCCAGGGAAGACCGTCGACGCCGGGTTCAGAAAGTGCGCCGCATTGTTGACCGCCGTCGCCGCCTCACCGAAATCGGTGGCGATCAGTCTCACTTTGCCGGGATACGACACAATGTCTCCGGCTGCGTAAATCCCCGGTTGAGTGGTCTCCATTCGGGTGTTCACGATCACAGAGTGGCCGTCCAGCCCCAGGCCCCACGACTTCAGCGGGCCGATGTCCGCGACAAAGCCGACCGCCGCCACGATGGCATCGACGTCCAGCGTCTCTTCGGCTCGGGTCTGGTTGTGGTAGATGACCGCCCCCTCCACCTTGCCGCGGCCCAGGACGGTTTTCAGCTCGTAGGGCGTCATGACTCTCACGGACGACTCCTTGAGCTGACGGAGCGAGGCTTCATGAG
>Ga0137394_10003911_pt1 | contig 11243 bp, 17 predicted proteins | sample czobulk116metaG_FD_108278 | JGI IMG/M metagenome (GOLD analysis project Ga0137394, IMG submission 108278) | Vadose zone soil microbial communities from Angelo Coast Range Reserve, California, USA - czobulk1.16 metaG | ecosystem: Environmental > Terrestrial > Soil > Vadose zone | place: USA... | reverse complement strand
CCTTGACTATGAGTGGCGTGTCATCTCAGGGCGCGTACGATATCGGTGGTCGTTATGGGTCTGTAATTACGGGCGCCATTTCGGTGCACCGTTGTCTTACCTGAAAGTGAACATCGGACTGATCTGCTCCGTGTTCTTTTGGGTAGATTTACTCCTTCACGCGCCTCAACGCACTCATATCTGTGATCCTGAGCATCGCCTGCCTCGACCTGATGACCGCAACAAACTGTCAGGTTGTATCTCGTGTCTACTTCTCTACATCTACATGCTCATCTAACTGTAACCCCAAGGTCATGGCCACCCTCACTTTCGTGAGCATTCCACCTCCTCGTACTCCTCGATCCTCGATGAGAGCGTGCCTTGTACCTTATCCAAAATTGTCCAGATATTTTCACTATGTAATTCTGCCTTCTCCTCTCTGTTGGTTATACTACGGGTGTATGTTTTCTACGCTTCCACTCTCCGATAATCTTTGAGAAGGTGCTTATGTGTCTATCCTGACAGAACCGCGATTTGGGACTGGAATAAAGGCATTCTGGCACTCGCGACCATTGTATGGATGACCAATGTCTCATTCCTCATATACTGTAAGTCAATCTCTACCCGTCCTGCAGGTGAACTGAGACACTCCCAAACACGGTTTGTTACCAGGTAGCATTCGGGTGAAGAATCTATCACAAGTATTTCGGATTTTATGGGCTCATCACTCCTCAGATCCGTGCTGTGTGGGATCCAGTGTTTGAGCTCTGCAGTATACCCGACCTAAAGGGCAGGATACCAACGTTCATTTCCATGCTTATTACACATTTGATCTTGCTGGTCATCATGCTCATTGGCTTACTTCGCCTGCGCCGTCGCAGCGCAGGCACATGTGCTATTGGACTCCTGCTTTGGAAACAGGTAAGGTTACAGTGGTCCTGCACGGTCGTGGTTCTCTCCTAATATGATCTCTGTCCGAGAGGGTGTCATTTTGCTCTTGCTTGCAACCACTGCGGAGCTTCCACCAGTGGTACGTTTGATGGGTTTTTTCGTATACCCCTATCACCCATTCACCCAATACTGCTCTGGATTGTAGGTGTTCATATCTTTGAATCTGAATGGTAATTCTTTCTTGTCTAATCCAACAATTGAGAGTGTTGACTGTCTGCTAAATACAGAAGCATTTAATTTTGTATGTCTTTGCGGCCAAGTGAGCGGTGGAATGGTGGTGGTTCCTGATGCGACCCTGCAACACAGATGTTCTTGCACCCCTCGCTGATTATGATCTCTATCGCCACAACATGGATGTACCGCTCCCTCTCAGACTTTGGCAGTTCCATGTATGCCATTCTCCCTTTCCATTTGGTCTGTATGCTCACTCTCAATCGATGTCGTCGTAGTGCGATGGACTCTAAACCCTTCCCGCTCCCCAGAATAGATGGCACAGTCTCGAATCCCAAATCGGCTGTCACCATGGCCACCCCCCCCAGACAAGTGGAGGTTTCCGTGCACACTCGCACTCGTCGCGAGACGTACCCGACATCACTGACGGACGAGAATATCGTTTACATCAACAGGGATCATCCCGGATGGCTGCAGCGCGACAAACCAGACTGCGTGAACTTTGATGCTGATGCGGAGAGCGGTGTATAGAAATGAGCCTCTGAGCGAAAACCTACCTAATATCTCTAGTCACTATTTGTGTGTGTAAAGTATAGCACGTGTTATTAAGTTAAGATATCATATGGAGTTTCTCATGATCAGTCCTAGTCCCAGCTGCCGAGCCGTAAACGTGATGGGTTTTGAAAATACTTCGTCTGGGCAGCTGCAGAAGTGTGCAAACATGGACGCATTGCGCCCGAGCACTACTAGCACCGTCAACTTGAAAATGCAAGCCACACGCTTTGAGTCCAAGTTTTTGCAGTCCTGTAGCCGCTCTCAGTTAGCTCATCAATATGCATCAATATTGAACGGGAGTGTCCGATCCACGCCACGTTCAACATAGGGTGGCCAAGGCCCATTTGTTCCAAATACTCTCATACTCCATCAGGTTTGCTTACATTGACATCCGTTTCCTTCTGACTGTCAGTTATAGCGCCACTCAAATCAACCCCGCCGCTTCTCGAGTTACACGCTCTCTCAATTTGGGTTGCGCCGGGTTGTGCCAGGGTGTCATGGTCTGAAAATGATGCTTCGATAGAAGGCACCTGCCTGGTAAACGCATGAGGGCTGGGGCGGATGTCTTACACAATATGTTGAGGGTATGTACCCATTGCCGCGGGCGCAGGCGCAGGCCATGGGGCAAGCGAGGGTTGAACAGCTACTGTACGAACCCAGCGACCTGAACAACCTGATATGATGCGAATTTGAGGTCGCGCCGATGGGTGAGTACAATACAATCCAGGTGGTTGAAATGTCGAGCGCATCGAGCGCAGGGCGCTCGGTATTCTCCGATTCTCGAGAAAACCGGTTTAACCCTAACCCAGATGATCTCCGACACCCATGTGTGTTCTCAGCTGGTGCTCGCATTTCTCGGCGCTCTATTTCTTTGTGCTGGACTCCTCCTCACGCCTGTAGTCGCGAGGAATTCAATAGGACCATGCACACATAGCCGCAGTCACGGCTCGTTTTTCCCAACGAAGCGGGGTCAAATCGGCGACAGTGACCTCACGAATCTCTGAGCATGGGAAAGGCGGAAAACCATCAGGGTTCATTGGCTTTGCGATTGGCCAACTGCCGTATCTTACAACATCGCAGCGCCTAGCTGCGAAGATGTATTTCAAAATCGGGACACGCGCGGCACTGTTATCACGATTCTGAAGCCGCTTCAGCACCGTGCCAGCTTTCCCGAAAATCCCGGCTAACGGCTGATCAGGTGCTTTAGTCCGGAGGGACCGGGCTTCCTCGTCAAGAGCCAAGACGGTTACGACACGACATCTTGATCTGATGCTCCTGTGAGTATGATTGTATGATTTAGACCTCTGCTGCTAGAGGAGGCCATACGTCCACCCTCAACTGGAACGACGGGAAGAGGGGGGTATTTTTACGTAGTACGCTATAATATATCGTGTTCGCGAGACGTTGATGAACTGTAGCGATGTTGGGGCCACGTTGAGTATTACCTCAGGCACGTGACTCCACTGATGCGCCACTGGAAACCATCATGAACTGAAGAAGCGTTCGACGGCGCTCAGCTGGGCGCAATCCAACGTATGACATGTCATTTCCACTTCTTCATTTCTCTGCGTTGCCCTGGGCGGCCGAACGTTCTTAATGGCATTTCGCCTGTTACAATGCGGTATGTTTTCACAGGCACCCCCAACACCTGATTTAAGAATGTAACCTTAGCTCACTAGGGTATCTATAAATGAGCCAAACGACTTGGCATTGCACGCGTCTCTGCTTTCCCCTAGTCTCTAGTAAAACCCAGCCAGAATAGCCCCTAGAGGTCGCTAGACAGCGTGCGCTTCAGATGGTCAATTTCCGCGATCCTGTCACAATTGCGCTCGATTCCTGTGCGTACCCATACCTTCTTTGGCTGAAAATTACACCGGGCGCATCCTTTTGACAGGGGCCCTCGTGAAGCTCTACCACACGTTGGATGCTCTCTATATGTGGGTTTGCAGTACCGGGCGCTTTCACGCGGGGCTCACGTGGCTCCGTATTTACCAGATGGGAGTTCTTTACTTCACTTGACTACGAGTGGGGTATCATTCGAGGGCGCGTACCCTATCGGTGGACGATATGGGTTTGTATCCACAGGCGCCTAGGGGGACACAATCGCCTTCCCCTGTGAGTGAGCTACGGACTGATTTGATCCCCCATAGATTTATTGCCTTACCCGCATCACCACGCTCATGACTGTGATCATTAATTTGATCACCCTCAACATAGCGGGCCAAATTAATTGCCAGGTGTGCTCTATGCCTTACGTCCACCTCCTTATCTGCGCATGCTCAACCTACTGCGACCCCAAGGCATGGGCTACCTCCAGTTTCGTGAGTATACTATCTTCCCGTGAACTTCGGCACTCTGACGACCATCCAATCCAATCGCTTTCAGGTGTTTGCATACACCACCTTTGTCTCCTCATCGCTATTGATTATACTCCGCGTGTAAGTTCTCTACGCTCCCATTCTTCAGGTGCTCATGGGACTCTCCTGCCAGCATCGCTGTTTGGAACAAGAATAAGGTCATTGTTGGACTCGCGGCAATTATCTGGATTGTCAACCTTTCTTTCCTTGTACAAGGCAAGTCGCTCCACTCGTCCCGCAGACGAGCCAAAACATTGTTGCTCAAACATGACTGGCTTGTCATCAGGTGCCATCAAGGTGAAGAGTTGATCTCAAGATACTTTGGATCTTTTGGGCTTATCCATCCGTAGATCCGCTCTTCATGGATTCCGGTGCTAGGTATCTGCAGTACACCCGACGTCGAGCGCACGAGAGCAACGATCATCTCCATGTTTATTACCGACATCCTTCTGCTGGCCGTCATGTTCATTGGCTTGCTTCGCATGCGCCGTCACGGTGCAGGCACATTTGCTCTCGGACGCCTTCTTTGGAAACAGGTAAGGCAGTGGAGTGCCTGATTAGCCATGGTTCTCTGCTTCCGCTAACGTGATTTCTGTCCGAGAGGGTATCGCTTGGCTCTTGCTTGCAGCCGTCGTCGAGCTCCCGCCATTGGTACGCCCGGCTGGTTTCCTTATGCGTCTCCTCACCCATCACAATTCTGCCTCGTAGGTATTCATTTATCTAGATCTGAATGGTAATTCCTTTCTCCTCTGACCTAACAACGAAAAAGATTAACTCTCCTTCCAAATCCAGAAGCATTCAATATCGTACGCCTTCGTTGCTCTGATTGCTACGATGGAGAATACGAGTTTCTTATTTGTCCATGCAACACAGATGTTCTTGCTGCCATCTCATATCATGATGTCTATCGCTGCCACGCGGATGTACCGGTCCCTCGCTGACTTCTGCTCCAATGACGTGTATGTCAACCTCTATTGATGTTTTATCTCCGCGCTCACTTAGTGCTTAGCGTGGACTCGGGCAACCCACCCAGGATAGGTCTCACGGTCCAAAATTCTAAGTCGACTTTCGCCATGTCCACACTACCCGGACGGATGGAGGTGGCCGTGCACACAGCCCACGAGAAATACCCGCCATCACTGAGAGGCGAGGACCGTCCCATACAGCTGCCCTGCGACAAACAATACGCGCTGAGCTGTGACCGAGCGAACGATATGGGGAGTGGCGTGTAGAAATGAGTATCGAAGTGGAAGACTAGCTATTTTATAGATATCTCTAATCACCATGTGTGCACGCAAACGTACAGTAGGTGTTGCATCGATCAGGACGTACTTCATGGTTTAACCTCCTCTCCTTGATGATGCCTTCCTCTGTGCCACCGATTACATTTTCGGCATGACTGTTCGAGCCACAACTATTGAGTACGGGTTTTCCTGTGTAGTAGCCGCTTCCGCGGACATTCGTTGGTATATGATTATATGATTAATAATGAACGGGAGATCGATAATCCTTTCATTGTTCAGGTACAGTAAGTACCACACAGATCGATCCCGCCGCTTCTCGCTCGAAAAGTTCCACGCTCTGTCATTGCGGGATTGCGCTGGGGCGGGCTCGGAAGCCATGGCCCGGGTGTGAACTTTCTCAAGGCCAATCATCGCAATCACTACGAAAAAAATAGCCAGGTGAGCAAGCTACTAAAAAAAGTGCCCACTCAGGCTGGATTTGAGGATACAAAACGGGACCAACCCTAACCCAGATGACCTCGAGCGTTTCGGGTAATTTGCAATTACAGTCACCACGTGGCGCGGCCCGGCTGGTACCGGCGGCTGGCGCCTTGCGTCCGACGCGTTGACGCATTCCTCGTCATGACGACCAGGATACGACCATTTTCTTTCACGCACTGGCACTTGGGTCCATCCATCAATCCTTCAAGTATTCCCCGACTACCGCAGGCAGACAGTAGGCTAGTACATGCCGCCTGACAATGTGGTCTGGGCACTCCTGTGCTACCAGATAGGGACATCACTTTTGCTTCTCCAAAGTTGCTTGAATGTGCGTACAGCAAAATCTTCCCATTTCAGATGTCAGTTTCTCAGATATTCAGTACAGTAACCGTGACGTCCGAAGATGGCGCCTTTGCATTTACGTACTTTTGCACGAGTTCCGAGTCCGAGTCGGTTTTCCATAAATATCAAAACAACGTTCATGACTTTGACGTCCAGTGTACTCCGATATGTACTAAACGAGCCCCGTCTGGAAGAGAGAATCTCAAGAATCGAATAGCAGAGCCGCCAATTATAAGAGTTTCGAGTTTTCCTCAAATGGCCGGGCGCCCATTCGTCGCGTATGATATGTGATCATCAACGCGGGGCAGCAATCGAAAGTCAACAGAGCACGACACTAACTAAGTAAATCACTACTGAACAACGTGGTATTAGTTGATCCTCGTGGACCTCATACTATATTTGGTGAGCGTCCGGAATTGTTTGGGCCCACGCGACTCCACTTATCTCGCGCTCAGGTAGCTGGGCGCAATCAGAAATAATGACGCCGGCTCCTCGCTGCCCTGGGAGGCTGTATGCCCATTTGTATTTCACCACATGTTTGCGTCCACAGGCTCTGCGGGTCACCTGATAAGAAGAATACAGCCTTGGCAAGTTGGCATGCCTGAGTTATCTATATATGCACCACCCGACCAGATATTACACGCGGCTCTTCTTCCCTCCAGAACCCAGAGCCACATATACCGTAGCTCACCAAGTGGCGTACGCTTAGGATGGTCGATTTTCGTGATCCTAATTTAGTTGTGCTCGATCTCTGTACGTACCATGCATCTTCGGTCTCCCCTGCATGCTCAAGATCAATGTGGGACTTGCCTTCGGCAGGGGCCCTCATCAGGCTCTGCCATACGTTGGATGGTGTCTACATGTGAGTCTCCACTTCCCGGGCGCCTGCGCTCTGACTCTGTCTCACGCTCGTGATGTGACTCGGACTGGCCCCTAACACCAGATGGGAGTTCTTCACTACTCTTGACTACGAGTGCCGTGTCATCCGAGGACGTCAACCTTACCGGTGGACGATATGGGTTTGTATTTATGGGCGCTTTTGGGGGGGCCTCATTGTCTTCCCATCCCACGCGAGTGAGATCCGAGCTGATTCGCTCTATGGGTTAGCTTTACTCCCTCACGCGCTTCACCGGGCTCATGGCCGTGGTCATTAACATCGTCACTCTCAATCTGGAGACCTCAACGAACTGTCAGGTGTGCCCGGTGTATTGTGCCTACCTCTCAATATCCACACGCTCTGCTTATTACGACTCCAAGGTCTGGGTCACCTTCAGTTTCGTGAGTATATTGTTTTCCCGTGTCCTTCGGCCCTCCACAAGAACATCTAATCCGATACCTTTTCAGATCTTTGCATACAGTGCCTTTGCCTTATCTTCACTTTTGATAATACTCCGCATGTACGTTTTCTACGCTCTCGGGATTCGGGCATCTTCCAAAGGAGGCGCTCATTAAATCCCCCCGCATAGCCATTTGGAACAAGAATAAGGTCATTGTAGGACTCGCGACCATTGTATGGTTGGCCAACCTTTCATTCCTTATACATGGCAAGTCACTTCCCACCCATCCCGCGGACGAACGACGAACTGAAACCCTGTCAAACATGGCTTGTTACCAGGTTGCACTCTGGTGAAGAATCGATCTCAAAACGTATCCGATACCCTAAGCTTATCCATCCTCAGATCCGCTCTACATGGGTTCCGGCGGACAGCTTTTGCAGCGTACCTTACGTTAGGACCAATAATAAAACCATCGTTTCCATGTTTGTTACCGACTTTATCCTGCTGGTCACTATGCTCGTTGGTTTGTTTCGCCTGCGTCGTCTTGGTGCAGGCAGATTTGGCGTGGGGCATCTTCTATGGAAACAGGTGAGTTGGTGGAGGTCTTTCATTTGCGTAGTTATCTCCTTCCGCTAATGTCTTTCCAACCGAGAGGGCGTTATTTGGCTCTTACTTGCAACCGCTGCCGAGCTTCCGCCAGTGGTAAGTCCAGGGGGTTTTACTTAAATCAGTATCCACTCATCACTGTTCGCGTTGTAGGTGTTCATTTGTTTAAATCTGAATGGTAAACGTTTCTCGTCCAATCTAACAACACAGAAGGCTGACCGTCCTACCGAATCTAGAGGCCTTTGATCTAGTGTGTTTTTGTTTTTGCTATACTGACGAAAGAAACTAGTTGTTCATTCTAATGCGTCCCTGTAACACAGATGTTCATTATGCCCTCCCTGACTACGATGTCAATCGCCGCGACGCGGATGTACCGCTCCTTGGCAGACTTTTCCAGCTCCACCGAAGTGTATGCCGTTCTCTCCGTGACTCCTTCCATCGTATTCCCCGCTTACTCAGTGTGGTCAATGTCTCAGTAGCCCAACGGACTCTGAAATGGCCCCCAGAAAAGGTCGCGTGTTCCCGAATTGTAAATCGACTTTTCCCGCGCCCGCTCCACCCAATCCTGTGGAGGTGGCTGCATATACGGCCCGCGAGAAGTACCCGTCATCAATGACGGGCGAAAATGTCCTTTACATCGGCATGGACCACCTGGACGGCTGCAGCGCGACAAACCACTGCCAATGCTCTGACGATGATGCGGAGAAAGGCGTGTAGAAATGATTCCTGGAGCGGAGTAGAGATGAGCCAGTTTACGGAGCCCTCCATAGGCACTATTTTGTATGTGTGGACTACTGTATGTGTTTTCGAAATATTCCGACTTCCCAGTCCCATTTTTCAATGTGATATACGTGGTGAACTGAAAGTGTTTTTCCAGGGACCACTATCCGAGTCCGAGTCCCTCCGCAGTGAGCACTGGACACCACAAGGAACTCGAATAGTACGGCTGCGGCTGCGGACTCCCGAGTTGGTGGTTGATTACATCATCATTGCCTTTTCGTTTCCCTTTCATTTTCGTGCTGCGCGCGCTGTTTTGTGTCCACGCGACTGTACTTATGACCAAAGAGTTCGCCAAGCCGTCATTCGGCCATCACAGTTCAGCTGGGCGCAACCAAAGTGACATGATGATCTGCTCCTCGGTGTCCTCACTGCACCGCACTGCACCGCACTTCACACTTCGGTTGGAGCCCCCTTCGATTACTTTGGCAGGGCCACCTATAAATTAAATGGATCCCCCCATCAGGTGTCGCAGGTGACTCTGCTCCAGTCTAGTAAGAGGGTCAATCCTCCCACCCTCTCCCGGGCGCACCATAGCTCACCAAGCAGTGTAGGATGGCCGATTTCCGCAATTCTGACGTAGTTGTGCGCGATCTTCGTGCGTACCACGCATTTTTGGTTCTTCTGTAACATCGGAAATCACACTTGCCCCGTCTTTTAACAGTGGCCCTCTTGAAGCTCTGCCTCACCTTGGGCGGTCTCTATATGTGTGTTTACGTTTACACTGCCGGGCGTTATGTGCCCTCACCTGTGTAACTCGATTCTGACTCACGCATCTTGATACCAGATGGGAGTTCTTCATTACGCTTGACTACGAGTGGCATGTCATCAAAGGACATCTACCCTACCGGTGGACGATATGGGTCTGTAGTTACAGATTCATTGGGGACTATCATGGTCTGCCCCTGCTAGTGAGGCTCGTACTGACTTGTTCCTCGGGTAGCTTTACTCCCTTACGCGACTTGCCATGCTCATGGCCGTGATCATCAATATGGTCACTCTCAACTTGACGACCAGAACGAACTGTCAGGTGTGTTCCGTACCTTGTGTCTACCTCCCTATATTACTATGGGCTAATCTTATCACAACCCCAAGGTCTGGGTTACCTTCGGTTATGTGAGCGGTCCATTTTCCTATGCCAGTGCACTTCTGCCCTCGGCGAGAACTGGCTTTGCATCGTCTTATCCTTTCTTTTTTCCAGATCTTCGGATATAGTATCTATATCTTTTCTTCGCTATTGATTATACTCCGCATGTACGCTTCCATTCTTTGGCCATCTGCCAGAGGAGGCGCTCATGGGCCTCGTCCCCCCAGTACCGCTATTTGGAACAAGAATAAGGTCGTTATTGGACTCACGGCCATTGTATGGGTGGTCAACGTTTCGTTCCTTGTATATGGTTAGTCACCCTCCAACTCGGGCCATCTGTCCTGCGGACGAACTGAAACCCCTGTCAAATATGACTCGCTACCAGGTATTACTCGGGTGAAAAATCCATGTCAAAATATTTCGGATCTTTTGTGCTTATCTATCTGCAGATCCGCTCTTCTTGGCATCCGGACAGCTTCTGCAGCAACCCAAACGTGAGGAGCAATATGCCGACCCTGATCTCTATGCTTGTTACGGACTTGGTCTTGCTTGTCACCATGTTCGTTGGCTTGCTTCGCCTGCGCCGTCACGGTGCGGGCAGATTTGCCCTGGGACGCCTGCTTTGGAAACAGGTAAGGTGGCGGCAGTTCTCAGGTTCTCGTGTCCCAGCTAATTTAATTTCCGTCTGGGAGGGCATTATTTGGCTCTTCGCTGCAACCGCTGCTGAGCTGCCACCAGTGGTAAGTTCAGCGGGTTCCCTTATACATCTTCACCCATTAATGTCCTGAGTTATAGGTATTCATCAGTTTGGATCTGAATGGTAATTCATTCCTGTTCCATCTGATAACGATGAATTTTGACTGTCCTTCCAATCACAGAGGCGTTCAATTTTGTATGTCTTTCACTGCTAAGCAACTGGTGGAGAACACTAATTGTTTCTTATGCGTCCCTGTGACTCCAGATGTTTTTGATGCCATCGCTGATTATGATGTCCATTGCCGCGACACGGATGTACCGCACTCTTGTAGACTTTCTCACCCCCGACGTGTATGCCATTCTCCCTTTACGATCTATCTCCATGCTCACTTAGTGTGGTCAATGTCACCGTAGCGTGAACTCGGAGAATGCACCCAGAATAGGTCCTGCAGTCCCAGCTTTCAAACCGACTTTCACCATTCCCACTCCTCCAAAGCGAGTAGAGGTGGCCGTGCACACAACCCATGAGAAGTACCCGTCATCACCGAATGTCTTTTACATTGGCAGGGACCACCCGCCACAGCTGCAGCGAGACAAACCCCACAGCTCGTACCTTTACGCTGAGGCTGAGTGAGGTAGAAAGGAAACCTCGTAGAAACCAGCTATTTTACGAATCCTATGTCAGTGTCGTGCTGTATGTGTTTTTTATACCCTCAACTTT
>Ga0137394_10003909_pt1 | contig 11245 bp, 8 predicted proteins | sample czobulk116metaG_FD_108278 | JGI IMG/M metagenome (GOLD analysis project Ga0137394, IMG submission 108278) | Vadose zone soil microbial communities from Angelo Coast Range Reserve, California, USA - czobulk1.16 metaG | ecosystem: Environmental > Terrestrial > Soil > Vadose zone | place: USA... | reverse complement strand
TCGATCATTTCCGCGAATTGCGGATCGCGCTTGCTGCCGCGGCCGACGTTGCCAGGGTTGATGCGGTACTTGGCGAGCGCGGCCGCGCAGTCCGGATGCTCGCGCAGAAGCTTGTGGCCGTTGAAGTGGAAGTCGCCGATCAGCGGCACGCCGACGCCGGCGCGCTCGAGCCGCTCGCGGATGGGCGCGACCGCCGCGGCGGCCTCGCTGGTGTTGACCGTGATGCGCACCAGCTCGGAGCCTGCGCGCGCCAGGGCCTGCACCTGCGCGGCGGTGCCCTCGACATCCGCGGTGTCGGTATTGGTCATCGACTGAACCACGATGGGCGCACCGCCGCCGACGCGGATGGCGCCAACGGACACCTGCACGGAAGAACGACGGGTGATGCTCATGGGGATGCGGCCATCTGTGGTGCGGATTCTACCGTTGCCACGCTTGGGCGGCACTCACGGGGGCTGCTATCATGACGCAGCCCGAATCAGTCTGTTCGGAGAGAGTCCGGCGCGAGCCGGAACGCCGAAGGCGCAAGTTCCGCCCGGAAACGCTCAGGCACAAGAACGGCAGACGGCGGAACTGCACGCTTCCGCGGGGCTTCTGGAGAGCGGTGGATTCGCGATGTTTCCACCCACCGAAGGGGAGCGGCGCTTGCAGCGCCTGATCTCTCAGGTCACAGGACAGAAGGGCGGCAGGCGCCGTGGCACTACGGCGACGCGCGCCTGCCGCCTTTTTTTGTTTGCGAGAGGATCTGTGGGAAGACACACCCCGCTGTTCAAGCTGCACCAGGAGCTGGGCGCCCGCATCGTCGACTTCGGCGGCTGGGACATGCCGGTGCAGTACAGCTCGCAAATCGGTGAGCACCACGCGGTGCGCCGCGCCGCCGGCGTGTTCGACGTGTCGCATATGTGCGTCGTGGACCTGCGTGGCGCGCGCGTGCGCGCGTTGCTGCAGCAGCTGCTGGCGAACGACGTGGCGAAGCTCGGGACACCCGGCAAGGCGCTCTACAGCTGCATGCTGAACGAGCGTGGCGGGGTCATCGACGACACGATCGTCTATTACCTGTCCGACTCCTGGTTCCGCGCCGTGGTGAACGCCGGCACGCGCGATAAGGACCTCGCCTGGATCCGCCGCCACGCGCAGGCCTGCGCCGTCGAGGTGACCGAGCGCACCGACCTCGCCATGCTCGCGATCCAGGGCCCGGAGGGGCGTGCCAAGGCGGTGCAGCTGCTTACGGCGGCGGATGCCGGCACCGCGCTCGCGCTGCCCACGTTCGTGGGTCGCGAGGTCGGCGGCTGGTTCGTGGCGCGCACCGGCTACACCGGCGAGGACGGGTTCGAGATCATGATGCCGGCGGCGGACGCGGTGCCCGCGTGGCGCAAGCTCAATTCCCTCGGGGTGGCCTCCTGTGGCCTGGGGGCGCGCGACACCCTGCGGCTCGAAGCGGGCATGAACCTGTACGGCAACGACATGGACGAAAGCACGCAGCCGTTCGAGTCGGGGCTCGGCTGGACGGTGGCGATGGAGCCGCACGAGCGCGCCTTCATCGGCCGTGAGGCGCTCGCGGCGATCGCACGCGCGGGCTCGCCGCGCAAGCTCGTCGGTCTTTTGCTCGAGGACCGCGGGGTGTTGCGCAGTCACCAGAGGGTGCTCATTCCCGGCGGCGGCGAGGGCGAGATCACCAGCGGCACGTTTTCCCCGACACTCGAGCGTTCCATTGCGTTCGCGCGTGTTCCCGCGGGCAGCGGCGATGCCGTGCAGGTCGACATACGCGGCAAGCTCCTGAACGCGCGCGTGGTGAAGCCGCCGTTCGTGCGCTTTGGCCAATCCCTTATTCGATTATCGAAGGGCCCATCATGAGCAACGTTCCCGCGGATCTGAAGTACAACAAGTCCCACGAATGGGTGCGGACTCTCGCCGACGGCACGCTGGAGGTCGGCATTACCGATCACGCCCAGCACGCGCTCGGTGATCTGGTGTTCGTCGAGGTGCCCGAGGCCGGGCGTGTCCTGAAGGCGGGGGAGCCCTGCGCGGTGGTCGAGTCGGTCAAGGCGGCGTCCGATGTCTATGCGCCGCTCGCCGGCGAGGTGACCGCGGGGAACCCCAGGCTCAGCGACGAGCCGGAAATCGTCAACACGGACCCCTACGGCGAGGGCTGGTTGATGCGGATGCGGCCGGCGCCGGGGGCGCTCACCGGCGCGGCACTGCTGTCGGCTGCGGACTATCAGAAGGTCCTGGAAGCGGAGGGCGGCTGATGGCCTTCATTCCCCACACCGAAGCCGATGTCGCGGCGATGCTCGCCACCATCGGCGTCGCCGGCATCGAGAATCTCTTCGATGAGATCCCGCCGGATCTGCGCGTCAGGTCCCTCGCCGGCTTGCCGCAAGAGCTCAACGAAATGGAAATCGGGCGCCTGATGACCGAGCGCGCCCGTGCTGACGGTGCGCCGCTCACCTTCATCGGTGGCGGCGCCTACGAGCACCACATTCCCGCGGCGGTGTGGGCCATCACCACGCGCGGGGAGTTCTACAGCGCCTACACCCCCTACCAGGCGGAGGCGAGCCAGGGCACGCTGCAGCTGATCTACGAATTCCAGACCATGATTGCGCGCCTGACCGGCATGGAGGTGGCGAACGCCTCGATGTACGACGGCGCTTCCGCCACCGCAGAGGCCGCACTCATGGCGGTGCGCGCCAACCGCAAGTCGAAGTCGGCGCGCATCCTGGTGCCGACCACGTTACACCCGCACTATCGCAAGGTCGCGGTCACGACCGCCGCAAACCAGGGGCTGAAGTTCGAGGAGCTCCCCTATTGCACCGCGGAGGGCGTCACGCCGGCCGCCTCCCTCGCCCGCTACGACGGGCAGGACCTCACCGCGCTCGTGATCCAGCAGCCGAACTTTTTTGGCCACCTCGAGGATGTGGACGCGCTCACCGATTGGGCCCATGCGCGCGCGATCCTGGTGATCGCCGTCGTCAATCCAACCTCGCTGGCGCTGCTCAAACCGCCGGGAGAGTGGGGTGCGCGCGGAGCGGATATCGCGGTCGGCGAAGGTCAGCCGCTCGGCGTGCCGCTGTCCTCCGGTGGTCCCTACTTCGGCTTCATGGCGACGCGCATGGACTATGTGCGGCAGATGCCGGGGCGCATCGTCGGACGCACGCTCGATGTCGCCGGGCACGCAGGCTTCACCCTCACCCTGCAGGCGCGCGAGCAGCATATCCGCCGCGCCAAGGCGACTTCCAACATCTGCACCAACCAGGGACTGCTGGTGACGGCGGCCACCATCTATATGTCGCTGATGGGTCCGCAGGGACTGGCGCGCACCGCAGCCGCCGCGCACGCGCGCGCCCGCGAGCTCGTAGCAGGCCTGACGCGCGTGCCCGGCGTACGCCTGGCATTCTCAGGCCCGTACTTTCATGAGGCGGTGCTGCAGCTCGACCGTCCGGTGGCGCCGGTGCTCAAGAGCCTGAGCAGCCGCGGCATCCTCGGCGGGCTCGATCTGTCGGGATACTTCCCGGAACTCGGCCACGCGCTGCTGGTGTGCGCGACCGAGACCAAGACTGCCGCCGATATCGATCGTTACCGCGCCCACTTGAGCGAGGTGATGCAGGCGGCGCGCGCCGCGTGAGGTTTTCGTATGCCGGTCCGTGAACAGCTGATCTTCGAGTACTCGCACCCCGGGCGCGGCGCGCGCGACCAGTGGCCGCACGACCCGGGTGCGGCGGCGCTGGCGGACCTGCCCGCGAAGCTGCGCCGCGCGCGCCCACCCGAGCTCCCGGAGGTCGGCGAGCTCGAAGCGGTGCGGCATTTTACCCGCCTGTCGCAGCTGAACTTCTCCATCGACACCCACTTCTACCCGCTCGGGTCGTGCACGATGAAGTACAACCCCAAGGCCTGTAACCAGTACGCGATGCTGCCGGAGTTCCTGGCGCGGCATCCCCTGGGGCCCGAATCCCACGGGCAGGGGTTGCTGGCGTGCCTGTACGAGCTGCAGGAGATGTTGAAGGAAGTCACTGGCATGCAGGGTGTGGCCCTGAGCCCGATGGCCGGCGCCCACGGCGAATTCGCCGGGGTGGCGATGATCCGCGCGTATCACCGCGCGCGCGGGGATCTCAAGCGCAACGAGGTCATCGTGCCCGAGGCGGCGCACGGCACCAACCCGGCGACCGCGACCATGTGCGGCTGCGTGGTGCGCGAGATTCCGGTCGACGCGCACGGAGACGTCGACCTTGCGGCCCTGGCCGCCGCGGTGGGCCCCAACACCGCCGGCATCATGCTCACCAACCCTTCCACCCTCGGCGTGTTCGAACGGCGCATCGGGGAGGTCGCGCGCATCGTGCACGAGGCGGGCGGGCTGCTGTATTACGACGGCGCGAACTTGAATGCCATCCTCGGCAAGGTACGTCCCGGCGACATGGGTTTCGATGTCATCCACATGAACCTGCACAAGACCTTCTCCACGCCGCACGGCGGCGGCGGCCCGGGAGCGGGTGCGGTCGGGGTCGGCGCGCGCCTCGCGCCCTTCCTGCCCATTCCGCTGGTGGGCAAGGACGGCGAGCGCTACCACTGGCTGACGGAAGCGGATGTGCCGCAATCCATCGGGCGGCTGTCGGCTTTCATGGGTAACGCCGGGGTGCTGCTGCGCGCCTACATCTACATGCGCCTGCTGGGGCGGGAGGGCATGCAGCGCGTGGGCGAGTACGCCACCCTCAACGCCAACTACCTGCTCGCACGGTTGAAGTCCGCAGGCTTCGATGCCGCCTATCCGCAGCGCCGCGCGAGTCATGAATTCATCGTGACGCTCAGGCGCCAGGCGCGCGAACTCAACGTCACCGCGATGGACTTCGCCAAGCGACTGCTCGACTATGGCTTCCACGCGCCGACCACTTACTTTCCGCTGCTGGTGCCGGAGTGCCTGCTCATCGAGCCGACCGAGACCGAGAGCAAGGACGTCCTGGATGCGTTTGTGTCGGCTATGTCACAGATCCAGAAGGAGGCCGAGCAGGAACCCGCACGCGTGACCAGCGCACCGCATACCATGCCGGTGCGTCGCCTCGATGATGTCCGGGCGGCGCGGCAACTGGATCTCACATGGAAGCCGACAGTGCAGTCGTAGACCGTTACAAGCCGCGCGGACTGGCCCGGGTGCTGCGCGCCGCGGGCGCGAGCCTGCGCGGACTGGCCGGCGCGTTCCGCGAGGAGGCGGCGTTTCGCCAGGAACTCGCGTTCGCGGCGCTCGTCATACCCCTGGGGCTGTGGCTCGGACACAGCGGGATCGAGCGCGCGCTGCTTATCGGGCCCATGCTGCTCGTCCTGATCGCGGAGCTTCTCAACAGCGCGATCGAGGCGACGGTGGACCGCATCGGGTTCGAACGGCACGCGCTCGCCGGACTCGCCAAGGACATCGGCTCCGCCGCCGTGCTCATGTCGTTCGTGCTGCTCACCGCCGTGTGGCTGCTGGTGCTGCTCGGTAGATAGGAAACGTCCTGATGCGATTAATGCGTCTGTTGTGCCTGTGCCTGTTCCTGTCCTGCGCGACCGTGTGCGTGGCCGGCGGTCCGCTGAGCGCCACCGCCACCGCCGCCGCGCCGGCGGCAGCGGCGCCCTCCACACCGGCGGTGCCGCAACCCGCGCCCCCGGGGGAGTCGCTGCCCGTGCAGCCGCCCGCGCCGCTCCTGCCGGGAAATCCGCCCGCGGTGGGCACGCAGCCGACGGCCGTCCTGCAGCAGGCCGCCGCCGTGGAAGGAAATCCGGATTGGGCGGAGACGCTCGAGCGCATCGCCGGCAGTGTGGTGTCGATCGATGTCGATTCGACGCGCGCGTTCGATACCGAGTGGAACTCGACCGCGCAGGCGACCGGCTTCGTGGTGGACGCCGAGCGCGGCCTGATCCTCACTAACCGTCACGTCGTAACCCCGGGACCGGTGACTGCGGAGGCCACCTTCCTCAATCGCGAGGAGGTGCAGCTGTACCCGGTGTACCGCGATCCGGTGCATGACTTCGGCATTTACCGCTACGATCCGCAGAAACTGCGCTTCATCAAACCCAAGGCCCTGCCCCTGTATCCGGAGGGCGCGCAGATCGGGCGCGAGATCCGCGTCGTCGGCAACAACGCCGGCGAGCAACTGTCGATTCTCGCCGGAACCCTGGCGCGACTGGACCGCGACGCGCCCGCGTACGGGGTCGCCAAGTACAACGACTTCAACACCTTCTACCTGCAGGCGGCGTCCGGGACCTCCGGCGGCTCGTCCGGTTCGCCGGTCATCGACATCCGCGGGCGGGTGGTGGCGCTCAATGCCGGCGGCGCGAGCGGCGCGGCGTCGAGCTTCTACCTGCCGCTCGGGCGAGTGCGCCGCGCGCTGGATCTCATTCAGCAGGGCAAACCGGTTGCGCGCGGCACGCTGTACACGGTCTTCAACTACATGCCCTACGACGAGCTCGAGCGCCTGGGGTTGGACACCCGTACCGAGGCTGCGGCACGCAAGAATTTTCCGCGCAACACCGGCATGCTGGTGGTCACCGAAGTGCTGCCCGGTTCGACCAGCGAGAACGTGCTGCAACCCGGAGACATCCTGGTGCGGCTGAACGGGCGCTACGTCACGCAGTTCGAACCACTCGAGGACGTGCTGGACGGGTCGGTAGCCAAGCAGGTGGAGGTGGAGCTCGAGCGCGGTGGCAAGGCCGTGTCCGCCAAGCTCCCGGTTGGCGACCTGCACGCCATCACGCCCAGCGCCTATGCGGAGTTTGGCGATGCGGTCGTGAATGCCATGTCCTATCAGCAGGCGCGGCACTTCAACGTACCCACCCGCGGGGTGTACGTCGCCAACCCCGGCTACGTGTTCGGCGCGGCGGGCATTCCCCGCGGCGCGGTGATCATGACGCTCAACGGCAGAAAGACCGACACCCTGCAGGAATTCGAGGCGGGGATCGCGCAGCTCGCCGACGGCGAGCGCGCTCCGGTGCGCTACATCACCATCGACGATCCCAACAACAGCGAGCTGCGCGCCATCCGCATGGATCGACTGTGGTTCCCGGTGCGCCATTGCGATCGCGACGACGCCTCCGGCCTGTGGGATTGCAAGCAGCTCCCCGCCGGTCCCCAACCCAAGCCCGTGCCCGTGAGTTCCACGGCATTCCCGCACTTCAAGGACCCGCGGCTGAACGCGCTCGCACCCTCGCTTGCCCTGGTGACGTTCGACATGCCGTACTCGGTGTCGGGGATCACCGAGCGCAACTATCACGGCACCGGCCTCATCGTCGATGCGCAGCGCGGTCTGGTGGTCGTGGACCGAAACACCGTGCCGGTTGCGGTCGGCGATGTGACGGTGACCTTCGCCGGGACCGTGCAGGTTCCGGGGCGCGTGCTGTACATCCAGCCGCAGCACAACTTCGCGGTCGTCGCCTACGATCCGGCGCTGATCGGCAGCACGCCGGTCAAATCCGCCAAGCTGACGCCGCGCGAACTGGTCGCCGGCGAACCGGTGTGGGCGGTGGGACTGGGCAGCGACAGCCAGATGCGTGCCCGCAGGACCGAGATCGCGAGCATCGATCCGCTGGAGTTGCCGCTGTCGCGCACCATGCGCTTTCGTGACAGCAATCTCGAGACCGTGCAGCTCGTCAACCCGCCGCTGGAATTCGACGGCGTGCTGGCCGACAAGGCCGGCAACGTTCTGGGCACCTGGTCGAGCTTCGCTTACGAGAGCGGTCGCGAGCTGTCGCAGGATACCCGCGGCGTGCCGATCGACCTGGTGGCCGATATGCTCGATCGCGTGCGCAACGAGCGCCCACTGCACTCGCTCGAGGCCGAGCTCGGGGTGCTGTCACTGGCGAATGCGCGCGAGATCGGCCTGCCGCACGGCTGGGCGCAGCGTCTCGCGCAGCACGCGCCGACACGGCGCCAGGCGCTGACCGTAGTGCGCATAGTGGGCGGTTCCCCGGCGGCGCAGCGCCTGCAGCAGGGGGATCTGCTGCTCGCGATCGACGGCAACGTGGTGACGCGCTTCCGCGAGGTGGAGAAAGCCGCGGCCGACAAGGATCATGTGCAGGTCACGGTGTGGCGCGGCCAGAGCGAGCAGACGCTCGACGTCGCCACCGCGGAGCTTCCCGGAACGGACGTCGATCGCCTGGTGGAGTGGGCCGGCGCGACCCTGCAGGCGCCTCATCGCGCCATGAGTGTGCAGCGGGGAATTGCCCCCGTGGGTGTGTATGTCGGTTACTTTTCGTATGGGTCGCCGGCGACGCGTTACGGACTGTATCCGGGTCGCCGGATCATGGAAGTCGACGGAGTGGCCACTCCGGATCTGGACACATTTCTCAAGACCGTCACCGGGCGGCCCGATCGCTCCTCGGTGCGCCTGAAGACCATCACCTGGAACAACGCTCCGGAAGTGATCACGCTCAAGCTCGACAAACACTACTGGCCCGCGTACGAACTTACGCACACGACGCAAGGTGGCTGGGTGCGGCGCGCACTCGAGTAAGGCCAGTCCCGACCGTCGGCGCGGCGCGACAACCGCCAGTTGCCGTATTTGACAGTCGTGACGCACGTGATGCTTTCCCACAACACGCGGTTGCGGCGCCCCCGGCTTGCTAGAATTCGTCTCATCTATGGTTCGTGTCGTCAGAGCTACCCAGGTCGAGATCGAGAGCGCCGTGCAGGCGTTGCGCGACGGGGAGCTCGTGGCATTTCCGACCGAGACCGTCTATGGCCTCGGCGCGAATGCCCAGAACCCGGCCGCGGTGAACCGGATCTTCGAAGCCAAGGGACGTCCGCCGAATCATCCGCTGATCGTTCACCTCGACAGCCCGCGCTTCCTGCACCGCTGGGTGCGTGAGGTTCCTGAGGCCGCCACGCGTCTCGCCGAGAGCTTCTGGCCGGGACCGCTGACCATGGTGATGCCGCGGGCCGCCAACGTGCATGACGTCATCACCGGCGGCCAGGACACGATTGCGATCCGTGTGCCGGCGCATCCGATGGCGCAGCAGTTGCTCACCGCGTTCGGCGGCGGCATCGCCGCACCCTCCGCCAACCGCTACGGGCGCCTGTCCCCGACCCGTGCCGAGCACGTGCGCGAGGAGTTGGGCGAGGCGGCGCGCGTGATCCTCGATGGCGGGGAGTGCCAGATCGGACTTGAGTCGACCATCGTGTCGTTTGAAGGCGGGGGTGTGCGGCTGCTGCGGCCGGGCAGTGTGACGGCGGCGCAGCTGCGGCAGGTCGTGGGCGAGCTGGTGAGCGGCGCAGACAGCGTATCCCCGCGAGTGCCCGGCAGCACGCCGACGCACTACGCGCCCAGCACGCCCATGACCATCGTGCCGGCCGGGGAGATCGACGCGCAGGCGGATGCAGCCTCCGCCGGCGCCCGCCGCGTGGCGGTCCTGGCACAGCGCCTGCCGCTGCGCGCCCACAAGTACGCCACCTGGGTCAATGCCGGGCGCAAGCCCGAAAGCTACGGCCGCGACCTGTACGCGAATCTGCGTACCCTGGACAAGGCCGGCTGCCAGCGCATTCTCGTGCAGGCAGTGCCGGACGGGGAGCGCTGGGAGGCCATCCGCGATCGCTTGCTGCGCGCCGCGACCAGCGTCGCCGAGAGCGACGACGGCACCGGCACCAGGGCGGTGCTGCCGTAAACTTCCTCAGGTGCGACGCCCGCGATTCATCGACCCGTTCCAGCCCACGGAAGTCCGCCGCCTCGTCAGGGAGTTCGGTTCGCCGCTCCTGATCCTCGACTGCGAGCGCGTGCGCGTGCAGTTCCGCAAGCTTCGCAAGGCGCTGCCGCGAGTCGATCTGCACTACGCCCTGAAACCCATGCCGCATCCGGCGGTCGTGCAGACGGTGATCGAGGAGGGCGGTTTCCTCGATCTCGCCACCAGCGGCGAGGTGCAGCTGGTGCAACGCTTGAACGTGGCGCCGGATCGCTGCATTCACACCCACCCCATCAAGCGCGAGCAGGACATCGCCAACGCACTGCAGTTCGGCGTACGCCTCTTTGTCGCCGACAATCCCGATGAGGTGCGCAAGTTCGCGCGCCTTACCGCCGCGGCGCAACTGCTGTTGCGGGTGTCGTTCCGCGCCCCCGGCGCGGTGTGCGATCTGTCGCGCAAGTTCGGCTGCGATCCGGAGGAGCTGCTGCCGCTCGCGCGGCTGGCCGCAGACCTCGGCATCGGGGTGCGGGGGCTTTCGTTCCACGTCGGCTCCCAGACCGCCGACGCCGGCAAACATGTCGAGGCGCTGGTGGCGTGCGCCAGGCTGATGGCGGCAGCGCGCCGCGAAAGGCTTGGCGCCCTTGATACGCTCGACATCGGCGGCGGTTTCCCCATCGAGTATGGGCAGCCGGTGCAGGACATCGGCCGCTTCTGCGCGCCGCTGCGCGCGGCGGTGGCGAAGCTCCCCAGGCGCGTGCGCGTCATCGCCGAGCCGGGGCGCTACATCGTGGGTCCGTCCGCCATTGGCGTAGCCTCGGTGATGGGGCGCGCACGGCGCGAGGGACACTGGTGGTATTACCTCGACGACGGGCTGTACGGCTCCTACAGCGGGCAGCTGTACGATCACGCGCGTTACCCGGTGGAACCGCTGCGCGCTGGTGCCGAGCGGCTGCCGTCGGTGCTCGCCGGGCCGACCTGCGACAGCATCGACGTCATCGCGGAGAACCTCATGTTGCCGCGGCTGAAAGCCGGAGACCTGGTCGTCGGCCGCGCCATGGGCGCCTATACCTGGGCGAGCGCCTCGGAGTTCAACTTCTTTCCCAAAGCCACCGTGGTGGCGGTCAACGCGCGCCCCGGTGACGGCGGCCGCGTCACGCCGTGGCCGCCGTAGCGCCGACACCTTCGCAGGCAGCGCTTGATCCGCAATATCGTGTTCGACATCGGCTGGGTGTTCGTACGGCTCAATTACCGTCCGATCCTCGGGCATCTCATGGCGCACGGCGCGGAAGTGGGCGATCGCGAGGCGCTGATGGAGCGCATCGGGCTTGCGGATCACGAGTGCGGGCGCTTGCCCGGCCGCGGGCTCCTGGAGCGCCTCGCGGCCCTGGCGCGCCAGCCGGTGTCGCTCGAGGAGCTGCATGCGCACTGGGTGGACATGTTCGAGCTCGAGCCGGCGATGGTCGATCTGGCCCACCGCCTGAGCGAAACTCACCGGGTGTTCCTCCTGTCCAACATCGGCGACCTGCACTGGGCACATCTGTCGCGCGAATATCGCCTGCACGCCATCGGGCATGGAGCACTGCCGTCATACCTCGCGGGTGTCATGAAG
>Ga0137394_10003908_pt1 | contig 11245 bp, 4 predicted proteins | sample czobulk116metaG_FD_108278 | JGI IMG/M metagenome (GOLD analysis project Ga0137394, IMG submission 108278) | Vadose zone soil microbial communities from Angelo Coast Range Reserve, California, USA - czobulk1.16 metaG | ecosystem: Environmental > Terrestrial > Soil > Vadose zone | place: USA... | reverse complement strand
CATTTGAAGAGCGGCGCGTTGCGGGCAATCGGCGTCGGCGGCAAAACGCGGGCAGCTGCAGCGCCCGACATTCCAACCGTCGCGGAACAAGGGCTGCCCAATTACGACGTCGCCGGATGGTTCGCCGTGATCGGACCCGCCAAGATGGCGCCGGATCAGGTCAAGCGCATCCACGATGCATTCGCGACCGCCTTCGTCACGCCGGAGGTCAAGGATGCGATGGACAAACAGGGCAACGCCATCAATCCATCGACGCCGGAAGCCGCCGCGCAGTTCTTTCGCAGCGAAATGGCGCGTTACGCCGCGCTGGTCAAGAAGGCCGACGTCAAGGTCGAGTGACGTGCTCGAAGCGTCTAAAGTTCGCTCGCGATGATCGATCCGCAACGCTGCATGCGACCGGTGGTCTCCAGTCAATGAAGGAGCAAGTCATGCCTGATCTGTTCGAGAACCCCATGGGCTTGATGGGGTTCGAGTTCGTCGAGTTCGCATCGCCGACGGCGGGCACGCTCGAGCCCGTCTTTGAAGCGCTTGGCTTTCCCAAGGTGGCGCAGCATCGATCCAAGGACGTCGCGCTGTTTCGCCAGGGCGAGATCAACTTCATCGTCAACAACGAGCAGAAGAGCGCCGCATCCTATTTCGCCGCGGAACACGGTGCCAGCGCCTGCGGCATGGCATTCCGCGTGCGCGATGCGCACAAGGCCTACGCGCGCGCGCTCGAGCTTGGCGCACAACCGATCGAGATGCCCACTGGCCCGATGGAACTGCGCCTGCCGGCAATCAAGGGCATCGGTGGCGCCCCGCTGTACCTGATCGACCGTTTCGAAGAAGGCAAGTCGATCTACGACATCGACTTCGAATTTTTCTCGGGCGTCGACCGGCACCCGAAAGGGCACGGCCTGAAGATCATCGACCATCTGACGCACAACGTGTACCGCGGTCGCATGTCCTACTGGGCGAGTTTTTATGAGCGCATCTTCAACTTCAAGGAAATCCGCTACTTCGACATCAAGGGCGAGTACACCGGTCTGACCTCGAAGGCGATGACGGCTCCCGACGGCAAGATCCGCATCCCGCTCAACGAAGAGGCCTCGCGCAACACCGGTCAGATCGAAGAGTTCCTGCTGAAGTTCAACGGCGAAGGCATCCAGCACATCGCGCTCCTGACCGACGATCTGATCCGCAGCGTCGACAGCCTGCGCGCTGCCTCCGTGCCGTTGATGAGCGCGCCGTCCGCCACTTACTACCGCATGCTCGACGAGCGCCTGCCCGGCCACGGTGAACCAGCAAATGATCTGCAGTCGCGCGGCATCCTGCTCGACGGTTCGACCGAAGGCGGCAAACAACGCCTGTTGCTGCAGATTTTCTCCAATACCTTGCTGGGTCCGGTGTTCTTCGAATTCATCCAGCGCAAAGGCGACGAAGGTTTCGGCGAAGGCAACTTCAAGGCATTGTTCGAATCGCTGGAGCGTGACCAGCTCGAACGAGGAGTGATACAAGCGGCGTAGCCGCTTGTATCACCCGGTCGCACTAGGCTGCGGCACTCGACTGAACCTTGATCGCGGCGCAACGTCGAAACGGAGCGAACCGATTCACCGTACGAAGCTTTTTGCCGATGCGCGGTTGACGTACGCGGGCGGTCGCAAGACCGAACGCCCGCTGACCCGCCAGTTTCCGGCGCGCCTTGCGTTCAACCGCATGGCGCGCGTTTCCCTTGCTGCGTGCCTGAGCGCACTCACGTTGCTCGGGCTGCCAGCTGAGGCAGCCGAATCCGACCCGCGCTCAGAGCGCGAGTTCTTCGGTCTGCTGCGCGCTCGCGATCTCACACCGTTCGGATTGGGGATGGGGTTAAAGGGAGAAGCAGCGACCTGATCACGGAAGACGGCAAGGTGGCGACCTTGGCTTCTTTTCCGCACGCGGTGTGATCCCACCAAACACGCGCGCCGGCGCAGCGCTGGCATTCGCTCCTGCGCCGACCCTCGTATGATCCGCGCGGTCGTAAGGTCACGATCGCGCCGCCCGATCCGATGTTGAAGTTGACTTATTTGTCCAGCAGCCTGCTGCTCGCCGCCCTTCCGGCGCTTGCGCAAACGCCAGCACCAGCGTCGACCTACACGGTCCGCTTGTTGACCCCGGAGACCGCGCTCAAGGCGGTGTCCGCGGCGCTCGCGGACTGCCGTAAGCGCGGCTACCAAGTCGCCGTTGCGGTCGTCGACCGAGCCGGTGTTACGCAAGCGCTGCTGCGCGATCGTTTCGCCGGCGCGCACACGCCGGACACAGCGGTCGGCAAGGCGTGGACCGCGGTCAGCTTTCGCACCGATACGCTCGCGCTGGCCCAGCAAACCCAGCCTGGCCAGCCGAGTGCAGGCGTGCGGCATCTGCCGCGGGTGGTCGCGGTCGGCGGCGGCGAGCTGATCGAGGCGGGCGGCAACCTGCTCGGTGCAATCGGCGTCTCCGGTGCACCCGGTGGGGATGCCGACGCCGCCTGCGCGCGTGCGGGTATCGCCGCAATTCGCGACGAGATCGATTTTTAGGCATGGCAGAGCGCGTAAACAGGCGCGGCATGCGGTGCTTCTTCGGTTCTTATTCCGCTGGTGCGAGCGGCCGTGGCGCGATAGGCTGCATGGCCATTTGCCGCTGTTTTGCCGGCACTGCACAGCGGTGCACGCGACGCGACGGCGGCGGTCGGGACCAGGCGTGACATCGTCTACTTCAGCTTCAGCATCCTCCTCGGCCGCCGCGCGCGTGCTGGTGGTGGACGACGACCCGCTGTCAAGCTCACTGCAGGCTCACCTGGCGCTGCTGCTGGGCCATACCGCGACGATCGAGCACGATGCGGAACGTGCGGTCGAACTTGCCCTTTCGGGCAACTTCGATCTGGTGCTGCTCGACCTCGGCATGCCCAAGGTCGACGGATTCGAGGCGCTGCGCCGGCTGCGCGAACAGGAAACAAAAACCGACCGCCTGCCGCTGCCCGTGATTGCGGTGACGGGTTATTCGTCCGAGTCCGACCGGTTGAGCTGCCTGATGGCCGGTTTCAACGAGCATTTGAGCAAACCGGTGCAGGCAGCCTCGCTCGCGAACGCGATCGAACGTGCGCTGGGCACGCGCAATCCACCGCGCCAGCAAGGCGAGCGCAAGGTGCAGGAGTCCGACGCAGAACGGCTGCGCGCGACGGTGCGGCGGTTAAGCGGTGTCAAACCCGGCGATCGCCAGTTCGCGCCCACCGTGACCGAATCTTTTGCATTGCGTTCGGCCCAGCTTATCGAGACGCTCAACATGGCGGTCGAGGCGAGCGACGCCGAGCAGGCGACACGCGCCGCGCGCGCGCTCAAGGCGAGTGCGGAGTTTCTTGGTGCGCTGCGCCTGGCGCAAATGAGTGCCGAGCTGGACCGGCTGACCGCCGAGGGCTCGTGGACCGCGGCGGCAGAGCTGTTGCATGCCGTGGGACACGAGCATCAGGCCGTGCTCACGCTTTTGTTCGAATCGGCGCGCTAAAGACCGCGATGGATACCAGCGGGTCGACAACACCGAGCGCCCAGGAAATCGCCCTGCTGCGCAAGCTGGCGCGGCTGACGCGCATCGGCGCGTGGGAAATGGACGTCGCAAGCGAGCGCGTCTTCTGGACCGAAGAGGTGTATCGCCTGCACGAGGTCGATCCGACGGCGTTCACACCCACACTCGAGACGTCGCTGGCTTTCGTCGCGCCCGAGGCGCGTCCGCTTGCGCAGCAGACGGTCCGCAACGGCATCGATCGCGGCATTTCCTGGGATCTGGAGCTGCCGGTGCTCACGGCGCGCGGGCGCCGCATCTGGGTGCGCGCGCGCGGCGAGCCGGAAATGAGCGGGGGGCGCTGCATGCGGCTGGCCGGGACGCTGGAGGACATCACGGCCGCACGCGTGGCGCGTGAGGCGTTGCGCGTCCGCACCAGCGAAAGCCGCAAGCTGGCGCTAGTGGCGGAGAACACCAGCGACCTGGTGCTGATCACCGACCCCGAGCACCGCATCGAATGGGTGAACGCCAGTTTTGAACAGGTGACCGGGTACACATCGGCGGAAATCATCGGCAAAACGCCACGCAGCCTGCTCGGGGGCCCGCCCGCCTATTCGCTCGCCGCCGCACAGACCAACGAAGGTTTCCGGCGTGCCCCGCCGACCACCGGCGTGCCGCTACAACTGCACCGCAAGGACGGTTCGGAATACTGGGTCGAGCTCGAGCAGCGGCCGGTGCGCGACGAAACCGGCGCAATCACCCACTTCATCGAGATCCAGCGCGATGTGACTGCGCGCCGCGAGGCACGCCAGCGCGAACAGGATCTCGCACAACGGCTGCGGCTCATCACGAGCAGCACCCGCATCGGCATCTTCGAACGCGATCTCGACACGGGCATCGGGATCTGGGACGAAGAGGCGTTCCGCCTGCTCGGCTTCCCGCCTGGGCCGGGTGCGCCGCCGCTGGCGTCGTTGCTCAAGCGCGTCCATCCGGATGACCGCGCGTCGTACGAGACATATCTGGACGACGTCCTGCACGGCAGTATCGCGCGCGACATCGAATACCGGGTCGTGTACGAAAACGGCCAGATTGGCCACCTGCACGAACGCGGCAGCGCGGATCGCGCGCCGGGTGGACGACGTTTCGTGATCGGTGTCGTGCTGGATCTGACCGAGCGGCGCGTCGCCGAGCGCCATGCCCTGGCGGCCGCAGAACAGCTTGCGCTTGCCGTTAGCGCCACCGGGGTCGGGTTCTACGTTCTGGCCGGCGACGGCGCGGCCTGGATCTGTGACGCGCAGGCGAGCGCGCTGCTCGGCTTCGAAGCGAAGGAATCACGCCTGGCGCAGCGGACCATCGAGCAGATGATCATGCTCGAGGATCGGCCGCATGCGGAACGGCTGCGGGTCGAGCGCGTATTGGCCGAAGGCGCGGCCGAGGTGAGTTTCCGCATCGTCCGCCGCGACGGCGCAAGACGCTGGATGCGCGCCCGCTGCGCGGTCGCGCCACCGGCCGCCGGCCGTGGTGCGCGCGTATTCGGCATCATGGTCGACATCACCGAGCAGAAAGAGCACGAGTTGCAGCAGGCGCTGCAACAGGAGCGGCTCGGGCTTGCGGTAGGCGCGGCCGGCATCGGCACTTGGGAAACCGATCTTCTGACCGGCGCCATCGTCTGGAGCGACCAGCTGCGCGCGATCTTCGGCATGGCTCCCGATACGCCCGTGCCCGACCCCGAGACCTCGCTGCAAATCGTGCTCGCCGAGGATCGGCCCAGTGTTGTCGCCGCGCGCAAGGAAATTTCGGCACCCGGCCGCTTCGCGGAGCTCGAGTACCGCATCCGCCGTCCCGACGGCGAAGTACGCCACGTCCTTACCCGCCGGTCCGCGCAGTACGACCAAAGCGGCCGTGCGGTGCGCGTGTTGGGCGTGATGTTCGACGTAACTGAGGCGCGGCGGGCGGCCGAAGCCCTGCAACAAGCCATGGCGCGGCTCGAACTCGCCACGGGAGGCGCTGGCGTCGGCGTGTTCTCGCGCGACTTCGTCACCAACGAGGCGCACTGGGATGCGCAAACGTTCCGCCTGTTCGGATTCGAGCCTTCGGCACACGTACCCGACTGGCCGCAATTGCTCGCGGCGCTGCATCCGGACGATCGCGAGCGTTACGGCCGCGTCCTTACGCACGCCGCTGCGACCGGCGAATTTCCGGACTCGGAGTTGCGGGTCCTCAATCACGACGGCACGGTGCGACATCTGCTCGTGCGCGGCCGCGCGGAGCGCAATGGCACGGGCACGGTCGCCAGCCTCGCCGGCGTGGTACTCGATATCACTGCGCGCAAGGAGGCCGAAAACCGCGCCGCCGAATACGCCGAATGGCTGCGCCTTGCCACCGAATCGATCGGTATCGGCTTTGCACAGCGCAATCTGCTTACCGGTTCCGGCAAGTGGAGCGACCAGGCAAAACGCATGTTCGGCTTGCGGCCAGAAGCGCCTGCGCCGACGGTGCAGGAATTCCTTGCCCGCACCGCCCCCGAAGACCGGGCGCGCGCCGAGCAGATGATGAGCGCGCCGCCGGCGAGTGGACGCACGAACGAAGTCGAGATCAACCTGCTCGGCGTCGACGACGTTCGGCGCAGGCTGCTCGTGCGCTTTGCCGCGCACCACGATCAAAACGGGCGCGCGGTCCAGCTGTATGCGGCTGCCATCGACGTGACCGAATCACGTGCTGCCGAGGATCTTTTGCATGCGGCGCAGCGCCGGCTCGATCTGGCGACCACCGGCTCGGCGATCGGCATCTTCGAACGCGAACTCGACAAGGAGCACGCGTACTGGTCGCGCGAGACGTTTGCGCTTTGGGGCGTGCCGGAGCAGCCGCACGCTCCGAACTGGCGCGAGCTGGTGGCGATGGTGCATCCCGATGACCGCGCGATGTTCGAGTCGCAGTGGCATCAACTGACCCGCTCGACCGAGTTCGTCGACTCGGAGTTCCGCATCGCACGCGCCGATGGCACAGAGGCCTGGCTGCTCACGCGCGGGCGGCTCGACCCGGGCGAAGGTGCACGCGCCGCTCGCGTGATCGGCGTTGCGCTCGATATCACGCTGCGCAAGCGGGCCGAACGGCGCGCCAGCGAGATGGCAGGCTGGCTCGGTCTTGCAACACGCACGGTCGGCATTGGCCTCTGGTACCACGATCTGGACCAAGACCGGCCGATCTGGGATGCGCAGATGTTCCGCCTGTTCGGCTTGAATGCGGGCGCCGGCACGCCGAGCGACGCAGAGTGGCTGGCGATGATCTTCGAGGAGGATCGCACGCCGCTGCAGCTCGTGCACACGCAACCGGCGCCACCGAAAACGACGCTGTCGTTCGAATATCGCATCCGTCGTCCGGACGGTGAGGTGCGTCACCTGCAATCGCGCCGTGCGTGCCTGTATGACACTTTGGGACGCCCGCAACGCGTTTACGGCGCGGTCATCGATATCACCGAGACCCGGGTGGCGACCGCCGCACTGTCGGCGGCACAGGCGCGCTTGAGCCTTGCGGCCGAGGTGGGTGGCATCGCCTCCTGGGAGCGCAATCTCGAGACCGGTGAAGGACGCTGGGATCCTTTGTTGTTCCACTTCTACGGGATGGCGCCGAGCTCGCGCACGCCACCGCGGTCCGCTGCGGTGGAAGCGGTGCATCCGGATGATCGAGCGCGGTTCGAGCATGACTGGCAACGCATGCTGGAAACCGACGGCACGGTGGAATGGGAAGCCCGTGTTCTGCGTCCCGACGGCAGCGTGGGACACCTGATTACTCGCGCTCGGGCCGAACGTCGCGCCGGCGGCAAACCGTGGCGCGCGGTCGGTGCCACGCTCGATGTCACCAACCTGCGGCGCACCGCGCGCCAGTTGCAAGAGGCGCTCGAGCGCTTGCGCCTCGCCGGTGAAGCAAGCGGCATCGGCACCTGGGAACGCGATCTGAACACCGACGTGGCGGTTTGGGACACGACCATGTATCGCCTCTATGGACTGGGTGATGCGTCGCGCCCGGTTACGCGCGGCGAGGCCGTCGCGCTGGTGCATGCCGATGATCGCGAACGCGTGGTGCACGCATGGCAGGAGATCCAGCAGACCGATCAGTCGGTGGAGTTCAGTTTCCGCGTGGTGCAGCCCGATGGCACCGTGCGGCATCTGACTGCGCGCGGCAGGCTGGAGCGCCATCCCGATGGACGTCCGTGGCGCGTTCTCGGTGCAACCATCGACGTCACCGACGCGCGCCGGACGTCGGATGAACTGCGTGGCGCGCTCGAACACCTGCGCCTGGTCGGCGAAACGGCAGGCATCGGCACATGGGAGCGCGACCTGGTGACCGACGCTGCGCGCTGGGACCCGGTCATGTTCCGCCTCTGGGGCCTCGAGCCGGACGGTGCGGTGCCGAATCGCACCCAGATCCTGACGCTGGTCCACCCCGACGACCGCGAGCGCCTGGAGGCGGACTGGGCGCGCATGCTCACCGTGGATCAGACGGTGGAGTTCGAGTACCGGGTCGTTCGGCCAGATGGAAGCGTGGCGCACCTGCAGTCGCGCCGACGCGTAGAACGCGATGCCGAGGGGCGGCCGCGGCGCGCACTGGGCGCGACCATCGACATCACGGCAAACCTTATCGCGCAGCGCCAGCTGCGCGACCGCGACGACTGGCTGCGCCTGGCGGGCGCGACGACCGGCATCGGGTTCTTCTTGCATCCGGTCGACGGCAAGGGCGACTTCAACGATCCGCAGTTGCGACGCATCTTCGGTTTTCTCTCCGACGCCGAAGGTAACCGCGAACATGAATACCTCGAGCGCGTGCTGCCGGAAGATCGCCACTTGCTGACCCAGGCACGCGAGCAGGCGCTGCGTACCGATGCGGCGGTCGAAATCGAGTACCGCATCCGGCTCCCAGACGGTTCGGTGCGCTTCATCCTCACGCGCCGCACGTTGCAGCGTGATAAAAATGGGCGTCCATTGCACGTGTCGGGCATTGCAATGGACGTGACCGAGTCGCGCGTGACGGCGCGCGCGCTGCGCGCGGCCAATGAACGGCTGCAGCTTGCGACGACCACGGCGCGCATCGGCATCTGGGAGCGCGACCTGGTGCAGGGCGACATGCTATGGGACGAGCGGCAGCGCGTCATCTATGGCGTCGACGCGCGCTGGCGTCCGGACTTCGAGCGCTGGCTCGCGCTGGTACACCCGGCGGACCGCGAGCGCCTGCGCCAGACGTTTTTGGCGCCGACGCAAAGCGGCAGCATCGAATACCGCGTGGTGCGGCCCGACGGCGAGACGCGGACGCTGGTCGGCAACTTCACGCTCGAGAGCGATCTCAAGGGTGCGCCGTCGCGCCTGCTCGGCACCAACCTCGACGTGACGGAAGTGCGCGCCGCACAACGCGAGCGCGACGCGCTGGTCGAGCGCATGCAGATCATCTCCGAAACCGTCGGCGTCGGCGTGTGGGATTGGGATCCCGATTCGAATACGTCGGTCTGGAACGATCGCATGTACGAACTGTTCGGCCACACCCGCGAGTCGTTCGCGTCGCGCACGTGGCTCGACATGCTGCATCCCGACGACGTTCCTGGCGCCGAATCTGCAATGCAGGCTGCGCTGGGCGATGGCGCCAGTTTCGACATCGAGTTTCGTGTCGTCTGGTCGGACGGGAGCGTGCGCTGGATCGCATCGCGCGGACGCGCCGAGCGCGACGCGCTCGGTCGCACCGTGCGCGTGCTGGGCGTCAACATGGACATTTCCGAGCGCCGCCGCAGCGAGCAGGCAACGCGCGACCTGCTGGAACGGATGCAGCTCACCACCAAGGCGACCGGCATCGGCCTGTGGGAATACAACCTGGCAGCGCGTGCCTTGCATTGGGACGAGCAGTTATATCGCCTGGTCGGCCGCACGCCGGAAGATCTGCCGGATCTGCGCCGCGACTGGACCAGCGTGCTGCACCCGGACGACGCCGAGCGGCTGGGCAAGGAGCAGCGACGCGCGCTGCGCGACCGGCGTGCGCTCGATGTCGAAGTTCGAGTCGTGTTGCCCGACGGATCGTTGCGTTATCTCACGCTGCGCGGGCAACTGCGTTTCGACGCCCATGGCCGCGCGCTGACCCAGTTCGGTGTCGCCTTCGACGTCACCGAGCACAAACTCACCGAAACTGCGTTGCGCGCAAAAGAAACCGCCGAGCGTGCCAGCCAGGCAAAAACCGAGTTTCTCTCGCGCATGAGCCACGAGCTGCGCACGCCGCTGAACGCGATTCTCGGTTTTACCCAGATCCTGGAAATCGATCAGGCATATCCACTTGCGCCGTTGCAACGCGACCGCGTGCAGCACATCCAGCAGGCCGGGTGGCATCTGCTGTCACTCATCAACGAGATTCTCGATCTGTCGCGCATCGAAGCGGGCAAGGCGCGCCTGTCGATGTCGATCGTGCCGCTGGGGGAAGTGATCGACGAGTGCCTCGCGCTGGTCGGCACCGATGCCTCCAAGCGGCACATCGAAACGATCGTACTGCGCCAGGCAGAAGCGCCCGAATCGGTGTGGGCCGACCGGACGCGCGTCAAGCAGGTGCTGCTGAATCTTCTTTCCAACGCGATCAAGTACAACCGCGAAAGTGGATCGCTGCGCGTTACCGTCGGCGCGGACTCCGATGGCAACGCGATGATCGCGGTGCGCGATACGGGTCACGGGCTCTCGGCCAAGCAGATCGATCAGCTGTTCCAGCCGTTCAATCGGCTGGGGCTGGAGTCGGCGCAGATCGAAGGCACCGGGATCGGGCTCGCGTTATCGCTCAAGCTGACCGAGCAGATGGGCGGGCGTCTCGAGGTTTCGAGCGAGCTTGGTGTCGGCACCGAGTTTCGTGTCACCCTGCCCGTTGCCACCACCCAGATCGACCGCTCGCAGGACATCACGGCCCCGCTCACCGGCCTGAGCGAGGGCCTGCGCGTGCGGCGCGAAGACGTGCGCGGCAGTCTGCTTTACGTCGAGGACAACCCGGATAACGTCACGGTGGTCGAACACATGCTGGCGCTGCGGCCGCAGGTGAAGCTATTCACCGCGCCCGATGGCGCGACGGCGCGCGTGCTCGCCGCAGCATGCCAGCCCGACCTGATCCTGCTCGACATGCGACTTCCCGACACCGACGGTTTTACCCTGTTCCACGAGTTGCGGGCGCAGCCGGAAACAAGCGAAATCCCGTGCGCAGGCGTTTCCGCGAATGCGCTGCCCTCGGATGCGGCGCACGCGCGTAAGGCCGGTTTTGTCGAGTACTGGACCAAGCCGCTCGATGCAGGCCAGTTCCTGCGCGGTATCGACGCGCTGCTGACGCGCCAGCGGTCCTAAGGCTTTTTGACCGCAATGGCGCAGAGGACGCAGAGAAGAAGCATGCACTTTGTCATCCCGAGCCGGAGGCGAGGGATCTCAGTCTTCGACGCCCCGAGATTCCTCGCTTCGCTCGGAATGACGGCAAGTATTGCCTTTCTCTGCGACCTCTGCGTCCTCTGCGGTAAAAGATTCCTTGCGCCTACAATCGCTGCGTTGACCACGGGCCCGCGGTCGCACTGCTCTCGCTTCACCCCTCCCGCATGCGCAACGAAAAGGTCGTCACTGTCAGGCGCGAAGACTATCGGCCGCCCGCGTTCCTGGTCGAGCGCATCGAGCTGACGTTCGACCTGGATCCGGTTTCGACCACTGTCGAGGCGCGACTCGAAGTACGGCGCAACCCGGCCGTGCAGGCGGGACCGCTCGTG
>Ga0137394_10003907_pt1 | contig 11250 bp, 13 predicted proteins | sample czobulk116metaG_FD_108278 | JGI IMG/M metagenome (GOLD analysis project Ga0137394, IMG submission 108278) | Vadose zone soil microbial communities from Angelo Coast Range Reserve, California, USA - czobulk1.16 metaG | ecosystem: Environmental > Terrestrial > Soil > Vadose zone | place: USA... | reverse complement strand
GGTCGCGATGGCGCTCATGGCGCTGCCCTTCGCCGTCGCCGGCGACCGCGTCTCCGCCGACGCCTGCGTGCCCGCGTGAGCCCGGCCCGCCGTCCGCGCTGGTCGGCCGTGCGCGCCCTCGTCACCGACGTGGACGGCGTGCTGACCGACGGCGGCCTCTATTTCGCGGAGAGCGGCGACGAGCTCAAGCGCTTCGACGTGCGCGACGGCCAGGGCCTGGTCCTGCTGTGCGAGGCCGGCCTGCTCGTCGCCATCGTCACCCGCAAGCAATCGACGATCGTGACCCGCCGCGCCCGCGACCTCGGCATCACCGAGGTTCACCAAAACATCACCGACAAGGCCGCCGCCGTCCGCGACCTGCTCGCCCGCCACGCCATCGCTCCCCGCGACGCCGCCTACGTCGGCGACGACCTCGGCGACCTTGCCGCCCTGCGATTGGTCGGCCTGCCCATCGCCGTCAAAGACGCCGTCCCCCAAGTCCGCCGCGCCGCCCACTACGTCACCAAACTCGCCGGCGGCCACGGCGCCATCCGAGAAATCGCCGACCTCATCCTCGCCGCCCGCACCCCCTAACGGCGATCGACTCGGCGAGCTGGAAAAAGAACAGCAGCCTCACCCCACGTCCGCCGCAACCGAAACGCCCGCACCGCCAGCCGACTCCAGCGCGCCGACGCGCACAGCCAAAAGTTCGACCCAGCCCCCGGATGAAGAGTCACCTTCCCGCCGCGACGTGATGAGTGGACACGTAGAGAGGTCAACGATGGCGACGCGCCTCACGCCACGCTGCGCTGCTTCCGCTGCTGAGCTCTGGTCTCTACGGGATGGTCAGCGCGGCCGGGGGCCGGCGCGGCGGGGGCCTGCCCAAAGTTCCGTTGGCTTCGATCAGCTAATGGCTCACGTAGGACTTCGCCAAACCTCGGCAGGCGCACACATCAGAACAACGCGGAACTGGGGCAGGCCCCCGCCGCGCCGGCCCCCGGCCGCGCGGGGCAACGCGAAGAGCGCGAGGGCTTAGTAGGCGGGGACCGGCTCGGTCGTGGAGCGAACGCGCACGAAGTATTCTTTGAACGTCTCGACGTCATCCGCCGAGACCATGTCCGAGACGAGGAAGCACGCCATTTCTTTCTGCTTCCACACCAGCGCCGCGAACCCGTTGTCGCGCAGCAGCGCCGGGCGCCAGCGGCCGATCTGCACGCGCTCGCGGTCGGGCACGGTGAAGCTGGCCGCCGGCAGCGCGATGTAGGTGAGCATGTGGCCGTCCGGATCGCGGTAGTGGATGGCTACGCCGCGCTCGCGCTCGAGGTAGACCGGCTCGGCGGTGATGAGCACGAGCCGGTCGTCGCCCACGAAGACCTGGCTCAGGCCGATGCCCGACTCCTGCGTGAGCCAGGGCAGCGCGGCGGGCAGGACGTCGCCGTGGCGCGCGCCCCACATGAGCGTGCGCGCGTGCTCGCTGATGACGGCGCGCACGTAGCGCTGCATGGGATCGGCCGGGACGATGCGGGGGAGCACTGGCACCACCGCGAGAATCAGGATCATCGCGGTGGCGGCGGCGGCTACCAGCGGGCCCAGCCACATCGGCCGGCGGGGCTGCGGCGCGGCGTCCACGACGGCGACGCGCAGGCGCGCCGGCGCCGTGTAGCGGGTCAGCTCGCCGGCCAGCCGGCGTCCCAGCGTCTCGTCCGATGGATCGTCGAAGCGGTCGCTCATTTGGTCTCGTAGTCGCGGAGCATGCCGCGCAGGCGCTCCTTGGCTCGGAAGATCCGTGATTTCACGGTGCCGACCGGACAGGCCATGACGCGAGCCACTTCTTCGAGCGGCAAGCCCTCGACCTCAGCGAGCAGGAGCACGGTACGGAATTCCTCCGGCAGGCGGCGCATGGCCCGCTCCAGATCGGTGTGCGCCTCCATCGTCGTTCCATCGTCTTCCGGGGCGTCGTGGAACATGGGCGCGTCCCACTCGGGAACACCGTCCTCCGCGACGGGAGCTTCCCGCTCGCGGACCCGGTAAAAGGTCAGGAACGTGTTTCTCAGAATCTGAAACAGCCAGGCGCGGAGATGGGTTCCCGCCTGGAACCGGTGGGAAAACCGGAACGCGCGCAGATAGGTTTCCTGCACCAGGTCCTCGGCGTCGGCCGGCCGCTTGGACAGGTACATCGCGAAGTTGTAGAGCGCGTCGAGATGGACCAGGGCCTGGCGCTGGAAGTCGGCGTCGGCCATCGTCAGGGCTCCAGCCGATCAGCCAGCCAGTCGGTAGGGTAGGCGCCGCGGCGCACCTCGTGCTCGTCATCCAGCTCGGCCAGCAGCTCGCGCACGGGCCGATAGAGGGTGGGATGCGTGAAGTCCGGCGCGATGTCGACCAGCGGCCGCAGCACGAAGGCGCGCTCGGCGGCGAGCAGGTGCGGCACGTGGAGATCGTCGGGCGCGCTGATCACCTCGTCGCCGTAGAAGAGGATGTCGATGTCGAGCGTGCGCGGCGTGAAGCGGCGCGCCTCCGGCGTGAGGCCCGGCAACCGCGCGCGGCCGAGATCGCTCTCGATCGTCTGCACGCGCGCCAGCAGCGCGCGCGGCGACAGCGTGGTGTCCACCGCCACCACGCAGTTGAGGAACCACGGGCGCTCGATCTCCGTCTGGCCGGGCTCTTCCTCCCACGGCTCCGACTCGTAGAGCGGAGACGTGGCCACCAGGTCGAGCCCGCCCTCGCGCAGGCGCGCCACCGCCGCGCGCAGCAGCGCCACGCGATCGCCCAGGTTGGAGCCGAGCGAGAGGAACACGCGCGCCATCACCGGCTCCGCACCAGCTCGACCGAGGGCGTGCCGACCAGGCCCTGCAGCGGCGGCGTGAGCTTGCGCACGCGCACGCGGACCTCGCGCGCGGGAAACTCGCGCAGCAGCGTCTGGGCGATCATTCCGGCCAGCCGCTCGATGAGGTTCACGCGCTCCTTGGTGCCGACCTCCACGATGCGCCGGGCCACCGCGCCGTAGTCCACCGTGCTGTTGAGGTCGTCGGAGACGGCGGCGGCCGTGAGGTCCACCGCCAGCTCGGCGTCCACCGAGAACCACACGCCGACCGTCTGCTCGGCCTTGCTCACGCCGTGGTGGCCGTAGAAGCGGACGTCCTCGAGCAGGAGCTTGTCCACGCTCAGGGCAGCCCCAGCACGTCGGCCATGTCGTAGAGGCCGGGCGGCTGCTGCCGGATCCAGCGGGCGGCCCGCAGCGCGCCGCGGCCGAAGGTGTCGCGGGTATGGGCGCGGTGCGTGAGCTCCAGCCGCTCGCCGAGCGCGCCGAAGGCCACCGTGTGCTCGCCGACCACGTCGCCCGAGCGCAGCGACATCACCGCGATCTCCTGCCGCGTGCGCTCGCCCGGCAGGCCCTGGCGACCGTACACGCCCACCTTGGCCAGGTCGCGGCCGAGCGCCTCGGCGACCACCTCGGCCATGCGCAGCGCGGTGCCGCTGGGCGCGTCCTTCTTGAAGCGATGGTGGATCTCGGTGATCTCTACGTCGTAGTCGTCGCCGAGCGCCTTGGCCATCAGCGGCAGGAGACGAAAGGCCAGGGTGACGGCCACGGACATGTTGGGCGCCATCATGATCGGCGCCGTGCGCCCGAGCGCGGCGATCTCCTCGCGCTGGGCGCCGGAGAACCCCGTGGTGCCGATGACGGCGCGGGCGCCGGCGGCCGCCACCAGGCGCAGGTGCGCCAGCGTGGCCTCGGGCACGGAGAACTCGACGAGCACGCGATCGCGGGTGAGCACGGCGGCGGCGTCGGAGTCGAGCGTCACGCCGAGCCGGCCGGCGCCGGCCACCTCGCCGGCGTCACGGCCGAGCGCGGGATGCCCGGGCGCCTCGAGCGCGCCCACGACGCGCACGTCGGGCGTCTCGCGGGCGAGGGCGACGATGCGGCTGCCCATGCGTCCGGCGGCGCCGGCGATGACCAGATCAGCCGTGGGGACGCCCCCGGCGGGCGGTGCAGCAGGGCTCACGGCCAGACCCGGCTACTTGACGAGCGCGTACTGCCGGAGGATGCCGCGCAGGGTCTCGCGATTGGCCTCGCCCATGCGGCACATCGGCAGCCGGAACTCCGGCTCGAGCATGCCCGCCATGGCCATGGCTTCCTTGATGGGAATCGGGTTCGTTTCCAGGAAAGCCGCCCGCGCCATGGGGAAGAGCCGGTAGTGCAGCTCGCGCGCGCGCTTGAAGTCGCCCTCGAGCGCGGCGTGCACCATGTCGGCCGTCTCGCGCGGCAGGATGTTGGCGATCACCGAGACCACGCCGTGCCCGCCGATGGCCATCAGCGGCAGCGTGAGGTTGTCGTCGCCGGAGAGCACGCAGAAGTTTGGGCCGCACGCGGCGATGACCTGGCTCATCTGGTCCAGGCTGCCCGAGGCCTCCTTGACGCCCACGATGTTCTTCACGTCGCGGGCCAGCCGCGCCATCGTCGCCGTCTCGACGTTGACCGCCGTGCGGCTCTGGATGTTGTACGTGATGATCGGGATCGCCACCGACTCGGCCACCGCGCGGTAGTGCTGGTAGAGGCCTTCCTGCGTCGGCTTGTTGTAGTACGGGTTGACGACCAGCGCGCCGCTGGCGCCCGCCCGCTCGGCGTGCTTGGTGAGGTCGATGGCCTCGCGCGTGGAGTTCGAGCCGGTGCCCGCCACCACGTGGACGCGCGTGCGCGCGGCGTCGACCACGATCTCCACCACGCGCTTGTGCTCGTCGTGGCTGAGCGTCGGGGACTCGCCGGTCGTGCCGCACGGAATCAGGCCGTCGGTGCCGTGGCTGACGTGGAACTCGACGAGCTCGCGCAGCTTGGCCTCGTCGACCTGACCATTGCGGAACGGGGTGACCAACGCGACGAACGATCCCTGGAACGTCGTCTGACTCATGGCATCTCCCCGGCCACCAGGCCCGTGTGTGGCTGTGATCGTTGCCTTTTTTGGTGGGGAAGTCAAGGCACGGTGACCGTCACCTCGTTCGACGGGCGGCTCTCGTTGGCGCGCGCGCCGGCGTCCTGCGCGGTGACGGCGTAGCGCCAGGCGCCGGGCGGCACGTTCTGATCGGTGAAGGTGCTGCCCGGCACGCGCACCGCGCCCACGCGCTCCAGCGGGCCGCCCGCGCGCCCGCGATAGACGACGTGAGTCGCCACGTCGGTGGCCGTGCTCGGCGTCCACGACAGCCGCACCGTACCCTCGGAGGGAATCGCCACGAGGTCGGTGGGCGGCGGCGGCGGCGTGACGTCCACCGGCGTGACCGCCGCCGTCGTGGTGGGTTCGCCCTCCACCTGCGTGGTGCCCGCGCGGCGGATGGCGCGGACCGCGTAGTAGTAGGTGCGGTCGTTCTCGAGGTTGCGGTCGGTCATCGACGTCGTGCCGGGCGTGGTGCGGGCCAGCGGGGCCGGCGGCACGTCGGCGGCGGGCGCGCGGAGGATCTCGTACACGAGCGGCTCGCTCACGGCGCCGCCATCGGTGAGGCGCGCGGGCGGCTTCCACGACAGCCGCGCCTCGCGATCGCCCGGCTCGACGCGGAAGTCGGCGGGCGGCTCGGGCGCGCCGGCGAACGTCAGCGTCAGGCGCGGCGAGGGCGGGCTGACGCGGCCCTGCGCGTCGGCGGTGAGGACCACGTACGTGTAGCGGCGCCCCAGCGCGAGATTGCGGCGGTCGGTGACGGCGACGCGTCCGGAGCGCACGAGCGGCGAGGGCGGCTCGGCCAGCCGGATCGTGGCCACCTCCGTGTAGCCGGCCACGCGATCGTCCTTCAGCAGCGCCGCGCGCGGCTCGCCCTGGCCGCCGTCCTCGGCGCGAAACAGGCGCGCGAGGCCGGGATCGATCAGGCGCGTGTTGTCGACGCGGCGCTGCGGCACGCTCCAGGAGAGCTCGATGCCGCCGTCGCGCACCACGCCGCGCAGGTCGGCGACCGGCTGCGGCAGGCGGCGCTCGGGCGCCACCGGCGTGCCCTTGCGTCCGCAGGCGGGCAGCACGAGCAGCACCAGCGCCGCGGCCAGCAGCGGCCCCAGCGCCCGCCGGCGGCCCACGGTCATGCGCGCACGAGCTCGCGGGCCTGTGCGAGCGCGCGCCGCACGGCGTCGGGCGCGGTGCCGCCGGTCACCGCGCGCGCGCGGAGCGAGGCGTCCACCGTGAGCGCCTGGTGGACGTCGGCGCCGATGAGATCGGAGAAGCGCCGCAGCTCGTCGAGCGAGACCTGCTCGAGGCCGACGCCGCGCTCGAGCGCGTGGCGTACGACCTTGCCGACGACCTCGTGGGCCTGGCGGAACGGCAGGCCCTTGCGCACGAGGTAGTCGGCCAGGTCGGTCGCCGTCGCGAAGTTCTCGCCGGCGGCCGCGCGCATGCGCTCGGTGCGGAACGTCAGCGAGGCGAGCATGGGCGGGAGCACGCCGAGGATGGCCAGCAGCGTGTCGACGGAGTCGAAGAGCGGCTCCTTGTCCTCCTGCATGTCGGAGTTGTAGGCGAGCGGCAGCCCCTTCATGGCCGTCAGCACCGCGACCAGGTTGCCGTAGAGCCGGCCGCTCTTGCCGCGCATGAGCTCGGCGACGTCGGGGTTCTTCTTCTGCGGCATGATCGACGAGCCCGTCGCCCACGCGTCGGAGAACTCCACGAAGGCGAACTCCGCGGTGGCCCACAGCGAGAGATCGGCGGCCAGCCGCGAGAGGTGCATGCCGGCGATCGCCGCCGCCGACAGATACTCCAGCACGTAGTCGCGGTCACTGACGGCGTCCAGACTGTTGGGCGTCACCGCAGGGAAGCCGAGATCGCGGGCGAGGGCGTCACGGTCGATCGCGAACGCGGTGCCGGCCAGCGCGGCGGCGCCAAGCGGCATGACGCCGGCGCGGCGGGCGCAATCGGCGAACCGCTCGCGGTCGCGCTGGAGCATGAAGACGTAGGCGAGCAGGTGATGGGCCAGCACGATCGGCTGCGCGCGCTGCAGGTGCGTGTAGCCCGGCATGGGCGCCTCGACCGTCTCCGCGGCCCGCGCCAGCAGCGCCTCCTGCGCCGCGCGCAGCGCCGCGCTCGTCTGCGCGAGGACCTCGCGGAGATAGAGCCGCTCGTCGAGCGCGATCTGGTCGTTGCGCGAGCGTCCGGTGTGGAGCTTGCCCCCGACGTCGCCCACCAGCTCGACCAGGCGCCGCTCCACGTTGGTGTGGATGTCCTCCAGCTCCGGCCGGAAGCGGAAGGTGCCGCCCTCGAGCTCGGCGCGCACCGCCTCCAGGCCCTTCACCAGCGTGTCGGCCTCGGCCGTGGTGATCAGCGCGGCGCGCGCCAGCGCGCGCGCCCACGCGACGCTGCCCGCGATGTCGTGCGGCCACAACCGCTGGTCGAACGCGAGCGAGCCCGTGAAGCGCTCGGCGGTGGGATCGGCGGACTGCGAGAAGCGTCCGCCCCAGGTCTTGCTCACGGCAGGAGCGCCGCGATGTCGTCCATGACGCGCTGGGTGATGCTGGAGCGCACGCTCCGTCCGTGGCCCTCGGCGGCGAAGCGCCGCGGCGAGCCGAAGCGCACGGCCAGCGGATGGCGGCGGGGAATGTAGCCGCGCCGCCCGAGCAGCGCCTCGTACGTTCCGCTGATCCCGGCCGGCACCACCGGCACGCCCGCGCGCGCGGCCAGCAGCCCGACGCCCGGCAGCCCGCGCTCGAGCCGCCCGCGCACGCTGAACGGGCCCTCGGGGAAGATCCCGACGACACGGCCGTCCTCGAGCGCCCGCAGCGCGCCGCGGAGCGCGCCGACGTCGGGCCGCTCCAGCCGCAGCGGGATGGAGCCGAGGCGGCGGTGCAGCCACGGGTGCAGCGGCGTCGCCCGCCACACGCGCGGCATCACCAGGAACGCGATCGGCGCCGGCAGCGCCGCCGCCAGCACCACGCCGTCGAGATAGTTGTGGTGATTGGCCGCCACTAGGTACGGCCCCGCGGCGGGCAGCTGCTCGAGGCCGTCCACGCGCAGATCGAACCAGCGCGCGAGCGCGGCGCGGACCGGCGGGCGCAGAAGCTGGTAGACGAGGGGAAACGGCCGCGACACGCCGGTCGCGCGGAGTCGCGGTGACAGAGCCGTCGAGCGCGACATGACGCCGGTTTTTATAGCACGCGCGCCGGGGGGTGTATAGGCGACCTCACTGGCAGCGGCACGCGCGCGGCAGCAGCAGGAGCGTGCGATCGTCGGTGATCCGCCGCAATTCCGAGTGGGCCAGCGCCTGCTGGGTGGCCGCGAGCTCGCTGGCCCACGCCGACTGGTCCTCGAGGGAGGACGCCACGTACTGGCGCATCTCCAGGGTCACCGGCCCGCTGCCGAGCGCGCGCAGCGCCCGCTCGACGTCCGCGGCGACCCGCGGCGCCGTGCCTGCCGCGTACCGTCGCAGGCTCGCGCCGGCCGCGGCGTCCTGCCCGCGCAGGATGGCGACGAGGCCGAGGTAGAGGGGGGCCACCGGCAGCCCCGGCTCCCGGCGCAGCGCGTCGGTCATCGAGCGCTCGGCCTCGTCGAGGGCGCCGAGCCGGTACTGGGCGATGCCGAGCCCGACCCGCGCGGTGACATCGTCGGGCTTGTCGGCGAGCGCCTCCTGGAAGCGCGCGACGGCGTCGTCATAGCGGCCGGCGTAGAGCGCGCTCTGGCCGCGTCCGGCCGCCGTGGCGCAACCGGCGAGCAGCAGGAGCACTCCCAAGGTCAGGACGAGGCTGTTCATGGTCTCCGCTCCGGGCACGACTCTTGAAGTTCCCGGTCAGCAGGCGAAGGGGCAGCCGGATGACAGGAGGTCGTGGGCAATGAAGTGCTCAGTGTGTGGATGCGACCGCCGGATGCTGTGTGTGCGCTGCCGCGAAGGCCGCTGCACCCGCTGTGGCAAGTGACTCATAGCTGACGCCGCGAGAGGCGGTAGCGCGCCACTGCGGCGTTGTGCTCGGCCACGGTCGTCGAGAACGTGTGGCGGCGATCGTCGGCGCTCCGGGCGACGAAGTAGAGGAACTTGACCGGCGCCGGATCGAGCGCCGCCGCGATCGCGCCCTCGCCGGGGCTGGCGATGGGCCCGGGCGGCAGGCCCCGGTGCACGTAGGTGTTGTACGGGCTCTCGCTGGCCAGGTCGGCCCGGGTCAGCGCACGGCGCTCCCTGGCCACCGCGTACTGGACGGTGGGATCGGCCTGTAGCGGCATGTCGAGCCGCAGGCGATTCCAGAAGACTGCCGAGATCAGCTTCTGCTCCGAGGCGTCCACCGCCTCGCGCTCGATGATCGAGGCCAGCGTGAGGAGCTGGTGGACGCTGAGCCCGCGCTCGCGGGCGCGCGCCTGCACCTCGGGGGTCAGCTTGCCGCGCATCCGCTGCACCATCCGCGTGAGCATCTCGTCGACGGACATCCCGCGCACGAACTGGTACGTGTCGGGGAAGAGGTAGCCCTCCAGGCTCGGTCCCTCGATGCCGAGCGACTGCCGGAGCCGCTCGCTCGCGGCGGCCTTCAGCACGTCGTCCGCGCGGGCCAGCCGCTCGCCCTCCAGCGCGCGCGCCAGCTCGCCCACCGTGGCGCCCTCGGGATGGAGCACCACGTGCTGGCGCACCCGCCCGCTCTCCAGCAGCTCGACGACGTCCAGCGTGGAGGCCTCCCGGGGGATTTCGTACTCGCCGGCCTTCAGCCGCCGCATGCTGCCCTTGAGCCCCACCACGCCGAGGAACACCGCGCGGCTGCGCACGACGCCGGCCTGGGCCAGGCGGTCGGCGATGCCCATGAGGCTCTGGTGGGCCGGGATGTCCACGATCAGCGCGCCGGCCTCGAGGGCAGGCGCGGGCGTCAGCGCCAGCCAGGCGAAGCCGCCGGCCGCGGCGACCAGCAGCAGGAGTGTCAGGAGCAGACCGCGCAAGCGCATGATAATTCGAGTCTACCCTGACACCCCGCCGGGACCGGCGTGACGCGGAGCGTGACCGGGTCGGACCGTCTGGTATACTGTCGGGCCTGGGGTCAATCCCCTGGAATCCCGCACTCATACACCGCGGTCAGCCAAGGACTTGAAGGGGGTCTCATGCTGGAGCTTCAGCTCCCTGCGCAGCACAACTGGATTCAGTCGGATGCCACCTACGGCAAGCTCAACGTCGAGGCCTTCGAGCCCGGCTTTGCGCTGACCGCCGGCATCGCCTATCGCCGCGTGCTCCTGTCGGCCATCCACGGCGCCGCGCCGACGTGGGTGAAGATCGAGAACGTCCTGCACGAGTTCTCGCACATGCCCGGCGTCACCGAGGACACGCTCGACATCATCCTGAACCTGCGCAAGGTCGTCTTCACGCTGCACGTCAACCGTCCCAAGATCTTGCGGCTCAAGGCGCAGGGCGCCGGGACGGTGAAGGCCGGTGACTTCGAGCAGGACGCCGACGTGGAGATCCTCACGCGCGACGTGCCACTGGCCATCCTGGACAAGGACGGCGTGCTCGAGATGGAAGTGTGCATCGAGCGCGGCCGAGGCTACGTGTCGGCCGAGAAGCGCGAACCGGAAGCGCTGCCGATCAACGCCATCCTGCTGGATGCCGACTTCTCCCCGGTGAAGCGGGTGAACTTCAAGGTGGAGCAGATCGGCACCGCCTCCGCCGGCGAGGAGCCGCCGGAGCGCCTCGTGCTCGAGGTGTGGACCGACGGCAGCGTGTCGCCGACCGTCGCCGTGGGCGAGGCCTCACGCATCCTGCAGGACCACTTCAATCTATTGACGGACTTCCCCGAGGCGACGCCCGAGGAGGAGGAGACCGGCCGCGACGAGGCGCACCCGCGCACCGAGCTCAACGACAACCTCTTCCGCAACGTCGACGAGCTGGAGCTGTCCGTGCGCGCGTCGAACTGCCTCAAGACCGCCAACATCCGCACCATCGCCGACCTCGTGCAGAAGACGGAAGCCGAGCTGCTCAAGACCAAGAACTTCGGCAAGAAGTCGCTGAACGAGATCAAGACGATCCTGGGCGAGATGGGCCTGTCGCTCGGCATGAAGCTCGACCCCGAAGAGCTGGAGCGCCTGCGCTCGCAGTACGAGCGCGCCTACGAGACCTGATCCGCTGCCGCTGGGAACACCTCGGCGGCGAAGCGGCGCATGTCCCTCAGCATCGCCTGACGGTCGTCCGCCTCGAAGGCGACGACCAGATGGCTGACGCCGGCGGCCTGATATTCCCCGATCCGTGCGCGCAGCTCGGCCGGGGAGCCGCCCAGGCTGACCTGGACGGCCTTGTCGCCTCCGATCTTCGCCTCCAGCCTGCCGTCCACCACGGTGCGTAGACGCAGCGAGCCCT
>Ga0137394_10003906_pt1 | contig 11251 bp, 12 predicted proteins | sample czobulk116metaG_FD_108278 | JGI IMG/M metagenome (GOLD analysis project Ga0137394, IMG submission 108278) | Vadose zone soil microbial communities from Angelo Coast Range Reserve, California, USA - czobulk1.16 metaG | ecosystem: Environmental > Terrestrial > Soil > Vadose zone | place: USA... | reverse complement strand
CTGCACCAACGCATCCTCGCGCTCCTGGACTTCTCGGCAGACATTTACACGCGCCTCCGTGCCGATTCTCATAAACCACCCTGAAAATGAGCGAACCGTGAGCGTCAAGTTGCCACTGCATGCGTTCGCCAGTTTCTTTATTGAATGGTCGATGCGTCAGGACTTCGCGTCAAGTTGGGTTGTTGCAGAGAAGACACTTGCCGAGCACCTTGACCGCGACATACCGGAACGCATTCGGGATGGACTACACGTCGTCTCGTTTGGGCTCCGCCAATTTGAGCAGTTTGGGCTTGAGTATGGCTTAGCTGTCCCTGAACAGCTTGACCTAAGCTCGATTTTTAAGGGAATTGTGGATCAGCTCGTCAGCGCTGAGGGTCGGTCGCGTGTAGGACTGGACATCTTATTGGAACATCTCGCCTCAATGGCAGAGATGGGGCGTATTGAGGACGGGAAACATTATCACCTGGATCCTCCACAGGACCGCCTTGCCCTACGCCTGGATTCTTGCCTAGCAGAGTATCGTCGCTATGCAAGGGAGACAGTCAGCGAGGATGAGATACTGTCAAAAGAGTCCTATATGCGACAGCTCCGAGAAAACCAAGCCTCACAGGGCTATGTGTTAGCGCTCAGTGAGAGAGTCTACTACACATCGTCGGCTGCGGATCGCCTCCGATCAGTGGTCATCTCGATCTCGAAAGCTGAGGCGAGCGACATTGACTTGGGTGGATTCACTCGCTCCCATGAGTAGGAGTATAGTGAAAATGGCGTCCCACGTGTCCCATAGAACAACATTTCTAATAGCATCAATAGTTTGCTATGGGACGGAGGCTTTAAAAATGGCGTCCCATAGCTGTCCCATAGAGTGTCCCACGATTCTATGGGACACAGCGTGGGACATGGATGGGACACCGATTGTGTAGGGTCTGTCCCATTGTAACTATCGATAACTTAAAGCGTTTAGGCGAAACGGGACAAATGGGACACCGATTCCAACGTATATACCATGTAGGAATAACACACGAAGGCTGATGGTTACGTTGCCCAGGGATGAGACAATAGCCATTAGCTCAGTGCGGGGCCCAGGCGACGGACGACGCACACTATTTCTTTGTGGGGGTTGCGACAAAACCCCGAAACGTCCCGCTGGAATCGGCATAGAACCCCGCGATCTGGCCACGGTCGTTAATGGCGTAGGCTTGACTTGCCACGGCGTTCGGGACCTCAAGCGCGGTGAACACGCCCGCGTCATAGAGAAATGCCTGACGCGCGGAACTCTGACCGATGTAGGTCCCCACGATCTGGCTGCGGTCGTTGATGCCCAGGGCTCGGAGGTCCAAGAACTCCACGACGTTGGGGCTCTCGATAGTGGTGAACACGCCGGCGTCATAGAGAAATATCTGATGCGCCTGATCGATGTAGGTCCCGACAATCTGGCTGTTATTGTTGATGCCGTAGGCAAAGGTCAAAAGAGCGCCAGGGGCATCGATGGTGGTGATCCTGCCCTTGTCATAGAGAAAGCCATGTTCCCCATTGCCATCGCCGTAGTAGCCCACAATCTGGCCCTTATTGTTGATCCCCTGGGCAATAGTAAAAGCTGCACCTGGGACATCAAGCGTGGTGAACACACCATTGGCATAGAGGAAGCCGTTAGCAACCCCATCGAGATCTTGGTAGTATCCCACGATCTGGCTGCGGTCGTTGATGCCCAGGGCAAAGGTATTGAAGGTGCCAGGGGCGCGAAGAATGGTAAACACGCCGTTCTCATACGGAAACCCATGAGCAGGCTGGGTCTCTGTGTCCTCGGAATAGTATCCGACGATCTGGCCTCGAGTGTTGATGCCAGTGGCTTCAGTATCGATGGCGTTGGGGGCATTGATGGTGGTGAAGGTATACAAAGGAGCTTGGGCGGCGACAAGTGTACTGAGCAGGACACACAGGGCCAGCACAGCCAACAATAGAGAGCGACGCATGGGAGGACCTCTTTCTGTTCATGGGGGTCGGGTCAGCATACACAGGAGCCGTGGGGCGAGCCTATCCGACTGGACGGATAAAGTACAGCACAATCAATACTTATGGCGGGCATAGCCTGTCGGACCTGATCGTAACTTCCCTCCCGCAGCTCCCAGAAAGGAGTTGAGATGGCTGATTTCCTCACTGAGCAGGATTGCGCACCCAATATGAATAGCGCCACGTTCGGTCGGATTAAACAAAAGTACCAAAACCGCAACAGGATTTCTGAGAAGCTATTGATTTTATAGATACTACTTCAATTTCAAGCACCCATTTTTGTCGCCTGAACTACTGTAATCTCGTGTAGATACCAACAAAGGCAGATCATGGACTTGGCGAGTGCTACACACCGCTGGGAGAGGGGCTCTCAACGTATAGATTCAATAAAAACCGTAAGATCCAACTTTTTCAGCAAGGAATATGGTCTTGATATCAAGGCCTTTCTTCGAAGAAGATAGGCAGAGAAAACGACCGATTTCGCTATCATCGCGGTCCATTGCGGTTTCGGTACGTTTGTTTAAACGCACCCCCATCCGTTCAAGTAAATAACGACCCCGGTCCCTTCCAAAGGCGGGGTATACATAGGAAGCTCCTTTAGGCAGAAGAAAGGTCTCTAGTCTCACCGGCGTTTCATATGGCATGCAGAAATCCTTCAACTGGATCAAGTCGAGCTTGCAGGGATCTGCGGGAGGACATACCAATGCCTGGTATTTTTGGCGGCGTGGGAGGTGATCCGAGTTTATATGAGATCCTCCAAAGCGAATTTGCGAAGCCCTGGGGCGGCTGCGAATCGATAGCACTTCCGAATGGGAGACTGGGTGGACACGCATTTCGACCCGCACAGGCCCTACACCTCGCAGGCGACGGAGTCTCCTTTGCCATTGATGGGGAAGCATCGATTTACCGCGCGGCTCCGGAGTTCGCGCTTCGCAGGCAGCCCACCTTATTTCACCTAGCTGCCCGCGAATTGACGCTTACCGCCACCTGCAAAGGCAACGTCGTTGTCGTAGATCCTGAAGAAGGCCTCTGGTATCTGGCCGTGGAATGGACCGGGAGCTTTCCGCTGTATTATGCACACCTGCCCAGCGGACTCCTCTTTTGTAATCGCCTCAAGCCGCTCGCCCGCGTTCTGGGCGCCTCCCCTGATGTAATAGCAATTCGTGAATTTCTTCATGAGCTTTACATGCTAGCGGGTCGCAGCTTTTTCAACGGTATTCATCGCCTGATGCCTGGCCAAAGCCTCACCTATGATCACATCCGTAACCACATACACTTGCGTGAAACCAGTGAAGTATGGGTAGGCGTGGAAGACGGCTCATTGCCTCCTCTTACACATGCCGCCAATACGAGTTGGTGTAGTCTCATGGATGCTGTGCGTCATTGCCTAGATACAGATGTACAGCATGCCTTGATGATCTCGGGCGGATGGGATTCACGAACACTCCTTGCGGCGACGAAAAAGCACTTAGATCCCGAGAAGTTGATTGGCTACACACACGGAGACCCGCTGAGTCGGGAGCTCCGGATTGTGGACCGTATCTGCAGATCATCGGGCATCAGACTCCATAAAGAGGCCCTAAACAATGCCGTGCTCGATCCGGAACTACTGCAACGTGGGTTTGATCGTGTCGAAACCGTTGTGTTCCCCGAGTGGCATCGGGCGGGCCAAGTTTTGGCAGACCTTGACGCGAGGTCTGTGTCCGCCGGGGTTTACGGTGAAGGTTTAGGGGGACACTATGGGAGTACGATGCTAGTGAATGGAGCTCGCAAGCTTCCCATGCTTGCAGCACAGCTCCTTAGTTGGCCTCGCTACTTCGGTCGATCGATGGATGCTGATGTGTACGATTTTCTTCGCCTCCGGCATCTTGTCAAGCCCTGGCATGTGCAAGAAATGCTGTGGGACAATATGGATCTTCAAGATGCCATGAACGCCGACATTGAAGCGACGCTCATGCGGTTTAAAGAACGTGGTATGACGAGCAGCCATCAACTCATTGAAGCCTTTATCACAGAGCACAGAGGCTCCCAATACATCAATGCCCAACTGTTGAGTTGCCGTGCCTCTCTCGACGTCTCCATTCCCTTCGGAGACCGCGATTTTTTCACCCTCGCAAGTCGTCTTCCACTGATGACCAAGATCCATAATTCTGTGAATCGGGAAATGCTACGGCAACACGACCCCGCTTTACTCCGTTTTTCGACTGCAGCCACACTTGGTCCAGCAGCGTGGCCAATTGTGCTCCAGGAAGCATCCCGTCTCATCCAGCACCTTGAACAACATATGCACTGGAGGCTACATTTCGCGACGCATGGCCACATCCAGCCGCCCCACATAGGATGGGGGTATTGGGAGTTCCTTCGGGATGGCACAGTCTTGAACGCGCTGGTAGACGCTTTGCAATGCGATTTTTGGAACATCAGTGCCATGCGGGACCGCATAAGGGATATAAGTAGACAAGGTTTGAGACGAGAAACATACAGCCTTACAGCGGTACTCTTGCAGCATTTACTGAAAGATTACCATGTCGATTTAGCGCTGAGATAGAGGCGAAGATAGAGCATTCGGTAATTCTTACACCTGGCCATTCAATCCCTCTTGGTTAGAGAAAAGTGCCTATTCGTGCAGAGATCCAGGGGATTTTTGAGCCCAAAGATGGCGCGTAACTCACACAGGGCACGCCACCGCCTCGGGCGGTGAGAATCCAAAGAGGGGATTGAGAACTATTCGTGCAAAATTCCAGATAGGGCTTCTAACGCGTTGATAGATAGGCACTCATCGGCATGAAGTCTGATGGTCTATTCTATGCCCAGCTTTTGGCGTGAGTGCCGCGGCCTTTACCGAGTCCTATGCGGCGTTTCAACGCGCCGCATCCCAGCAGGAGCCCTCGTATCGGGTGCGGGGCATCCTGACCGACGGCTTCGACAGCACCCTCAAGAGCCTGCGGACGCTGTTCCCTGGAGTGCGCCTTGCGCCCAACATGCCGGGCAGTGTGGGGTGGAGGTGGAAGGAGGCACGCTCCCCACACGTGATTGGTTCCTCAATCTCCAAATCCTCATCTCAGGAGGCTTTCTATGAGCGAATACCCGCCTTACCACTAAACGCGATGGAATGTGGAAATTCCTGTCGCAGCTATGGCATCTCATCGGAGCTAGCCTTTTCTTACCCCTTCAAGCACGTACACGGAGGGTGAGCCGAGTCAATTCCGCACCCAGGTAAAGGTAATTATGACGAGGGCTATTTCTCATGCGGGGGTGGTAACGCCATGCGCAATCTCAGGGTCATCATGGTGTTGGTTGTGGTGCTTCTCACGGGGGCCCTGCTGACGGCTGAGGCCGCCGTGAAATCGTTTCCCACCGCCGAAGGCTTGGGCGCCAACAGCCGTGGCGGCCGTGGGGGAAGGGTGATCAAGGTCATCAACCTGAATGACCGGGGCACGGGGAGCTTACGCGCCTGCATGGAAAACACCGGACCCCGGACGTGTATCTTCACCGTGGGCGGGACGATTGCGCTGAATTCCAACATTAGGGTGTCGGGCTCCAGCATGAGTTACCTGACCGTGGCCGGGCAGACCGCTCCCGGTGGTGGCATCCAGCTGAAGAACTTCGGCATTTATCTCGTGAACGGCGTCCACGATGTGATCATCCGCCACCTCCGTATCCGTCCCGGTCACGAGCGTGCCCCAAGGCTCTATGGGGATGGCTTTGCCCTTCTAATCTACGCCGACAGCCCGCATGACATCATTATCGATCATGTGAGCATGCAATGGGGCACCTACATGACCTACGAGCACATGATGAGTAATGGCGAGGGTGTAGGCGATATCACCGTGCAGTGGTCCATGATTGGCGTCGCCGAAAATGATCGGGATTATGTTGATCCTCAGGGTAACCCAGCCCTCAGCTTCAGCGCCGGACTCGGGGGCTGGGGCGATGAAAACCTGCGGAGTTCGTTTCACCATAATCTGTTGCATAGCAGTGAAGGGCGCCAGCCGCTTATGGGCCAGGGGTTCCTCGATTTTGTCAACAACATCATGTTTAACTGGTATGCCTGCCACGGTGCTAGCGCATTCGGAACTATGGGGAACAACGACGGCCGAGGCGGATGGCAGGTGAGAGCCAACTTGGTCAACAATATCTGGATCCCCGGACCAACGCAGACGGGATGTTATATGGGAACACTGGGCCGGAACCCATTCGCACAAATCTACCTGAGCGGCATCAGGACACCCTTTTGTGGGGCCTGCGTGAATCCGACCCTCAATGACGCGGGGTTTCGTGGCGAGTACGCGGATGGTAGCCCGGAGGTTAGTGATTCGATCTATCGCGTGGGTACGCCATTCCCAGCCCCACCGATCACGGTGACGCCGCTCGACTCGCTGGAAGCCACGCTGGTAGCCAACGTCGGGGCGACAAAGCCCCGTAGGGATTCGCTGGACACACTGTACTTGAATCAGTTTCAGGCCCGTCAAGGCGGCTGCGGCGAGCAGCCTCGTCGCATAGGCTGTCGCCAGGGTCAGCCGTATCCAAACCTGGCGGGTGGAACGCCACCCGTTGACAGTGACGGAGATGGCATCCCGAACACCTGGGAGCAAAGCCGTGGGTTGAATCCCAATAACAGCGCCGATGGGGCACAGACGGCGGCCAACGGCTACACCAACCTGGAGAACTACCTCAACGAACTCGCGGGTGACACGGCGCCAGGGGGCAATCTCCCCACACTCGCCGCGCCCCCGCATGAGTTTTCGCCGGCCTCTGGCCCCCCAGGGGCCACCGTCAGCATCAACGGGCTCAACCTCGCGGCGGCGCCAGTCACGGTGACGTTTGGGGCCGCCCCTGCCCCTGTGCTCTCGACGAGCCCGACGCGGATCACCGCGGCGGTCCCTGCCATGTCGCCCGGGGCCGTGGTGCTGACCGTGACTACCGCCGTCGGCTCCGTGTCGAGTCGGAACACGTTTCAAGTGAAGCCGCGGGGGCGACATCGCTAAGAGAGCATCAAAAACCTGGGGGTAGTCCACCAGTCTGGAGTAGAATGAGCCGCCCAACCGGTGTCACCCAGACTGGAGGACGGCTCCCATGAAGATGACAGTCCAATTCGTGGTGTGCGACGATGATGGCCACGAAGAAACCTTCACCAATGTGGTGGTTTTGGAGAAGGCCTGCGAGCGCATCGAGCACCTCGGCTTGACCCTCACGGAAGCTGCGACGATGAAGCAGATCCTCACCGCACTCCAGCAACGTCTCGTGGAACAGCAGACCGCGGCCTTTGTCGCCGCCCATGCCCAGTGCGAACACTGTGGAAAGTCGCTCGGGATCAAAGGGTACCACACGCATACCTTCCGCACGCTGTTTGGCACCGTGACCCTCACCAGTCCGCGGCTGTATCATTGTCGCTGCCAGCGACGCAAGACGACCACCTTCCGGCCGTTGAACGCCCTCCTGACCGATTCGGTGGCTCCCGAGCTGCTCTTCATGGAGACGAAGTGGGCTTCGCTGGTCTCCTACGGCCTGACCGCGCAGGCGCTGAAGGACTTCCTCCCGGTGGATGCGACGCTCAATGCGACCACCATCCAGAACCATACGCGCGCCGTGGCCCAACGCTGTGAAGATGAACTAGGCGAGGAACAGTGGGCCTTTGTCGAGGGATGCCCGGCTGATTGGGCCACTCTCCCCATCCCTGATGGCCCCATGACGGTCGGGATTGATGGGGGCTATATCCGCAACTGGGAGGAGAAACAACAGCATTTCGAGGTGATTGTCGGGAAGAGCATTCTCGCCTTCAGACGCGACGACGAGGACGATATCCCGTCCAGCAAGTGCTTTGGGTTTGTCCAGACCCTGGACGAGAAGCCTAAACGCCGCCTCTTCGAGGTCCTGAAATCCCAGGGCCTCCAGATGAATCAACAGCTCACCTTTCTCTCCGACGGCGGTGACACGGTGCGCGACCTCCAGTTGTACCTGAGCCCAGAGGCCGAGCACCTCCTCGATTAGTTTCACCTCGCGATGCGCCTGACGGTCATGCAGCAGACTGCGAAAGGGCTGCCCCTGACCATCCAGGACGAGGAAGAGACGTACCCACTGCGTGACCCGGTCGTCCGAGCGCTGGAGCGACTCAAATGGTCGCTCTGGCATGGCAACGTCTATAAAGCGTTCCAGAAAATTGCTGACCTCGCGATGGACCTGGATGTCGCCGTCGCCACCATGGGCGATGGCACGGCGCGGAAACTGCTGAAGGCCGTGGAAGAATTCCACACGTACATTGACCGCAATCGCGCCTTCATCCCCAACTATGGTGAGCGCTACCGCTATGGGGAACGCATCAGCACCGGTTTTGTCGAATCCACGGTCAACCAAGTGATCAGCAAGCGCTTCTGCAAACGCCAGCAGATGCAATGGACCAAGCGCGGCGCGCACCTCCTGTTGCAAATGCGGGTGAAAACCCTGAATCAGGAGCTCGGAGTGATGTTCCAACGCTGGTATCCAGATCTGCAGCTGGAGGAAGAGCCCCTGGCGGCGTGACCCCCAGCATTTTGATGGTCTCATTGCCGATAACGCCAACGATCAGGGCGTTGCCTATCCATCCAAAAAGACCCTCGCCAAGAAGACCCGCCTTTCCAACCGTCAAGTCCAGCGTCTGATCCGAGTCGTAGTAAGCTCCCGAGAGCTAGAGGTTTCTGAAGGGACCGGCCCAAGAGGCTGCAATGAGTACAGAATTGTGCTTGCCGAGTTATCCACAAGGGGGGGAGACAAGATGTCTCCGGATGAAATCATCCGGGGAGACATCCAGGGTACAAAAGGGGGAGACATAGCTGTGTCTCCCGAACCTACTACTAAAACCAATATTGCGCTCATGCGCGAACAACTGAAACACTCGGGCCTGACACCGGGGAGCAAAATCTGGGATTTACTGACGGGGAAAATCGGTCCAGAAGCCCCGTTCTGACCGCCAGATTTGCCGTATAGGCGCACTTCTCCCCGCGGACATGTCGGCACAGGTCCTCGTGGATGGCATGCGTCTGAGAGGCGATCACCAGATGTTCTTACCGGGAGGGCCATCCCAGGTAGGCTCTGCAGCCAGAGAGTCTATACAGGTCGTTCCCAGGGCCGCAATGCCAGGAACCTGTCGTATATCACCGCTGCCGTTAGCGTGTCGTTCCTTTGGCAAAGGTGGACTGTAAGAACGCCTCAGCTCGGGCGTCAACGTTCCGCTTTAAGATATGCGCATAGTGCCGCAAGACCATTTCCTCGGTGTTCCCTAAGCGCCGAGCTGCCCCAGCGACATCGCCAGGATTGGCCTCCAGGTATTCGGTGGCCCAGATATCCCTGATCATATGCGGGGTCACTCCGACGCCTGTAAAGCGGTAGGTGGCTCTAGAGATCAGATCAGACACTTCTTTACTTACGGTAAAGGGACGGCCGCGAGAGTTCATAAAGACGTGTGTGTCATCAGGTGTGACCAGCTTCGGCCGCCAGTCCTTGAGCCACTCTTCGAGCAGCCCGACCACATCACTCGGAAATGGGAACTCGTATCGGTTCGTCAGCCCGCGACGAGCTCCCACTTTCAGCTCAGTCCCGACGAAGCGAATTTGCCACACCCCGCTATGATCCTGATAGAGATTCCTGTCGAGCTGCATCTCGCGAATACAGCGCTGACGCATCGGGAGCCTGATCAACAAGCGAATGATCAGCGAGAACTCGACATAGAGCGCTGTCCATCGCCTGGACTTCGCGCGGGCAAACCACGCCTGCTTGAGAAAGGAATAATCTTGGAGGCGCCGCGCATTGAGCGGGTAGAGACTCAAGCCGACTTCCTCTAATTGGGCCAGCGGCAACCACCGCTTGCTTTTATCAAAGACGGGCTCAGGCGTGGGCAAGGACCGCAACATTTTCTGCAGTGTGTCCGCGAGTTCTTTATCCTTCAGCCAGTGACGGGCGATGGTCTTCGGCACGAGTAGATATTGCTCTAGTCCCGCGGTCATGGTGCCGCATCGCTCCGCAATCCACCAGTTGATAAACGCCTCAATGATATCCGGCTGACACAGACTCGCCAGAGTCAATGACTCGATGGGCTCATGAAGGGTGTTGACGGCGAAGCCAGCGAGACGAAGGATCGCATTATAGGTTTTCATGCTGGTGACGGGACGTTTCGCTACCCGACGGTCGCGGCCGCGGGCGATAGGCGCCTCGCACCATCTGATATAGGCGGTGAGATCATCTCGCAACGCGGGGGGACATTGATCGAGGTCTAGGCGATACTTGGCCCTGGACTGTTCGCGCTCACCACGCTTGACCCCTGAGCGTGGGTAGGCCCGCCGTTGACGCCAGCTGAGGAGCGGCGCTGGTAAGGGCTCTAACCATGTCTGCTCAACCCCGGTCCGCAAGACCCATAGTACATCGTTGATCAGATTGCGCACCGTGGCGGCGGCTAACGTGGTCGGGGCATTCGTCCCGATCAAGGCATGAATTTCATGGTCGGGCCGATGGTAATCCTCTGCGCCAGCGGTGGCAGGATCAATGCCGAGCATAGCGGCATAACGCTTGACGGAGCTACGCATGGGTGCTCGGCGGCTCTTGGCGAGAAGGGGGACCAATGTCCCATCAGCACGTTGCTGCTGACAGGTCAAGGCGGATTCAATCAACTGATACAAGGTCATCTGGTCTCCTGCAAGGGTTGATGAGCGTTCAATTGAACTGTCGTATAGCATAGCACAGCGCGCCGAATATTAGTACATTTTTATGGGTGGTACATCTGGAGACCGGCATGCATCGTCTACAGAGTTTCCCCTCCCTGAAGCGCCTTGCGTTCTTAAGCCCGCAGAGTCAGGATCTCGTGGCAGCCTACCTCACGCACCTGCAGGCGCGGCAGTATGCAGCGACAACGGTCACAAGCACCCTCGACGCGGTTAAAGGCTTTTGCGTGTTGCTCCCCGCGACACGGCAACCGTGTCTCTATCAGGATCTGACGGCCACCAGGGCCGCCGATGTGGAGAGGGTAGCGGGCAGATTGGTGTAAAAATGTACGCTTAGCCGTAAGTACTTATTTTTCAAAGGCCATGAACACTATACGCTATTCTGTTCACCTTGGAGTCTTCCCGTGCTCCCATACTCAACCTAGAAAGCTATTCCCGTATATTTCTTACGGATCAACGTGAACAGATGCCAGAGGAACTGTTCACCACGACTGGTTCTGGCGGGCCGCCTCCTCTCTTATCGTGCATTTTTACACCAATCTGCCCGCTACCCT
>Ga0137394_10003905_pt1 | contig 11251 bp, 10 predicted proteins | sample czobulk116metaG_FD_108278 | JGI IMG/M metagenome (GOLD analysis project Ga0137394, IMG submission 108278) | Vadose zone soil microbial communities from Angelo Coast Range Reserve, California, USA - czobulk1.16 metaG | ecosystem: Environmental > Terrestrial > Soil > Vadose zone | place: USA... | reverse complement strand
CCTACGGCGGGATCCGGGCGCTCAAGGGCGTCGGGCTCGAGGTGGGCCGCGGCGAGATCGTCACGATCCTCGGCAACAACGGCGCCGGAAAGACGACCGCGCTCAAGACGATCTCGGGCCTTCTCCACCCGACCCGCGGCACGATCACGCTCGAGGCCGAGTCGCTCCTCGACGTGCCGCCGCATGCGATCGTCTCGCGGGGTGTCGCGCACGTGCCCGAGGGGCGCCGGATCTTCAACCGCCTCACGGTCCGCGAGAACCTCATGATGGGCGCCTATCTGCGAAAGGACACGGGGATCACCGCCGACCTCGAGCGCGTCTTCGTGCTCTTCCCGCGGCTGGCCGAGCGCCTCAGCCAGGTCGCCGGCACCCTCTCGGGCGGCGAGCAGCAGATGCTCGCGATCGGCCGCGCGCTCATGGCGAATCCCCGGCTCCTCCTCCTGGACGAGCCGAGCATGGGCCTGGCGCCGGTGCTTGTGGAGCAGATCTTCGACACGATCGGCGACATCAACCGCCAGGGCATGACGATCCTTCTGGTCGAGCAGAACGCCGCGATGGCGCTCTCCATCGCTCATCGGGGCTACGTGCTCGAGACCGGCTCGATCGCGCTCACGGGAACCGCGGCCGAGCTGTCGGACAACGCCGAGGTCCGCCGCGCGTATCTGGGCGAGTAAGCGTCCGGCGGCCGCGCTCCGTCGATCACCTCGAGCGGCACCCGCTCGCCAAGCGCTCGCGTAGGATCCTTCGCTCCAGCCGGCGGGCGCAGCGGGCGCGATCGGGAGGACGAGCGGGAGCTTACTCTAGCGCTACTCGGTGAGGTACACGCCGCGCGCCAACCCCTGGGCTCGGCTTCTCTCCTCGCCGGGCTCCTGAACCCTCCTGAGCGTGGGCGCCCCTCTGGTCCCGTCGTAGCGGCGCAGGGGGCCGTCAGCGAGCGAAGCGCTCATCACGACGCGCGGCCTTCAAGGCTGCCGGGGCGGCGTTCTCTTGCGGCGGCCTCGGTGGGATGCCGAGGAGGCGCCTCAGGCGGCGTAGGACCAACGCGCTCGCAAGAACCCAGGACCCGGCCAGGTAGAGTCGGTCACCATCGAGGCGCAGCTGACCGAGTTCCAGCAGTCGTGGGATTCGGGCGGCGATGATCGTCGCCTTGTTGTACCGTCGATCCAACTCTGCGCGCGCGATTTCCCCTTCATGGCCGATCTCGACCAGCAGGTGGGCGTGCATCGAGGTTTCTGTGACGGTGAACACGAACCAGTTCAGGAAATTGATGCAAAAGCCGTACGCGCCGGTGAGGAGGACACCGGCGAGGAGCTCGCGTGGAGCGGAGCCGGTGGGCTGGAGCACCAGGAAGAGGACGACGAGCCCCGCCATGGTTGCGAAGCCAGCGCCGAAGCAAGCGAGCTGGGGAAGAGGCGAGCGCCCGACAGCCCGCGCCGTCCAGTTGATCGCGGCGGTCCCGAGCCACGTGCCCAGGGGGGCCGCTGTGAGCGCGAGCAGCAGGATCCACATGGCGGGGCTCATCCGCGTCCCGTCAGTTCCACCCCGACGAGGACCCGGTAGACGCGGCTCAGGGCGAGCGCGAAGCATCCCAGCCGTGTGACCCGGAGCCGTCCGTCGTGAATCGCGACGAGACCGGACGTGTGAAGGTCTTCGATCCTTGGGCTCGTCAGGCCGTGCTCCGTGAACGAGCGAACACGCAGCTCGTTCACGGGCAGTCCCTGGGGCATGTGCTCGCGCACCGCCAAGAGCACCTCTGCCGAGGGACTGTACTCCGTGATCCCAGCATAGCCGCAGATGTAACAGGAGGACACCGTGAGATGCAGCAGAGCGGCAAGGATCCACGCGAACCACTCCGTCTCGGTTTGCGGCAGCTTGTCTCCGGTGGCCCAGAAGAAACTGATGCCGCCGGCGAGGGGCAGGAGCCAGAAGATGGCCGGCAGCCAGACGAGGTAACCCTTTGGGACTCGGATCCACCACAAGCCCCAGTGCACGAGCCAACAGGCGCCGAAAGTTGCCAGTCCCCAGCAGAGCGCGCTTTCCATCTACGTTCTACCGTGCTCCGGAGCTCGCCGCCGCCCGACCACCGGGCGCCGGCCGCCCTTCGATGCGCCCCAGAGGCAGACCCTCGTAGCGGCTTACGGGTCCATCCGTGGGCACAGGGACCACCTCGGCGTGAAGCGCGTCGCGACGCAGGACGTAGCCAGCTTGCGTCGCCCAGGCTCGGTAGTACGGCTCCTCCCTAAAGCCCGACGGGGCGGCTGTTGGAATGACCGGCGGCCCCTGGCCCTCGGCAGGGATGACCACTGGGCCGACCAACCAGACGCGGTGACCAGACTGCAGGGCGGTCTCGATACGGCTCAGCACGGGCCTCATGACATCGGGGGAGGCCATCGCCTCCTTGAGCTGGTCCCATCGGTGGAGCTTGTGCGAGGAGAGGGGCGGGATCGTGAGCCATTCGGCAGCGCCCCGATAGTAGCGATCGAAGGTGATTCCAATGAACCAGGGTGTCACGAGGATCACGTCGCCCGGCTCGGAGAACTGAGCGAGCTTCGCGGCGATCAGATCCAGGTTGGTCTTCCGAACGTGGACACTCCGCCAGACAGGACCGAGCGCCAGCGCCATGACGGTGATGGCCACTACGACTCTGGCGATGCGGAGCGGTTGCCTCGGTACCGCGAGTAAGGCGCCGTCCAGGCACGAAGCCACGAGAGCCATGAGTACGAGGAAGTACCAGGGCTGCGCGGGGTAGCTGAGTCTCAGCAGGAACAGCAGGTAGGCGATCAACCCCGCCACGAGCGCCACCCCAGAGAAGAGGCCGACCTCCGCAGGCCTCCCGGGCGAGCCCTGGGCCCCTCTCCAGTTCGCCGCCAGGACGGCGAGGATCCCGATGAGTGCCAAGCCGATCCAGAGCCAGTGGGTAAGCGGGCCGCTGAGGCGCGACGCGGCGACGAACCTGTCCCAGATTCCCCCGAGGTCAACGGGGAACTCGAGGATGAAGTTCCACGCCTTCCGGCTCTGGAAGACGGCGATGTACGGGAGAAGGGAGAGGACCGGGACCCATCCCACCACGGCGAGAAGCCCGATAGTGTTCCATTGCCTCCGTCTCAGGGCGACGGCCGCGCCGCCGACACAGACCCCGAGGAGAATCACGACATTGAAGAAGACGGCATGCACGCTCACGACCGCAGATGCCAGTGCGAGGAGAGCGTTCCGGGCGGACGGCCGGTCCACGAGCTGCCACACGAGACCGAAGGTCAGCAGCGCGGTCAGCATTCCCAGGCCGTGACCCCGGATGGAGTCGCCGTGAGTGATGACCGTCGCGTTGAATCCGAGAAGGGCCAGGGAGACGAGCGGGATCCCGCCGCCGAAGCGGAGAGCGTTCCGCCAGAGGACTCCCAGGACCCCCAGGCCGAGGACGCATCCCAGGATTCGCAGCGAGAAGTCGGTCGCCCCGAGGCCGATCCCCATCCAGGCCCTGAGCAGGGCGATGAAGCCGAGTGGCGTCGAGTCGAACTCGAGGTTCGCCCACACCTCCGGGAGAGGCATCGTGGACAGGTTCACGAGGTTGACCTCGTCCCTCCACAGGGCGCCCGCGTGGGCGAGGAAGACCACGTGAAGGACCACCAGGACCGCGGTAGCCGCGAGCCCGACGATTCGCTCGAGCTTCCGGACCATGGCGCCGTGCCCGTGGGCGAGCTCGGCCCACAGCAGCCTCGCGCGGGGGCGCCTCATGCGGTCGCGGTACGCCCCAAGACGAACGACATCGCCGCCGTCGGGTCCTTGTCCACCTTCTCGGCGACGATGACGCACTGAACGAACAGGTCGCGGATACCGAAGGAGTACTCGCGCAGGACGAAGCCGGCGTCGCGCAGGTGCGCCACGGCCTCGGCGCGAGAGCCGAGGAGGGAGATCTCGTCCGGGTGGAACTTCGGGTCCGTGCCCGACACGAGCCGGATGAGGCGACGGAGCGCGCGCAGGAACAGCACGCTGGAGCCCCGACGGTGGGGCCAGAAGACCACGAGCGTCCCGCGCGGCTTCAGGACGCGATGGAACTCGCCAAGGATTTCCCGGATTTCCTTGCGATCGAAGTGCTCGAGGACGCCGAGATTGTAAACGCCGTCGAAGGCGCCGGCCTCGAACGGGAGGTCGAAGATGTCCGCCTGCTCGATGCGACTCGCGTGTGGATTGTTCCGAGCATAGAGCCTCAGCGCCCGCTCGGAGATGTCGACGGCGGTGACGCGTAGCCGCCCGTGGAGGTCCGTGTCCACTTGTCCGCTGCCGCATCCCGCGTGGAGTACTCGCGTGCCCGGGGCGAACGAGCGCTCCGCGAACCGGCGCAGGTTGCGCCGTATGACCCGTCGATACACGGCCGCGACGAGGTGGTAGAGCGACCCGAGCGCCGTGCGCTTCTCGGTCCAGTAATCGTCCCAGCCTTGCGACTCGACGAGCTCGGGGCGCAGCTTGTCGATCGGGCGGGATCGCAGGAAACGGCCGGGGTCCATCAGGTGCTCGACGAACAGCGACGCGAGGAGGCGGGCGCTCCGGAAGGCGTCTCGGACCGTGAGCTTGGAGTTCCCGTACACCCGGGCCGGCAACACGATCGGAATCTCGCGGATGCGAGCGCCGTTACGACAGAGAACGAAGAGGCTCTCGAAGAAGAACCCGTAGGCGCGGGCCGTCACGAGCTCGAAGACTTCGCGCGGGACCCGCCGGAGGTCGTAGAGACGGAAGGCGCCGTTCGCATCGTACGGCATGCGCAAGAGGACGCGCGTCAGAAAGTGGCCGAACCACGTCAAGAACAGGCGGTGCGCGCTCCAACCGGGAAGGCTGTCGGACTCGAGATAGCGGGAGCCCACGACCACGTCGACGCCCGCGGTGTGCGCGGTGAGCAGGCGGGGGAGGTCGGCCGGGCTGTGTGAAAAGTCGGCGTCCAGCGTGATGAGGACGTCGTATCCCTTGTCGTAGGCGTAGGCGATGCCGACGCGGTGCGCGCTGCCGATGCCCAGCTTTCCCTCCCGATGAATTACCGACATCCGAGAGTGCTGGCGCGCGAGCCGATCGAGCGTCGCGCCGGTCCCGTCGGGCGAGCCGTCGTCAACGAAGAGGAGGTCCGCCTCGAGCGGCAGCGCCAGGAGCTCGGCGCACAGCCGCTCGACGTTGCGGTTCTCGTTGTAGGTCGGCACGAAGATCAGGCGGCGGGGGGCCATCGGCGGCGACTCTATGCTGAGACGACGTCGATGGAAGGCAGCGGGAACAGCAGGCGTCCGCCCGCCGCCAGGTACGCGGCCTCACGGTCGACGATGCCGGCGCGGAAGTGCCATGGAAGCACCAAGAAGTAGTCTGGCTTGCGCGCTCGCGCGTCCGCTTCCGAGACGATGGGTATCCACGTCCCCGGCGTGACGCAGCCGAACTTGTCTTCGTTGACCTCGGCGATGGCCGGGAGCAGATCGCGATCGATGCCGGCGAACTGGAGGATCACGTTGCCTTTCGTAGAGGCGCCGTAGCCCAACACGCTCTCGCCTCGAGCCCGAATGTCCTCCAGCCGCTTGCGAAGCTCGCGCTTGTGGGACAGGACGCGGGTGCGGAACTCCTCGAAGGGCCGCCGCGAGTTGAAACCCATTCGCCGTTCCTCGTCCAGGAACCGCTCGGCCGCACCCCCACGCCGCGGCGCGAGGCGCCGATTCCGGCCGAGCGTCACCGCGAAGCTCCCGCCGTTGACGTCGTTGCACTCGACGTTCATGATCGCGAGGCCGACCTTGTCCGCCAGCCACTTGATCTGCGCCAACGCGTAGTATTCGACATGTTCGTGGCAGATCGTGTCGTAGGCGTTGACCCGCAGCATCGCCGGCAGGTAGCTCTGCTCCAGGTGCCAGATGCCATCGTCCGCCAGAATATCGGCGACCTCGTGGGCGAAATCGAGCGGCCGCTCCAGATCGTAGAACATCGCGATCGACGTGACGATCCGCGCCTTTCGGCGGCCGACCGCGCCCCGGTAGAGATCCGCGGTGAAGAAATCGGCGATCAGGCGACTGTCCGCTGGATAGTCGCCTCGCCAACGCGCGGCCGACGGATCGAAACCGAGCAGGGTGTGTTGTCGGCCCGAGAAGAACGAGAGCAATGTCCCGTCGTTGCTCCCGATGTCGACGATCACGTCACCGGGCTGGAGGTCCACCGCTCGCGTCAGTGCCCGCGCCTTGGCCTCCAGGTGGCTAACCATCCGCTGGTTGAGCGACGAGCGGTACCCGTAGTGCGGTCCGTACAGCTCGCCTCGCTCGTAGGAGTGGAGGAGCTGGACCAGACCACAGTTGTCGCACCGCGCCAGTGTCAGAGGTCCCTTCGTAAGCCGCGCGTCAGGGCTTCGCGGGAACACCCCAGTCAAGACCTGGGTTCCCAGCTCCAGGAGGACGTCGAGCCCTTCGCCTCCACATATCCGGCATTCCGTAATCTGTCGGTACATGGGCCAGTCTGGCAGCAAGTATGATGCCAGAGATTTCCCCGTGTCCACGGGAATCCTCCCGATATACTCGGCTCATCATCGCGACTAACAAGCGACACGTATCTTCGGACTCAGCCTGCGGCGATCACCCGGCCGAAAAGCGTCAACTGGGATGGCGAGGATGTGCCCCCCTGACACCTCGGCAGACCCGGCAACTCGGCGGCGCTGAGTCCGGGCGCTGCGCACCGTCTCGTGGCCGCGGCAGGCGATGAGCGAGGGGGCCAATGGCGATACGCCCCGCACGGTAAGCCCGCCCGCTGGGACGGCGGCGCTACGCCCAGCCTGGGCCATTTGCCTTCTCGCGGTCGTCGTGCTGTTCGCCGCGGCGATCCGGTTCAGGCTGCTCGAGGTCCCTTTGGATCGGGACGAAGGCGAGTACGCGTACTTCGGCCAGCTCCTGCTCGAGGGCGTCCCGCCCTACGCCGGCGCCTACAACCTCAAGGCGCCCGGCATCTACGCCGCATATGCCCTGATCCTCGCCGCGTTCGGCCAGACGATCGCGGCGATTCACGTGGGCCTCATCATCGTCACCTCGGCCACGACGGCCCTCATGTACCTCCTCGCCGCACGACTCGGCGGGCCATCGGCGGGGCTCGTCGCAGCCGCCGTCTACGCCGTGCAGTCGCTGAACCCGAAGGTCTTCGGCTTCGCGGCGTACGCCGAGCACTTCGTTCTCCTCCCGGTCATCGCCGGCTCGCTCGTCCTCATGGCGCCGGCACGCGACCGTCAACCGCTCCTGGTGGTCACCGGCGGACTCCTCTTCGGTCTGGCCTTCCTCATGAAGCAGAGCGCCGCGGCCTTCGTCGTCGCCGGCGCGCTCTACGTGTTGCTGTCGAGCGCCGCCGGCGGGCCACTCCGTTGGCAGCGGCGCCTGCGCGAGACGGCGCTCTTCGCGGCCGGAGCCGTCACGCCTCTTCTGCTCGTTTGCCTCGCACTCTGGTGCGCGGGGACGCTCCGAACATTTTTGTTCTGGGCGGTCGTCTACGCGTCGACCTATTCGACCGGGCTTTCCACCGGGTGGACCAACCTCGTCGCCAGGTTCGCGGCCGTCGCGCCTTCCGCCTCGGTCACGCTCGGCCTCGCCGCGATCGGCGTCGGCGCTCTCCTCCGGGACCCTCACCGATCCGGACGAGTGCTGGTCCTGCTCCTGGTGGCCGCGTCTGTTCTGGGAACCATGGTGGGCCTCCACGTCAGGGCGCAGTACTGCATCCTGATGCTCCCCGCCCTCGCGCTGTTGGCCGCGATTGGCCTCGATGCGCTCGACCGACTCCTGGCGGCGTCGCGAGCGAGCGTCCTCAGGTGGGCGGTGCCGCTCGTCCTGACGGCCGCGGCCCTCGGGCAGCCGCTCTACGCCTCGCGAGATGTGCTCTTCGAGCTCGGGCCCGTGCAAGTCTCGCGGGCGGTCTACGGGCGCATCAACCCGTTCCCCGAGTCCGTGGAGATCGGCCGCTACATCCGCGAGCACACCGCGCCGAGCGACCGGGTCGCCGTCGTCGGGTCGGAGCCTCAGATCTATTTCTACGCCGGCCGGCGCTCGGCGACCGGATACATCTACACGTACCCGCTCATGGAACTCCAGCCGCACGCGGCGGCGATGCAGCGGCAGATGATCCAGGAGATCGAGAGCGCGGAGCCGCGGTATGTGGTCTTCGTCCGCGCCTCCGCGTCGTGGCTCATCCGGCCCAACTCCGACCTGACGATCTTCGGATGGTTCGAGCAGTATCAACGGAGCCTCAAACGAGTCGGGGTGGTCGACATCATGTCACGGCAGGAGACCGTCTACCGGTGGGGCGCCGACGCGCTCGATTACCCGCCACGCTCTGACGTGTGGCTGATGCTTTTCGAGCGGGGGAGGAAGCCATGATCGGCCAGGGCTTGAACTTCGAGCAGCACGAGATCGGCGCCACCTACCGCACGCTCGGCCGGACCGTGTCGGAGACCGACATCGTGGCCTTCGTCAACCTGTGTGGCTTCACCGAGCCGCTCTTCATGGACATGGAATACGTCGCGCGCGAGTCGGTATTCAAGCGGCGCGCGGCGCCCGGGGCCCTGACGTTCTCGCTCTCCGAGGGGCTGATCATGCAGACCGGGCTCATCCACGGCACGGGCATGGCCTACCTCGGGGGCGAGCTGCGTGTGACGGCGCCGGTGCTCGAGGGCGACACGCTCACCGTGGAGATCGAGGTCGCCGACAAGCGCGAGACGAAGAAGCTCGATCGCGGGATCGTCACCTATCGCCACCGGGTCCTGAACCAGCGCGGCGAGCTGGTGTTGGAGGCGCGTGTTCAGCGGATGATCCGTCGCGGCGAGCGCTGAGCCGCCAGTCCGAATCGCGCGGCCGTGAACTCGACGCCCGCCCGATCGCGACGCTCGCGTACAATCGGGCCCGGGCCAGCACGAGCTCGAACGGAGGTCGACCGGTGAGCGGAAGAATCATCCAGATCAGCGTCTCGCGCGGCGGCGTGCCGAAGACGGCGGTGGCGCAGGCGCGCGTCACGGCGCTGGGACTCGAAGGCGACGCGCACCGCGACACGGAGCACCACGGAGGCCCGGAGCGCGCGGTATGCCTCTACGCCATGGAAGCGATCGCGAGCCTCCGGGCCGAGGGCCACGGGATCGTGCCCGGCGCCATCGGCGAGAACGTCACCGTCGAGGGGCTGGACTGGCCGGCCGTCGTCCCGGGGTGCCACGTGCTGCTGGGTGAGACGGTGCTCCTGCAGGTGACCCGCTACACGAGCCCCTGCGTCAACATCACGCGGTCCTTCAAGGACGGCGACTACGCCCGCGTATCCCAGAAGCGCCATCCCGGCTGGAGCCGCGTCTACGCCCGCGTCCTGGCGCCGGGCTCGATCAGTCCGGGCAATCCGGTGCGTCTGCTGGACGAGGTCGAGGCCGCCGAGGTGATCGCCGCCGGGGCCCGGTGATCCGTCACGCCGAGGTCGTCATCATCGGGGGCGGCGTCACGGGCGCCTCCATCGCCTTCAACCTGGCGGCGATCGGAGTGCGCGACGTCCTCCTCCTCGAGCGCAAGTCCCTCGCCGCCGGCGGCACCGGATGGTCGGTCGGAATCGTCCGCCAGCTCTACCCCACGCCGGAGACCAGCCAGATGGTCGTGCGGTCGCTCGCCGTCTTCCAGGGCTTCCGCGACGCCGTCGGCGGCGAGTCGGGCTACATCGCCTGTGGCGTGGCGATCGGCGTCTCCGCCGCGATGCGTCCCAAGCTGGAGGAAACGGTCAGGCTCCAGCGGTCGTTCGGCGTCCGCGCCGAGGTGCTGGAGCCCAGCGCGCTCGCGAGCGTAGAGCCGCGGATCAACAGCGAGCATCTCGGTGCCGTCCTCTACGAGCCCCAGTCGGGCTACGGCGATCCGACCGCGGTCACGACCGGCTACGCCGAGGCGGCGCGACGGCGCGGCGTCCGCATCGAGCAGGGCGTCGAGGTGGTGGCGATCCGCACGGCGGGCGACCGCGTCACGGGCGTTGAGACCGCGGCTGGCGATCGCATCGAGACGCCGATCGTCGTCAACGCGGCCGGTCTCTGGTCCCAGGCCGTCGCGCGCCTGGCCGGGGTCGCGCTTCCGCTCGTCATCGGTCGCCATCCCGTCTTCGTCGTCGAACGCGACGCCGGTTTCGGGCGGCCGCATCTCGTGTACCTCGATCTCGCGGGCGGCAGCTACGCGCGCCCCGAGACGGGCGGTCTCACCCTGACCGGCTCGCTCACCGACGACGAGACGCAGCATCCGATGGAGCCCGAGCTGCTCGGCGGTGACGTGAGCCTCGAGGAGGCGACGGAGGTCCTCGAGCGCACCGCGCGCGCGATCCCGCGTCTCGCGGACGCTCGCTATCGGCGCGGTTGGGCCGGCGCCTTCGACATCACGCCGGACTGGATGCCGATCCTCGACGTGTCGCCGATCCGTGGCTTCTGGATCGCGACGGGCATGAGCGGGCACGGCTTCAAGCTCTCGCCGGCCGTCGGGGAGATGATGGCGGCGCTGATCACGGGGGCGGCGCCACCGGTGAATCCGGCGCCGTTCGCGTTGGGACGCTTCACGGCGAAGAGCCCGAGCGGGACCTTCGTGGCTTCCTACCTCGGCTGATAGTCGCGTCTCAGCCGGCGGGGCCCCCGGCCCGCGACGGCCTGCGGCGCGCACGGCGGCTGAGCCTCAGGGCCGGGCGAGCGGTAGCTCGATCACGGTACGCCTTCACGATACTCCTGGTGATGGCGAGCCCGAGGCCGGCCTGTGAGTTAGGGGATCGTCGTAGAGACCGTTACCACGGAGGTGTCGGCAAGCGTCACGGTGAAGGAGAAACTGGCGCCCTTGGCGAAGGCCGAGTTCGGATCGGCGGCGAACACGTAGAAGACCCCTCCATCGGCCACCTCGAAGCTCACCGCCCCGTTCCCCGCGTTCAACAGCGCGCTGTCTAGACTCGCCGCAGCTCCGAGAACCCAATGCGTGGTCGCCGGATCAGTGTCCCACGTGCCTCCGCTGGAACGGAGCTCCATTCGCGTGACCGTCCGCGCCCCGCTCCCGGCCCCGAAGGTCACCTGGAACGTGCCGTCGAACCCGCCGTCCGCGGAAGGACCTGCCCCCACCTTGTCGCGCAGCTTGCCGAGATACGCCAGACTGATCGGCGGCGGCGGCGGCGCCACCGCGAAGCCCCCCGGGCGAGTCGCCGACTGCCCATTCGGATTGGTCACCGTCACGTCCCGCGGCCCCAGCGCCGCCGTCGACGCGATCACCAGCGCCACCGACAGCTG
>Ga0137394_10003904_pt1 | contig 11251 bp, 21 predicted proteins | sample czobulk116metaG_FD_108278 | JGI IMG/M metagenome (GOLD analysis project Ga0137394, IMG submission 108278) | Vadose zone soil microbial communities from Angelo Coast Range Reserve, California, USA - czobulk1.16 metaG | ecosystem: Environmental > Terrestrial > Soil > Vadose zone | place: USA... | reverse complement strand
CGCTGGGACGCAGTTCTTTATCCATTCCCCTATTCCCATAAATCGGTCACCTCTGCTTACGTCCGGTTATTTTCGCCTCGTGTGCTGCTTTCCCAAGTCTGGAGTTGTTGGTCCTCAGTTATGCGCCCCCCAAATCAATTATGTATCCATGTACGAGTAGTAGATTGTCTGGACAACCTTTCAATCAGGTCGGTGTCATGACTGCCCACAGCAACGCTTTGTTCGATCTTAGCGCGCCAGCAAGGCGCAAACAATATTGATGCATTCCCATCTATATCAGTCCTGATGATAACCGCCCACCGTCAAAACCTCCGAAGCTTGTCCGTGTACAGATGAAATTCGATGAAACTTCGGGAAGGCCACGTCTCATTCGCGAATTACGACTCGAATACAAGACGCTGACCCTTCTGACCACGCATCTTCGGTTGATGCCTCTCTGCACGAGCCCTTGCCCTTGCCCTAACAAAATCGATGATATAGAGTGCATAAGCCCCGTTACGGTAGCCCGTAACCTCAGCCCTCTTCTAAACGCCAGCACCTGTGCCATCTAGCGAGTATATCATACCATCCGCACATCACATAGCGTACATGGACGCAACCATCATCCGACAACAACGGCCATTCGACGCCACAGCCAAGCTAAGAAGCCCAAGCTCTACTAGCAACACTGCCCCCGACCCGAGCAGGGTACGTAGCGCACAAAGTAAAAAAAGGGATCGCATAGCGCATCTTCTCTTCTCCCCCTCTAATTATTTTCCCTGCTCCGTCATGTCGTAACTACTGTACGGCCCCGCACAGCCAAGGGCAGCAGATGCAGCGAACATCGCACCAGACCCTGCGGCACTCCGTGCCCACCTCAAACATCATGCACCATCAACTGGTGGCAGCAACGGCAACGGCAACAACAACAACAACAACGACTATAACAACGTCCTCGACACGGCACGGCGACTCGCAGAGCTCGAGCGCCAGCGCGCCCAAGACGCCGCTTACATCCGCACGCTAGAGCACGCGCGCGCCACGCTTCAGCGCGACGCGCAGACCGCCGCCTCCGCTGCGCGCGCACGGGCGGAGCGGCGTGAGGGGGCACTGAGAGCGGCAGCGGAGACCGCGGGGGCTGTGGCGGCGGCGGAGGCGGCTGTGGGGAGGGAACGCGCGAGGGCGGAGCACGCGGAGGAGAAGGCGCGAGCGCTCGAGGGGTTGTTGGAGGAGGCTGGGGAGAGGGTTCGTGTGCTTGAGGGTGTTGTGGAGGGTGAGAGGAGGCGGAGGGAGGAGTGGGAGCGCGGGCTTGAGGCGCTTGCTTTGGGCGGCAGTGCGGTTTAGTTTGGTTTATAGAAGGCGGTGCGTCGCACGTCTGTCGAGATACGGACGGGGTTTGTCGGGAGAAGAAGCCAAGTCTGAGTGGCGTTGTGAGCCATTGACCGCAGCGCAGTAATACTTACCCCTGCCCCTGTACAAGTACCGCACCGCGAAGCCGTTGTTGCGGACCAACTACCGGGGCCGAAGTGCTTCAACTCGGAGTCGCAGCGGCAGTCACCGGGCCAAGTTGTCGTGTCATGACACGGGCCATCCGTCACCTGGACAAGTTCAGCACCGTCTTTTCCCCGTGTCGCTACGTGCGTGCGGATGGCTTAGTCGTCTGCTGTGCGGAATCGAACGAAGCACGGAGGCGACGGGCGCGTATGCGGTTTTGGCTAAGCTGAATTACCAGTAATGCTGACGAGGGAAAGGAACGGCATCGTGGACATGGGCGCCTCTCGGTCATGGTCTAGAAGGAGAGGTACATAAACCACCCGCACTCCCCTGAGCCCACTTGTATTCCAACCCAAACCCTCCTCTCCCTCCCTCGGCTTACAGTAGTAGATATCGGTATTGGGTGTACCGAACACAGAGCGCGGTTTCACCCAGATTCGTTACCAGACTTGTGTCAAAACAAATAACCTCATAGTACGCTTTCCAACCTTTCCATTTCTTCCTCACACGCTAAAGCGTCAGTCTTATGTTGGAATAGTGGGCGCATCCAGCCGCAGATCGGTTGACAAAGTGGATCGCGAAGCAGAGACCGAGTCGACGCTTGCTCCCAGCGAGCGATCCCGGTCCCGGCCCCAGTCCCGGGCCAGTCATAACTCCGAGAGGCGGGAGGGGCAGCAGGAGCGACAGGAGCATGGGTGGCGGAAAGGACATTACCGCGGCATTACCTTTGACGATATCCTCCCGCCCCACCTCATCGCCAATGCGCCTCCCCCGGGTGTCGAGCAAACGCAAACGCAAACGCAAACGCAAAAGCGAACACGGGGAGGGCGAGGACGTTCGAAATCTGCCGAGCAGGCTGCCACCACCTCCTCCACCACCGCCTCCGCTTCTGAACCGCGATCCTCGACGACGAAACGCAGTTACCCCCCCGTGAAGCACTCCGGGGGAAAGTCTCGCATTCGTGCCACGGCGGGGGCTTTGGTGCGGCGTCTCACGAAGCGGGTCTCTCGTCGTCGCGGCGGCTACGACGTCGTATAGTTGTTGTTGTTGTTTTTTTCGCATATTTGTTAGTGGAGTGTCCTATGCATCTGCCTATATACCTTTCCAACAATGAACGGTCTACATATAATTAGTTACTGTGTACGTGCAATTGATTAAATTGGTCGGCTGACGGGTCCTGACCGCCTTTTCATGTCTCTCTCTCGACCTTTGCGTTCGCTCACTCTCGTGCGGCGCTCGACCGCTGCTGCTCGATGTCCCGTTCGCTCCTCCCCTCAAAGTCTACGATGCGGATTCCGCGCCTATCATCATCCCAATGGTGGTACTCCAACTCGTGACGATCGCGTGCACCCGCACCATCTGCCAGCAACAGCGAAAACCAAGCCCTCCGTCTTTGGCCAGCCGACCTCGAAATCCCATCCCCACATCGGTGAGCACGCGTGCACGTTCGCCACCGCTTGCGTCGTTTTTTCTCCCTTATCTTTTACCCGAATGTCGCTCGCTGACGGGTCGCGTGCGCGTGAAAGTCAAGCAGGGCGAGGTCACGCCCGGGATTCCTGCTTCGGAGTATGAGCGTAGGCGCAGGCAACTGGTCGACAACCTTCCGGACGGGAGCTTGGTCGTGTGCGTGGCGGGCCACGTCAAGTACTTGAGCGCAGGTGAGCGACAATACTCGCATCGTCTCTCCCCCCGCCCTCTCCTGTTACATTCATCGCTCATAAAATCCCCGGAAGCTATCTTGTGAGTTTGAGGAACCACTCGTCATCCAACTATCGCGTTGTATTGATCTCTCGTTCCATAATTTAACCACACCCTCACGACTCTCGAAGCTACAAGTTCCGCCAGGCCTCGGACTTTTGGTACCTCACGGGCTTCGAGGAGCCCGACTCGGCTCTCATCATCGGTCAGTCTATCATCCATCATCCAGCCTCTCTCTCCCCCGTCGTACTTCACCCCCACTCACTCACTCAACTCGAACAAAAACAAAAACAGAGAAGAACAGCTCGTCATCGCGCGGCTTCCGCATGCTCCTCTACAGCACGGGAAAAGACCTGTCCAAAGAAAAATGGGACGGCGCTTCGACACGCTTCGAAGACGTCGTCGCGCTCTTCGGCACCGACGACGCGCGCCCCCTCGAGAACTTCGCCGATGACCTGCGCGCGTTCGCCGCCCGCGCCGAGCACGTGTACGTCGATGTGCCCGCGCCCGCCCGACACCTCCTCCACCGTCTTCCCCGCCAACATCGGCGTGCTCCCGCCTCGGGAACGGGGCTCCTGAAGCATTATCTCTCGCGCAGGCAGCGCGCATCCAACGACGATGACGATCTGGGGACAGGGCCGGAGATGGCGTCATATTTGGACGTCGTACCTGCGCACAAGCGGAGGCCGCTCGCACCGCTCGTTGGGAAGTTGCGGAGCGTGAAGAGCGCGTATGAGATCGAGGTGATGAAGGCTTCGGCGGAGATCAGCGCGCGGGCCCACGCAAAGGTGAGCAGGGGCAAGTGACCGAGAGTGTGTGTGTGGTTGGTGTTTGTTCTTTCTTTTTTGCTGACGCGCGGGAGAGAAATTAGGCGATGCGCTTTGCGCAGCCGGGCCTCGCGGAAGCTGATCTTCAGGCGCACTTTGAGTATATTTGTGCGAGGGGCGGCGCGCAGCGCCCCGCGTATGTCCCCGTCGTCGCATCTGGGTAAGTGACTTGCTTTCATGACGGACACAGACCTTTTATTTAACCGGGAATTTCTTGCAATGCAGGGAAAACGCGCTGATCATACATTATACCCGAAATGACCACGTTCTCCGTGACGGAGAGCTGGTGCTCATAGACGCGGGCGGGGAATACAAGTGCGCGTCGTCCATCCCCGTCTTACCATGACTCTTACTCACTCACTCAATCACTCAACCCCGTCTCGACTTCCAAAACATTTCTCAGCGGCTACGCCTCCGACATCTGTGAGCAAAATCCCGCACATGAATGGGGGGCATGTCGCATCCATTAAACCAATTTCATTTCTCTCTGCACTCCATCCCGTATATACATACAGCACGGACTTTTCCCGCAAATGGCACGTTCGCCCCGCCGCAGCGCGAGCTCTACGCGGCCCTGCTCGCGACGCAAAAGGCGCTCGTGAAAGAGTGCGCCGTGTCGCGCGGACACTCGCTCGACACGCTCCACCGCCGCTCCGTCGATCTCTTGCGCGAGGAGCTCGTGCGCGTCGGTTTGCCGTGCGCAGGGCCTGTCTTGGAGCGCGTCCTGTACCCGCATTACCTCACGCATCCGATCGGCATCGGCGAGTCCCACTTTCCCTTCTCGAGTTCAATAACTAATCGGTGGGTTTCTGGGAAATAGACTTGCACGAATCGGGGACCGTGGAGAGGAGTGCGCCGTGAGTATCGTAAACTTATTCTATTCTTGGTTCTTTCCCTGATGGCTTATGAGAAATTTTCATTTTCGTTGTGCGGTTGTGTTAGATTGAAGGAAGGGATGGTCATCACCATCGAGCCCGGTACGTTGAATCCTACCTGCTTGCGCTCGCGTGGGCGCTGACGCCACATCCGCTAAACCGTGTTCAAAGGCGTCTATGTCCCGGCCGATCCCCAATTCCCCAAACACTTTCACGGCCTCGGAATGCGCATCGAGGACGAGGTACTCGTCGGTGCAGAACACCCCGTCGTCTTGAGTGCCTCCGCTCCTAAGGAGGTTCGTTTCGCCCGCGGGCCTTTCCTCTCTTCGGGCCCGCGTTGTATTTTCGGCTTTGGCTGACTAGTTCGACAGATCGAGGATGTAGAGGGCGCGTGCCAGGGGGCATTGGGATTCGGACCATTTTGAAATCACATTTTGTTGGCACCACTCTTATTTTTTAGACATATACGTCAAACGTAATAAACCCTCGAGAGAGAGTCTAATTAAAGAAAAAGAACAATTTTAGGTCCGGAGTCATTCATCAACCAAACCAAAACTTCGTATACTTGTTTTCGATGCATTGCGCCATCTGGACGGCCTTGTATGATCCATCCGTCGCGTGTACTTTTAGAGAACGTCGGCGGACGATTGGCTACAGGGGGTCGGGATGACCCTCAGCAGTGTGCAGCGCCCGCTCGATCTGCTCCTGGCGCAGCCATTTGTCCGGAGACATGAAGTACCAACTGAGGATTGCGAAGATCGTCACCGAGCCAAAGATGACGGAGGCAAAGTTGAACGTGGAGGCCGTCATGGGGAAGTAGAACGGGGAGATCATGACCTGTCCGTTACGAAACCCCGTCGTCAGCATGCACGCCAAATCGACGTAAATAAGAAAAGTAAAAAACGAAAACGCACGGAAAAGACAAGCCCGTTGAACAGCACGGCACAGAGGTACATCGGACGCGCCCAGCGTCCGAGGTAGAAACGGGACGACTTGAAGGCGTGCGGGGTCATCGTGAGGCGGAGGAGCGCAATTAGCCCGTACGCGGCGATGGTCGGCACGGCGCCGGCGGATATGAGCGACGTGAAGGCGACCTGGCTCGGCAGGATCGAGCACAGCAACACGGCGGCAAAGACGAACATGACCGTCACCGCGTTCCTCGGCTGTCCGCCCGCATTCACGCGTCCTATCCAGCTCGAGAGCGGGAGCACGCCGTCGCGCGCGACGGCGAAGATGAGCCGCGACGAGGCCACCACCGCTATGCTGGTATTCTGCGAGCGATGCAAGGGCGGCGCATGACGTTGGCGTGAGATGATGAGTAATGAATGGGGTGTGTGTGTGTGTGAGGAAAGGAACGGGACGCGATGCGTACCAAAATGAGACCGAGCACGGCGATGATGGTCATGAAGATGCTCGGACCTTTGCCGAGGGCAAGCGCGTAGAGTTGTACGAACGGCTGCGGGGCGTCGAGCGAAAAGAACGTGTCGAGGTCCGGGATGCAGAACAGGAAAAGGACGGTCGTGATGAAGCCGAGCACGCCGGTGGCGATCGCGCTCGTGATAATACCTCGAGCGGCTACGACGCTGTTTATTTGGGGAGAGAAAACGATCAGCAAGGTCAGTCGATGGAAATGATAAACCCACTTTGCGTGCTTCGTCTCTTCGGCGACGTGGCCCGAGGCGTCAAAGCCGGTTAGCGTGCCCGTGGTGAAGAGGCTTCGGGGGAACGTCGTCAGGTCACGAATGATCATGCACCCGACACAAACGGCTCACAAACATAGAATCCAATTCCATCCCGGAGGGGCGCCTGTTCCGTTATCTATTCGTCGTGTCAGTTAGTCAGCGCCCTTTCTCGGCCGAACAGAGAAAAATTTTGGACGCACAAGTGGAAGTGAAGACAAACTTTGCAGAGCGGAATCCGTAGGTGTTGTGGACGGCGATCGGGAGCCAGATGAGGCAGAGGAAAAAATCGAGCATCAAGATGAAGAGCGTGAAGCGGAACACGGCCTTGTACCACCTCGGAGGGAGATAATTGATCGCGATCGACACGAACAACATGAATTCGGAGATGGCCCAGACGAACGCACGCCATTTGATGTTATCGTTCCCGATGCCGCCGGAAAAGTTGACTTCCCATACGGCAAGCTGCGACACGATGTAATTCGCCGTTGCCTACTCCCCATTCGTCAGAAAACATTTTTTAGAGCCGCGGAGAACGAGTGCGATCCATCGGCCACTGTAATTTACCTGGCAGTTTCCAGCGGTGAACGTCATCCAAGCCGTGGTCGCCCACCAAGCGACGAGAAAGCCAAAGAACCGAGCGTACTTGGGCCCTGCGCTTTCGGCCGCCCATATGTAGATGGAACCACTCAGGGGCAACGCAGAGCAGATTTCGGCGAGGACGAAGGCGGTGATGAACATGAAAACCATGGTTATAAGGTAGGATGACCTTTAAAAAAAATCGTTAGGAAAAATTGATCCGACATGATACTACGCGGTTTTCGCATCAGACGTACCATACTGCCGCGGGCCCACCAGCCTGAAGACCCAGGAACAGAGCAACCCTAAGGACAGGGTGATGAGCCTAGAGGAATCGTCTCGGGAGCACGAGAAATGTGTAAAAACCTAACGCCACCGATAAAGTTCAAAGCGCAAAAGCTCGCGGCGAAGTTTTCCAGAAAATGCCAAGTGCGATGCAAAGACTTCGGGATGGAAGGGAGAAAACAAGTCAGGGACGGGCCTAATACAAGCAAGCTCTACGCACCTGCTTGTAACCGAGTTGTTGCTGATTGGGGGAGAAAAGGACAGAGAACGTCAGCGATTCATGAATCTGCCCCACCCCCCCAAAAGAGCGGGGGGAGGGGGGAAAGGTAAGTGCGACACTGGGGGCTTCCCTACGCAGGTCTGAGCGCTGATCAGGTTCGGGCGGTATGATCTCAACCCCTACCAACGAGAGAGAGAGCATCACCCCTCGTCCTCATAACCTTCCCCACCCGCGCGCCACCACCTCGCCACCACCTCTGTGAGAGGAGGGGGAACGGGATCGGGTTTTACGCGCACGGAGAGAGAGGCCAGGCAGGGATACCCGCAGCCATCCAGGTTTACACCACCACAAATGGGGACGTTACCGATTGTAAAACTCAGCCCCACTTCGGGTTTTCGGCCACGTCAGTGTCACGGTAATGGATCTTCACCAGCTGGAGCGCATCGCTGTCGATGGAGGAGACCTCTTCGCGGTCCCCTTCTCCTTTACTCTTGATGGAAGGAGAGGGATCTGACATGGTGAAGTGCTATATGCCTTTGGCTGTAGAGAGAGCGAGACGAGAGAGGGGATGTCCTAACCGGTCAAACTGTCTTCTTTTATATCTTGCCACTTGGGATAGTTACGGCAGATCGACTCAACTGAGCTCCCCTCGAAGCGGGGAGACTCCTTCGGACCGATGAGCCCTTTTGCCACCTCCGATGTCGGTACCGTCTTCGGCCTTCTGGGCTCTACAAAGCAAAAAAAAACGATGCGCGGTGGTCTTAACTGGTTCGAGTGGTCAAAGGTTCCGATGTCGGAAGTGGTGTCAGCCAGAAATCATCGGCAACTGATAACGATAAACAGCGATATCAGGCACGGACCTCATATATGAGTAAGTGTTGAGCCTCAATTCAGTTTAAATGCATCAGTATTGAGAAAAACATGGGACTACCATACATCGACAGCTATAAATGAGTTGGTCCTTGGCTTGAAATATATGAAAAACACCACGACTGTACAATAAGTTCAAAACACCCAACGCGAGTCTGCATCTATACGCGTTGGTGTCCAATGCAACCAATACCCCTCATTTGGCCGCAAGATCACCGCCGATGTGTCCACGGGTCGGAATAGGGCGCTCCCGTGTTGTACCCTGCGACATACTGCATTCGCACGTCTCCCACCGGCGCAGGTTCGAACAAGGGGCGGTACGTGGGCTTGCGACGTCTCGTCACGAGCCACACGACCAGCGAGAGTAACGCTACGGCCGCCACAGATGCAGCCGCGATGATCGGGGTCCTGTACTTCTCGAAGAAGTTTTGTGAGGAACTGGAGCCCGGGCCCGAACCGTTGGAACTGCTGGATACGTGCTGCGAACCCGTCGAGTCTTTCCCGCCCAGTCGCGCCGCGACGAACTCTGCATGCGCCGTGGTGGGATTCGTCGTGGAGATGAATTGAACGTAAGGATTGGCCGTGTTGGAGGCGCTGCCATCGATAAAGTCGCCGTAATTCAGCAGGGCGTACATGTTCGATACTAAGAGTGCAGGGGTTCAGCGGACGAACGGATGTGCAGAAGCGGGAAAGGGACTCACAAACTGTCATTCCCAAGATCCCGTCAAAGGTCGGATCTTGAGCCCCAGTGATGGTTGTTTGGAACTATCAATTTCCTCGTTAGTCAGCGTATACCGCATCGAGGTCCGGAAATGCAATACGCACTGTCCCATAGCAGATATTCTTTCCATTGTCGTCTTGGCCTTGTCGGCTCAAGTCAAGAGGGTGGATAGGGAATGTTTGACCCCCGACTTTAATCGACACGTTGACCTCAGAAGTGCAGTCAAGAACCCAAACGTCCCCGTTGAAGGATGAGATCGACTCCTTATGGGCACCGCTGATACCAGAGTAGATGGCATCTACGACATACCTGTCGCATGTCCGTCGCGCATTCGTCATCAAGGGAAACAGAAAAAAGAGTGTCACTCACTCGGGAAATTGGGGTAGGGAGAACCCCGTGTCGAGAACCACCTGCAGTTGATGCTCGTCATGCGTCGGTGCATAGCTAGCATTACTCTTTATTGTGATCGCCTTGCCGTCTGGGCCAATGATTCCATCCGAGTCCAGAAGCACCGAGAAATGCTGGTCGCCAGACAAGCCAGATTGGAGTATGGTTACGGGCACCTTGGTCTGGCTCGAGATGTTTTGCAAATCGGGAAGTACCTCGCTGATGGTCATTTGGCCCGTGTATTTATCGTCGTCGTTCGGCCGGTCGAGTAGGACGGAGATGAAATTGGGTATCGAAGTGTTCTGACGGAAAATACGATCGAGGGGAGGGTCGCCTGCGCTAGTCTTACCGAGGGCGGAAAAAATCTTAGAGCTAGCGCTAGGGCCGAGGCCAATCAGCCCAATGCCCTCAGGATACTGGGATGAGGGAGACTCCTCGACTAGGGAAAATACCGTCAAGCGAACGTTCCGAGAAGGCAAAGTGGTAACACACTGAATGGTTGGTCCTGCACTGTGTATCCGAGGATAGTCATCTGTGCGGTTTTCACTGGGCCTTCACGCGGAAAGCACGCGCGAGTGCGTTAGCTCGTGACTCTTGGCATGACGGGGGGAGCATGGCACACATACCACTGCTTGAGCCCACGGCGTATGTTACCCCTGCACTAGCGCCTGTGGCATGGGCATTAGGCACTGACCCTGCGACCCACAGGTCGGAGCTGAAAGTTGGCAAGGGGAAGGTGAACAAAGTACGGTGAGCGCGAGGATGGATAGGGAGGGAGGGAGGGAGAGGGGCATGAACGGATTTAGTCCACACACCTGCCCGTGTCTATCATGACGCTGAATGGCGCACCATTCAGGGTGATGTTGATGAAGTAACCCCCACTGAAGTAGTCCAGAATCGATGTGGAATTGTCAGACGCCCGCGCAAACACGTTTGGAAGGGGCTCTGTCGGGGAGCGACGAGGGAGTTCGACATGGGCGGCTAGGGATCGTTGTGAGGTATTGAGAAAGACGGAGAGAAGGACGATGGACGACCATAGGGAGCGCATGATGCGGGACGGAAAGGGGGTGGTGACGGCCTTGCCCAGCCCGCGAGTGGCAAAGTATTTGTACAATGCGTTGAGAACAGTGGACAGCCTCTGCATGCCGGGATGTCCCTGATCGGAGGTATTTGCTGTGCGTGTGCGTGGATGAGCGCCCAGGCGCTCTGATTAGGGTCACGAACAAAAACAAATAGGAACAAGGAGACAAAAAAAGCTACCGTTGTCTCTGTACTGCATGCCATGCCCACTGTAGTTTCAGAAATGGAACCTCTGCTATCGAAAACGAGTCTTAGTCGGAAGGGAAATCGGGCTGGCCATGGTTGCTCGCCGTCGGCAGGCAGAAGGGAGCGCGCAGCGGTGGCAAGTGGCGACAATTTGGCAGGCACTGGTAAGTGCCGCAGGTGGGCGCCGCTACGGCACGATCCAGGTTCGTGCACCCCGTGGCTTGGCCTTCACCGCGTTGCATATCAATGGCCCGTATGCAAGAAATGTTCGTTCTGTACGTACCGTCATGTTGCCCAGTACTGCGCTGAGGGGACCTCTAACACCACATGGGTGCATGTGCCCAAAGTTTTTTCGTGGTCGACACCTAGTT
>Ga0137394_10003903_pt1 | contig 11254 bp, 7 predicted proteins | sample czobulk116metaG_FD_108278 | JGI IMG/M metagenome (GOLD analysis project Ga0137394, IMG submission 108278) | Vadose zone soil microbial communities from Angelo Coast Range Reserve, California, USA - czobulk1.16 metaG | ecosystem: Environmental > Terrestrial > Soil > Vadose zone | place: USA... | reverse complement strand
CCATCGCCAAACGAAAAGCTCACGTCGTGCTTCTTGAAAATCTTGCAGATCTCCTCGATGTTCTCGTACAGAAAATTCTGCTTCTTGTGATGCTCCATCCAATGCGCCATCAGCGACCCGCCGCGGCTCACAATTCCGGTGATCCGTTTGCGCACTAGCGGCACGTGCTCGCGCAGCACGCCCGCGTGGATCGTCATGTAATCCACGCCCTGCTCGGCCTGCTCTTCAATCACTTCCAGCATCAGCCCAATCGTCAAATCTTCCGGCCGCCGCACCCGCGAAATCGCTTCATATACCGGCACGGTTCCCACCGGCACCGGCGACGCGTCAATGATCGCCTTTCGAATCACGGGAATGTCCCCGCCCGTCGAAAGGTCCATCACCGTATCCGCGCCGTAATGCACCGCGTGATGCAGCTTCTTCAGCTCTTCATCAATATTGGAGGACGTGGAAGAATTTCCGATGTTTGCATTAATCTTGCATTTGCTCGCGATGCCGATGGCCATCGGCTCCAGGTTGCGATGATTGACGTTGGCGGGAATAATCATCCGCCCGCGCGCCACTTCGCTGCGAATGAGCTCGGGTTCCAGTTTTTCGCGCTTCGCGATGTACTCCATCTCCTCCGTGATCACGCCTTGCCGCGCCAGGTGCATCTGCGAAACGTTCCGGTTCTCGTTCGCACCGGCCGCCGCCGCTTCTCGTTTTTCAATCCATCCATCGCGCAATCCCATAAAACCCCTTCCGAAACCGCCGCCCGCGCTTCGCAACTGGAAAAAATGGCCACGAACCGGGAAGCTGCAGTTTGAGTCTGAATTATGGCACCTGCCGATGGGCGCGGCAACTTCGCGCGAGGGCGTCTTCAGACGCCTCCTATCATGCCGAACGATTTTTTTGTAGGGGCGCGGCACCGCTGCCCCTCCAACCCAGACCGTCAGACAAACAGTCTTGCCACTGTTACGCCAAGTCGCTGCGGCACAGCGCGGAAGCATCCAGTTCGCTGCAGCAGGTGTAGCCGCTCAGCGCCATCGTCAGGTCAAAATCGGCGATCAAATTCAGCAAAACATCGCGCACGCCTTCTTCGCCAGCCACCGCCAATCCCCACATGTAGAGCCGCCCGAGCAGCACCGCGCGCGCCCCCAGCGCCAGCGCCTTGAACACATCCGCGCCACGGCGAATCCCGCTATCGAAAAGTACCGGCATGTGCCCTTTCAACTCGCGCGCCACGTCCGGCAGTGCATCGAGCGCCCCGATGCCGCCATCCACTTGGCGCCCGCCGTGATTCGAAACAATCACCGCGTCCACGCCTGCTTCGAGAGCCCGCGCCGCATCATGGGCGCACAATATTCCTTTGAGGATAATCGGCGCACGCGTGTGCCGCCGCAGAATCCCGATGTCCTTCCAGGTGAGCGCCGGATTCGAAAACAAGCTGCCCCACAACTGAATCGCCGCCATCGGATTCTCTTCCGGCGGTTGCTCCAGCAGCCCGCGAAAAACGGGATCGCTGAAATAATTCGCGATTCCCTGCCCCAACATGAACGGCAAATAACCGTGGTTCAGGTCGCGCTCGCGCCAGCCCAGCGAATGTGTGTCCAGCGTCACCACCAGCGCTGAATATCCGGCGCGTTCCGCGCGCTGCACCATGCTCGCCGTCAACTCCGGGTTTTTTCCCCAATACAATTGGAACCACCGCGGCGATTCCGCCACCTTCGCCGCCGATTGTGCAACTTCCTCGATCGGCTTGCTCGACATCGTGCTCAGCACAAACGGCAATCCTAGCGATGCCGCCGCCCGCGCACTCGCCACGTCCGCATCCTTGTGAACAATTTCCTGCACGCCCACCGGCCCTAGCAGCACCGGCGCCGGCAGCCGTCGACCAAACAGCTCCACGCTTAGATCGCGCTTCGCAACATCCCGCAGCATCCGCGGAACGATCCGCCGCCGGTAGAACGCCTCGCGGTTCGCACGCATCGTGTCTTCGCCGCCCGCCCCGCCCGCCACATAGTCATACGCCCTCGGCGCAAGAATCTCTCTTGCCTTTTGCTCTAGCAAATCCATCGGCACGGGAACGGACGGTTTTCCGCCGCCGAGCCCCATTGCATAAATCTGCAGCTCTCTCGCCGGACCTGTCGGCAATGCGCTCAGCTTTTTCGATTCGCTCACGGTGACGCAGGATTATACACGGGGGCGAACGCGCGATTTGCGCGCGGCATTCGCATAGCAAAAATTGTACTTGACAGATGGCGAAATAAAAGCGAATACTGCAAGCCGCCTTGCCCGCGCCTTTTCGGTCACCGAACCGCCTCGGCTGCCAGCAGGCATAACCACCATGGCCTCTCCATCCCCGCTGATAGCCGAGCAGAACCTCCGAGAACGAGCGCCCGCCCGCTTCTCCCACGCTCTGCACCGCTACTGGGGCTACGAATCCTTTCGCCCCGGCCAGGAAACCATCGTCCGCAGCATCGCTGCAGGCCGTGACGCCTGCGTCGTCATGCCGACCGGCGGAGGCAAATCGCTTTGCTATCAACTCCCCGCCGTCCTCGACGCCCAGCGCACCGTGGTCGTCGTCTCCCCGCTCATCGCCCTGATGCAGGACCAGGTCGCGCAGCTCGAACAAATGGGTGTCCCTGCCGGTTTTCTCAATAGCTCGCTTTCGAGCGACCAGCGCAGCCTTATCCTTCGCCGCGCCAGCCAGGGTGAATACCGCCTCCTCTATCTCTCGCCCGAGCGCATCGCCCTCGACGGCACTCCCGCATGGCTGGGCCGCGTTCCCGTCTCTTTCTTCGCCATCGACGAGGCCCACTGCATCTCCGAATGGGGCCACGATTTTCGCCCCGAGTACCGCCAGCTCAGCCGCCTCCGTGAACTCTTTCCCGATCGCCCCATCGCGGCCTTCACCGCCAGTGCCACCCAGCGCGTTCGCCACGACATCATCGAGCAGCTTCGCCTCCGCGATCCTTTCAAGCACATCGCCAGCTTTCGGCGCCCCAACTTGCGCTACATCGTTCGCCAAACCGACGCCCGCTCGCAAAACGAATTGCTCCTCCGCGCCGTCAAACAAGTTTCCGACGGCAGCATCATCGTCTACGCTCCCACGATCGCTCGCGTCGGCGACACCGTGGACTTCCTCGAGGAAAATGGCATCGCCGCCATCGGCTATCACGGCCAGATGGAAAGCGCCGCTCGCCGCGAGAACCAGGAAAAATGGATGGCCGATGAAGTCCGCGTCATGGTCGGCACCATGGCCTTCGGCCTGGGCATCAATAAAGCCGCCGTCCGCGCGGTGATCCATCTGTCGCTCCCCAAAAGCGTCGAGCAGTATTATCAGGAAGCAGGCCGCGCCGGCCGTGACACCCTCCCCAGCGATTGCTTCCTCTTCTGGCAAAAAAAGGACACCGGCTTGCACGCGTTTTTTATCGGCAAGATCGAAGACCCTGCGGAAAAAGGACGCGCCTGGCAGCGCTACCATGAAGTCGAGCGCTTCGTCGAATCCACCGAGTGCCGCCAGCGCCACGTCTGCTGCCACTTCGGCGAATCTCCCAAGTGGGGCTCCTGCGGCAATTGCGATGCCTGTGCCGCCACGCCTGACTGGCTGGAAATCGAACTACATCAGAGCAAGCGAAGTCGTTCCGTTCCGCGCGTGACACCGTCAACTCGTTCGGGGCAGCCGCACGTTTCGAAAACCGCTCCCAAACCCTCGGTGGATCGGGAGTTGAATGAGTACCTGCGCGAGTGGCGGCGGAACGCCGCGAAGGATAAGGGGATTCCTGCGTTTCTTGTTCTGCACGATTCCGCTCTCGAGGATTTATGCCTCGTGGAGCCATCGAACTTAGAGGAGTTGCGCCGCGTGTCTGGCTTCGGCGATAAGAAAGTGGAAATGTACGGTAAGGAAATCCTCGAAGCGATTCAGAATTTCCGGCAAGGGCAGCGCGCGGATGACAATTGGAGAGCGAAACCTTCCCGCCCAGCCGAGGAAACCCTCAAACTACTGGCGGAGGGCCGCACGTTTGACGAAATTGCTCAAATTCGCCAGAGAACCTTGCGCGCCGTTGTCTCCCTTGTCGCCGATCTCATCGAGCGAGGCGAAGCCGAATTTCAACCCAGCTGGTTGCCCTTTGAACGCTACAACCAAATCGCCGCCGCCTGCCAACAACTCGGAATGGAGCGCCTCAAGCCCCTCAAAGAAGCCCTCCTGCCCGAAATCCCCTACGAAGAAATCCGCCTCGTCATTGCCCGCCTCCATCGAGATAGGCACGCATAATCTCGGCTCCGAGAAGGCTATCTGTGCGGCAGGAGGAGACGCAAAATGACAGATTAACTTGCTAGTGGCAACTCCTTCGACACGATAGATCGCGGAACGCGGCGCGGCGATCTACGAAGAGCAATACCGCTCAAACTTTAGAAAAGAACTTCCGCGGGAAATTCGTAGCGGTCCATATTGGCAGCGGCGACGCGGTTCTGGCCGACAGCGGCGAGGATGCAGCTAACGTCCTGCGGCCCTGCTCATGGCTATTTGTCTTTTCAACTACTTACACGCCATCCTACGCCACGGCCGTCCGGCAACTCCTTCTGAGTCAATCGCATGCGCACTCTTTTCATCCTGACGGAGGGTGTACCGCCCTCTCGCTCTGTCTGTCGACCCCAGCGACCTGTCTCGAGTCGCTTCCCATGTTGACGCGCGATGCGCTACTCTCTGCCGCACGAGTCCACCGTCCAGACACGAACGAGGCCAGCCAACATTTCCGCCAACGCCAGCAATCCCCACGCCGTACGCGCCGCCGTCCGCAAAGCCGCGCTGCTTCCCTTCGTCTTTGTGATGTACGCCTACGCCACCGGCGGCCCCTTCGGCCTCGAAGACATGGTGAGCACAAGCGGGCCGGGTCTGGCGCTGCTCTATATCCTCTTCATACCGCTTTTCTGGTGCATCCCCGTTTCTCTCGTCGCAGCGGAGCTCACCACTGCCATTCCTGTCGAGGGCGGATTCTACCGCTGGGTGCGCGCGGCCTTCGGCGACTTCTGGGGATTCCAGGCCGGCTGGTGGAACTGGACCGCTTCGTTCCTGCTGGCCGCCGCGTACGCCGTGCTGGCGACCGACTATCTGAGTTTTTATTTCCCCGCGATCGTGGGATGGAAGCATCACTTGGTCAGCGTGCTGATCATCGCTGTGATCGCATGGATCAATGTGCGCGGCATCCAGATGGTCGGGGCGGTTTCCACGGTGCTTTCGATTTTCGTGCTGCTGGTGGTAGCGGCGCTTTGCATCATTGCGGCAACCAAGTGGCAGCACAATCCGTTTTCGCCGCTCGTGCCTCCGCGCGTTCCGCCCTTCCAGGTTTTCGGCGCGGGGCTGGCACTGGGCCTGTGGCTGTACTCCGGCTACGAGCAAGTCTCCAGCGTTGCGGAAGAAGTGGAGAACCCGCGGCGAAATTATCCAATCGCGCTGGCCATTGTCGTGCCGCTCTCGATGGCCACGTATTTCTTGCCTGCCCTGTTGTCACTCGCCGCGCTGGGCAACTGGCAGAAGTGGCACACCGGATATTTTTCTGCTGCCGCGCAACTCATTGGCGGACGCTGGCTTGGTTTCGCCATGACTATTGCGGCGCTCGTAACCAATCTTTCGCTGCTGAACGCGAGCGTTCTCACCAGCACACGCATGCCTTCGACGATGGCCGACGACGGCTATCTTCCCGCCGCGTTTTCCGTGCGCCATCTGCGCTATGGCACGCCGTGGATCGCCATCATCGTGTCTTCAATAATTTATGCGCTGCTCGCGCAGAAAACGATGGTGCAGTTGCTGACCGTCTACGTGTGGCTGCGCATTGGCGTAACAGTCCTGACGGTGCTTTCGTCGTGGCGGCTGCGCAAGACGCAGCCGGATTTGCCGCGCCCGTTCCGCATCCCCTGGGGCCGCCGAGGACTCTTCTACGTCATCGTCGCGCCACTGGTGATGAGCGTTGTCGCGCTGGTAGGCAGCGACGCCTTCGCGCGCAAGTGGGGCCCGCTTCCGGTGCTGCTCGGTCCAGTCATGTATTTTGCGTTCCGTGGCGCGAGAGAGAAGCGAACACGAGCCTAAGTGAATCGCAAGAACGCATAACGCAACAGACACGGAGGACGCAGAGAAAAACAAACTTTCTGGAGGGGCTTCACTGAGAATTTACAACTTAGGACTATTCACTGAACTACGTCAGCCAATCGAGAATGCGGTACCACGCGCCGGCAAGTGGAAGCGCCCAGGTGTTGCCGCTTCGCAATCCGAATGGCGCTGCGGGAAACTTGATGCCGTCGAACGGAATGTCGTTTCGATCGCCGCAAATGATTCCGGCAAGCTTTGCTCCGAACCACGTTGCCGCGGCGACTCCGTGGCCCGCGAAACCCGCGGCGAAATACATGCCGCCGAGTTTCCCAGCGTGCGGCATCACGTCCAGAGTGAAATCGAGCGTGCCGCCCCAGACGAATTCCACTCTTGTGTCGCGCAGTTGCGGGTAAACGCCGATCATGCCGCGGCGCAGAATTTCCGCGCTCTGGCGCACGGTATTTTCCGTAGCGGGAAAAAAGGCGGCGCGCCCTCCGAAGAGCATGCGATTGTCCGGCGTGAGCCGGTAGTAGTGAAGAAAATGTTTCGAGTCGTAGATCATGCGGCTGCGCGGGCTAAGTTCGCGCGCCAGTTCAGCGGGCAGAATTTCCGTCGCGATAATGTACGAGCCGATGGGAATGATTTTTTTTTGCAATGCTGGTGTCGCTCCGGTCGTGTACGCGCCGCTGGCTAGAAGCACTTCGCAAACGGTGACAGCGCCTTTTGAAGTTTCGATCCGGAATTTGCGCACGCCGTTGACGGAACTAGCTTCAACTCTCTCGACGCGCGTGTGATCGTAAAGGCAAGCGCCCGCGCGCTGCGCGGCGAGCGCAAGCCCGGCAACGTAGCGCGCGGGATTCAGCCCGGCGCTGGTTTCGTCCACCATGCCGCCGAAGTATATGTCCGAGCCGATTTCTCCGGGCAGCTCGTTTTTCGGAATGATGCGCAGCTCATGATTGAACTCGCGCTGGATGAGCGCGGCGGATTCTTCGTACCCATCGAAGTGCGCTTGCTTGCAGGCCACTTCGAGGTGGCCACAGCGCGAAAAATTGCAGCCAATGTTTTCTTCGCGCACGATCTGCTCGAGGTAATCGATGGATTCCAGAGACGCCGCGTACATATTTTGTGCGGTTTCCCTGCCGTAGCGTTTGATCAGCGTCGGCACCGGCAGCTTCATTCCGGTAAGCGCCATGCCGCCATTCCGCGAACTGGCGCCCCAGCCGAAAGTTTCCGCCTCGAACACGGCAACGTTCACGCCGCGTTTCGCGAGCGTGCGCACGGCGGAAAGTCCGCAGTAGCCGCCGCCAATCACAGCCACCTCGACGGAATCGGGAAGTCGAGGCGTGGCAACTATTGGCGGCACATCGACAGTAGTCGCCCAGAAATTTTTCTCTCGGACGGGCATGGAGTGAAATGGCGCGGAAAGATTCTAGCATCGACGGCGCATGGAAAAACAATCGGGGAAGTCAGCGCGAATAAAACGAGACGGCGGCGGATTGTGACAGGCTGCCGTCTCGTTACGCGTTTTTTTGAGCAAAGAACTTTCGTGTTTACTCTTCGTCGCCGTCGAGGCCGTCTAGGGGCGTGATGGTCCCGAAGAGGCCGTCCTGTTCGCCGTGGGTGCCGGCAGTGAAGAACAGAGTGTTGGCTGGTCCAGCGGTCCCATCGTTGCCGAATGTGAGGGACCACAGGCCGTCAATGAACATAAGAGAGTCATCGGAATTCTTTAGGAAACCGATGAATTTGTGCGTGAAGCCGTTGAACGCAGCGATCCAGCCGCTGCGGAAATTGCCGACGAGAATGGCGTTGCTGAACTCGCCAAAATCACGCGTGGTCCAAACGACGCCCCACGGGGCGTTGAACCAGTCGCCGTGCTCGAGGTGACCGATGTGCTTGCCCTCGGGGGAAAAGAGTTCGACAAACCCGAAACCAGCGCCGCCGACCGGGTCATGCCGGGGAGCGTCTTGCTTGGCGTAAGTGACAAAGAGAGTCCCGCCGATGTTCTGGATGTTGAATGGGGCAAAACCGCGGGGAACGTGCTCGGCGTCAAAAGCGTCTTCGTCCAGTCGCACACGTTTAAAATTCGTATCATAGACCTCGACTTTCGCGGAACGGAAATTCGTGACGTAAAGGAATTTGTGCCCGTTGATTTCGCCAGACGTAGCGCCTTTGTAGACGGCGCCATTGGGACCGCCCTTTTCTGAATTGTCGACTTCAAGAACCGCGTTGATGGAAGGTGGCTTGGCGCCCATGGCCAAGTTGGCACCGGGGTTCCAGCCGGAAATGGTGCCATCTTCGGTGGCAAAGATGAAAACGGCAGGCAAGCCCGAAGGCGTGCCTTTGTCGAGCAGAAAATCGGTCTTGCTGCCGTTGAAGACGACTCCTGTCGGAGTAGACTGCGTGCCGGGCGCAAAACCGGGAGGGGGAACAATGACAAAATTTCCAGCAACACCACCGGCTTCCGTGAAGATGTTGATGGCATTTCCCGTGCCGCCGTAAAGACTGGAGGTGCCGGAATTATTGTTGCCAATCCAGAAAGGGCTTCCGCCGGGAGAGCGGGTGAGTCCCCAGGGGTTTTTCAGATTGGGGTCGGTTACCGGGGCCATTCCAGGGAGGTCGGAGACCAGATTGGTTTGTTTGTAGTGCTGCGCTTGGGTTACAGCCGGGAGGAAAAAAAGCGATAGAGCAAGGACAGGAACAAAGTTCCATGACTTTCTGATGGACAACATTGGTGAATCCTTCCAAAGCGAGATTTTCGACGCGAAACACGTCCCACGCGTTCGCAGACGAACTTCCGCCGCCTGGACTCCCAGAGATTCGATGCAAGCCGAATTCCAAGGTTAGACGGTCGGATTCTGGAATAGCAGCGATTGAGAACAAGGAACTTGCAGCAAGTGTGGCGTGCCGCAAGTGGTCAAGTTCCAAGAAATTGAATCCAGCCTGCGTGGAAAGTACTAAAGATTGGAGGGATTTATTCCACGATTCGAATGGCGGCAAAGACAAATGCGAACGGCGGGAGAGAGAGATGGCTAGGCGGCACGGAGGACGATCAAGCTGATTTCGGGAGGGACTCCGAGACGGACGGGGGCGCCGACAGTGCCGAGACCGCGATTAACGTAAATATGCGCCATGGGAACGGAGGTGGAATTGAAGAGCGAAGGGCTGAACGCGCGAGTGACGGAAGCGTTCGAGTCGGCGCGCTGATTCGGAGCGGAGGCAAAGAGCGGGCGCTGATAGAGACCAGCGATGTAGTCGGTGATAAAGCGCGCGGGGCTGAGGCGATGGTCGAGGATCTCGACCTGGATTTGTCCGCCGTGGGTGTGGCCAGCGAGAGAAAGCTCGATGCCGAGTTCGGCGGCGCGATTGAAAGTGTTGGGATTGTGCGAAAGGAGGATGTTGGGCATATCGCGCCGGACGAGAGGCTCGACGCCAGCGAGAGTCTGCTGACGCTGGCCGCGGGAAGTGCGCTCGCGCTGATAGTCAACGCCGATGAGATTCAATGAGGCGCCCTTGAAAGTAATTTGTGCGTTTTCCTGGCGAAGCAATTTCATGCCAGCCTGCGCGTAGAGATAACCTGCCTCGTCTTCCGCGCGCGCATAGATTTCGTGGTTGCCATTGCAACCCCAGGTTCCGAGGGGAGCGTGAAGACGGCGAACTTCTTCGACGCAATCGGCGATGGAATCACCCGAGCCGGTGATGAGATCGCCGGTGACCACGGCGAGATCGGCACCGAGTTCGTTGGCCATATCCACGGCGCGGCGCACTTGCTTTGTGGACATATAGCTACTGAGGTGGATGTCGCTGATTTGAACGATCTTCAAGCCGTCGAGGGCGGCGGGCAAATTGGGCAAGGGAATCTCGATGCGGCGAACCTGGTAGTTGAGGCGCTCGGCGGCAAAACCATACATGGCACCGAGGAATGGGGCGGCACCGGCAGCGGCCGTGGCGGCGCGGAAAAAGTAGCGGCGGCCCGGGTCTCGAACGGTTTCGGCAGAGACTGACGCTGAACGCGCAGCAATTGGCTGGGGGCCAGCTTTTTTCGAGGCGGCGGCGTGCAACAATCGCCAAATGCGTTCCAGCGCATGTACCGCCTTGACGGCGATATAAGCGAAGAGCGCGCTGAAAAACCAAAGGCCAGCGAAAACACTGATCATGGAGCTGTGACGGGTGAAGGCCGCGCGCCCGAAGACCAACCCTTGCATCAAGGTAACGATGACGAGCAGAAGGAGGACAATATAAGCCAGGCGGGCACCGACCCGGAGAGGCAGGCGGCCCCAATGCGCGGTGACGCGCCAAATGGCGCGATACCAGAAGCGCTGCGAGAGATAGAGCAGCGTCAAGAGGCTCAAGCCGATGGCGATGCGCAGCAGCAAAAATCCCCAATTCACAGTAATATGGACCCCAGGCTCAAACTACAAGTTTAGCATGCAGGGACTGGGAATATCGCATGACGGGAGCGCTAGTACTGCGTAAGATGAACCCCCGCGGATAGCCGCGGCCAGCAGTCCAAATCATCCTTGGTAGGGGGAAACGCCTAGGAGACTTGTGCGTCTGAGGGAGAGAACGCCCCGGCCAGGCCTGGGCGTAACGGAGGAGAGAAAAAATGAAGAAGCTAAAGTGGGTGGCGGGGTTGGCATTGGCCACGGGGTTAGCGGTACTGCCGGTTCTGGCGCAGGATGCGGCAAAGAAGGAACCGCCGAAACCAGCGCCGAGCCCTTCACAGGCAGTGTTGGAGCAGTGGAATGACATCGGGCGGAAGCTGATCGTGATCGCGGAGGATTTGCCCGAGGACAAGTACGATTACAAGCCCAACCCGGATTCGAGGACGTTTGTGGCGCAGTTGCTGCATGTATCCGCGTCCATGTACTACTTCACGGACACCGCGCAAGGGCAGAAGCCGCGTTATCCGGACGATCCGAAGCGCGACAACTTGAAGACCAAGGCGGAAATTGTGACGTTCGTGAAGAAGTGCGTAACAGATGGCGCGGACTTAATCAAGGCAAAGGGTGACAAAGGGTTGAATGAAAGCGTGAACGACGGCGGGCCGCATTTGAACCGGCTCTATGACCTAGCGTACGGTTTGATCGAGCACTCCGGAGAGCACTATGGTCAGTTGGTGGTGTATTACCGGGCCAACGGGATGGTGCCGCCGGAGTCGAGGCCGAAGAAATAGATAATTTCGTT
>Ga0137394_10003901_pt1 | contig 11258 bp, 12 predicted proteins | sample czobulk116metaG_FD_108278 | JGI IMG/M metagenome (GOLD analysis project Ga0137394, IMG submission 108278) | Vadose zone soil microbial communities from Angelo Coast Range Reserve, California, USA - czobulk1.16 metaG | ecosystem: Environmental > Terrestrial > Soil > Vadose zone | place: USA... | reverse complement strand
CTGTGGTGGCGATGCGAGCGACAAATGAGCCCTGACCAGCCAAATCAGAGTTTTTAAGGAAGCAGAACCGTCAACGCATGTAGGCCCGCTTCACCGCTTACTAAGCCGCCGAACCTGCTTGGATATCAGCGATTCTGTGTCCTTGCCTGACAGTTCGTTCTTCTAAGATCCACAGAAACCGGCTCATTCAAGTTATTTAAAATTTGCCACACAGTACGCTCGGATCACGAGTAGCTATCACAATGTCGACCATACAACAACGATTACCCTCAGGTTTCAGTCTCAATTCTTCGAAGGCGTTATCACTGCCTGCGCGGGCACACTGTCGTGAGTATGCAGAGTCAGGACTTGACTAAAAAGCGACGTTTCTGCACTCTGCCCCTATTTACGGATTCAGCAGGGTCTTATACTCGAAAGTTATGGGAGAACGTACAATAACGGTGTAAGGGAAACCAAGATCGATAGGATTTGCGCTTTCGATGCGTTGGATTTGTTCCGGTGAAAGCGAGATTTCCAACGCCTGAACGTTCTGCTTCAGATGCTCGACCTTCCGTCCTCCGATAATCGGAAAAACGTATGGAGTCTTGTGCAGAACATACGCGATCGCAACTGGTCAACACGGCCGCTCAGTACGACTGAATCTCACTCGCCCCAAGAGAGATGACGCACTGGCTGTGATAGTCTCTGCCCCGACCTCCTTCGCGATCTGCTCGAGAACGAGGCACACCTTTCTCTCCTCCTCTGTGCGCTCCCAATTTGGACCGAGAAGCGTGCGACCCTGTTCGCCGGTCTCGCGTCGTCGCGCTTCCTCCGCATCTGACCGGATTTTCCCGCCACCAAGGACGTCCCACGGCGCAAGCGCAAGTCCTTCGGCACGTGCCATAGGGATGATATCCCGGTCAAATGAGCGATCGAGCACGCTCCACCTTCCCTGGTAGATTGAGAATGGCGTCTTTCCGTGGTCTTTCGCATATTGGTTCGCTTTGGGCACCATCCATGCTGGTGAGTCCGAGATTCCCTGTGGCAGTGCTAATAAGGCTATGCCGAAAGTGGGGGCCTTGGGGAAGGAAAAGTAGCGTACCAGATAGAGTACCTTTCCTTGAACGACAAGATTGTGAAGCGCGTTCATGGTCTCCTCAACGGAAGTGGTCCAATCCCACCAGTGCACATACAAGATGTCGATGTATGACGTGCGTAATTTCTTTAGGGATGCCTCGACGGAAATATGGAGTGACTTTGCGTGATTTCCGGAGTAGTTCACCTTATGAGTGATTTGATCCTGGCCCCGCTTGAAGTTGGTTGTATACTGGTCATGGGCATCAGTCTCCTGTAAGAGTTCAATAGGAGGAAAGTCAGGACTTGCCTTGGTTGCGATGACGAGTTGGTCTCGGATGCCTCGTTTCTCCGCCCACTCTCCGATGAATTCTTCCGATGTCTCATCCTGGCTGGGGTCGAATACGAGCTTGTCAGCTGCAATGAAGAAGGTTACTTTTCAAGGCGTACTAATTATTCGCCGTGTCGATAAAGTTTCCCTTTTCAAGGCGCATCTTAGCTGACGTAAATACAAGAGGTGTGCACTTTGACCTACGCCAAGATCAAAGTAGGCGTCGAGAAGCTTGAAGGAGCTCTCCTTATCCATGGAGCCCATCCCAAGGCTGGCCCATTTGTCACCAATGCTCATCGCTCCTAACTGGATAGGCGAGACGCGCACACCCGCGAGGGGTGACAAGGTGCGATAACGACCGAGTTTGGAGGCTGGACTTGAGGGAGGCGCCAACAGAGACATCGCGTAGAAGTTGAAATGTAAGTTTGGTATGCGGTGGGAGGTTGGGGTGTTTGGGAGGTGGTGTTGTCTACGGCTTTGTCAACTCGCTATTTGTAACCAGACAGTCAGGGTGTGCCTGGCACCAAAGCTCAAAGCGCCGACGCAATCACAATCAATTGAATGTATCCAGCCGTCGATCGGTATCAAGTGGGTCACTAGCACCAGATGCCGGGGCGCCACGTCTTCTAACGTTCTTCTTTTTTTACGTTCGGGCATAAGTCCATGGGATAGTACCGTCATGCCGAATAGTCAGCATGGCGAACGGATCGGCTGTCGGATGACGAGCACAAACGGGACTTGGTCTGACGAAGACTGCTGTAGATCATCCATGAAGTTGTTAAACGTGAATCATGTGATCATCCCGTTTCCGACCCAATTGGTTGGAATGGAACGCATGTGCTGTACTTGTATCCACCCTTCACCGTCAACATTACTCGATTTTCACACTCAGAAACCGTCACCGCGTCACCCCATGAAGATATCTATCGAATTGAAACTACCATATCGCACCAGTACTAGTGACACGCCGCAGTCGTAATTTGCATTCTCGTCGGATCCCTCACAGCGACACGTCAGAACGGTACCAGATAAGCAGATGTTGCCGCGATGAGGACCAGATGTCATCGGGATAGTGGCATCAATGGGGCGATGCGAAAGGTGCCCGGTTCAATTCCGGATGTGTCTCTGTTCTCCTCCGGTCATCTCCGAGTTGAGTTTTGGTCTGGGCCTCGTCGAACGCTGAACACATATCGTGCACTTCTCTTCTGTTCAAGTTCTTTGTGGTCTGGGCCTATTTGAGACTTGACTAGCTTGGTTTTCTGATGCGTCTTCAGGCGGTTTTACGATGTCAGTTCAGACTGCTGGCCTATACCTTGCTCTGCTATCTATAGACCGTCGTACTACTTCCTCTCCACTATTTGCGTCTCTTCTTCCCGTGAATTAGCTGGCCTAATTTCTCGCATCTTTCTATCATCCATGCAACCCGTCATCAGCGTCACTGCTCCTACGCCCACCCTCAAACCCGACATTCATGGGCGCATATTCAGGACCACCACCTTCCTCGCCGACGCCGTCCTCTTCGACATGGTACGTTACATCGATCATTTGCGCTGAATTGTCACACTCATCACATAGATGACAGGACGGAACAATGACAGATTCCATAGCGGCAGTCGAAGCGGCATGGAGCAGGGTGGCGCGTGAAATCGGCGCGGATCCGGCGTTCGTGATTGCGGCAACTCATGGCAAGCGCGCGATCGACAACCTCGCGCGCTTCAAGCCGCGTCTCCACCCGGACGAACTCAGCGCTGCAGTGGAGGAGTTTGAGCGCTCCATTCTCTTCTACGCTGATGCGCACGCGAACGCGAACACGCACGCACGCCTCCGCGCCGCCGCGGGTAGCTCCACGCCCTCCCTGTCCGACGCCGGCTCCTGCTCCGGGCCTGGCTCGTCGGCGGGCAGTTCATGCGTTTCTTCGTTGGTACAGAGCGCCGCTGTGTCGACGGAGCAGCTCGTCATCGTCTCTGGGCCGCAGGCGGAGCTCGCGGACGAGCTCGCGATCGCTCTGACCGCCGCCGCCGCGGTGGAGAAAGGATGCGTCACGTCGAGAGAAGGGGCGGGCGAGTGGGAGTGGGAGCTCGAGGCCGCCGGGTTTGATCGCGCCGTGCGCGTCTTGCCTGGCGTCAAGACGTTGCTCGCGTCAATCCCGGAGGGTCGTTACGCCGTTGCCACGTCCGGGGCAAAGACATACGGTGCGCCACCCCTCTTCCCGCGATCGAGCTGGGCTGATCAAATATTAATATTTCGACCAGCACATGGATGTCTTTCTCGAGTGGGCATCGTCCCGCCCAAAGTCACAATCACGGCGGACGACCCACGCCTCCGGGCGGGCAAGCCCGCGCCGGACCCGTTCCTCCTTGCGGCCAAGTGCCTCGGCTACAGCGCCGAGCGCTGCGTCGTATTCGAAGACTCGCCGAGCGGCATCAGGGCCGGCGTCGCCGCCGGCGCCATAGTCGTTGCGGTGTGCACGAGCCACTCGCGCAGGCAAGTCGAGGAGTGCGGCGCCCACTATGTGGTGGAGAACTTGGAGGATGTACACTGCGAGGAGATAGAGACGGACGAGGGGACCCGCCTTATGTTTACGGTCGAGCATTGAAAGTGCGTGGGACGTGTGCTTTGGACAATACAGTACCGTACAGTTATCCCTATCGCTTTGTGACTTGCTGCAAATGACCGTCTGAACCGAATTCTGATTGGTATAAATCTAAATTCTGACGCCTCACCCTCTATCTATCTACCATCATGCAAGTATCAACAATAGCGAGGTCAGAGTTCTTACGACATTAATATTGAATTGTTGGTGTGCCGTGCCGTGTCGGAAACAACCGAGTCTATTCGAGCTACCCTTGCCGCCGTACCCCTCATTATCGCAAAAATCAATGCCAATATACTACTGTATAGCAGCGGGCGGGAGCCGTCCAGGGACTCAACTTAAACATAGCATTTCGTACTCTATGCACTGTGTCAAGCGCCCACGAAAATGATCGCATCCATGTGCATCGATTTCACTGTCACGTTCCAAGACACGCGTTTTCCCTGAACTTATGGCCCCCCTACTATCCATCATCGATTTTCTCCTTTTTCTTTCGCTCTTTGCTGCTCTCAAGGCCTTCCGCGACCATCGAAGGCGAGGAGGGTTACCGTTTCCTCCTGGCCCACGGCCAGTGCCGTTAATTGGCAATTTGCTCGATATTCCAAGGGAGTCTTCCTGGCTCGCATACACAGAGCTTGCGAAGAAGTATGGTGCGTCTCCCGCCTTCTCCAAGTCGAGGGGTCTGTTATAAGCGAAACTTGCAGGCGACGTCATGTCTTTCCACGTTCTGGGCCGAGTCGTCGTCATTTTGGGCTCCACCAAGGCAACGAAAAGTCTGCTCGAGAGGCGCGGGCACACCTACTCTGATCGCCCAGTGATCCCGTTCTTTGAAATGTGCGCGTTTGAATCCGGCGACCTCGTCCTTTTGCTGATACGTTCCAGGATGGATATACTAAGGGCTTTACCGTTCGCGAAGTATGGGTCGGATTTCCGACGTGCGCGCAAGATCGCCGAGCGGTGTTATCGACCCGCGTCTCTGGCGCAGTACCGTGCCATCCAAGAGCGAAAGACTCGTGTCCTCGTCACACGCATGTTGGAAACCCCGCAGGAGTGGGCGGCACACATTGAGCTGTGAGCGTTTTCCTTATTTTTTAATCCGTGTTTTGTCCTTCAACTATTTTCCAGTTTCCAAGGCGAACAACTTCTTTCCATGACATACGGTTACGACATCAGAGGGCCAGATGACAAGATCCTAGACGCCGGCAAGAATCTATCCGACATTGCTACTAGAGCGTCTCTCCCTGGCTCGTTTTTAGTCAATGAGTTACCGTTCTGTACGTTGCTCCTCCGAGTCTTCTTTACATGCTGCCCATTTAAAGACACGTCACTAAGTGCGATATATCCCGGAGTGGTTACCATGGTTCAGCTACAAGCCACTTGCCCGTGGCTACCATACTTTAACGGAAGTACTCAAGAATGACCCAATGCAATTTGTCAGGGAAAACATGGTTAGCAGCTACTGGCCTACTGCCCATCGAGCATGACTGAAAGCGCTCACCATACCTCGGGTAGCTCACCGGCACGGCGCAGCCCTCCATGGCATTTGAGAGCCTTACAGAGGCTGAGAAAATAAATAGGTCTGAGCGCGAAGGATACGAGAGCGCGATCGCCGAGACCCTAGGGGTCATGTATTCGGGTCCGTGGTACCGCTGTACATGGATCGTTTGGTACTAATTCGTGACTTTACAGCTGGAACAGACACTGTACGTCAGAAGCACCCGCGAGAGCATCGACATGCTTAGGTCTACTCCTATTTTTCTAGATAGTATCGACCATGATGTCGTTTGTACTCGCTGTTGTACTCCACCCGGACCTGCGGAGGAAGGCGCAAGACGAGATCGACGCAGTCACGGGGCGCACACGATTTCCGACCTTCGAGGATCGTCCAAAATTACCCTTCGTTGATGCCTTTTGCAGGGAAGTCTTAAGGTGGAGGCCTGCCGCCCCCTTACGTAGGTCGAATCGGTTGTTCCTGCAGCGGTGTCGCCATGTGACTATCATTCATAGATATACCCCACGCGGCCTCAGAGGATGGCGTGTATGAGGGGTTCTTCATACCGAAGGGTGCGAATGACTACTACACCACAAATTTTCATGTACGTTCGCTGACGCATGTTTGGCTAGGTGCTTGGGTGATCGGAAATATATGGTACGATGTATTCACGCAGTCTTTTGTGGTAATTATGATCCACATTGTTTTTAGGGCAATCCTACACGACCCTGATGTATATCCGGAGCCCGAAGTGTTCAACCCAGATCGATTCCTTACTCCGGATGGAACTTTGCGTGATGATTCCACACTGCCGTCGGTCTTTGGATTCGGAAAGCGCATCTGCCCGGGGAAGTACTTGGTTGATGCAACGTTATTTATTTTTTCCGTGACCGTGCTGTCGGTTTTACGCATCGAGAAGCGGCGCGATTCTGGGGATGGTCCTTTCGAATATACGTATTCGGGTGGCCTCGTGAGGTGCGGTTCAATGTTTTCTTTAGAGGTCGAGAGGGTTAATTGGCATGTCCTCATCAAGCCGTCCAAACGCGTTCCCATGCTCTATCACTGCAAGGGACAAAATTGCAGAAGAGCTTATTTTGGGCGCAGGCACTGCGAGAGCTTGAATCACTGAATGTACTAGTTCATATGTCATCTTTAAAGGGTTTATACCAGATGCTTTTTTGTGTGTAGGAGCAATCCCGTAGGAGTAGTGGTGCTATATATCACATCGGCTTCTCATATTAAAGGTTCACTCAAGGGGAACGGTGTCGGTTAGGGCCCCTCCATAGCGGAGACGGGTCTGGGCGAGAGGCTCGGGACGAGTGGTAGTTTCGGAACTTTCCGGGCAGTTGTTTCAAGAGAATCAGGATCACGTGAACTTGAACATAGCTTCATTCTACCATTGCGCATTGCGGAAATCTGCTCAGCCTACATAAAACCATGGAGATGTGGTGTTGATATGAATGAGGTGGTATTAGTCCCCCTGCTCTTCCGAGTAGTAGTCTGGTCCTTCAACTTGAAGATCATGGCTTACCTGACATTCCTCATCGATATTCTTGCTGCGCTCTTATTCCTCGCCTCCATCCAGGCTATCCACGACTATCGAAGGCGTTCAGGGCGATCCTATCCCCCTGGTCCGCGACCCTTGCCAATCTGCCTGGGTCCCACCTGGCAAAGGGCTCAAGGCACTTTTGCGCCAAAGCCAAGGCGCCGAAGCAGCCAATGAGTTACCATTCTGTACGTTGCTCCTCCGAGTCTTCTTTGCATGCTGCCCATGTAAGGACACGTCACTAGTGAGGATCGGGAGGCTCGAAACAAAAGGCGTTAGTTTCGGAAAATTCCGGGCAGTTGGCACACTTTGTCTCGGTGACAATGCGGCGCTGTCAAGAATCAGGATCACATGAACTTGAATGTGGCTTCGTAAGATGAGAATGCAGAAATCTACTGAGCCCGTATAAAAACCCCGGAGATGTCCCGGTGTTGATGTGGACGAGGTGGTATTGGTTCCCCCTGCTCTTCCGAGTGGTCTGATCCTTCAACTTGAAGAGCATCGGCATGGCTTACCTGACATTCCGGGTCCTCATCGATATTCTTGCTGTGCTGTTATTCCTCGCCTCCATCCGGGCTATTCACGACTATCGAAAGCGCTCAGGACTATCCTATCCCCCTGGTCCGCGACCCTTACCAATCATCGGCAATCTCCTCGACATCCCAAGGACCTTTTCCTGGCTTGCGTACACTCAATTTTCTAAGAAATACGGTATCTCACTTTCTTTCTCAGAAGTCCCTTTCTAACGGGTCGTTATACTAGGCGACATCACGTCTTTCCACGTTTTTGGACAGGTCATCGTCGTGTTGAGCTCGGTCAAAGTCGCCAAGGATTTGCTCGAGAAAAATGGGGATATCTACTCTGATCGTCCTGTCCTCCCGTTCTATGAGATGTGAGTGGTCAAATCCATGGGGGCACGACTTGGGTTGACATCAGATAGGATGGGTTGGCAGTGGGTTTTGCCAACTGCAAGAAGTGATGAACATTGGCGCCGGGGACGCAAGATCCTGGACCGCGGTCTTAGACCAGGCGCCGCGGCGTCACATCGACCGATGCTACAGACGAGGGCACGTGTCCTCCTTTCCCGTCTACTGACAAACCCACGACAATGGGAGGACTACATCGATCTGTCAGTAGAGAGAGCTCCTCACTGGCTCGCATTACAGAGTCCTGAATTATTTGGAACATAATTAGACTTCAGGGAGAAGCGATCCTTTCCATGACATATGGCTATGAGGTGCACGGACCAGATGACAGAATGCTCAACGCTTCCAAAAGGATGAGCGAATTTGCGGAGGAGAAGATCCTCCCGGGTGCTTTGTTTGTTAACTACCTTCCTTTCCGTATGAAGTCTCGCCCTTTTCACGACAGCATATACTTACACACTTCATGATCAGTACGCTACATCCCCGAATGGGTGCCATGGCTGAGCTACAAGCCACTAGCGCGTATTGGCTATAATATGGGAAACGAGGTCCTGTATCCGCCTCTACAGTTCGTCAAGGAGAGTATTGTAAGTATCTTGACATCACAGCTTCTCAAAATGGGACTCAAATTATGTTGTAGCTGAATGGCACAGCACTTCCTTCCCTTGCTCTCGAGAATATTCAAGAGGTAGAGAACCTGAAACTATGCGGATCTGACCATGATAAAGCAGAGAAGACGATTTCTGGGGCTCTAGCCTCGATTTTTGCTGGTCAGTATCTTTTACTGTGCTTAGATCTCATTGAAACCATCCTCAAAATAGCGGGGGCCGACACCGTAAGTCAATAGAAAAATACTGTCAAATCCATCCATGCATGGGAACCTAAGCGCTATTCATCAGACCGTCGCAGCCCTGAAGTCGTTGTTCATGGCGATTTTACTTTACCCTGACATACAGAAGAAGGCACAGGACGAGCTTGATTCTGTTACAGGCAGAGAGCGGCTTCCGACTTTTGAAGATCGTCCCAGGTTACCATTTATTGATGCAGTGTGCAAGGAAACTTTGAGATGGAGCCCTATCACTCCTCTTGGTGCGTTTCCGCAATACACGTTCGGGATGTCCGAACGGCATCGCATGTGTAACATTGTGACTGGCAGGTGTCCCACATGCGACCACAAAGGATGACGTCTATGAGGGCTTCTTCATACCAAAAGGTGGGCACAATCGCCTGAATGACTCGAAATCGGCATGGATTTGCCCACGCATACTTTCCAGGCGCGTTGGTGATTGGAAATGCATGGTGAACTATATTCTTCCTTATGGTGCCAAAGTAGCTTGAACACTTTTTAGGGCGATCTTACATGACCCTGCCTTGTATCCTGAACCGAATGCCTTTAAGCCAGAGCGCTTCCTCAATGCAGATGGGAGCTTGCGGGATGATCCGGTCCTGATATCAGTGTTTGGATTTGGAAAACGGATCTGTCCTGGGAGGCACTTCGTTGATGCGACACTGTTCATTGTGGTCGCCTCTTTGTTCTCAGTTTTCAACATTGAAACAGGGGAAGGTGGTGGAGGTAAACTTTCTGATTATACATTTACAGGTACTCTCGTAAAGTGGCTATCGAATTCTTTTCCAGAGCCTTGCAGAGATTGATGTTCGTTCTTTCTAGTCGCGCAAATCCGTTTTCGTGCTCCTTCGTTCCTAGAGATAAGAAGGCACGAGAACTTATTCTTGCTGATACTATGGCGCGTTGATTTACTGCGATGATCGAATTTCTCTTGAACACACCTACGAGGTGACGGTGAGGTCATCCGCTATGGCCTTTTTTGTGTACAGTTGTGTAAATTTCGAAAGCAGTTCCAATCTGGGTTCCTTCGTCAACCCTCGTTAGCGTGCTGCTGCCAGTGCGTGTACGTACACCTAATGCACGAATCGTTGACTGGACTCCGAGGTCATTTAAGGTAATGTCAATGATATCGAAGCGAGCGCGGATACAACAACTATCGGTTTGAAAGCTGAACCCGACTCGATGGCAAGGTATATTCGTGTCCAAATCCTCATCTCCGCGAAGCCCGCGGCTTGCAACGTATGGAAGCCGAGAATTCGAGTCGCGAGGTGGGGAGAATACGATTCGGTTGGGAAGTGCCAGTTTGTTCGTCAGTTCATCAGCGCGATTCCTAACTGGAGTAATGACCGTCACGGGTGACGAGGCCTGGATCGTCTAGTTCTAAGGAATCTCTCTATTTGGTAACATTGAAGCATGTTGCGCGATGGGCGGGTCAGATCGCGACTGAGTCGCAAGGCAAACTAGAGAGATGAGACAACGGAGAAACAAAACGATGAGGCCATTGTTCCCAGAAGGAGACAAGGTGAGACGACCAAGACGGGGAAGGGAATTCCATAAAGGATCGAGGACTTAAGTACATGAAATTGAAGAGGGGAAGGAGACGGTAATGCAGGACATGGAAAAACCAGAGCTGGAGCTCAGGCCAGACAAGTTTGAAGAGAATATGGGTTCAACAGGTAGCACTTGTGCATTTTCGCGCATTTGGTGCACTAGGCTCATGTATGGCACATGCCAGCGAAGCCCCTCATCCAAAGACAGGCAGACGGCAACCACTTACATGGCGGGCAAGAACGGATAAACCAAGTCTGCTTATAGTAATCAAGAATCTGATAGGGCACCGCCTCAGAGAGACACAAACACGAAGGGAGACCACTGCCAGGCGCAAAGGACATATCGAGAAGGGTTGTTTTGGAGGTTTTTGGCGCAGATAACCGAGCCGGATCGGGATGCAGCGCACTTGCGGCTCAGATAGGTGCGGGGTCAAAGCGAGGAATTCTAGATTGCCAGGGCTAAGGGGTACATTAAAAAGGCCATCCGAGAGTGTCGAAGTGAAAGAGTAGTCATACCCACATATTGATGAAATTAAAGACCAAAGATTTAAGTACATGAAGCGGCAAAGGAATTGTAGCAGGGGTCATCAATTATCGACAGATCGACGGATTGGCGAGGACAGACGTAAAGGAAAGGGGAGAAGTAAACATCGGCGGCACGGCCCGCGTGAACGGTGCTTTCGGAGACGCCGTTGCTGCGGCTGTCAGTCACCGTCTGTCTCAGAATCAGAATCATCTGAACGTGGCTCCACGCTAGTCTCAGGAGACAATAATGCGGAAATTAGCCCGGCGTTAAAGGTATAAAAGAGGCTTCCTGATGTTGATGTGGTGAACGAGGTGATAGTGTCCGCCTCTCTTCCTTCCAGTAAATCCGGGCTTTCCACGGCCCCATACGACTATGGCTTACTTAACATTCCTCG
>Ga0137394_10003900_pt1 | contig 11259 bp, 8 predicted proteins | sample czobulk116metaG_FD_108278 | JGI IMG/M metagenome (GOLD analysis project Ga0137394, IMG submission 108278) | Vadose zone soil microbial communities from Angelo Coast Range Reserve, California, USA - czobulk1.16 metaG | ecosystem: Environmental > Terrestrial > Soil > Vadose zone | place: USA... | reverse complement strand
GCAGTCTCGGTCTGGCCAAACATATTGACCAGTCGCGCAGGATGTCCCAACGTGTGCCAATCACGCACAGCTTCGGAGTACAAAGGTTCGCTGGCCGAAAGAAGCAGTCGCAATCTGTTGTCGAGCAACGCCTGGCGTTCAGCAGACGGCAGTTCCCGGAGCGCATGGGTGCAGGCGCGCCAATAAGATGGGACGATGTCAATCACCGTCGCCTCGTACTCTTTGATTAGCTTGAACAACGCCACCGGATCCGCGATGTCATCGGCCGTGGCGATGATCACTTCGGCTCCCGACGACAGCGGAAACATCAATTGCCGGACAGAAGATGAGAAAGAAATCGAAGCTGTATGCAGATATGCGTCGGAGTCTGAAACTTGAACCGACACCGGCAACGATTGGACGTAGTGACCAAGGTTGCCGTGGGTGATCATCACGCCCTTAGGGTTACCCGTAGAGCCGGACGTATAGATGACATAGGCAAGATTTTCAGGCGCGATTATGACTTCAGGATTGGTGTTGCTTTCTCTTTCGATCAAGTGCCAGTCACGATCGATCTTGATCGTCTGCAAATCGCCGGTTAAAGCGTCGCCCTGGATTCCCTCCTGGGTAATTAAAAAGCGCGGACGAGCATCTGACGCCATGTACGACAGTCGCTCGCGCGGATAGGCCGGGTCCAAAGGAAGATATGCGGCGCCGGCTTTCAACACCGCGAGAATTGCGACAGCCATCTCCACCGAACGCTCGAGAGAGATTCCCACCAACGTTTCAGTTCCAGCCCCACACGACCGCAAATAGCGGGCAAGCTGGTTCGCGCGTTCGTTCAAATCTCGGTACGTCAGCCGCCGGTTTTTTCCCTGGACTGCGACGCGGTGTGGCGCGCGGTACGACCAGTCCTCAAAAAGCTGGTGGGCGAACGAGTGAGTGCCGGCTTGCGGCACTGGCGCTGCTGTTTCGGCGTCTTCTTCCAAAAGCCCAAGACGGGACGAGGAATCTGTGGTTCGCTCTAGTTTCATCATTTAACTATCCGTCCAAAGGTTAGTGTTTCGTTTCGCTGTAAGGCTCGGCCATCCCCACAACAACCTTTCGCTCGCCGCTGAAGGGTTTACGCGCGTGCGCCGCAAGCATGTTGTCGAGCATCAGGACATCGCCTTGATGCCAGGGAAACGCGATCTCTTCCTGATCGTAAACCGCGCAGATTTGATCCAGATCATCGGGGTCTATTCGCGTGCCATCTCCGTAAAGAATATTTCGCGGCAAGTCTTCTTCGTTGAAAATCGTGAGCATCGCTTCCCGTACTTCCGGTTTTAGCCGGGATATATGAAACAGCTGTGCCTGATTGAACCAGACCATCTCTCCGGTATGTGGATGCCTGGCTACTGCCTGACACACCTGCCGGGTACGCAAGCGATCCTCCGGCAACCACTCGAAATCCAGTCCGAAGGACTGGCAATAACTCTCAACCTCCGACTTGCTCGTCGTTTGAAAAACTTCTTCCCAGGAGAGATCCAGACCGCTGCCGTAGTTTCGAACATACATCACGCCCTTTTGCGCGAAGAGCTCACGGATTCTGAGAGGAACGCGTTGATAGACGCGGCGGCTGTCTGCGATTGGCGTTTCGCCGCCCGTCGTGGCGCATCGCAGACTGAAAAACCAAATCTTCATAGGCCAGTCACGGGCGTAGGAATTTTCGTTATGTAGTGGGATTGACTGTTGCGCCGGATATTCCGTCGACGTGTAAATCTTTCCACTTACCCGGGTGCGTGGCGTCGAGCGGTATGAGTAGTCGAGCAGGTTCCCTGAAACAGCACTGATTAAACTTTCAAACTCCTCGGTGGTGCTGAGGTTGAATCCGCGGAAAAGTATTCCACCGTGAATATTGAGCCACGCTTTTATTTGGCTCAGATTAGCTTTGGCCCAGGCGATCAAGTCGGTGGCGCTCGTAGCGGGCTCAATCAGCAACGGCAGCATCCTGCCTTCTTGTAAACAGCTAACGCTGATAGCCTCGCGCGACAACGCCTGCCGAGCCGTACTCTCAAGCCGGTCGCTTTCGGTGATGAATGCTTCAACTGTAGTGCTCATCAATCAACCCTCTCCAAAATCATCCTAGGCTGCCTGTCTCATTGAGTCCTCTTGCGGTCCGGGACTGCGTTTCGCAAACGCCTGCCGGCGCAATGATTGCCAACCCGTAAAATCCTGTAACTGCGGCCGCAGGAACACCCACAGACTGAGTCCACGCTTTCTGGCAAAGACCAGGAGCGCCACCATCAACATCACGCTATAGCCGATCAGGGACGCGATAGCCGCCCCGGTAATTCCAAATCGAGGGAGCAGAATTATTAGCGCAATGGCAGTCACTACGGCTGCCGAGAATCTCGCCAGCGTGCTTAGCACTGGATAACCAAAGCCTCGCAATCCGCTGATTACGATTGAGCTGATACCCCAGACTCCAGCAGCCACTAGCAACCAACGAAGCGCTCCGGCCGCCGGGACGAAGCTGGCGCCAAAGAGAAGTCGTAGGATCAGCGGGGCAATCAGCACTAACGGAACCAGGATCACCGCGTGCATGTAAATTGTGAGTCGCAACATTCGGCCCACCAGCAATTCAGCCTTGTTAGTCGTTTCCGATGCTGCTACTTCCGGCATGAGTGCTTCGGCGAGTGCGCTCGCGGCAAGTGTTGTTGTCTCCGAAAGTCTGACGGCAATGACGTACAGACCGATTGCCACATTGGAGGCCATCGCACCAAGCATTAGCTGGTCTAAGCGCAGGGTCGTGAAGTCGGCGAGTCCGCCGGGGTAATCGCGAGCGCCATAGTTCATGGACGTTTTGAACTCAGTCCAACTCGGTTGCCATGCGGGTCGAAGTTGATGGATAACAGCTGCCAGCGCCAACAGCATCGCAGTGGTCTGCGCCGCAATCATGGTGAAGGAAGCTGTGGCAACGGTGAGATGCCCTGCGAACCAAAGCATCGCGAAGCCCACGGCCTGCACGCCAAAGAAAATCATGCGAGCCGCGCCGGCCCAACCGAAACGCTTGGTGCCTTCCAGCAGCGAACGCATTAGTTCAAGAAACAATGCCGCCGGGATGTTGATCTGGTAAATGCGGAGCAGAGTCATGACCTGGGGACTGCGTTCACCAACCAGGCTTGGCACAATCTGATCGGCCAGCACTACACTGACAATGCCAACCACAATCGTGTAAAGAACTGCATTCGAAAACAGCTTGGAGACTCGCTGAGGCTCCCGGGCCATCCAGTAACGATAAGCCGCAGGCAGCCCGAAGGATGCCATCATCGCCACCACCGGGGGCCACAAAACAACAATTAGCAAATCGCCACGTCCCGCCGGTCCTAAAGCTCTCGCGCCAATGAGGCTTGAGACAATATTGGACAGCAAGATCGTGACGTCCGCGGTAAGAATCAATCTAGTGCTGCGGGCTATCACTTGTTAATCACAATCGCGTTGCTTAATTTGCGCTTCGCGCAGAAGTAAAATGCCAGGATTGGCTGCGGACAGGGGTGACGGCCGAATCCATCGAATTAATCGTTTCGTAAAGCAGTGTTAGACACGTGGGTCTAAACCTTCCCTGTACTGAAGGTATAAGACTCGGAATGGCGCTGGATTTTCAGTTAGGAGGGAAGGATTGGTTGGTTATTCGTCGCATTCGCGACGGTTGACTTTGCAGCGTTCGAGGTCCGTCTAACGAGTATTAAGTTTCATTGCCATTCAAAGTTGGATTCCTCACAACGCGGGGGCACAAGTGCCCTCTCTAAACGGGTGTCACTTTGGCCGGAAGGTTTGGTTTCGCCGTCGTCTCGGATTAGCTTGCGCCGCGCGCCGTCAGAATAGCGGGAATTGTCCGGAGCAGAATCATACCGTCGAGGCCCAGCGACCAGCGATCGATGTATTCCAAATCCAACTCCATCCATTGTTCGAATGAAAGGTTGCTGCGGCCGGATACCTGCCAGAGGCATGTCAGTCCCGGCTTAACACTAAACCGGCGCTTCTGCCACGCTTCTTCCATTCGCAACGCATCGCGTACTGACAGGGGCCGCGGCCCCACGATACTCATGTCGCCAAACAAAACGTTAATCAGTTGGGGTAATTCATCGATGCTCGTCCTGCGAAGCCACTTGCCGACGCGTGTAATTCGCGGGTCCTTATTTATCTTGAAAATCGGGCCCGATTTCTCATTCAAATGCTCGACTTCCTGCATGCGCGCCTCAGCATCGGCGCACATAGTGCGAAACTTGATCATCCGAAAGCGGCGCTTGTTGAAGCCCACGCGTCCTTGAATGAAGAACACAGGTCCATGGGAATCAAACTTGACTGCCAGAGCGACAAACGCCAGCAGGGGAAACAGAAATACCAGCATCAGCGATGCGACTGCGATGTCGATCATCCTTTTGATTTCGGTGCGCCAGGTCACTGGCGGAGCACTGTGCAGCGACAACAAAGGTGCGCCTTCAAACTCGGAAGCACGCGATCGTGCAAGCCGGTGGGGGAAGTTGTCCGACAACAGGTGGACCATGATGCCTTGTTCTTCCAGGAGATTGATGGCTCTCTCTATTTGCGAGTACTGCGACTTGATCGGCAGGGCGACAAAAACCTCGTCAATGACATCATTGGCGATAATGAGTGGCAAATCTTTCACGTCCACGAGCCCGGGAAAAACCTTTACGCCGGGGCCATTTAAATTTGGCCCGTCGTCAACCTAACCAATAATGCGAAAACCGAGAATCGTGCGCTGTCTTATTTCGTTAGCAAACCAGCGAGCTCGCGGCCCGCCGCCTACGATCAGCAAAGTTTTGATGTTGTGTCCACGCAAGCGTAAACGCCGAAGGTTTAGCCGTAACAAAACCCGCATGCCCCCAATCAGTGCAAACCCAATCACTCCCACACTCGCGGCCGTCTCAAGCGTAATGCTGGGCCAGCTTCCAATATGGGCCACGACCAATAACGTTACGGAAGCCAGAAACACCGCGCGTCCAATCTCTTTGAATTCATCGAGCGCCGTGCTGAGCCGGTGCGAGCGATAAATGCCCTGCATGTTAAAGATGACATACCAAACACCAACCATCAAGGCGCAGAGTAACGCGTTCGCAACTTTAATTCGGGACGAGAAGAAATCGATGGCGAAAGCAGGAACTGGTTGAGAATCCTGCGGCCCGTGATTGACTATGATTGCCAGACTGAGCGCACAGAACATTAACGCCAGGTCTGTGACCTTCAAGAAGAGATTTGCAAGTTGTCCTTGCCGAGGGATCATGAATATTCCTTGATTACTGGAAAATTGCCGAGTGAGTACTAGTAACGTAGCAACGGATTCAAAAATGTCGCGAGGCTCGCGATCCTCACGTAGCGCTCCAACTTGCTGATCCGGTTTCGCGGCACGAGAATCATGTCTCCCGCTTGTAACGTGAGGTCATTTTCCAGATCCCTGGTGCGAGTCAGCGTCTTGAAGTTGAGGCTTCTAACCTCGGCTGTATCGGCATTGAGTTTTCGAAAAACCAGAATCTGCGATGATTTGGCGCTATCTTTAAAACCCCCGGCCATCAAAACGGCTTGAACGGCGGTCAGTTTTTCGCGCATTTCAAGTTTGCCCGGTTGCACCACCTCGCCGGCCACCACTACGTAGGGCTTTTGAAACTCTTTCAGGATTACGGTGAGCTCCGGCGATTCCAATTGAGTTCGCACCTTCGCCAGAATCAGGTTGCGAACCTGGGCCAGGTCACGACCACCAACTTTCAGATCTCCCCCAATTTGGAGGGAGACATACCCGTCGGGCTGCACGATCACAGTTTGATTAAACTCGGGCGTGTATCTGTACTGAATCTCCAAAACGTCGCCGGGATTCAGTGTATAGCGCAGGTCGCTACCAAAAGTGCCGAGTCTCGGCGATTGGATTTGTGCCGACGGTGTTTGGGCGGACACGGTCAGACTCAACGTGCCTGCCAACAGCGCGATGACGATAATTCTTCTAGTGAGCACAGTCCGGACCTCTTTTTACAGTCTTCGGTATATCCAGTTAGGCACTGGATATTGTCGTTGGTTAAGAACAAATCCGAGGAAATTTCCTCCGGCACTCTCGATCACTTCCTGACAGTGCTGAATCTGGGGACGTCGTGTTTGTGCAGCCTTTACTACAACGGCGAGTCCATCGATTACCGGAGCAAGCGTGGTGGCGTCTGATGAGACAGCAGGCGAAGGGCAATCAATGAGTACGTAATCGAAGTTCCAGCGCAAGGCATCAAGACAAGCCTTTCGATGCTTGGAACTAGAGTCCCAATCGCTGGCTCCTCCCCAACCTCGTACGGCCGCCACCTGCGGAGCCGACCCCGCAACGGACAAAGTTAGTAAATTGTCTATTTCAGTTTCTTCACAGTGGCTCGAAATGTGATTGGGATCGGCCAGGTTAAGGCCTGCGAATGCCTCAGCGTCAACCCGGAGTACGCGCCTCTGAGTTTGGGCCGCTAATTCCTTCGCTAACACATTCACTACGTAGCTAACGCCTTCGCCCGGTGTTGGCGAGGTGAACGCTACCACTCGATTACGCAGCTTTCCCTGGTCGTCGACGGCCTGAAACACTGTTCTGATTAGTTCAAGATAGAATCCCACTTTGATTTTCCCGCGCGAGTAACAATTCGCGTTTACTTTGTTAATCCGGAACCCATTCAAACTGCGGTTCGCTAATAATCTTTGGTTGAGAGAGTGTCGGCTGAACTACCTCGGGGCTTTCCATTACTTCCGGGCGCGGCCTACGGCCATTCCTGGGCACGGAAACCAGCACTTTCCTTCCCGTTAAGATCTCGAGTTCCCGGGGCGTCAAAACTGTGTCGCGCATTAGCTCGGCGATGAAGACGCTGCCGATGCTGAGCAATGCGCCAAGGACGACTCCCAGTATGAAGTTCAATGGCCGGTTGGGCCTCGAAGGAAGCTGAGGTTGCGCGGGGGCTTCGGCTACTGAAACGTTTGTAATCTTGTTTTGGTCCAGCTCGTCTGTAATGCGCGACTCTTCTTCCTTCTGCTTGTAAAGTTGATAGCTCTCCTCACTCTGCTTGACCTTGCGATTAAGGTCCTCGTATGGCGCAGTGCTACCTTCCAGACGCGAAAGCTGTGCTTCGTATTGCGCTACTTGTCCCCGCAGCATTTCCTGGCGGCCCTGGGCCCCGGCCTGGTCCACTCGACCGCGAGCCAGCTCGGTTTCGAGTGTCTGCCGCAAGGGGTTTAGACCAGTTGACCGCTCGGTTGCTGTTTCATTAGAGGCCTTTTCGAGCGCAGTCCTGGTGGTTTTGATTTGCTGATCAACTTCTCTCACCAGACGATCGTCCGCGCGAAACTTCGTCAAAAGCTGAGTGCGCCGGTTTTGTAGTTCCACCATGAGGGTATTCAGACGCTCAGCTGAATACTGGTTCGGCATGGTTCGGCTTTGCGTCACAATGCTCGGCTGAAGATTTTGTAATTGCTGGTCGACCTTGGCGATTCGATCGTTGACTTCCCTTAGGTACGCCGCGGTCTCCATCAGTTTCGACCTGGCTTCCGCGAGTTTCTGCACAGTCTGTTCTTTCTGCTGTGTCAGCGAAATCACATTCATCGACTGCTGGAAGTTCGAACGCTCCTTCTCGGCTGCTTGCAGCTCGCCTTCGTACTGAGCCGCTTTCGTCTTGAAGAAGTCGTAGGTGCCGGGAGGTCTATGCAACTTCAGATGTTTTTCCAGGTAGAGATCCTGAAGCTTTCGCAGAACTGCAACTGCCATCTGAGGCGAACTGGAGGAGTATTTGACATCAATGATGTTAGCTTTTTTGACCGGAGTGATTACCAGATCTTTTGCGAGACGGCGACCCGCTTCTTCTACTTGCGCCGCCTGGGTCTGATTCACTTCCTTGAGTCCAAGCCGTGCGAGGATTGAAGGGGCGGTTCTGTACAAACCGCATTCAGTGACTACTTGTTTCAGCAGGTCTTCGCTGGTAAGTAGTTCGATCTCCGAATTTATCTGATTCTCCGAGACTTCATTTACTATCGGAGTGCCGCCTGGTCCCGTAGTGCGTTCCGGCGTGATGGGCACGTCAGACCGCGTATTCTTGACCAGAATCTTCATCCGCGATTCATATTCATTGGGCACAAGAAAAGCCACGACGCCAGAACCAATGGCCACTATCAAAAACGTCGCGCAGATCAATAGTTTGTGACGAAACAGCACATTGGCTATGTCGCGGACAGAGATCTTCGCTTGATTGGATTTGCCAGGGTTGTCGGTTTTCATAAACAATGTCTGCACGTCATTTAAATGGGCAATCGACGGTCTTTTCCGCTTTTTCTGGAAGTCTTCGCTCCGCTCGTGGGAAATTCAATTTTTTTGCACAACGGCGCTTTGCTCGGAGCGCAGGCATCCCTGCCTGCTGGTTCGCCACACCCTATTTTTCGCTTCGAAAAACTTCAAGGGTCAGACAAGCAGGCAGGGATGCCTGCGCTCCGAGCACGCCCAAATCGCAGGCTGATTTGTGTGAAACGGCAGAAACTGAGAAACTTCGCGCGCTGGACACGTTTTAGATTTTGAAACTTGAGTTTAAATACTCGTGAGTAAGCAAAACGACCAATGACAACAACGTCCCGATCATCAATCGCCTTAGCGTCATCCGCACAGATACGCGCGAGCTTTCCCGCGCTCCAGCGGACTCACAATCAGTATTCGGTTGCCTATTTCGATGGACCCGGCGGGACCCAGGTTCCCAGCCGGGTAGTCGAAGCGATGTCCGATTACCTGTACCACCACAACGCAAACACGCATTGGGCCTATCCCACGAGCGAAGAAACGGACGCTTTGCTGGAAAATGCGAGACACGCCTGCGCCGATTTTTTGAACGCATCACCGAGAGAAATAGCGTTTGGCGCAAACATGACTACGCTTACATTCCACCTGTCCAGAACATTGGGACGGCAGTATGGTCCAGGGGATGAGATCGTTGTCACCCAATTGGATCATCATGCGAACGTGGCGCCCTGGCGCCGGCTCGAGGTCGAACGTGGCGTAAAAGTGAAAACGGTTGAGATGGACCCGGAGACGGGTCAGCTGAATTGGGAGAGCTTCGAGCAGGCGATAACCAAAAAAACCCGGCTGGTTGCAATCGGCGCGGCCTCAAATGCTCTTGGCACAATCAACGATATTAGTCGCGCGATCCAATTGGCTCGCTCGGTCGGCGCGCTTGTTTTTGTCGATGCTGTTCATTACGTGCCGCACGCCCTGGTGGATGTGAAGAGCCTCGACTGCGATTTTCTCGGCATGTCGGCTTACAAGTTCTATGGCCCGCACATTGGAATGCTTTTCGGCAAGCTCGCATTACTCGAATCAATGGACTTTCCCAAACTCGTTCCCGCTCCCGACTCTCCGCCGGAGAATGTTGAGACAGGAACACAGAATCATGAAGGGATCGTGGGCGCAGGTGCAGCCATCGATTTTCTTGCGTCGCTGGCAGGCGGAGAATCGAGGCGATCTCGTTTGACAGCATTCTATGCCGAACTGCACACGCGCAGTTCTGCGCTAACACAACAATTGTGGGACGGATTGAGTTTGATCCAGCGTGTTCGTCTCTATGGACCACCGCCGAACATGCCGAGAACGCCGACCGTGTCCTTTACGGTAGATGGCGTATCCTCAACGGAAGTGGCGCGCAAACTTGCCGCACGTGGGTTGTTTCTTTCGCATGGGGATTTTTATGCGGCAACCATTGTCGAACGGCTGGGGCTCGGTGACGAAGGACTCGTGCGCGCGGGTTGCGCTTGCTACACCACGGAGGACGAGATCAATCGATTGTTAGAGGGCGTTGCAGAGATCGCTCAATGAAGCAGCAACTAATCCAGATAGAACTCGAGAATTGATCTAAGTTCGAACCGCATTGATGAAATCAGCCAGTAGACCATAAGCCGTGCTCTGCAGGTTTGGTCGGTGAGAAGTAATCGTCAGGCCAGGCATCATGTCCAGCTCAAAGTGAACTGCGAGCGAAGTGCCCCTGACATTTCCCAGCGGATCGCTCGCTGCAATCTGTTCGGGCCGCACCGTGGCAACGAGCTTTCCATTCTCCGCTACTTTTGCCCTCGCAAGGAGCTTAAATGGTTTCCCTTCCGCCCGCGCTGCCTGCACCTTCTTTGGGCCAAGTTCACGAATCCCTTCCCGGCTCACGTCATCCGGTTTCAATGGAATGTTCAATAGCACGTTCGCCAGCGCGCACACTTTGACTGTGGAATCCCAGCCGTCAATGTCATGACTCGGATCGGTTTCAGTGACGCCCAGGTCCTGCGCCGTTTTCAATCCCTCCTCGAATGAGCGTCCCGCTTCCATCGTCTCGACAATCACATTGGTAGTTGAGCTAAAAACTCCGCTGAAGCCGCGCAGCTTAACCGCCGGCAAAGTCTCGCGGAAAAGCGAAAACACCGGTGCACTGTCGAGTACGGTTGACTCAAAGAAGAAGCGCTTTTCCACTGAGCGCGCCAGCTGGTTCAAATCGCGAAAGCCGTGAACCAGCACGCCCTTGTTTGCCGTAATCGCATGCGCCCCTGATTGCAGGACCGCACGGAGATAATCTATCGCTGGTTGCCCGGAGCCGGGATTGAGTGAGGTTGTTTCAAACACCACGTCGGGCCGCGCAGCCAGGAGCCAGTCGGTAATGCTGTTTGAACTCGAAGAATTTTCAGAGATGACCGGGTTTGAAAGTAAATCCGCCGACTCAAACGCATCCGCTCCTTCGATTCCATTGGATCTTGACAGCCAGCCAATCCTTCGGCTGGCCACACCGGTTATTCGAAATTCGATCCCATAAAGGTCGCGTAGCTCCGCCGATTTCGCCACCAGAAGACGCGCCAAAGCTCGTCCCACATTGCCGAAGCCAAGGAAGCAGAGGTTGTATTGTTTCATTCGTCTTTCCGATTCGAGCGTCGTATTATGATGCTTATCAGTCGACAGGATTTACAAGATTCACAGGAAGCAGATCAAAAGAACGCACGCCGGTTCAGCAGCTGAAGAATTCCGGCCACTTTAACAGTTGCCCCTTATAGTCTTTGTCTTGTACATCTTGTAAATCCCGTTAATCCTGTCTAATAAAATTCTGTCTAATTCACTTCATGAAACAATATCACGATCTACTGAAATCAATTCTGGCAAACGGCATTGAACATCACGACCGCACTGGCGTGGGGACGCTTTCGCATTTTGGTTATCAAACCCGTTTTGACCTGCGCGATGGCTTTCCGATTGTAACAACAAAGAAG
>Ga0137394_10003899_pt1 | contig 11260 bp, 9 predicted proteins | sample czobulk116metaG_FD_108278 | JGI IMG/M metagenome (GOLD analysis project Ga0137394, IMG submission 108278) | Vadose zone soil microbial communities from Angelo Coast Range Reserve, California, USA - czobulk1.16 metaG | ecosystem: Environmental > Terrestrial > Soil > Vadose zone | place: USA... | reverse complement strand
CTCTTTCTTGCGGTTGTGGTGGGACCAGTTAAGGCCACCAATAGCCCGCGCCCCATCGCAGCGCGCTCCTGGAAACGATCTCTATGTTAGTGTCTAAGGCGACAGGCAACGGAGTGCGGGCCACAAATCAAAGAACGAATTCGAGCGGGCAAGCTTGCTTTGCTTCTGACTAAAAACTAAGAACTAAAAACTGATAACGGAACGCTGATCACTGACATGCGCATAGGCATAACCTGCTATCCCACCTACGGCGGCTCCGGAGTCGTCGCCACCGAGCTCGGCATGGAACTCGCCGCGCGCGGCCACGAAATTCATTTCATCAGCTACGCCCCGCCGATCCGCATGAACCAAAACGACCCGCGCATCCATTTCCACGAAGTCGAAGTGGTCTCCTACCCGCTTTTCGACCATCCGCCGTACACCCTGGCGCTCGCCACGAAAATGCTCGAAGTTTTCGAATCCGAATCGCTCGACCTGCTGCACGTCCATTACGCCATTCCCCATTCCGTCAGCGCCATGCTGGCGCGCTCGATGGCCGCCCCGCGACGTCTCCCTTTCGTCACCACTCTCCACGGCACGGACATCACGCTGGTCGGCAGCAACCGCAGCTATCTCCCGATCACGCGTTTTTCCATCGAGCAAAGCGACGGCGTCACCGCCATCTCCCGCTACTTGCTCAATCAAACCATCAAGGAGTTCGACATCAAGCGCCCCATCGAAGTCATTCCCAATTTCGTGAACTGCGATCTCTACAATCGCACCGCCGACAAAGGTCTCGCAGCCCAATGGGCTCCCAACGGCGAACCCATCCTCATGCACCTGTCGAATTTCCGCCCCGTCAAGCGCCTCACCGACGCCGTAGAGATTTTCGCCCTCGTGCGCGCCAAGATGCCCGCCAAGCTCGTTCTCATCGGCGACGGCCCCGACCGCGGCGCCGCCGAATACCTCGTTCGCAAATATCATCTCCAGAAAGACGTCTTCTTCCTCGGCAAGCAGGACGCCGTCTACGAAAAGCTGGCCGCCGCCGATCTTTTCCTTCTTCCCTCCCAGCTCGAATCCTTCGGCCTCGCGGCCCTCGAAGCCATGGCCTGCGAAGTCCCGGTCATCGCCACCAACGTCGGCGGCGTGCCTGAAGTCGTCAAGCACGGTGTGGATGGATTTCTGGTGCAACCCGGTGATGTGAAGGAGGCTGCACGCCACGCCATCGAAATCCTGTCCCGCGCCGACCGCGGCCGCGAAATGGGCAAAACTGCCCGCATCAACGCCAAGAAAAACTTCTGCGCCAACGACGTCATCCCCGCCTACGAAAACTACTACAAACGTGTCCTCGACGAATTCTAACGGAGGGCCGAGTGATCCCCATGCAAACGAGAAGGTCCAGACGCCGACGTAAAACACGCAGCTTACGGGGCTAAAGTGGAGGTGTCCCAAATTCTGAAATCGCCTTCGGAATAGGCGGCTGCCAAGCGAACTCCGTTTCTGTCGAAGGCGATGCGTTCGATGACTCGGGGGAAAAGAGGATTGGGCGGCAGGGCCGGCTCGAAAGTAAAGAACCGCTCTCCCGTCGGCAGTTTGGAAAGCAGTACGCGTTTATCGGCATGTGCCGATGCCAGGAATTGCCCGGAAGGATGAAAATCAAGCGCGGTGACCAGGGATGTGGACAACACGATTCGCCGCGGTTCGTGATCGGTGCCGGCCTCGCTCAAGAGTACTGCGCCGTCATCAAGTCCCGCCGCGAGCCAGCGCCCGTCCGGCGACCAGGCCAGCGCGGAGACGGCAGTGCGGCCGAAGCTGCGATGCGGACCGCTAGAGTGGATTTCATAGAGCCACACGGTGTCCGAGGATTGGCCAGCGGGTTTGGCCAGGCCGATTGCGAGCCAATTGCCATCCCGGGAAAAAGCGAGGCAGAGAATGGGGGCCGGCACATCCAATTGGAGTGTTAGATTCCCAGTCGCGATATCCCAAAGGGTGGCCGCGCCGTTCCGATCGCCCCCCGCCAGAAACCGTCCGTCGGGCGTAATGGCCAGAGCCTGCTGAGGCCCGATTTTCTCTACAAAGGTGGTGTTCTGTAACATATCGCCCTGCGGCCGGCTCACCGTGATTCGGTCATCGTAGGAGTAGGCTTCAATATCGGGCTCTGGCGCAACCGCCACCGCCAGGGCCTTGCGGCTCTCGAGCAAGACAAATTGTCCGTCGCGGGGCCGGAAATAGAACAGATCTCCCGCATGGGTGGTATATTTCTGAACCAATGGAAACGCGCGTTTGGGCGTACGCGAACAAGAGCAAGCCGCTACAACGGACAGAACCAAAAGTAGGACAGGGAATCGCTTTCTCATGGCTCGCACAATTATGCATAGCTTACAAGATTTTTGCAGGAGCATGAATGGCCGCCGCCCAATTGCATTCGTGGTCATTCTCGCGCTGCTCGGCACCGCGTGCGGTCACGAAGAGATGTCCGGCACAAGCCCGCTCTTTCCCGCGCCGCAGGGAAACACCTGGGGGTTTATCGATAACCATGGAAAAACGGTGATCCCGTCGCGTTTCGAAGCCGCGCTGCCCTTTTCCGAAGGGCTTGCCGCCGTCAAACGCGAGGGGCGCTGGGGCTACATCGATCGCCACGGATCGGAAGTCATTCCCGTTCGCTACCGCACGGCCCAAAGTTTCCAAAATGGCGTGGCCATCGTTGATACCGGTCTAGCCGATCATCCTGTAGGTCTCATCGATACGAGCGGCTCGTGGGTCGCGACGCCGCTGTTTCGTTCCATTTCGGCCGCCGATGGGCCCGACGGCTTGCTCCTCGGGCAGAAGGAACCCGCCAAGGGCTCGGGCTTCTACGACCGTTCGGGGAACCTTGTCTTCGGTCCCTACTTCCTGGCCTTTCCTTTCTCCCAAGGCCGCGCGCGCGTCGATGACTGGTTAATCGATCCTTCTGGAACTTTATTGCCAAAGAAACCGCTGGTCCTCGACGGCATCCGATTCTCGGAAGGCCTGATTGCCGTTCGGCAAGACCGTAAGCTGGGCTACATGGATCTTGAGGGGAACATTGCCGTTGAGCCGCGCTACGATCAGGGAGGCGAGTTTGCCGAGGGGCTTGCGGCGGTTCAGTTAGAAGGGCATTGGATGTTCATTGAAAAAGCGGGCGCCGTGGCCGCTGAATTTCCAGCGGGCATCGCCTTTGCCGAGCCGCTCTCCGATGGGCTCTCGCTCGTGTCGGCAGACCGCGACCAGGCTGGACGGAAGTTCGGCTATGTGGACCGGAACGGCCACTGGGTGATCAAGCCCATCTGGGATGATGCCCAGCCTTTTCACGAGGGTCTAGCGTATGTCGGCACCTGGAAGGCCGGCAAGGTGGCTTACATTGACCACAAGGGGAGGAGTATTTGGGAGGGCCAGACTGCCCAACCGTAGGACGGTTGCCCTGTTGGAACTCATCATTGTGGGAATCGCTGCGGTGATGGGAAATCCCCAGATCACTCTTCGTCAGTATTTGTTGCCGGGTGCCGCTGTTCCTCTCTTCGAGGGGATGGGGGACCTTAATAGTCACACCGAACTTCAGCGCCGCCGGTACGCCACTACGTCGTCTCCGTACGCCCCGCTGGGGGTGTAGGCGACAGTCCGCCGGCCCAGATATTCCAAAGCCTGGGCGTGCTGGGCAGGCAAGGCATGGTTCGCCAGAAAGATGCCACCGTGGTTCATCATGCGGGAGATGTTGCTCATAGCCAGTGCCTGCTGAAAAAGGTCGTAGTACACAAGCACATTGGTCGCTACCACCAGGTCGAATCCCTGTCCTTCTGGAACGTCCATGGTCTGTGTGACCACGTTCATGTCAAACCCCCGCATTTCTGCGGCATATCTCGGCCGGATCGCCACGGCGCGCATGGCGACGTCGCTTACGGACGCAGGAACGGGCAGCGGTCTCGCCGGCGAGCCCAGAATCTCCCCGAACTTCTGCCAGAACGCCACCGCTTGCGGGCTCCACTCCGCGGAGACGAGCCGCGGCAACTGCAGCGTGTACGGTTGTCTCGCCCGGCCCCGTTCCGCGAGCCTCGCAACGTGCGCGTTCACCGCCGCGTTCAAATCCGCCGTCACGACTTTAACTTCCTCAGCTTTTCCGAGTCCTTGCCGCGCCACGGCTTCTAGTATGGCGAACGGCTGAATCGTTTGCAGCGGGTAGAAATCGTACCCGTCGCGCTTGTCGGTGAAATCCAGACCAGGTCCGATAATCAGGATGCGATAAATGCTTCCGGGTTTGATCGCCCCCTTTTGCTTCATGGCCCGCAGCGTGTCTTCCAGCGCGTAATTCGGCAGCAACGAGGTATCGACGGAAAGCCCGCGCTCCTGATACAGCGTTCCCCGCGCGAGGAGCACCGCGGCTGGATCGCCAACTTTTTCTGCCTCCTTCAGTCTTTCTTGGTAACTACGTTGCTCCGCAGCCATGCGTCGCAGGTTTTCTTCAAGTTTCGCTTCTACAGACTCTCTGGCGATGCCCTTGCGCTCCAAGAACTCACCTACGAACCCCAGCCTCTCGTTGCGCGTCGCATTCGGCAGCGCCGACGCCAGGGCATGCACTCGGGCACGGGCGGCCGCGGTCAGTTCTCCGGTCTCCGATGCCACACTCTCGGCACCCTCGAGCCGGGGAAGATTGGTATAGGAAGCGCCGTAAAGAATCAGATTGCTGATGGAATCTTCCACGCCACGGTCCACACGCGCTCGCACTTCCGCGTCACGTGCTCGGACCCAATCGTTCCACGCGGCGGAGTCCTTGATATCGCTGGTGCTGAGGCCTGCATCCGTAAAGAGCTTGAGCGTTTCTGTCGCTTCTTCAAAACGGAGAAAGCGGACAACCGGTTCAGTCGCCGAAAAAGCTGCACACAAAAATAAAGAGAGGACCAAACACGCCGTAGCGGCGCGCATTAGTTTGGCCCACGATGGGAATTCCCCGGCAACCTGCATCGTTGCGCGCATCTTAGGACCAAGCATCTGACCGAGTCAATTCAATATCGCCAGAGTAAGCCAAGCCACCGCCATCAAAAATCGTCTCGCCAACGGTATCCGTGCCCTTGGACGTCACTACCACCGCGTCACCGACGATTCCTGACTTGCAGCGTTAATTTTTCTTTGTAGGGGCGCAGCATGCTGCGCCCCCTCTCGGCAAGATCCATCCTGTCGGGCCAGCTGGGCTTCAGCCCTCAGCCTCGGGCCCCTCGTTCGACTACTTCCTGAATGTGTTCGAGCACCCGCAAATGAATCCGATGAATGATGTAATCCGACAACAGATGCCAATACGCCGCCGGCCACATGGTATGCTGATACCATGTCGTTCCTTCGAGCCGCGTTCGGCCTCCGGGCAACTCCGTCAGCAAAAACTGTCCTTGCTTCGAAACAAAGTACCCGTGCAAATGCGGCGGCTGAATGTTCCCGTACGGACTAAGCTCGTTCAAAGGAGCCGGATTCGCCGTCACCCCAAATTTCAAGAGCCGCGGCTCGTCCCACACTTCGATAGGTTCCGCAAACGGCCCCGTCGAGAATATGCAATGCCGCACGGCGCCAACTCCGTGCCCGGAAATCTCCGCGCGAATCGGGTAAGCAATCCCCGCGCGAAACAACAATTCCTTCGGCGGAGGTATCTCCGCAAATGCCACGACTTGATTCCAAACTTTCTCCGGAGGCGCATTCACCTCAATCGCCGTGCGCACCTCAAACGTCTCCGCCTGCAGATTCAGCAAGCGCTCCGCACTCTGGAATGCGGGCGTAAACAACAACACGATCGAAAGCATTGCAGGAGTACCCTTATTCAGCCAATACCCCGCTTGAATCGCGTACCCCAGCATCCCGCCAAGCGCTGCAAGCGCCAGTGCAAACGGCGCAGCCATCAAAATGCAAATCGCCCCCTCGATCATCGCGAGGAGAAGCACCGCCCCAAGCAACCCGACGGGCACGAGCGAAACAGCCATGCAACTGGAATATGATCGGGGCTCGTGGTAGCTGTACACCAGCACCGAAAACAGCCCCAGGCAAAACGGCAGAGCCACAAACAACCCCCAACCGTAGGACCGCAGCACCTCCATCCCCAATACGGTAAACATGGAACCGATCGCGATGGTCACCCCCATGGACGCGGCTGCCGCTCCCATCGCGCCCCGCGGAATCCATCGATCCAGCTTGCGCGTCTCCGGCCACGGCATCGCTTCGCGCCGCGCAGCGACCGAGTGCGATTCAATCGTCGAAAGCAAAAGGAAAAACAAAAGATTGATCACCGGAACAAAGAAGAGCACCACCAGCCAGAGCGGTTTCCCAGCATCGCGCAGCCGCTGCACCGTCAGCGTCACGCCCAGCCAAATGAACGGCAGCGCTAATACCAGCAGCGTCGCCGCAAACACCCGCGTATCCGGATGAATGGCATTCACGCGGACATCCGGTCCGAGCGGCTGCCAGTAGCTCCACAAAAACCACGACCGGCCAAACACCGCGAACGCCACGAATTTGTCGAGGAAGTATTTCAGGATAAACGCGCCGCAACCCGCAACTGCGTACGTTCTGCGGTCGATCGTTCCCCGCCAACGCCACATCTCAACAAAACGGTTCGCCACAATGCCTCCTCACCGCTCCATTGGGCAAGAGACAGCCGCGCAGCTCCGCTTCCCAGCAATCCACCGGTATCCTTTGCGCAAAACTTCCATCATTCCCGGAATCTTCGAAATCCACAGCAACGGCCGGCCCCACCAGATCTCCCGCGCCAGGGCCACCGCCGCATCCGCTCCGCCGTATCGGCTCCCGTCGCTCAAGAGAAACTGCATCTCCCGCATCAGCTCATCGCGCGACAATCCCAGCAATGCCCCCACCCGGGAATCCTGCAGCGGCGCCAGCGCCATCCCCCTCCGCTCCAAAATCGGCCGCAGCCACCGCGCGATTCTCGTGCAGAACTTGCACTCTGCATCGAAGAACAACCAACCCCGCGCATGCCGGCCCTTCCCGTCGGTGTATTCACTAACCAGCGAAATCATCGCCGTCCTCTTCTTCCTCCGCTCGGTAACCTCGGGGCACTCTGTCGTCTCGGAGTTAAATCTTTTCGCTTTTTCCGAAACTTTCAACTTTCAACCGTTAACCGCCTTCTTCCCCAACAGCGTGATTACCTTCCCCCGCAGTTTCACCACCCCCTTCAGCGCTCCCGTCGGCATCCGGATAATTTCCTCAAACAGCCCGGTCATCGCAGTCAAAAACTCCAGCATGCTTTCCAGGCGTTCCCGCGTGTACGCATCGCCTTGTGGGTTGGATTTGACCTCGCGCACGCATTCTGCAAGCACATTCAGCGTCGGATCAATCTCCCGCCGCTTCCGCTCTTCCGACACGATCCGGAAAATTTCCCACACGTCCTTGATCGATTCGAAATGGTCGCGCCGGTCCCCGAGCACGTGCACCACGCGCGCGATCCGCCACCCTTGCAGTTCGCGCAAACTGGTGCTTACGTTCGAACGCGCCACCGCCAGAGTTTCGGAGATCTCATCGGCCGGCAGCGGCCGGGGCGATAAGAACAGCAGCGCATGCACCTGCGCCACTGTGCGGTTAATGCCCCAGCGCGTGCCCATCTCTCCCCAATGCAAAATGAATTTCTGGGCCACCGGGGTTAGGCTGTTTTTTGTCGGTTCACTCATGTTTGCCTTTCCGGGCCCCGCGTCATTCTCGTCGCTTTGGTCATGTCTGTTATTTCTGTTGTTTCAGAACATACAGTATCACCCCCTCCCTGTCAAGCCCTATTTACCTGTCCTTTTTCCGGCCTTCCCCGACTCGCGTTCGTCTCGATCTCCGAGTTCTGCCTCGCCTTTGCGCTAGAGCAAACGCCCGAGGGGGCCCTCATCTTGAATGATTCATCCAGGAATTCCGGTACAATTGCCAACCGCGGAGGCCCCAGATGACCGCCAACGACTTTCGCCGCCTGGCCCTCAGCTTTCCAGAAACTGAAGAGCGCGTCCACATGGACCATCCGGACTTTCGCGTCGGCGGAAAGATCTTCGCCACACTCGGCTACCCTGAGGATGGCTGGGCCATGGTCAAACTCACACCTATCGAACAGGAGATGTTTGTTAAAGCCCAGCCCACGGTCTTCAACCCCTGCGCTGGCGTCTGGGGACGCCGTGGCGCCACGAACGTACGCCTGAAGTCTGCTCGAAAGCCCACCCTGCGCCGCGCGCTCGAAGCCGCCTGGCGCCTCACAGCACCTGGGACCCTGGCCCGCCAGTTCGACAAAAATCGCTAAAATCTCGCAGCTTCCCGCGACAAATGGGCCCACGAAAACGTCTAACCATTCCAAGGAGTGGTCATCTGGGGGAAGCGGCATGAATAATTTTGTCCGCAACGTCCGTTTTGGCCTTCGGCTACTCCTTAAGAATCTCGGTTTCACGTCCGTCGCCCTTCTCGCCCTCATCCTAGGCATCGGTGCCAACACCGCCATCTTCAGCGTGGTGTACGCTACGCTTCTCTCCCCCATGCCCTACCCCCATCCGGACCAGCTTGTCATGGTCTGGTCGAAGATCAATGGCAACCGCAACGGCGTTTCCGCTGGCGACTTTCTCGACTGGAAAAGCCAGAGCACCGTCTTTCAATCCATGTGTGCCTGGACCGGCGGCAATTACGCGCTGGCCAGCTCCGACCGTCCCGAACTCATGCAGACCAGGCTAACCACACCGGGCTTCAACGACATGGTTGGGACTCCCTTTTTCCTTGGACGGGATTTTCTGCCGGAGGAAGGGCAGGTCGGCAGGGACCGCGTCGTTATCATGACCCATCGGCTCTGGATGGAGCGCTTCGGCAGTGACCGCGACATCATCGGCAAACCCATCCGTCTCAACGGCGAGCGCTACACCGTGGTGGGAATCCTGGCGGCGGGCCAGCCCGATCGTCTCGAAAGCCAATTGTTCGTCCCACTGGCCTTCAAGCCGGAGCAGATCAATCACGAATTTCATTTTATTTTGGTGATGGGGCGTCTGAAACCCGGAGTGAGTCTTCAGCAGGCCAACGCGGACATGGACTCAGTCACTCGCCACATCGCCGAAGTCTACCCAAAATCCAACAAGGGCTGGGGCGCCGCGGTCGAACCTTTACAGAATGACTTCATCAGCAAAGACACCATCAAGAACCTCTGGCTATTGATGGGCGCCGTCGGCTTCATCCTGTTGATCGCCTGCGTGAACGTCGCCAATCTTCTCCTCGCTCGTGGCACCGCACGCCAAAGAGAAATAGCCGTGCGCGCCGCCCTGGGCGCGACGCGCTGGCAACTCTTCGCCCAGTTCCTCACCGAGAGTGTCGCCCTGTATCTGATGGGGGGCGTCTTGGGCATAAGTCTGGCTTGGGGCTTGCTCAAAGTGATCGTAGCCATGATTCCGCCCTTTACTCTGCCGTCCGAGGCCGACTTTCGCCTGAACCTGCCGGTGCTTTTCTTCAGCCTTGCCGCATCAATCGTCTGTGGGGCGCTGTTCGGCTGCGCGCCGGCGTGGCAAACTGCACAGCTCAATCTGAGCGACACCTTGAAGGAGTCCGGCCGCTCATCGTCCAGTTCCGTCGGCCGCCAAGGTTTGCGTCGTACTCTTGTCGTCGTAGAATTTGCCCTGGCGCTCACGCTCCTTGCCGGCGCAGGCCTGGTCATTCACAGTTTCTGGAAATTGTCGCGTGTGGATCTGGGATTCCGGCAAGACCACATCCTCACTTTTTTTCTGCCGGTGACCAACGAACGCTTCACCCGCCCCGAACAAATCAACGCCTTTTATCGTCAGCTCATCGATAAGATCGGCGCACTCCCGGGAATCACCTCCGTCTCCGCTTCCACCGGTATGCCCATCATCGGCGTGAACTTCGGCATGCCCTTCAACCTCGCCGGACAGGCTGTTGATGACCCTTCCTCGCGTCCCGGTGCCGGCTTCAGCATGGTCACTCCCGAATATTTCCGCACATTTGGCATTCGTATGATCACTGGCCGCGCCTTCAGCGAACAGGACGCCGCGGGCGGCGTGCCCGTCGCTGTCGTGAATGAAACCTTCGTGAAGAAATACCTGTCCAAAGTGGATCCCCTCGCGCAGCGCGTTGTCGTCGAGCAGTTGATTCCGGGGGTCACCAAGCTCGGCCCTCCCATCGCATGGCAGATTGTCGGCGTCTACCATGACGTCCACAACGGCGGAGTCCGGAGCGAGGGCTTCCCGGAAATCGACGTTCCCTTCCCGCAATCCCCCTGGCCGCAAGCGGGCTTGGCGGTTCGCACCTTTGGTGATCCCGCCGGCATGACCAAGAGCATTACGGCCGTTGTCCACACCGTGGATCCCGAACTTCCCCTCGACCAAGTAAAAACCATGGATCAACTCGTCCATGAATCGCTGGCCAGCGACCGCTTCTCAACCGTGCTCTTCGCCAGTTTTGCCGGCCTCGCACTTCTCCTCGCGGCCATCGGCATTTACGGTGTGATGTCGTTTGCCGTCGCCCAGCGCACCCACGAAATCGGATTGCGCATCGCTCTCGGGGCCGGTCCACGGCAGGTACTTCGACTGGTGATTGGGGAAGGTATGCTGCTCGCGCTTATTGGTTTGGGCGTGGGTCTGGCCGGCACCTACTTCGTCGGCCGCGTGATGAAGACCATTTTGTATCAAGTGAACGCGGTGGATCCCGCCGCGATCAGCGCCGTCACCGCCGTGTTGCTGCTAGCCGCGCTGCTCGCCTGCTACATCCCCGCACGCCGCGCCACCCAAGTCGATCCCATGGTAGCCCTGCGAGACGAATGAACCTCGCCTGAAGCGCATTTTCCGGTGTCCCGGTTCCTCGCGTCGGCTGCCAATAGGGGAAGCACCAATAGGGGAAGCACAATAGGGGAAGCGCCTTGACACCAGACCCGCGCTGCCCTATGGTTTCGCGCAAGGAAAGTGGAAGTCGCAAGCTCCCACCTTACTGACAAAGATTTCCGCTTTGGAGGTATCCCATGCCATTGAGCCTTACGACGTTATCTCTGGTGGATTCGCCGGTGACCCTGCAGGAAGGCTTGAAAATTCTGGAACGAGATGATCATCGTTGTCAGTACTGCGGGCTGGACGGCAGGGCCAGTTTTGAGAATGCCCTGGTCATGCGCGTAGATTTCGTTGTTCCGCGGGCTCGCAAAGGAAAGAAGGCTCCGAGCAATCTCGTAGCCTGCTGCATTCCCTGTAACACCATCAAGGGCACGCGAGTTTACACGAACTTCGATGAGGCCAAGGCCTTCGTGCTCAAACATCGCGGAGAGTTGCGG
>Ga0137394_10003898_pt1 | contig 11264 bp, 7 predicted proteins | sample czobulk116metaG_FD_108278 | JGI IMG/M metagenome (GOLD analysis project Ga0137394, IMG submission 108278) | Vadose zone soil microbial communities from Angelo Coast Range Reserve, California, USA - czobulk1.16 metaG | ecosystem: Environmental > Terrestrial > Soil > Vadose zone | place: USA... | reverse complement strand
GGCCGCCCAGGTGCAGAGCCGCATCAAGGCCCTCGACAAGATCGAGAAGGTCACGCTTCCGAGGCGTCGCACGATCGTGAAGTTCGAGTTCCGCGATCCGCCGCGCTCCGGGGAGCAGGTGGCCGTGATCGAGAACCTCCACATGGCCTACGGCCGCCGCGTGATCTTCGAGGGGCTCAACCTGGTGATCCAGCGACGGGAGCGATGGGCCGTCATGGGCAGAAACGGCGCCGGCAAGACGACGCTCCTCAGAATCATCTCCGGGGTGCTCGCTCCGGACGCGGGCGAAGTTCGGCTGGGGGCCAGCCTGAAGATGGGCTACTTCGCGCAGGCGTCGCTCGACGTGTTGAACCCGGACCTCACGGTCCTCGAGCAGCTGAGCGCCGACTTCCCGCTCGAGGGAATCGGTGCCCTCCGGTCCCTCGCCGGGGCCTTCCAGTTCACAGGCGACGACGTGGACAAGAAGATCCGGTCGCTCTCCGGAGGCGAGAAGTCGCGTCTCGCGATGGCGCGCCTCCTCTTCGACCCGCCGAACTTCCTGGTGCTCGACGAGCCCACCAACCACCTGGATCTGGCGACGAAGGAGATGCTGGTGGATTCGCTCAAGTCGTTCGAGGGGACGATGATCTTCGTGTCGCACGATCGGACTTTTCTCCGCGGTCTCGGCACGCGCGTGCTCGAGCTGGGTGGAGAGAGCGGGACCGAGATCCAGCCACGCGTCTATCAGGGATCCTACGTCGAGTACGTCGGGCGGACGGGACACGAAGCGCCCGGGACGTACTCCTAGCCCCTCACCATCGCCAACATGAACTGTAACGCGATCGCGCTCGTGCGCGTTCAGGACAACGACATGACCGGCGTCCCGCGCCGCGCGCTGTCATGCTGAAGTCTGCTGGATTTCGTCCACCTGGAACCCGGATGCAACCCACGCGTCCAAGCCTCCTGCCAGAGGGCGCACCCGGGTAAACCCTCTGTCCATCAGCTGGCGAGCCACACGGGCCGCCGAGGCTTCGTCTGGTCACGTGCAATAAAGGATGATATCCCGGTCCCGCGGCAGCGCCGCGAGCCTCGCATCGAACTCACCGGAGCTCTCCGGGTCGAGGATCAGCGCCCCGGGAATCCGCCGCGGATCCTGCCGGCGTCCTCCCGCTGTCCGGACATCGAAGACCAGCGTATCGATGGCGTCGTCCAGCAGCCGCAGCAACTCCTCAGGGGTGATCCTGGCCATGCGCAGCAGCCTGTAGAACCTCGACCTCTGCCACCACTTGAATGCGACATAGCAGGCGAGCAGGGCGCCGACGAGCGCGACTCCCCAGAAGCCCAGCCCCTCCAGCCGCACCGCCACCTCGCCGATCGCGTCATGGAAGAACCACCCGATCGCGACAGCCGCGCCCGCCCACGCCAGAGCTGCAACCACCGCGACGAGGGCGAATCGACCCGCGCCGACTCGCATCGCGCCGGCGAGGGGAGGAGCGACCGTCGAGAAACCCGGGACGAACTTGGCCACAGCGATCGAATAGAGACCGTAGCGGTCGAACAGGCGCTCGGTCTGCCTCACGCACGATTCCGGGCTGAGCGAGATCCGGCAGATCGTCTTGAGAATGCGTCGCCCCTGCCGCCTTCCCAGGCCGAACCAGACACCGTCCGCCACGAGCGACGCGAGCGTGGCCGTGACCAGCACGAGCGGTACCGACATCTCTCCTCTGGCGGCGAGAGCGCCGCACAGGACCAGGACAGGCATGGAGGGAACCGGCAAGCCGGCCTGCTCAACCAGGACGTTCAGGAAGACCAGCAGCAGACCGTGGCGGGCGAGCTGCCTTGCAAGCTCATCCATGGAGTCAGCTCCTTCCAACCGCGGCGCCGATGGGCGGCCTGACGGGGACGCGGATTATACCCGTACACGCCCCGCCGGCATCCGAAACAGCCCGGCTGGAATTAAAACTCGAAAGAGAGGTTGACCCGGTCGAGCCACCCGGTGATGTTGCACTCAAGGGGCCCGAAAGGCGCCTGCCTGAGCGGGACCGAGCCGCGAGTTACGTCCCGCTCCGGAAGATCAGCTTTTCCAGCCCCTCGTAGACGAGGAACGGATCGCGGCCAGGCTCGGTCCCCATCTCCCAGACCAGCTCATCGGGAGCGCGCCCCGAGCATCTCATCTTTCCGTCATGGAGCAAACCGAGATGGTGGCCGACGCAGAGGGAGATCAGGTTCGACATCGAACGCACCGCGCCGCCCGTCGCCCGGAATTCGACGTGATGCTCGTGGAGGTTCCCCGTTCCGATCGACCGGCACGCCGGCGCGGCGCAACGCCACCCGTCGCGCTCGAGCGCGGGGTTCTCCCTGCGCTGGCGCCGTGTCTCGCGGTTGTCCCAGACGAGCCAGAACTCGCGGAGTACGAGCGCGAGCGTCTCCCAGCTCCTGACGTCGAGGCGCACGACGGAACGGCAGTGATCGACCGTCTCCCTCCAGGCCTGATGCACCCCCGGCTCGACGAGCATCCGGATCGGGCACATGCGAGCCGGGAAGGGCGTGAGCGTCTCATCGGCCGCGAGGGCGCGGAGAAAAACGGCGGCCGTGATGGGGGAGCCCTCCCCGCCGGACGACCGATCCGAACCAGCGCCGCGCGCGGATCCGCGCAACCGTGGCGCCCGCCCCGGCACCAGCACGATGCCAGCGGGCAAGGGTCCACCATCGAGAAGGTCCCACGTCTTCGGCCGCGTCTCCCTCAGGTGGCGCCAGAAGGCGATCTCGTCCTCCAGCCTGCGGAGCGTTACTTCGGCCGCGCGGCGGATCCACGCCCCCTCATTCCAGGGCGCGGCCACACCGTCCAGAGCCAGCACTTGTTTGAGCGTCAGGCGGCCTCCAAGGTACGCCGCGCGGGCGGCCGGCAACGATCGGAGCGTCTTGTCGAGCTTGAGAAGGCAGTAGAGCCTCGGAGGAGAGATGTCGAAGATGTCCGCCGCGTAGGCCTCGAGTGATGTGAATCCCTGGGCGCGGTAGCTCCGCGACACGCTGATGATCCTGAGATACCCCGCGACCGCAGCCTCGGCCCTCTGACGCTCGCGCATGAGATGCCGGAGCGCGCGATCCACGACCCGCGCGTCGAGGGGACGCGGCTCGCAGGCGGCGCAGGGCTCGGATTCCGGCGAAGGGATCCGGCTTCGAGACATTTCTTCCGGAAGCAAATGGATCGGTCGGGTCGTGCCATCCGGGCTCCGCGACTGCACTCCCTCGACCGTCGGCTCCGCCGGCGGGACCGCGGGGGAGACCTCGGCGAGGACGACGCCCAGGCATGCGCCCTGGGGGATCGCGCTTCCAGAGAGCTCCCGGATGAAGGTCACGCTGTCGCGCCAGAGAGTCGAGATCCACGCGGGCGCGAACAACTCGAGCCTCTCGAGCTCCGGCTCGCTCGATGGCGGCGTCGCGGCTCCCGACCGTTCGATCCCCCGCCCCCCGTCGTCACCCGCGGGGATCCCGCCTTCCGGCCGTGGCGCCTTCTCGATCGATTCGCGCCTGAACCGCTCGATGATGGCTCTCAGCTCCCGCGCGCCGGCGCGCCGCGCGAGGTCGACCCACGAGGTCTCGCTCGATGCATCCACAATTCGCGTCAACATCCGGACGTGCGCGGCGGAGATCTCGCCACGATCGAAAGCCCCGGCGACGAGCGGAAGGCGCCGCAGCGATTCCTCGGCTTGCATCAGCTCTTCGGCAGTGCGGAAGGAGATCCCGAGGCGTTCGACGACGTAGTCCCCCAGCCTCACGAACCCGAGATTTCTGAAGAGTCGGGCATCTCTCATGAGGAGGAGACCGCGTCCGAGCCTTCGGACGTTGAGCGCCTCACCTCGGCACGCGGGCGGCGGAGGCAGGCCGGCGATCGAGGGAATCTCCGGGGCGGGCTGGCAGGTCGAACGGATGGCGACCGGAGAAGTCCGCGCGACAGCGACCGGCGCCCCGCCCGATGCATGCATCGCGATCTCCGCTCGCACACTTCCGAGCTTCCAGGCGCCCCGCCCCCCGGACCGATGCGAGCCCCGGAACCCGAGTCGCCCACGTGGAATCGATGGACGAAAGCTATACGAATGTCAGGCGGCGTGTCAACCGGATACCGGAGGGTGGGGGAACGATCAGGCCGGTGCCGGGCCGCTCTTGTCGATCAGCCTGCCGAGCGCCCGGCGATCCGGCTCGAGCAGCTCGGCGATCCGCTCCCGGTTGACCTGGGCGACGATGATGTGCCCCACCTCGCTCTGGACATCGCTGAAGATCCCGTGGCTTTTCATCTTCCGGGCCTGGTACTGGTTGTCCTCGGTCGGGTCGACGTAGTGCACGGAGACGGCCTTGTAGCGGTGGATCAGGAAGAGCGTGACCAGGGTCATCAGACGTTTCTTGCGGAGCGATTCCTCGAATGTGTTCTGGTCGCGAACGGAGAGGAGGCTCCGTTCCTGCCGGTCGAGGAAGTTCGCGAAGATGACGTTGGCGACTTCCCCGTCGGTTCCGTTGAAGAGACCCAGCTCCAGAACTTCCGAGCCGGGCGTATGCGGTCTCAGATGGACGCGCAGCTCCAGCGGGAGCTTGTAGTGCTTCGTCCACAGGGCGAGCCACTCCGCGAGCAGCTTGGGGGGCACCTCGGTCTGCACGAGGTGCTGGACCTGCGTCGAGCCCTTGCCCATCGCCTTCGTAGCCGCCGTGTGACCCGTCGAGGCCAGAAGGGCGCCGTCGAGCCTCGGCCCTCCCACGAGCGTCTGCGGCGTCCGGTAGGGGGATTCGAGCAGTCTGAACTTCCGCTGCAGGCGCGCGAGGGCCAGCATGCCGTCCTGCTTGAGGGCCGTCGCGAACTCCTCGGCGGCGAGGCCGTCGATCTGGTGCCCTCCGTAGGTGATGAAGTTGAAGACGTAGCCCAGCCTGCCGAGCTGCTCCGGGAACCGCCTCATCTCCTCGTCGCTCATCCCTGTGGTGTCCCAGTTGAACGACGGGGAAAGGTTGTAGGCAAGCATCTTCTCGGGGTACACGGCATGAATCGCCTCGGCGAACTTCCGGGCGTCCTGGAGATTGGCCGTCTTGGTCTCCATCCAGAGGAGATCGGCGAACGGCGCGCACGCGATCGACCTGGAGATGGAGTAGTCGATCCCGTTCACGACCTGGTAGTACCCGTCGGGAGTCTTCGTCAGCTCGCAGTCCCAGATGATGTGGACGCCGAGCGAGCGCGCCTTCTCGCGGGCGGCGAAGTGCGATGCCTTCGCCGCGAAGGCCTCCCACTCCACGACGCTCATGTCGAACCGTTCCCCCTCGGCGGCGCGGAACGAGATGACGTCCGCGACGGCCTGGCCATAGGTCTTCAGGCCGGCCTCGGCCTGCCAGGCATCGAGGCAGCGTGAGCTGATCTTGTCGAGGATCTGCTCGACGATCGCCTCCTTCGCCCCGGTGAGGGCGGCCACCGCGTCGTCGATCGCCGACATGACGCCGGCCTTCTCCAGCCACCGGTAGGCGGTCTCGTACTCTTCGTCCGAGATCGCGAAGAGCAGGTGACCCTTCACGTCGTCGAGCCCCAGCTCGTTGAGCCTCTTCATGACGGCGATGGAGCAGATCTTGAAGCTCGGCAGGTCGACGCTGGTCGCGCCGAGGATGTAGGCCTGATCACGCTCGTCGCCCCGTCCGTCGATGAATGTGGCGGCCTCCGCGTCCGTGCGCGCGACGACGATCCCGGGCACTCCCATGACGTCGAGCTGGAAGCGGGCGGCGTTGAGGCGCTTGATCTGCTCGTCCTGGGGGACGAGGACCTTGCCGCCCTGGTGCCCGCACTTTTTCGCCCCGGGCTTCTGATCCTCGATGTGGTAGCCGGGTATTCCCACCTCCACGAAGCGGCGGATCAGGTTGCGCACGTGGGCGTCCCCGCCGTGACCGGTGTCCGCGTCGGCGATGATGAAAGGACGGTAGTCGATCGCGGGCGTGGACTTGAGCTGCTTCTCGCCCATCCGCGCGCGAGCGAAGTGCTGGTTCCTGTCGGCGGCGAGGAGCATCCGGACGAGGGGGGCGGCCTCGTCGGGCACCTGGCTCAGCGGGTAGCTGGCCAGATCGGGGCCGGGGTCCTCCGTGATCGATCCCTTTGCCGATGTCGCCCACCCTCCGAGGTAGATCCCCTCGATGCCGAGGCGCTTCATCGTTACCGCCTGGCCCGGAGAGTAGGGGCCGAAGGTCGTAATCGCCCCGCGCTTCGCGAAGAGCTCCCTCAGCCGCGAGTAGAAACCCTCAGCCGCGGCGCGGGCGACGACGTAGTCTGTCCGGATCGATCCGCGCTGCTCGGCGACCTCACGGGGGGAGTGCAGCCTCGTGATCCCCTCGAACCGCTGGCTGTCGAACCACACCCTGATCTCTGCGAGTTGCTGCTCGAATTGGCTCATGCGGAGCTCCTGCCCTTCCGTTCGTGGTCCGGCCCGCCGAAGTCCAGGTTTCCCGTGATCCGCGTCCCGCTGCCGCTGAAGGCGTCCATGTATCTGTAGATTCGATCCCTCGCCATGTCGAGATCGTGGTTGTCGAGGTTGATGTTCAGGAGATCGATGTACCAGGGCGCCTTCACGCCCGACTTGACGTAGGCGTCGACGATCTCGCGGGCGATCGGGAGGGTGGTCTCCTTCGAGTCGTCGTGAACGTCGCGGTTTCCCGCCGCCCGCAGCTTCCCATACTCGGAGGCGAGGAGCGACTCGAAGATCGCGGGGGTGAACGGATCGCCCCGGCTGATGCCCGTCCCGGCGTCGGGCTCGGTCAGGGCGGCTCGCTTGTGAAGCCACTCCCAGAGGATGCTGAGTCGGATCTCTCCGGTCGCCATGTCCTCCATCAGGTAGAGGACGTCTTCGTTGCCGAAGAAGTCGGCCGGCTTGAGCGCGGCCGCCTGGAACCCCTGGCCGAAGGCGTTGCCGTACTGCAGGGCCACGCTGAGAAGATCGCGCGCGCCCCGGACGGTGCGGGGTGCCGGCTCGAGAGCCGTAAGCCCGGCCGCGTCGGCGTCGGTGTACGTGAGGCGCGGGAAATCGCGGCCGAGCTGATTGTCGCGACCGACCTTCTCCCACACCGGGCGCACGATGTGCACCATCTTCCAGTGCGCGACCCACTTGCCGCTGGCCCCCTCGCGATGCTCCCGCTCCGCTCCGGCCACCGCCTTCCTCATGCCGCTCTCCACGCCGGCGCGCGAGCCGACGGGGATGTTCGGCTCCATCCCGCCCTGCCAGAGGGCGAAGCGGCCATGGCGATCGGGTGTGTTGACCGCCCGGCGGACCCGGTCCTCGTAGTTCCTCATGTACCCGTAGCTCATCGTGACGGCGTCAATGTTCGGGTTGAGGAAATCCGGATCCCACGCCATGGCGTCGGAGACGCTGTTGATGTAGTCCCATCGTCCGGTGTTGAAGCCGACGAACCGGCGGCCGAGCGCGGCGCGAATCTCCATGAGCTGGAAGCTGGCCTCGAGCTGCTCGACCAGGACGTACGTCTTGATCTCTGCTGCCGGCAGTCCGACGTGGCTTTCCAGCGCCGACAGCATCTCGTTCCAGAACGCGGCCTCCTCGGCCGTCTGGATCTTGGGGAGGTAGAGGACGATCGACCCGCCGGCCAGCCGCAACGCCCGATGGTTGTGGACGACGTAGAGTGCGGCGTCGACGATCGAGGCCGAGAATCCTGCGCCATCCCCGCGCCGCACGTGGCGGTCGTCGAGGTGAAGGCCACGCGGTCGGAAGATCTTCGTCGTGAAACCGAGCTGCTTCGTCCAGTCCGGGACGATCGGACGCCCGAGGAATCCCCGCGCCCATCCGTTCATCTCTCCGGCCACTTCCTCGGCGATCCGGAGGAACAGGGGAGCGCCCTCGAACGCAAGCTTGAGGTTGCGCTGGTTCTCGAGCGACATCCTGGAGATCTGACCGAGGGCATCCTCGCCGTCGAACATCCACCCGTCCGCGCCGGAGAGGAGCGCGTAGGCGACGCTCCTCAGGCTCCTCTCGATCGGCTCGTTCGGCCTGGTGGCGGGGCCTGTCCCCTGGATCCACTGGCGTCTCAGATCCCTCGGGATCTCGGCGCCTTCGAACTTCCCCTCGCGGGCGTCGCGGACCCGGATCCCGGTCCGGGGGATCACGGAATCGGGATCGAGGAACCCGATTCGCTGCTTCCCTCGCTCCCGGACGGCCCTCCTATTAATACGAGCTTCCATGAGGGCGCGCCGATCGGAGTCGAGCGACGACAACGCCGACAAGGCCGACATCGCCTCCCTCGTGAAGATGTCCGGGAACTCGCGCTCGAGGCCCGGGCGGACCTCGAGATCCTGAGCACGTCCGGACGGACCGGCCATTCGTGGTTTCTTGCTCACTCGGGAGACGAAGATGGGGGGGGCGGCGCCCCCGCGTCAAGTCCGGTCTCTGCCCGATGAACAGAGGACGTGAGGCGGCCCCGACGGTGTCGAGCGATCAAACTGCGGTCAGCGGCCAGCCGACGAGGGGGGCCCTGGCCATCCATCGGATCGGCCGGCTGCGCCGAAAGCGACCAGGTAGAACGGGTGTTTGACCCGATCATCGGTGAGGTCGAACCGCCGGCAGCCCGGGTCGGCCTCGGAGGTCTTCCACTCCGGCGCTATCAGCAACGTAAACGCATCCGACGGGAAGAAAGCCAGAACCCCTTCCACGAATCCGCCGAACGATTGGAGTTGAGCGCCGACGTGCACTTCGACGACGCAGTCCGGCCGGCGCGCCAAGGTTTCGGCGGCGCCTTTCAGCAACCCGAGCAATACAATGACGGCGGATTTCAGCCACGCGGATCCGAACGGCCCCGTCGCCGCGCTCGCCGGCTACAACAAGAAAAAGGTCCTCAAGATAACCGGCAGCGGCTTCCGGGGGCGGCCTTCGGCATAGAGGTCAACGGCGCGGCCGTGACCGGCGTCGTGAAGGTGAACAAGTCGGGGAAGGTGATCAAGGTGAAGGGTCTGCCGGCGACTCTGGGATTGACCGCGGGCGCCAACCGCGTGCGCGTGATCCGTGACGGGCTCTTCTCCAACATATTGATCCTCACACGCTGAGCCGCCGCTTGTGCCCGAAGTATGGGTACTCGCGCCCGAACCACGGGTACCACGATGCCGGCGGAACGGAAGCGCCTGGATCGTGTCGGCGCCGGCGTCATCCGGGAACTGCGGCACCGCCCCGATCGTCCCGCCTCAGCCCCACGAGCGCGAAGACGATCGCCATCCCCAGATACCCTGCGGCAGCCTCCCACGCGAAGCCGGGGCGGATCTCCTCCCGGACGGCCGTGGGGGTGAGCGTGTAGCTGTGCATCAGCCCCGCGAGCGAGAAGAGCGAGGCCGTCAGGCTCCAGATCACGGCCGCGAAGAATCTGCGCTCGACGAGGAAGACGGCGATCGCCGAGAGGAACATCGCCGAGAACATGAATCCCGACTTGAGAGACAGGAGTCCGCGAACGTAAGGGATTGACCCGACGCTGAGCCCCTCGACGATGGCGGGAAGTCCGGTGCTCCACGGAAGCTGGCCGGCGGTCTTCATCCCGAGCTGCGCCATTTCGACGAGCAGCCACCCCCATGCCGCGAGCCCGGGAAGGAGCCCAAGGACGACCGCGGGGGCGTGCTCCTTGGGCGTCGCGGTGAACGCCTGCGAGACGATCACCATCGCAATCCAGACGAGGATCGCCATCCCCGCCTCGATCGGGACGATCTTCGCGATGGCGCCGATGAGCCCCGTGAACGCGACGACGGTGAAGAAGGCTGCGTTGAGGACCGAGTACCCGGAGCGCGCCCCCATCCTCTTCCAGCCGGGGTGGCCGATGTAGAGAGTCGTCGGAAAGCAGGAGCCGAAGCAGGCGGCCGCGATCGTCGCCACGCCGTTCACCGCCAGGCTCGGCCCGGTGGCGAAGGAGTCTCCCTCAGCCTCGGCGCTCTCGAGGCTCTGAAGCGATCCGAGGACGTTGATCAACCCCATCGGGATGATGACCGAGATTCGCCCCCAGACGTCGGGGCTGGAGAGGGCGGCGAACAGGGGGGCGAGGGACGGCACGGGGAGGTGGAGTCCGAGCGAGCCGAAGACATCCCCTCCGAGCGCAGGGGCGCCCGGCAGTCTCAAGAGGTGGAGCGTCCAGGCGATGATCGTCCCCGAGGCAACGGCGAGAAGGCCGCCCGGAAGCCCGAACGGCATCCGCGCCTGCCCGAGATACCTCGCGAGTAGGATCGCGAGGGGGACGAAGGCGACGAGCGGATGCTCGAAGGTCTTGAGGACGAACTCCATCGAGATGAAGCCGACGGCGATCCCCGCGAGGGTTGCGAGGAGCGCGGCCCTCGGAGTGGCGCGCCTCACGCGGCCGGCGATCAAGCCCCCCGCCGCCTCTATGACGCCCGAGATCAGGCAGGCTACGAGCCCGACCTGCCACGCGATCGCCGCCGCCTGATCCCGCGTGATGCCCGGACGGGCCGACCACTCCTGGAAGGTGGGGCCCATGACGAAGAGGACGAAGGCGAAGAGGCTGATCGTGTTGATGCCGAAGGGGAGGGCCGTGACGTCGTCACGCCCCTCGCGGGCGGCGAGGCGCCTGGCCTGACGGGCGTAGAAGAGGTTGCCGACGAGGAGGCTGACCGCCGCGCCGGGGAGGATCCGCCCGACGACGAACGACGCGTCGAGGCCGCAGACCGCCACAGACAGGTCGAGGATGAGGAGGAACTGGATCAGGTTGTCGACCGCGAGGCCGAAGAACCCGTCCAGATCCCCCCTGACGAACCACCTTGCGGCGGCGCGCTCTCCCGTCACCCGATCACCGGGTCGCGATCGGCTCCATCTTCAGCTCACGGACGAGGAAGCTCCAGTCGTCGGCCCTCTCCTCGATGATCTTGGTCGTCGGCTTGCCCCCGCCGTGCCCCGCCTTCGTCTCGATCCGGATCAGGACCGGCGCGGGGCCGGCCTGCGCCGCCTGGAGGGCCGCCGCGTACTTGAAGCTGTGTGCCGGGACGACGCGATCGTCGTGGTCTGCGGTGGTGATGAACGTCGCCGGGTACTTCGTCCCCGGCTTGAGATTGTGAAGAGGCGAGTAGGCGTAGAGTGCCTTGAACTCGTCGGCGTTGTCGGCGGAGCCGTAGTCCGACGCCCAGGCCCACCCGATCGTGAACTTGTGGAAGCGGAGCATATCCATCACCCCCACGGCGGGAATCGCCGCGCCGAAGAGGTCGGGGCGCTGGTCGAGGCAGGCGCCGACCAGAAGTCCGCCGTTGCTCCCGCCGCCGATCGCGAGCTTCGGAGTGGAGG
>Ga0137394_10003896_pt1 | contig 11264 bp, 2 predicted proteins | sample czobulk116metaG_FD_108278 | JGI IMG/M metagenome (GOLD analysis project Ga0137394, IMG submission 108278) | Vadose zone soil microbial communities from Angelo Coast Range Reserve, California, USA - czobulk1.16 metaG | ecosystem: Environmental > Terrestrial > Soil > Vadose zone | place: USA... | reverse complement strand
GTCGTTAGGCCGGGGCTCACAGCGATTAAACCGCCGACGCCCCCTGCCCTCTGCAGTGAGCCGCTTAAATCCGAGCCCCACATATACGCGCAAATGACTGCGTTGTTGTTACCCGCGTCGAGTTCGGCCAGCAGGTTCCAGCCGTCGTAAACAAACCTCGTCGTTAGAGGATTCACGTGATCGGTTCCATTCCAAGTCGACACGACCTTAAGTACCCTTCGACCCATATAATCGTAATTGAAACCAAGCCGTTTCCGTGCCGAATTCGCAAGGCCGTACGCTTTTGCCGTCATGTTGGTGAGCCGATTCTCCGCGTCCCAGGAATAGTCCCAGCGCCCGTCGCTGGTCAGATTCCCGTCGGAGTCGTACGTAAACGTCTCTTGGGCAGGCGGAACGAAGAACGTTCGGCCGGCGGTCGTGAGAACGTCTTTGTTCTCAGTCAAGCTGAACTTCACGCCTCGCACCGTTACATCTCGCGAAAGACCTGCCGAACTGTTATCGACAGGAATTTCGGCCCGGAAATAGGTTCCCTTCCGTAGACTCGTATTGTCATCGACCGTGACAGTCGAATCGGCAGTGGCCGTTCCGATCACGTCAACATATCCCGGCACCCGCCGGCTGGAGTACTGGTTCAGGAGATTGGGTGTGTAACTCGCAGTGCGGAGGTTCACACCGTAATTGTCCCCACCCTGCCTCGTCTTCGTGCGGTTGCCGATGTCATCAAACGCGTATTCATACTGCTGACCAGCCACCGGCGTTCCGTCGCTCCAGGACCGCTTGCCAGTGGTCACCTGGCCGAGCTTGTCGTACTGATAATCCCAGTGCGAAGAATCCTGGAAAGTGGCCGACGTCCGCTGATTGGCGGAGCTATACTCGTAGGTAAAACTACTAAAGGGCGCAGCAGGCGGGCTGGCGGATGAAATGCTTCTCAGCCGGTTAAGCTTGTCATACACCTTGGTTGTCGTGAACAGAGTTGTTCCGGTTTCGCCTGCAGCCTTGAAGGTTACCGTTTCGACTAACGGCGAGTCCGCCAGGTAGCCATAGATGGCGTAAGTGCTCGTTCCGGAAAACACCTTCTGGAGGCGCGAAGCTTCATCGTACCGGTATTCATGTTTGAATTGGGCCACTCCGGATTTCTGCACCTCCACGTAGTCACGTCGAAGCCGCAGCACCGAATCGTAATGATGGTCCACCTTGATGCCGAAAAGAATACCGGACGTGTTGTCCTCATAATCGACCTGACCATAGTCGTCATACGCGATCACGTGCGTGCCGGTCGGATCCACGATGGTTGTTGGCTTGCCGCGTCGGTTGTAGGTATAAGTAACATCGGCGCCCGTGCCATTGTCGGAGTAGTCGATTGTGTATAGGTCACCGAGTGTATACGCGTAAGTCGTGGTCACGCCTCGATACCACACGCGGGTTCTCAGCCGGCCAGCATCGCTATACGTATAGCTGGGTCCCTTGTTGTCATTGTAAGTCTTGGAGGTGAGAAAACCACGGTCGGGGCTGTAATTCCACCTTGTAGTGGCATAACCACTGCCGCTGAAGGCCCCTGCCGTCCAGGTCTTCATCGTGCTGATCCTACCCTGCTCGTAGCTGTACTCGACCGGATAAGTGCGCGAACCGGAGGAGCGTTTCAACTCTCCAGTCAGATAAAATTCGTTTGTCGTCTTCGTTAAATCAGGAAGCGTTATTATTTCAATGTGTCCGTAAGCGCTCGTATCATTATACTGATAGCTCGTGACCTGGGCGGCGGTCGACACGTCCGGCTGCGGTGTAGTAATCGTGCTGATCCGGTCATCATTATAATACGTATAAGTCGTCGGGCCGTTGCGCTGGTCGAAGGTCGTTTTGAGTCGATAATAAGGATCGCCGTCGTACGTGTACGAGGTTTTCCCGATGCGGTTCGCGTCGGCCGTGCCAACGTTATTGTATCGGGTCACCGAGTCGAGGCGCCCGTAAGTGTAGACCGAAATTCGCTTGGATCCATCCGGGAAAGTTTCGGTCTGCTCAAGCTTGTGATCGGCCGGAGTATAAGCAATGTGCGTCTGTGTTACCTGGACAGAGTTGCTCACCCATGTATCCCGTTCGTCCGCGGCCACTTCTTGCACCTCGATTGGAACGGAAAGCAGCGTCTCTGCGCCGCCCACCGTTTCCCAGACTTTCGTCGTTTTCCGCCGAACCAACCGGACATCGTCACGTAGAGTCACCTCGTAGCTAAATTCGGTAACTCGATCTTTCCCGCCGGTCGTATAGGTGGGATCGATGCGCCCGTTGCCGTTCCCATCAATGGCCGACCGAAACAGGCGGCCACGTGAGTCATACGCGAAGAGCTGGACCACCGAATCAGGATCAGTCGAATTCGTGAGCTGACCAAGGTTGTTAAAGACCGAAATGGATGCGGGAGTCTGAGTGCCGTTCTGCGGATACACCGTCATGTAAACCCGGCCGGCCCGGTCCTTATACGTTTTCACCCATTCCGACTCCGAAGCGCCACGAACCTTAATCTCTTTTGTGAACTCTCCATCATTGTCCACGCCGTAATCGTACTTCAACTCGTTGACCGCCGTTCCGTAAACTCGATAAAGCGAGCCATCCTGGTAATAGCTTTCAATTCGGGTCGATAGGTTCGGGTATTTGTTGGTCTTTACGTAATATCCGTTCTCCACGCGGTCAGAATAGCTCGTTACCTGGCGCAGCGGATCATCCGAGTCAATCAGACGGCCTGCATCGTCATAGTGCCGGTTCTCCAAAACGATGGCCGAGGGGCCGCTGCCCGTGCGAGTGGTTTTCGTGAGCCGGCCGGTGGCATCGTAATCATAGCTTGTGGTTACATTGGCTTTGCTGGTCGACTTGACCCGCCGGAACTCGTCGTATTCCGTGGTGGTCATCACGCCGGCACGATCTGTAAAGCTGCCAGCTCCGCAGCAGCTATAGGAGACTTGTTCTGTGCTCTCGTCCAGCAAAGTGAACTTCTGCGGTCGTCCAAAAGCATCGAGGGGGTCAGCGGTTGTCTCGGAGCCGATCCTGGAGTAAAGCACCCTGGTGGTGGTGGGGATGTCAACAACTTTCTCGGCGAGCAGATTTCCCGCAAAGTCGTTTGTCCGAAAAGTCCTTTCGCCATTATCGACCAAACCGCTGCTCGCATTGGTGGACCCACGATCAATGATCGTGACTAGCCGGTTCTTTGTCGAGTCTATCGAATAACTATAGACTTCGACGGTGCCATCCTCGTTTTGGATCTTGCGAATGCGGTGCTCGAATTGGTGGCCGGCGCGGTAAGTCCAGGTATTCCGGCTGAGATTGTTCACGTTCGGAGTGTTCCAGTCTGTTGTCTCGACTATATTGGTACAGACCACTTCCCGCACGAGTTCGTCCGCGTCAAGCTTATCGGGGACCGGGGCGACCCGAAAGCTATGAGAAAGGATCACGGCGTTCCCCGTCGTCTTCAGCTTCGTCACCCTGTCCTCTCTCCGGGGCAAATCGTGGTAAGTTATGGTCGTGACCCGATTTATATCGTCCGCGGTGGTGGAGTCGTTATTCTTGAATTGCGAGATGATCCTCGTGGTTCGCCCGGGCGCATCATATTCGTATTTTTCCCAATGCCCGTTCGGCGAGATTGTCATTTTTAAATGCTTGTAGTTGTTCCCGTCATTCAGTTGCGAATCGTAAAAGATCCACCGATTCGTTAAAGCCGTTGGCCCCGTCCCAACGACCTCATTGGTCAGTTCCTTGCCCCAAGCGAAATCCTGGAAGATGCGGACGTCCCGATATATGAGAACATTCGCGTTCGTAATCGTGTAGGTTTCAGTGTGGGTTTTGTTGTCTGTTCCGGAGTCGACGGTTACGCGGCGCTCCACGCGCGTCCCATTGGTCAGGTTCCAGCCTCCGTCTACGTAACCGAAGTCGCTGGTGATCGACATTCCGTCCCTATCCTCGACGACCCGCAGAAAATTGTTCCCAACCGCTCCATTTGGATTGGAAATCGTCCACTTATCGAACGGCTGTGCCCCAGTCTCCAAAGCATAAGGCCCGTAGTTCTGTGAGCGAGCGAGCGCCACTTGGGACGTTTTATAAAGGCTGATGCGATAAACGTAATTCGTTGCAGCGTTCACCCAAGCCAAGCAGTGTGGCGCTTTGTATTGCGTGTCTCCGCTTGCTACCGAGATCTTTTCCACCGGAGCTGCCAAACCAACGAAGTGAAGTGTGATCGGGTCCGCGAGTTGGGCGCTCGGCGCGGCTTCTTTGATTTGGAGATTTCCAGCAGCAGCCCCGAAATTGGCTCCGCCAAGCGAGATTTGAACGTTCACACTGCTAACGAGGACTTTACTGCAGTTGGGCCCCGAACAGTCGCAGTCCTTTAGCTCCAGTTGCCCATCCGCAAAGCGGGAGGGGCGAGGAGTACCGTCGAGGTCAGGCTTGCTCTTGGCTCGGACGGTAATCCATCCTTTGACGAATCCGGCCTTCACCCCACCGCCAGTATCGATTTCGCATCCCAGAGCGTCGCCAATGATCTCCCAGTCAACTCCGTTGGGAAAGCATGTCAAATCTGTGATCAGCGCATGCGACCTCGATTCGCCGTCGGCCCTTACGCCAGGGGGATCAAAGACCAGTTTGGCGCTGCAATTATCATCAGGAAGCCAGCAATGTATCGTCACTCCATCCGCTATCCCGAAGCCAACATTGGGAAGGCGCCAAATAGGAGGATCCGTGTGTTCGGACCAGCGAAAAATCAAAGTGGAATTCAGGACCAGCTGGTTTGGGCCAATCAATCCGCCGAGCCAGGTCCAATTTGCCGGTGGATTTGATACGTCGAACACTGCCGCGCCATCCCGGATATTCGCAAAATCGTCAGAGAACTGGAGCCCTTCCCACTGCAAGTAGACCGAGCGGGGGTCAGCTTCACTTCCAGCTACCCAGCCGCCCCCTGTGTGCCATTTGACATCCTGCCACTGTTGGAGCGGTGGGTTCGCGGCCCGTGAGCAGATAGGGATAATCGCACAGGAAATCAGGAGAATAACGCGGACGAGCGCGCAATTCCTTTGCGACCGGGTGAGCTCCAAATAACGTTCTGTTTTCATCGGTTTGGAGTATAAACTTCAAGGGCCACGAACGTGCCTGTGGAATCCGCTGCTGTGCCGTACACGCCTGGGTTTCGCCCTTCAAGGAATTCAATAAAGTCCGAGGCGTCGTCGCTGTCGGTGTTGGCAAGGGTCCACGAGGATGGGTCGCTCGTGCCTCCGTCCCCCGCGCGATTTTCAAAATAATCAGCCAGACCGTCCCCTCCGCCAGTTTCTGAGTCGGCGGGCTGACCGTTTACCGTCGCAATGTAATGATAGCCGATTGAAATGTTTCCGGATTCGCTCCCGGCTTTAGTCCCGCTGGCTTTCACGGTGTGGTGGTAAAGCGAGGCTGCCGCCGGAGTGCGGCTGCCGGCGGCAATGAGCAAACTGAGATTTCCGCCAGAAGTGGGATAGTAGTTCGTCCCCAGCGGCCCGGTCACGAAATCGCGGCTCGCGGGGAACTTATCGCTTCCGCTTGTGCCTGACATGGCTGAAACGCCCAAATAACCGTTGAATCCGTTAGCGATTCCGGAAGAGCCGGCTAGGCTTGTGCCGTCGAACAGATTGTCGTAAGCCGCCCAAGCCACGACCGGAGTGGTTCCGGCAACGCCCGCAAACGTTCCGCCACCAAATAAGTTGTTCCAGCAGTACACCGCAAAGGGCTTGGTGGACTGAGTAAGTTTAATGAAGGAGCGCTCGAAAAGGTTGTTCGTCAGGGCGAGCGTCATCTGCCTGTTGTCTGAATTGGGAGCGAGGCTGATGCTGCCACCGTGAACCTGGCAGTCTTTCAAAGCCACGATTCCCATGAGGCTGTCTGAGCCCGCATCGAATATTCTGGCTCTGGAGTTGGTGTCTCCCAGAAGGACGATGTCCGTAAAGCGCATGCGAAGTTCGGGCAACGTGGAGGCCGAGGTGGTGAAGTTAAACAGGCTCATGGTTGCATTTGTCCCGCCCCAGACAGAAGGCATTTCCTGAATGGACGAGTAGCGGAAGAGATGGTTGAAGCCTTTTGGCGTCCCTTCACTAATGAACTGACTGCCTGATGCCAACGTCGTGCCGGCGGCGCCGTAGATCATAACCGCGACCCCATTTGTGAGCACGAGGCTTGAGGAAAGATTGCGGCCGGTCCAGGCGAAGTCCGCGCATTCATAATGGTACCCAAGGTCGATCGGTCCGGTGTTACGCGGGACCTCCGGGGCAAGCACGGTTGGAGCAGTAAAATCACTGGAGATCACCACTGGCGGGTAGGTCGTCCGGGTGCGCAGATCGCCGAGGAGTTGAAGATCAATAGCGTCGGTTCCCAGACCACGATAAGTGTCATCGGCGAGGTAGTGGCTGGCCGAGCCAAGGTTGGTGAAGGCGGCAAAACCGGTGGGGACGATCTGGTTGTTTTGGCCGTAGTAATAAATAGAGCCCGAGGTGATACTGGAGAGCAGACAGTTTGTCATGTAGACGTAGGTGGGGTAACCGCCAAAGTACATCGGGCCGAGATTGCCGCACTGGGAGATTGTAACGTTCTCGTTCCGTGCTTTGGTTGCTCCATTAGGTGAGTAGGAGCCGTCGAAGACCTTGTCATAGATCCCGTAGATCAGGCAATTACGCAGGCTGACATCCGTATAGGAAAGAAGGGCTGCGTTATAACAGTTGATTATCTGCCCGTGTAAAAGAACATGACCGGCGCCACCGACGAAGGAAAGAGCCCTGTAGGCATTGCGAATACGCACGTTGCTCAGGTTTGCGAGGACTCCAGATGAGTAGTAATCAAAAGAGAGCGCGAAATTCGCGTACCAACCGCTCGGCGACCCACTGCTGTTAGAGATGATTCCGCCAACTGAATTATCGTCTTTTGCACAGAATATGGTCGGCCGGTAGCTCGAATTTCTGCAAACCACCCGAGCGCCCGAGCCGGTGATGTTAATTTGGGCCGGCGCGGACGCATTGTAATTGGTGAATTTTATGCAAGCCGACTCAAAGGTTGTAACTCCGCCGAGGGTGAGGATGCCCGTGATAAAAAATGTGGAATCCGATTTGAAGGTATAGTCTGTGTAGCTGGCTGTGTTCAGCGTTGTGTAATCCCATAGGAGCGCCGGTCCCCGCGAAGTCCGCGCCTGTGCAAGCTGCTTCACGCGCACCGGCTGAGCGGCGCGTGGTTCCGGAGGTCTGGGTAGCAAAGCGGCAAGTTGGCGGCGGCTGCCGGCTGAGCGCCTCGCCATGGCGGCGACGTTTCCGTTTGCTGCTGCGCGGTTGAGCGCTACCGCGGGAGGAAGCGCTTTAAGAATCGGTTCCGCGGCCGAGTACGCCAGGGTCTCCACCAGGAAATTGCGATTTTCCAAAACGACCCATTCTTTGCCGACGTCCACAGTGCTATCGCTGGGGTTGGCGCCGATCTGCTGGGCCACGCGATCGTCGATTTTGAAAGCTTTTCCGCGGCCGAAGGAAATCGGACCGAAGGAGAGAACTTCGTCCGGCAGTTCTGCCGCTGCCGCCTGCGGAGCTGCGCCGTTTTGAGGGTCCAGGCGGGCCGCTTTCTTCTGCACGGTGAGCGCGGGTGCCGCAATGAACTCAGTCCAGATCTGGATTCGCGTCGATTTTGAAGAAAAGTTAAACGCCTCCGGCGGCTGCAACTGCCGCAAGATCACGACATCCTGGGAAAAGCTTCCGCGCCGATAGTTGTACTCCACGTCGCACGAGGCGCCATCCAGTGCATCGGGATATATCACCGTTGCCGTGTTGCCCAGGGGCAGTTGGGCGATGGAATCTTTCGGGACCGCGAGGATGATGGATTGTTGCAAAGCCGTGTCATAATAGACCAGCGCACTCAGGTGACTCTGAAAGACCGCGGCGCCAACGCCAAACTGGATGGCGCCTGCTGAATTGAGGTTAGCTGCCCACCGAGCCTGAAGCTGCCCCTTCTCAGCCACCGCGGCCGACCCGTCGGCCAGGACCTGGATTGTTTCTTCGCTGGGCTTCCAGGAAGTACCATCGAAATAATTCAAATTATCGGCGAGCTCGGTCACGGTGCCGGAACCGTTGCTCCAGATTCGATGATGCGCTCCAGCTTCAACGACGGCCGGAGCCTCTGTGTTTGCGGCATCGGCAACCGCCGCCGCACGCGACCGGATCGGCGACCCGAGAGTGATTACGAGCGCCAGGAGAGCGACCGGCACACCAGCGGTCTCTGAGATATTGTGCGGTAAAAGGAACAAACGGGTCGCGGTGACTGCTTCTTTAAATGCGTACGCGTTCATTTATATTCTGACCTTCCCGCAGAACAACAGCCACCAACGTGGCACCAACATGAGTAATGATAAGCCCCCTGAACGTCCCGGTACTTCTTTGGCTCGCCCGCACTTCACGTCCTACCGCCGCAAACGTCAATACATTTCTGAAGATTATTTTGCGCGTGTAGAAAATCGACGTGAGGAGATTCATTTGTTTCTGAGAACCATCGCTCCCGAAGTAACCGAGCCGACTCGCCATCACACTGTAGCAATCGCCTACCCGAATGTGGGACCGTCAGGAAACAATCCAAAACCCCAAAACGACTCCGTGGCCGGAGAACTGAAAATAAAAAGAGATATGACCGCCGATGTCCTACCACCTCTGCTATTCTGAAAATAAAAGATTAATCATATGCACCCCCTGGAACCCAAAGCCGCCTTCGTTGTCATGCGCGCCAATGGCTGGAGCCTTGGCAAAATCTCAGAGAAACTCGAAATTCCCCGGTCTACCCTCTTTGAATGGGGTGGAGAGTTACAGAAGGAAATTCATGTTGTGAAATGCTTCCAGCTCGAAAAACTCCAGGAGAGATATATCCCCTCCTTCGAAGAAGAACTCGAGCAGACCTCCACTTACCTCGCTCGCGTGGAACGTGCTCTCCAAAAGCACGACTTCGACAACATGCGACCCGAATTCCTCCTTCACACTGCCATGCAACTGCGCTCCCGGCTCCATGAATTCCGCAACGACGCTTCCCCAAACGTTCCGATCGAACAGGCGGGGCTCAAACCAGTGTCCATCGCCGGCTGCATCTCCCGTTCGGAAGAGGAAGTTCCTGCCGCGACACAAGACGATAGCAGGACTGCTTTCGAACCAGGTGAAACAACTACTCCAAGCAACGGCCACCACTTGGCCTCGTTGAACGAATCGAGCAACGGAAAACTGGAGCACGCAAACCGGACAAATCCGGACAAAAATGGGGGTCATCTGGAATCGGACCACTCAAACTCAACCACTTACAACGGTCGCGATCATGCCCTTGTCCGATTCACTCCATTGGAGCGCCGACATTCCTGTCGGCAAAACTCCGAAGCACTAAACGTATCCGACCCTTCCACCGCAACCCCAACCAACAACGAAACCTCACCCGAAGAAAACCGGACAAATCCGGACAAAAATGGCGCTCCCGAAAAATTGGAGCATTCAGATGAAGGACCTTCTGCAAAGTAGAATTGATTGCTTGTCCGATTTCCTCCGAACTGGAAGCACTTTCGTCATTCGCATTTCGTCATTGGCTCCGGATGCTCTCTGACACCTACTTTGGGCCGAAAGCTCTTGAATTGAGGGGCTAAAAATCCCATACTGCACAGTCCCGTGACCCCACCAGCGTCAACCATTGCAGGCTGTCTTATCTTTAAAAACAGCCTCCGCTCGACCCTGACAATTACTGCACTGCTCGCCGTCTCACTGCTCATGCGGTTATCGGCTGTTGCGGCGACCAATATTGTTTCCGACGGTAACTGGCGCGTGACGAGCCCGGCCCCGCCTGCGGGATGGAACACCTCCATCACATTCGACGACTCGGATGCGGCTGGTTGGGAGTACGCGTTCAAAGCGGCCTCGGCGAACAGCATCTGGATGCGCAGCAATCAGAGCGCTTCGTCGCCTGGTCGAGTCTGGTTCCGGCATATTTTCAGCCTTCCGGCGCTTCCCACCTCTGCCAGCGGAACCTTCAACTTTGATGATGATGGCCAGGTTTATCTGAATGGCGCGTTGCTGGTGAACGATACCGGAGGCGGCGCGACGACATTCAACCTTCAAATCGCAACCAATCTTTTTATTGCCGGTGACAACCTCATCGCCGTTCATGGCATCAACACCATTGCCCCGTTCAATGCGATCGGCGTCAACATGACATTGGACGTGCCGCTGGAGACGACTCTTGTCTCCACCGGCTCGGTTTGGAAGTACCTCGACAATGGAACCGACCAGGGCGCCGCCTGGCGATCTCTCACTTTTGACGACATAGCATGGGCGTCAGGCCCTGCCCAACTCGGCTATGGTGACGGCGATGAAGCCACTACGAATAGCTTCGGTGCCGACACAAATAATAAATACGCCACCACCTATTACCGCCAGTCCTTCACCATCACTGACGCCTCCATTTTCACAAACCTTCAGCTTCGCTTGCTTCGCGACGATGGCGCCATTGTCTACCTCAACGGGACTGAGGTCTTTCGTTGCAATCTCCCGACCGGAGCCGTCACCTTCGCGACCTTCGCGCAGTCGGCCGTCGTGGACGATGGGACCTTGTGGATTCCGGTTGATCTGCCGGTAACGCCACTGCGAAGCGGCACGAACCTGGTCGCAGTAGAGATCCATCAAAGCTCCGGCACCAGTTCAGACATCAGCTTCGACCTCGGCCTGATCGCCAACTTTTCCGCCCCCCCGGCGAAGGTGAACTTTGCGCACTGGCCGCAACCCATCGGCGGCAACGGTCACTATTACGAATCGGTGGCTGTCTCCGCGGGCATTACGTGGGACGCAGCGAGCGTTGCCGCGACCAATCGAGGTGGCTACCTCGCCACGATCACCTCAGCGGAAGAAAACGCCGCTCTGTTCCAGTTGATCAACCGCCGGGCCGAGCTTTGGGCGCGCCGGTCGAGCGGCGACAGTTGGGGTCCCTGGATCGGCGGTCTGCAAGCTGCCGGCTCAGCAGAGCCAGGCGGCGGCTGGGGCTGGATCACCGCCGAGCCATTCGCATACACACAGTGGGCGCCCGGCGAACCAAGCAACAGCTCCTCCGGTGAAGATCGCTTGCACTTTATCGGAAAGCACTCACTGGTCGGTAGCTCGTGGAATGACAAACCGAACCTCGACAACAGCGTGGTTAGCTATGCGGTCGAATACGAACAAAACATCGGTCCCGCTCCGATTCTCGAATTCAAGTTCGATGAGACCGGATTCAACGCACCAGGT
>Ga0137394_10003894_pt1 | contig 11267 bp, 9 predicted proteins | sample czobulk116metaG_FD_108278 | JGI IMG/M metagenome (GOLD analysis project Ga0137394, IMG submission 108278) | Vadose zone soil microbial communities from Angelo Coast Range Reserve, California, USA - czobulk1.16 metaG | ecosystem: Environmental > Terrestrial > Soil > Vadose zone | place: USA... | reverse complement strand
GGCTGGGCGCGCGCTGGGCCGCCTTCGCGATGGGACCGCGACTCGAGCAGCGCATGGGCGGCGAGCTCCTATCGGTGCTGGACGCGCACTATTTCCGCTCCAGCGGGCTGACGCTGTCGCGGCGCGAGGCGATCGCCACCCGATTCGCTCAGGGCGCTGCGGCGGTGGCGCCGGGCACGCCGTATCGACTCGAGTTTCGCGCCGCCGGTCCTCGCGTGGTCAACGCCATGGCGCTCCCGGGCGGCGTCATCGTGCTGCTCGACGGGCTCGTCGAATTCGCCATCCAGGAGGATGCCGTACTGGGCGTGCTCGGTCACGAGCTGGGCCACGTGGTGCACAAGCACGGCACGCGGCAGGTGCTCCAGTCCGTCGGCGTCGGCGCGGCCGCCGGCCTGCTGTGGGGTGATTGCGCCGGCTCGGCGGCGAGCGCGCCCGTCGCGGCGGGGCTGCTCCGCTACTCGCGCGACTTCGAGCGCGAGGCGGACGACTTCGCGATCGCCTTCCTGCGCAGCCAGAACCTCTCGGCCGAGGCTGTCCACGGGTTCTTCGTGCGCATGCGCGATCGGCAGCGGGACGAGATCGGCGCCATTCCGGAGTTCCTCTCGAGCCATCCCTCCACCGACGAGCGCATCGAGCGCTTCCGGGTCGAGATGGAGCGCCGCTGAGCCGCCGACGGCAGGCGCGCGCGGCTTGAGCACGCCGGCCTCGTGCAGGGCAGCAGCAGCCTCAAGGCTGCTGGCGCCCCAGGAAGAGCGCGCCGAGCGTGTCGGCGCCGAGCCCGGCGGCGCCGTCGTAGACCACGCGCCCCATGCGCATCACCATCGCCCGCGTGGCAATCTCCATCGCCTTGCGCGTGTTCTGCTCGACGATGACGACCGTGACACCGCCCCCGTGCAACCGCCGGATCTCGCGGAACACGTCGGTGATGACCACCGGCGCCAGCCCGATCGTCGGCTCGTCGAGCAGCAGCACGCGGGGCGCGCGCACGATGGCCATGGCCATCTCGAGCATCTGCTGCTCGCCCCCCGAGAGATTGCCGGCGCGCTCCCCCGCCCGGGCCGCGAGCACCGGGAAGAGCGCGCGCGCCCGCTCAACGCCTTCGCGCGCGGCCGCCCGCTCGGCCTGGTGCAGCGCCATCTCCAGATTCTCTGTCACGCTCATCAGGGGAAAGTTGCAGCGGCCCTGCGGCACGTAGGCGAGGCCGGCGGCCAGCCGCTCGCGCGGGCGCCGGCCGTGGAGCGGCCGGCCGTCGAGGTGGATCGTGCCGCCGTGCTCGGTCGCCAGGCCGAAGAGCGTCTTCAGCAGGGTCGACTTGCCGGCGCCGTTCGGACCCAGGATCGCCAGCAGGTCGCCGGCGTACACGTCGAGATCGACGCCATCGACGATGCGCATCGGCCCGTAACCGGCGGCCAGTGCGCGGACGGCGAGCAGCGGCTCAGCCCTGGCCATCAACGCCCCCGAGATACGCCTCCACCACGCGGGCGTCGCGCGCCACCGCCTGCGGCGCGCCGGCGGCCAGCACGCGTCCGCGCGCCAGCACGACCACGCGCGCACAGAGTCCCAGCAGCGCATCGGTGTTGTGCTCGATGATGACGAACGCCGTCCTCGCCTCGCCGTTGACGCGGCGGATGTGGGCCACCATGCGCTCGACCAGCAGCGGGTTGACGCCGGCCAGCGGCTCGTCGAGGAGGACGAGGCGTGGCTCGCTCATGAGGCAGGACGCGAACTGCAGCAGCTTCTGCTGGCCGAACGAGATCGCCGCCGCCGGCGCCGAGGCCAGCGGCGCCAGGTCGAGCGCGTCCAGCAGGCCCAGCGCGCGCGCGGTGAGCGTCGCCGTGCGCCGGCCGGCGGCGCCGCCGACGGCGAACGCCGCGAGCGTGCCGCCGAAGGCGCGCGCCTGCCCGGCGGCCACGAGATTGTCCACGAGCGAAAGGGTCCCGAACACCGCCGTCTTCTGGAACGAGCGGACGAGCCCGCGCGCCGCCAGCCGATGGAGCGGCCGGCCGGTCACGTCCTCGCCGCCCAGAGCGACGCGGCCGGCGTCGGGCGTCACGAGCCCTGTCACGCAGTCGAACAGCGTGCTCTTGCCGGATCCGTTGGGGCCGATGATCCCGAGCAGCTCGCCGGCCGAGGCGTCGAGATCGACACCGTTCAGGGCGATGACGCCGCCGTACCGCTTGGCCAGGCCGCGAACGCTCAGCAGCGGCGGCCCGCTCACGGACGCCGCCCGAGCCGCGCCAGCGCAGGGCCGAGCCCGCCCGGGAGGCGAAAGACGAAGACGACCAGCAGCAGCCCGTAGAGCACCATCCGCCACTGTGGAGTCACGCGCAGGGCTTCGGGCACGAAGAGGAACACCACGGTGCCGAGCAGCACGCCGTGCAGCGTGCCGGCGCCGCCGCCGAACACGATCGTCAGCAGCGTCAGCGTGTGGAAGACGTCGAAGACGAGCGGATCGAGGACCGCCGTGTAGTGCGCGTAGAGGCTGCCGCCGAGGCCGGCCAGCAGCGCGCCCAGCACGAAGGCCGCGAGCTTGAAGCGCCAGGTGTCGAGCCCGTAGGCGGCGGCCAGCGTCTCGTCGTCGCGCAGCGCGACGAGCGCGCGGCCGGCCGCCGAACGCACGATCGTGCGGAAGGCCAGCGCGGCGAGCACCGCTGCGGCGAGCGTCAGGTAGTAGAGCTGCGGGACGGAGGTGAGCGCGGCGCCGGCGAAGCGCGGCCGCGGGATGTCGATCAGTCCCATGTCGCCGCGCGTGAGACCGATCCAGTTCTTGGCCACGCTCTCGCTGATGACCAAAAAGCCGAGCGTGACCATCACGAACGAGTAGCTGCGCAGCCGCAGCGCCGGCACCGCCATCGGCACCGCGACGACCGCGCACACGACACCGGCCGCGGGCAGCGCGAGCCAGAACGGCCAGCCCAGGCGGAGCGCCAACAGCGCGGAGGCATAGGCGCCGATGCCGAAGAATGCGCCGGTGGCGAGCGACAGCAGTCCGGCGTAGCCATAGACGAGGTTCAGCCCGAGCGCGGGCAGCAGGTAGATGAAGGACAGCACGGCCACGTGCAGGACGTAATCGGAGGCCGCCAGCGGCGCCAGCACGGCGGCGGCGAGGGCGGCGCCCGCCCACGCCCAGCCGCTCAGGAGCGCACCCGGACGCCGAACAATCCCTGCGGGCGAACGACGAGCATGGCGATGAGGATGGCGAAGCCGACAGCGTCGCGAAGCTGCAGCGTGAGGTAGCCCGCCACGAAGCTCTCGGCGACACCGAGGATGAGCCCGCCGGCGAGCGCCCCGGGCACGCTGCCCACCCCGCCGAGCACGATGATCGCGAAGCAGCGCAGCACCATCGGCAGCCCGATCGTCGTCCCCACGTTCACGAGGATCGGCGCCATCAGCGCGCCCGCCAGCCCTGCGAACGCCACGCCCAGCGTGAACGTCACCCGCACGATCCGCTCGACGTCCAGGCCGACGATCTCGCACGCCTCCCGGTTCTGCGCCACCGCCCGCATGGATCGCCCGAGCGACGTCGAGCGCACGATCGCGGCGAGCCCGGCGAACACGACGGCCGCCGTCAGGAAGATCACGAGCTGCTGCCCGACGATCCCGACCCCCCCGATCTGCACTGGCGCGATCCACCCCCCACCGAAGAACTTCGGTGACGCCCCCCACAGAAGCTGCGCGCCGTTCTGCAGGGCGAGCTGAACGCCGAGGGTCGCGAGCACCGCCATCGAGAACGGCATCGCCAGCAAGCGCTCCATCAGAAGGCGTGAGACGGCGAATCCGAGGGCCGCCGAGGCGAGCACGGCCACGGCCACCGCGGCGGGATACGGCCAGGCCAGACGATCGAGCACCGTCCAGGCCACGAGCGCCCCGAGCATGTAGTACTCGCCGTGCGCGAAATTGATGGCCCGCAACACGCTGAACACGAGGACGAGACCGACGGCGACGAGCGCGTACGCCGAGCCCGTGAGGAGCCCGTTCGCGAGCTGCTGGAGCGGTTCGATCAGGGGCGCGCGCGCTCCACGCCGCTAGTGCGGGTAGGTGATCTTGGTCGTGAACGTTCCGCGGCTCACCGGCACCCCATTCTCGACGGCGAGGATCGCCATGGGCACTTCGGCCTGGTTGTGATCGTCGAAGCGCACGCGCCCCATGAGCCCGTCGTACTGGATCCTCGCGAGCGCCGCGCGCACCTTCTCCGGCTCGGCCGACCCCGCGTCGGCGATCGCGCGCGCGAGGAGCTTGAGCGATTCGTAGTGCGTGAACGCGTGGACCTGCGGCGCATCGCCGACCTTCTTCACGTACGCATCGACGAAGCGCTTGTTGGCGTCGCCGCCGAGGATGGGCGCCCACGACATCCCCTCCACGGCCCCCTCGAGCACGTCGGCCTGCGAGCGCTTGATGATGTCGGGCGTGGTGAACTCGGCGACGCCCGCCAGCTTGATCTTCATCCCCTGCGCCTTCATCTGCGCGGTGAGCGGCGGCACGGAGTCCGGCAGCCCGTACATGAGGATGACGTCGGGCTTGAGGCCCTTGATCTTCGTGAGCACCGACGCGAAGTCGGTCTCGCCCGACTTGTAGTAGTCCTCCGACAGCAGTGTGCCCCCCTGCTTCTCGAGCTGCTTCTTGCTCAGCGCGGCGGCGCCCCGGCCGAAATCGTTGTCCACGTTCAGGATCGAGAAGCGCTTGGCGCCCTGCTTCGTCACGTAGTCGGTGACGATCTGCGTGCGCAGCTCGTCGGTCGGGTAGTTGCGGAACGTCCACACGTTGCCGCCGGCGCCCGCCTTGTACGTGATGTCCGGATGCGACGACCCGGCGTTGATCAGGATCACCTTGCTTTCCGCCACGACCGCCATGGCCGCCAGCGTCACCGACGAGCAGATGTCGCCGATGACGAAGCTCACCTTGTCGGACGTGATGAGACGGCGCAGCGCCGACACGCCCTGCGCGGGCTGGCAGACGCTGTCGGCGGGCACGACCTGCAGCGGGCGGCCCAGCACGCCGCCGGCGGCATTGAGCTCGTCGACGGCGAGGCCGGCGCCGTTCTGCGCGTAGCCGCCCCAGCGGGCCAGATTGCCAGTGACCGGCGTGAGCAGGCCGACCTTGATCGGCTCGCCCTTGGGCTGCGCGGGGGCGACGCCCACGCCGGCGAGGAGGGCCACGACGAGCAGCAGCAGGCAGCGGCGCGCCAGGTCAGTCGGCATCATCGACATCTCCTCCGTAGTCGGATTCCGCCGCGGCGGCGGAGACGAGTCCTTCACGCACGTCGCGCGCGACGAGATCGCGCGTCCGCTCGGCCGGGTCGCCCCAGCCGCCGCCGCCCGGCGCCTCCACCGTGAGGCGCTGATCGGGGGCCAGCGCGATCTTGCCCTTGGGGAACACGGCCACGCCGTCGCGCAGCACGCCGCCCGCGCGGCCCGAGCGGCCACCGGCGACGCCGAAGGGCGGGTGCTGCACGCGCTCGCTGCCGAGGTAGACGTGCATCGGCCGCCCGGAGATGTTGCGCACGACCATGCGCTGGCCGAGGCCGCCCCGGAAGCGGCCCGCGCCGCCGGAGTCGGCGATCAGCTCCTTGGCCTCGATCAGCACGGGCACCGCGCGCTCGAACATCTCCACCGGCGTCGTGCTGCAGTTGGACGGGAACGACAGCGTGTCGTTGCCGTCGGCGCTCGCGCGACCGCCCTGCCCGCCGTGGAAGGCCTGCACGGCCACGATCGGCCGGCCCTCGGCGTCCTGGGCGACACAGTTCACCACCCACAGCGGCGCGCCGCCGCTGTCGCCCTGCACGCGCTCGGGCACCACGCCTTCCAGCGCTTTGAAGATCGTGCTGGGAATGACGTGGCCGATCAGGTTGCGCGCGTTGCACGCCGCCGGCGGCCTCGGGTTGAACAGCGAGCCGAGCGGCGCCGCGTCGGTGATGGGCCGGATGCAGCCCTCGTTGTTGGGCGTGTCGGGATCGAGGAGGCACTTGATGGCATAGGCCGAGTGCGCGTAGCGATAGTGCGGCATCACGTTGATGCCCCACGGCACCTGCGGCGACGATCCCGCGTAGTCGACGTGCACGGTGTCGTCGCCGACGCTCACCGTCACCTTCAGCGTCAGCTCAGCGTCGAAGCCGTCCAGCTTCACCTCGGCGCCGTAGACTCCGTTGGGCATCGTGCGGATGGCCGCGCGCATCGCGCGCTCCGAGCGCGCGTGGATTACGCGGCCGAGCGGCGCCAGGTCGTCGATCGCGTACTCGTCCATGAAGGCGGCGAGCTCGCGCGCCATGACCTCGTTGGCGGCGAGCTGGCTCTGCAGATCGCCCATCACCTCGCGCGGCATCCGCACCGAGGCGGCCAGCACGTCGAGGACGTCCTGGTTCACGCGCCCCGCCTTGTAGAGCTTGAGGATGGGGATGCGAATGCCCTCCTCGTACAGGTCGCTGGCGTCCGGGCCGTGCGGCCGCCCGCCCACGTCGGACATGTGCGCGATGTTGCCGACCAGCGCCACCAGCTGTCCGCGCCGGTAGACCGGCGCGATCATCACGCCGTCGTTGAGGTGGCCGGTGCCGATGGCGGGATCGTTGGTGAAGAGCACGTCCCCCGGCTCGAGCGAGGCGAGCGGGTAGACCTTCAGGAACTCCTTGGCCGCCAGCGGCAGACTGCCGATGAACGCCGGGATGGACTGGCTGCACTGGGCCAGCGAGTTGCCCTCGCGGTCGAGCAGCACGGTGACGTAGTCGTGGCTCTCGCGGATCACCGAGGAGAACGCGGTGCGCCCGAGCGCGATGTCGGCCTGGTCGGTGATGAACACCAGCCGGTTCCACAGGAGCTGCAGCGTGATCGGATCGTCGAGGGCGATGGGCAAGCGCTTACAGTTTTCCATAGGCATGGAGGATTCGCGCCGTATCCTGGCCATCAATTATTGCGTAGTGCGTGTTGGCGCCTCTTGCTCGCAGCTCTGTAACTTTCCCTTGAACGTCTTTAATGACCATGTCGCCGACAGGTCCGACATATTGCACTACGAATAGTTCGGCGGGCGTGGTGAAGAGGCGAACAATCTGGTCGCCATTCTTACCGCAATCGGCGATCGTGAGCTCCTTCTTGCCGATACCGGGGCCCTTCAATAAGAAAGCACTCGCTCGTCGCGCACCGCTCACAACGACATTCGCAGTGTATAGGTCATTAATCTCTCCTCCCCAGTCGCGTCGATGGAAAGACACACCCAGAATCTGTTCGAGGGCGAGTTGGACTCGATCCTCGCTCCACGCAAGAAATCCATTACTCAAGAACGCGTCCACCTTAGTCGGGTTGACGTCCCGGACTTTCTGAAAGCTATCGATATCCTCAATGTAGAGGCGATCCTGAATGGGGAGGTCCGTATACTCGGGCAGGGAGCTGTGTCGAATGTTCTCGAGGCCCCTGACGAAGTAGCGGCCCCTTCGGATCATTGACTGGTATTTGTAGTCGCCGCTGACAGCTCCGAAGGGTATTTCCGGGTTGGCGAACTTATGCTGTTCTAGCTCCGTCGGGAAGATCGTGTCCAGCGTCTCAAGCACTTGAGTCGCCCACGTTTCTATCTGTCGTCCGTATCGCGCGTTATCTACAGCTTCGTCATAGGTTTGTGACTGCTTTTTCTGACTGTAGTCGTCGTCGATCTCGGCGAGCATCGCGTAGCCCTTATTGATGAACTCAACAAGGTTCTCATTGGCCGATGCCATTGAAATCTTTAGCCTCACTGCAGTCGCATGACTAGGTTGCGGTTCGCGTCGATGGATGCGGTGGCCGAGGGGCCCACCACCACGGTCGACTCGCGCTGCTCGACGATCGCGGGCCCGCGCACCTCGGCGCCGGGCGCGAGCGCGTAGTGGCTCAGCACCGGCGTGTCCACGAAGCCGCCCGCCTCATCGAACCACGCCCGGCGCGACGCCGGCGCGGCCGCCGGCGTGGCGGGCTCGTCGGCGAACGCCGGGCTGAACGGCTCGCGCGGGCCGGCGCAGCGCGCGCGCCACGTGATGACCTCCACGTCGGCTCCGGCGAGCAACCCGCGGCCGTAGAGCGTCTCGTACGCGGACGCGAACGCCGCCCGCAGCCGCTCGCGAAACTCCGCGTCCGGCCGCCCGGGATCGCGCAGCGTGACCTGGATCTCGTGGCCCTGGCCGACGTGGCGCATGTCGACGGCGTACGTCACGGCCGGCTCGGCGACGCCGGCGGCGCGGACCAGCGCGCGGCCCTCGTCGGCCAGCCGCGCGAGCACGTCGCGCACGACCGCGGCGTCCCAGGCGGCCAGGCGCATCGGGCGCGATACCGCGAGATCGACGGCGATCGGCGCCAGCAGCAGGCCGAACGCCGACATCACGCCGGCGCCGACGGGGCAGATCACGCGCCGGATCCCGAGCTTGCGCGCGAGCCCATAGGCATGTACCGGGCCGGCGCCGCCGAAGGCGACGAGCGTGAAGCGACGCAGGTCAGCGCCGGACTCGGCCGCGTGCGCGCTGCCGGCCTTGGCCATATTCTCGTTGACGAGGTCGTGGATCCCCCAGGCGCAGCGCTCGGCGGACACGCCGAGTGCGCCGGCAAGGCGTGCGACGGCCGAGGCTGCCGCGTCGCGGTGCAAGCGGAAGTCGCCGCCCAGGAACCGGTCGGCGTCGAGATAACCCAGCATGAGGTCCGCGTCCGTCACGGTGGGTTCGGCCCCGCCGATGCCGTAGCAGGCCGGCCCCGGGTCGGCGCCCGCGCTGCGCGGCCCAACCCGTAGCAGGCCGAGCTGGTCGCGCACGGCGATGCTGCCGCCGCCGGCGCCGATCTCGAACGTCTGGATCGAGTGGATCTTCAGGGGAAATCCGCTGCCGCGCTTGAAGCGCTCGAGGTGCGCGACCTCCAGCTCGGAGGTCAGCATCGGCGCGCCGTTCGGGACCAGCGTGAGCTTGGCGGTGGTGCCGCCCATGTCGAACGAGAGCACGTCGGCCACGCCGGCCATGCGTCCGTACTCCGCAGCGGCGATGGCCCCAGCCGCCGGGCCCGACTCGATGATGCGCACGGGCGTCGTCGCGGCGCTGTCGCCCGGCACCAGGCCGCCGCTGGACGTCATCAAGTACACGCGACCGTCGAGGCCGCGGGCGCGCAGCTCGTCGCCCAGGTACGCCATGTGGCGCCGCATCATCGGCGCGGTATACGCGTTCACCACCGTCGTCGACGCGCGCGGGTACTCGCGCACCTCGGGCGCGATCGCGGAGGACAGCGACACGGCGAGGCCCGGCGCCGCCCGGGCGAGGATCTCGCCCACGCGCTGCTCGTGGGCCGGGAAGCTCGGCGCGTGGAGGAAGCACACCGCCACGGCCTCCACGCGCGCGGCGACGAGCCGCCGCGCGATCCCCTGCACCTCGGCCTCGTCGAGGGGCGTCACCACGCGGCCGTCCACCGTCACGCGCTCGGTCACGTCGAAGCAAAGGTCGCGCTCGACCAGCGGCTCGGGGTACCTGATCCCGAGATCGTAGAGGTCGTAGCGCGCCTCGGTGCGGATGCGCAGCAGGTCGCGAAAGCCGCGCGTGACAAGGAACGCCACGCGCGCGCCCTTGCGCTCCAGCACGGCGTTGGTGACGACGGTGGTCGCGCCGAAGAGCCTGATCGTGTCACGGAGCACATGACCGGCGCGCCCGAGCAATTCGTCGACGCCCTTGAGTACGGCCAGCGCGGGGTCGGCCGGCGTGCTGAGGACCTTGTGGACGTGGACGCGTCCGGCGTCGTCGAGGAGCGCGAAGTCGGTGAACGTTCCGCCGGTATCGAAGCCGAGCTTCACGTCAGGTCGCGGAGCGTTGCGATCGCCTGCCACAGATCGGCGTACGTCGAGTACAGCGGCGAAGGCGCGACCCGGAAGGTGTCCGGCTTCTTGAAGCCGAAGTGGAGCCCGCGCTCGAGCGCGTGCGGCCGCATGCGCGCCGCGTCCGGGTGCTCCAGCGCCACGTGCCCGCCGCGCCGATGGTCCTCACGCGGCGTGCCGAGCGACCAGGCGGAGGCCGGCCCGAGCAGGAGTTGATCGGCGAGATAGAGCAGGTAGCGCGTCTGCACGAGCGACTTGGCCCGGATCGCCTCGATGCCGGCCTCGCGGATGACGCCGAGCGCGCCTTCGAGGGCCGCCGCCGAGAACACGTGCGGCGTCGAGAGCGACCACGCGCGCGCGTTCGGCGCCTGGTGGTAGACGAGCTCGGGATCGAACTGGTGCTCGGGCGCGACGCCGAACCAGCCGGTCATGCCCGCGGCGCGGCCGAAGTGGCGGCGGTTGACGTACAGGCCGCCGACGGCGCCGGGCCCGCCGTTGAGCCACTTGTAGCCGCACCAGAACGCGAAGTCGACGTCCCAGGCGTCGAGCGCGTGGGGAGTGACCCCGATGGAGTGCGCGAGGTCGAAGCCCGCCACGATCCCGCGCTCGTGGGCGGCGCGCGTGAGCCAGGCGACGTCGAGCATCTGCGCGCTGCGATAGATCGCCGAGGGCAGCATCAGCACCGCGACCTCGTCGGTCATCGCCGCGACGATGTCGTCTTCCTCCAGGAAGCGGCCGTCGCGGCTCTTCACGAGCACCAGGTGCTGGGCGGGGTCGAGCCCGCGCAGGCGCACCTGGCTCTGGAGCGCGAAGACATCGGAGGGAAAGTTCAGCTCATCGGCCAGGACTTTCGTGCGACGGCCCTGCGGGTGATAGAAGGTGGCCATCAGGACGTGGAGGTTCTGCGTGGTGGTGCCCGTCGCCACGACCTCGTCCGGCGCGGCACCGATCAGCGGCGCCTGCAGCGCGCCGACGCGCTCGGCGGTGGCGAGCCACGGCCGCTCGCCGTCCTCCCAGCCGCGATGGCCGCGCTCCTTCCACTCACTCACCGCGCGCTGGACCGCGGCCTCGGCCTCGCGCGAGGCGAGCCCGAGCCCGTTGGCCTGCAGGTACACCCGGTCCGGCCGCACGTCGAAGCGCTCGCGGAAGCGGGCCAGCGGATCGCGAGCGTCCAGCTCGCGCGCGAAGTCGGGCCCGAGACTAAACTCGTCGCTCATGCGCGGTCCAACCTTAGCACGTGGAGGACCCACGTGTAGTCGAAGGCGGCCTCGCGCAGAGCGTCGTAGCGGCCGGACGAGCCGCCGTGGCCGGCGGCCATGTTGATCTTGAACAGGACGGGCGGCCGGCCAAGGTTGACCGTGCGCAGCCGGGCCACCCACTTGGCGGGCTCCCAGTACATCACCTGGCTGTCGTTGATCGACGTGCGCACCAGGATCTCGGGATAGGCGCGCGGCGCCAGGTTCGTGTACGGG
>Ga0137394_10003891_pt1 | contig 11269 bp, 10 predicted proteins | sample czobulk116metaG_FD_108278 | JGI IMG/M metagenome (GOLD analysis project Ga0137394, IMG submission 108278) | Vadose zone soil microbial communities from Angelo Coast Range Reserve, California, USA - czobulk1.16 metaG | ecosystem: Environmental > Terrestrial > Soil > Vadose zone | place: USA... | reverse complement strand
GTTAACACGTCTCTCATGGCGTCGAGTTCGCGAAGAGCACGCTGCAGCCACGAGTAGGAGACTCGTTCTTGCTCGAGTCGCACTCGATCCCCCAGCCGGTCGAAGCGAAGATCATCGAAGAGCGCACGTTCTTCCGAAGTCAAAAGCGACGTGTCACCCATGTATCGGCGATCAACGGGTTCCTGGCCCCACAAGCTGCGGTGGGTGTGGAGGGTGACTTCCTGTCGCGCTACACACCTGGTGGCGCGATGAGCGCGCGCTACGAGGCGCTCTCGATCGCCCGGTTCCCGGGGATGCAACCGTTCGGAATGTATCCGATCCACATCATCGTCAAGAACCGCCGGACGACGCTGCTCGGAGTCGTTGACAGCGAAATCGACAGGAATCTCGCCGGCGTGAGAGCGCGGGACGTGACCGGAGTATTCAGCGTGGAGAACGATCTCGTCGTTGAGAAGCGGTGATCGTGGCCGCCGCTACCAGCGTTTGAACACGTCGCCTCAGGACGTGAGTGCGGGTGTACCGTTGACCACGACAGAGCTGTCGCCGAACTGGCCGAGCAAAGAAGTGTTGCTGGAAGATCGGATCTACGATTTCAACTCGAGCGCCACCGACATCGCCGACGGCGAGCTGCTCACGTTCTTCGTGCGCGAGCGCGATCACATCGTGCCGGGGATCTGCGGGAACACGTGGGGCGGCACCTGTGAGTTGCGCCAGTTCTTTGTGGAGGAGTCGCAACGTCACCGGGGACTCGGCACGAAGCTGTTCCAGGCCGCCGAGCAGGAGGCGCGACGGCGCGGCTGCACGCAGATCGTGCTGATGACGTTCTCCTTCCAGGCGCCAGCCTTCTACGAGAGGCACGGCTTCGAGGTGGTCGCGACGATCGACAATCATCCGCGCGGGCACCGGAACCTGCTGATGCGCAAGCGTCTGGCGCAAAACCAGCTGATACCGGTTGCGCCGCCCGTCGACGGATCACGCCGGCGACCCGAATGAGGTGCGCAGGTCAACGGTTTAGGTGGGAGCTACGAGTGGTAACGGAACGGCTGACGGCATCATGGCGGGATGTCCGACATCGTGATCCGTCCGGCGGTGCATGCCGAGCGTTCGAACCTCGAATCGCTGCAGTGGCGCTCGTCGCTCGCCAACAGTGGCGATCGCGACGCTCTACTTGCGAATCCGGACGCGATCGCGCTGCCGATCGAGCAGGTTACGGCGGGCTGTGTCTTCGTCGCAGAACGCGACGGCGTCGTCGCCGGCTTTGCAGCCGTCCTTCCGCGCCCAGACGGCGATGCGGAATTGGACGCCCTGTTCGTGGAGCCGCACCTCTGGAGGCATGGCATCGGACGGTTTGCTCGTCTGAGGGCGGCCAGCTTTCTGCACGTGATTGGCAATCCCCATGCGGAAGGCTTCTACGTCTCCTGTGGCTTCCGCGTGACCGGGACGGTTGATACTCGCTTTGGCGTGGGTCTTGCCATGCGGCGGCCGCTAAAGCAGGTCGCTTCGTGACTATTTCGTCGTCGTAGTTGTGCGGGGCTGGTCACGCAGGCGATGCTCATACGCCGAGCTATGCAGCCTGGTTGGGGCGTCTGATTCCTGGTCCATTCGGGACGATTGAGCAGGACGATGTCGGGCGCGCCTTTGTCACTGAATTCATCAGCAGCTCGGCCCCAAACGGGGTTGTCTATCTTGAAAATGGGGCGATGAGACAGCGGTCTCGTGCGTCTAAATACTCCACTATTTCATGAACGCGGCGTCGCTGACCGCAGGCGACGATGGTCGAGCGGCTCAAGGTGATGATCGCCTCTACACCGTCCGGCGGCGGTGCTCCTGTGCAATCCGCGACGCCACCCACAGCCATACGATCGTCATCAGCACGTTGATGCCCGCAAATGTGGAGGTCGTCAGTGCGGCGACCTGCCCGACCCCGACGAACCCGGCGGACACGACGTCGCCGGCTCGCGTGAAGAACGTATCGATCGCGGCCTTGGCCTTGTACTTGGCTTCGCGGCTGGTTGGGAGAAACAACGCCTGCCGGAGCGTGTTCTGAATCGAATAGTCGGTGCTGTTCTCCAGAACCTTGCCGATACGAACGACGGCGAGCACCGGCGCGACCGCGATGATCGAATAGTTGACAAGCGCGATGAGGGGCAGGACGAACAGCGCGCCGCGGATGCCGATCCACCGGATGATCCGGGCCGTTGCAAACAGCTGCAGGAGCAAGCCCACCAGGTTCACGATCGCCGTAATCGAGCCGGAGAAGGCCGTCACGAATTGCCGGCTCGGTACAACTGCGGCAGCACTGGTGCCGAAGCGAGTGACCGCTTCGGTCACGATCAGCCGGTTCAGCACGTACTGACCAGTCGTGTTCACGACATTCAGGAGCACGATCAGCACCGCTATCCAGAACAGATAACGATCACGTGCGATCAGCTCGAATCCCCCTTCACGGCCTAATGGCTGATTGTCAGCGTCATGACTCTCTCGACTGCCGCGAGTGGTTTCACTGGAGTGCGCCATGACCGTCGTCGCCAACGCGATCATGAGGACACAGGCGCCAAGGAGCATCAGCGTGTACGGCGTGTAGTTGAGGCCTTCGACCAGCGGCGCCACCGCAGCCGCACCGACCCAGGCGCCGAGTGACTGTCCGACACCGATCAGCGGAAACAAGCGACGCCCTTGCCCTTCGGTGAACAAGTCGTTCGCAAATTGCCAGAACAGCGAGACGATGAAGACATTGAGTAGCCCGATCCAGATGTAGAAGGCCACCCCTTCACGGAGACCAGCAACGCCGCCCGCGTAAAACGCGATCAGCGTGGACGCGAAAAACGTGATGACGATGCTGATCAGCCTGATTCTGACGACCCGTGTCCCCAACCAGCCGTAGATCGGCACGAGTCCCATCAGCAACAGACCCTGAGCGGCGGCTGAGTAGGAGGCGAGTTCCGCGCCGCCCTCAGTGAGAATGAGACCGTCGCGCGCCGGCTTCATCACGGAATAACCGGCGAGCAGCAGGAAGACGGTCACGGTGAGGAGCAGCGTGGTGACGCCTTCGCCCGCGCGTACGTCGGCGAATATCGACAGCGTCCGCTCGACAGCAGTCTTCCGTGGTTCGCCGAGCACCTTGAAGACGGGTAGCGAGTAATGCGACGGCGTTTCAGGGTGCGTGACGAGCGTGCGAGGCGCGGAGGCCGTGCGCGTCAGAGGAGGAGAGGTCGTGGTCATTGGCTGACAACGGAAGGATGCGAGAGCGGTTTGGGCTCCAGGCGCGGCCAGCAGCGTCGGCCGTGTGCCGTCACTGCCGCGTGCTCGTCATCAGGCGCGACAGCCGGGCCGTCAGCTGCGGTGCGCAGCAGATCCATTCGGTGAAGCTCCCACCAGGCGTGCGCCTTCCTCGGTGTCCAGGCATCCTGCGGCATGGCTGCGGCGAGACGTTCGCTGAACAGTTCCGCGGAGGCGGGCCTCGCGGCCGGATCCTTGGCGAGCGAGTCGAGGATAATGGCTTCCAGCGCGGGAGGAATGTCGAATTCAGACCGCAGGCTCGGTCGAACAGGTTCGGTCTGGACGTGCGCGAGCGCCGTCGCCACATCGGAATCCGCGGAGAACACCGGTTCGCCGGTGAGCAGGTAGTACGCCACGCATCCAAGCGCATACAGGTCGGCGCGTCCGTCCACACCCGGCCGTCCGAGTGCAACCTCGGGCGCCATGTATGCCGGCGTTCCCGCTGTCACCCCTTCAATCGTCAGCATCGGGCCCGACGGTTCGACATGTTTGACGAGTCCGAAGTCCAGCACCTTCACGAAGTCATCATCGGGGCCCAGTCTGCAGAGGAGGATGTTCGCCGGTTTGACATCGCGATGCACGAGACCGCGTGCATGTGCCTCGCCCAGCGAGTGACAGACCTGCTGCAGCACGTACATCACCCGTGCCGGCTCCATGGGTCCGTAGAGCTGCATGAAGCGCTCGAGGCTGATGCCGTCGAGCAGCTCCATCACGTAATAGAACTCGCCGTCTTCGGTGACTCCGAAGTCGTAGATGTCGATCGTATGCGTCGAGCCCAGCATCGCGGTGTCCTTCGCTTCGCGTTCGAAGCGTCGCACCATGGCCTCGCGTGTGCGCTGGCTCGAGCCGAGCACGTCGGACCGTATCAGCTTGATCGCGGCCGGGCGAGCGAGCAGACGATGCGTGGCGCGCCAGACTTCGCCCATTCCGCCCTCGCCAATCCGTTCGATGAGCTCGTAGCTGCCGATCTCGCGCAGGTGCTTCAGGCGCATGCTCAATCGATGGACAATCCGCGCGACCAGATACGCGACGATGGCGCAGAGGTAATTCGACGTGAGATAGAACGCCGCCACGAGCAGAGGACTCGGGATCGGAGCGCCCGTCACGGCCGACAGGAGTCCGAGCGCCGCGGGGCCCATCGATGCCGCGAGCAACGATGCGACGAGCACCTTTCGTGGCGTGTTCGGAACGACGAGCGGGAACAGCACAATCCACACGCACTCCGCGGGAACATAGGCGAACAGCGTGTCGATCGTCGGTAGCGACCTGGCAGACAGCTCGGTGACGGCAATGCCAAATGCACCGGCCACTTGAAAGAACAGCCCGACATCGAGCACGCGGTTCGACGACAGCTGCTGGCTGCGCGTCGCGAAGTACACAGCGATCCCCATCGCGATCGCGGCGAGAGCGAACATGTCAGACAGCTGGAACCCGAACGCTGATGCACCAGTCAGCGTAATGGCGGCGCGGCGGCCAAAATGACCGACCATCGTTGCCCCGACGTAAATGAGGGCCAGCCAGCCGAGGCGTCGTGCTGCGTCGGCTAGCAGTTCCGGCGGCACAGACGGCGACGAGCGGGGGGAAGAGTCCACCGCCCGCCGGACGCGTTGCTCTGTCGGTCGAGGCGGTTCGAGGATCTCCGTCATCGGTCACCTCACGCGAGGGGAATGGTCGGTGCTCGCGCCGCTAGTATGTACTGCCCGCGGGACCAGCAATACGCCGTGCCCGTGCCGCGGATGTCAGGCCAGCCAACGTGCTAGGACGCAGTCAGTTACAGTAACGGTTCAAAATTGATGGACACGCAGATCACGTTGCTACGCGTGCTGCGCGAGCGTCAGGTCGAGCGAGTGGGCGGGAGCCGCGGCATCCCTGTGGACGTTAGGGTGGTTTCCGCGGCGAACAAGGATCTTCAAAAAAAATCCATTTCTCACCGCGACTGGATGGCTTGCGGCAGCGTCTATCTGGGCAACCTGCGTCTGCGGATGGGAGGCCGTGAGCCTCCCGTCGCCAACTCGCGGACGCCGAAGTTCTCTTGGATAAAGGGCTTACATGTCTCGTTTGATCCGTTCGACCCGGTATGGCTCCTACATAGCGGTCATTGCACTGGCCGTTACCGCCGCCCCCGCGGCATCGCAGACAATGCTCCAGCCGGACCCGCCGGCCGCCGAATCCCGGTCGCCGGCGCCAGGCGCGGTCTGGGTCTCACCATCGTTCGCGGGTCTTTTCAAAAGTTCGTTCGGCGACTTCCGCCGGCTGCCATCGAAGGACACCGCGACAATCCTGGCAATTGGGGCGGCGGCGGCAATCGCCGGCCACAACGCCGACCGATCTGTCACAACGACATTTTCCGGCTCCAGGCGCCTCGGCGGTGCCCTTGGCGCTGGCCAGACGATCGGCAGCATGCAGTTTCAACTGGGGAGCGCGTTTGCGACCTACGCCGTGGGGCGGGCGCTGGGCCGTGGCCATGTGACAGCGATCGGTGCCGATCTGGTGCGGGCCACCCTGGTGGCGCAGACGCTGACGACCGCCGTAAAGCTGTCGGTGAGAAGGACGCGCCCCGACGGAACTCCGCTCTCGTTTCCTTCCGGGCACACCTCTGTGAGCTTCGCCACTGCCACTGTCCTGCAGCGGCACCTGGGCTGGAAGGCAGGTGTGCCAGCGTATGCCGTGGCCTCGTACGTGGCGGCATCGCGTATCCAGGACAAGCGTCACTTCCTGAGCGACGTGGCGTTTGGCGCAGCGATCGGGATCGTGTCCGGCCGGACGGTGACCTTCGGCGGTCGCGACCACCGCGTCACCCTCGCGCCGGCCGCCATACCGGCGGGCGGTGGCGTCAGCCTGACCTGGTAGCAGCGGGCTTCTCGCGCTCTCGTGCACCCCGTCCGGTACGGCACGCATGTCGCCGGTGATAATGCGTGCTGCGCGGTTCAAAGGGGGACGAAGAGATGGGAGCACGCTCGCGGGAACGGAAGGCCCTGTCGGGGGCGAGGAAACTCGCGCACGCATTTCGCGTAAGCGAGGGCCGGCGATTCCGCCTGAAGGACATCGACCCGGCCGACACCGGAGACCTTCGTTCGAGGGAGGAGGCCGATCGCCTGCTCGAGGAGGGGACCGTACGCCTCCGGCGGCTTCAGGAAAAGATGTACGCCCAGGACCGCTGGGGTCTTCTGCTCATCTTCCAGGCGATGGACGCCGCGGGCAAGGACAGCACGATCAAACACGTGATGTCAGGAGTCAATCCCCAGGGCTGCCAGGTCTATTCGTTCAAGGCACCCTCCGCTGAAGACCTGGATCATGACTTCCTGTGGCGCACGACGCGGTGCCTGCCGGAGCGTGGCCGCATCGGGATCTTCAATCGCTCGTACTACGAGGAAACGCTCGTGGTCAGGGTGCACCCCGAGATCCTTCAAAGCCAGAAGCTGCCCCCGTCGCTCGTGACGAAGAACATCTGGAAGGAGCGCTTCGAGGACATTGTGGCGTTCGAGCGGTACGCGACGCGCAACGGCATTGCCATCCGGAAATTCTTTCTGCACGTGTCCCGTGAGGAGCAGAAGCGGCGCTTCCTGAGCCGCCTGGATATGCCGGCGAAGAACTGGAAGTTTTCGCTGGCCGACGTCAGGGAACGGAATCACTGGCGCGAATACCTGCGCGCCTATGAGGACATGATCCGGAACACCAGCTCGGAGCAGGCGCCCTGGTACGTCGTGCCGGCCGATCACAAATGGTTCACGCGATTGGTGGTTGGCGCAGCCGTCATCGATGCCATCAAGGAGATGCACCCCGAGTTTCCCACTGTCGATCGCGCCCAGCGCAAGGAACTGGCGGCGGTCCGCGCGACGCTCGCGGGTCAGAAAGGCTGAACGTGCCCTAGGGGCGCCGCTCGAGCCCCACCAGCTTCCAGCCGTCGTTCTGCCGGCGGAAGTGTGTGCGGATTGGCTGCTTCCACGCCGGGTATGCAGGATTGTCGGCTGAAATCGAGACTTCGATGAAGCTGCCGGCGGCGGTTGGCAGGCCGCCCGGTGCCTCGATCGTGGTCGTGGTGCTCTGCGTCTGGGAAAGCGGGCGAGTCTGCCCCGTGGCGTTGTCGAAGAGCGCCCACGTGGCCCGGTAGGTCACCGCTCCACCGGCCACGCCGGCGGCGATGGCCGAGTTCTCGAACGTCAACCGACTGTTCGTATCCAGCCGCGGGGAGACGACCGGGTTGATGGCCGTCAGGTAGGCGCTCGCAATCTTCTGGCGGCGCTTGATCAGCGTATCGGCAAGATACTTTTCTGCGACCGGGTCGCTGAACTCGCCGGTGTGCACGGCAGCCCTGATCAGGTCGTCGGTGAATGCCACGACTCGTCGCGCCGCCCAGAACGCATCGTCATCACGCAGCTCGACGTAGGCCTGCATCGGGATCTGGGGCCGCCACGTCCTCGGGTCGAATCGGTCGCCCTCGAACTTGCCGATGGCCGGGTACTCGACGTAGTCGATCGTCTGCCACGGGCTCAGCGCAAAGCCGAAGGAGAAGAAGCGCTTCCACATCGTCCCCGCCTGATAGAAGTGCTCGTAGCTGAGGTCCCATTCGTGCAGGTCGTTGTTGAGGCCGAACGTCGAGCCGACGTCCTGCAGATAATGCTTCACGACCGGGCGGCCGTTCGAGGTGGCAAGCGCGTCGAGCGTGTTCGCTGCCTTCCAGTCCGTGAGGTTCGTCCATGCGCCGAAGACGCGCAATGCGCGCAGCTCGCGGCGATGCTCGTGCGGGACGAGGTCGTTGGGATCGTCTGGACGCGTGCCGGAATACCGGAAGTTGCCCAGAATCTTGCCGGGAACCAGACGGCCGGCGACCACTCGGTACGTTCCGTCCTTGTTCCGCGCGACCCTTTCGAGGATCTGGTTGATGTCGTCCATCGTGAACGGGGTCCTCGCGCCGGACGGACGAGGCAGCGTCGCCTTCGGATCGAATTGGAGGCGCTTCGGATCGAGTGTGGTCAAGTAGGATTCGACCTGGTTGTACCCCAGCGCCCAGAAGATCTTGGTGGCGATCTCGACGGCGGCGGTCGCCCCTTCCGGGTAGTGCGGAGGATCGAACTCGAGGAACCAGGTTTCGCCTCTGCCATCCCGCGCGGTAAAGCCTGGGTGAGCGCCCGACGTCTTTTCCCTGATGACCACCCACGTGGACGGATCGGGCGGCGGACCGACAATCGGACCGCGCGCAATCTCGTCGGCCGTGACCGTCGTCGTGCCGATCCGGTTCGTGAACCAGCTCGAATCCGGCACCTCGTCAACCGTGTTGATGTTCTTCGCCCGTGTGCCCGATGGCCTGACGTCGGAGGTGATGAACAGACCGTACACCTGCTCGTAGAGCTGCTGAATGGGCGAGGGCCCCGCCTTCGACGCGTCCTGGGATTCCGGTTCGCGTGCAATCGGGTCGTCGTCATAGAAGCGCGGCGTCTGGGTCGCGACGCCGGCAGCGAAGACGCCAAGCATGGCCGCGACCAGCGCGAGCGCACGAACACGAGAGCGCGAGAATGACGAGGTCGGCATGGGCGGCAGCCTCAGAAGACAGCGGACGTCGCGGCGACGAGAGTCAGTCCGTCACTCCCCCTGGCCAACTCGATACGGAGCGGCGTTGAGAGCGGCCCATGAAACCGAACGCCAAAGCCGTAGTCGTGTTTCATGCCGTTCAAGTCGAGGTCGGAGCGCCGCGCGGTGACTTTACCTGCATCGTAAAACACCGCGGAGTCGAGGTAACGGCTGGCCATGATGCGCCACTCCGCCTGAAGCAGCAGGCTGTTCCGGTCGCGGAACCGCAGGCTCGTGTAGCCCCGCAGCGTGGAGCTGCCGCCGAGCGTCGGCAGCATGAAGAACGGCACGACCTGGCCGCCCTTGTCATTCGTGGTCCGGGCGAGCGCGTGAAATGAGAGCGCCCACGCTTCGCGCAGGAGGGGAACGTGCTGGATCAGCTCGTAATCGACCTGCTGGAAGCCGAATGCCTTGTCCTTGTCGTGGTAATCGTGAGCGGTGATGCCGTAGTAGCCGCCGCGCCGCGAGTAACCCGGTGAGGTCCGCCAATCGAGGCCAACCGTGGCCTGGGTGTGCGTGTAGATGGGATCGCCGCCCAGCCCGGGCAGCGTCGCCGGCGTATACACGGTCTCGACCGACGGGAAGCGGCCGAGGCCAGGTTCCTGCGACCACTGTGTCCACTCGACACCTGGGCGAATCACGAGGTAACGGCGTGCCGGCCAGAGGGTCAGCAGTGCCGAGGCGTACGGGCGCTTGAAACGGTAGCTCGCACGGTCCTCCTTCGCCGTGTCGATCCCCAGCCCGTAGAAGCCAACTTGAGTCGCGTCGCGCCACCCGCCGAGGAGAGACAGCTCGCCGCGACGGTGGAAGAGGCGAGGCGCGACAAACTCTGCCTCGACGCGCTTGTAGTTGGACAGCGAATAGCTGCCCCGCACGTCGACGAAGTTGTAGGAGCTCACGTGCTGGATGTAGCCGGCGCCCAGGGCGAAGCTTCCGCCCGAATACGCTGATTCGAGGAATGGATGCAGGTGCCTGCCCTGATTCGTCAGGATCTCGTCGACTCGGGCGGCCAGCCGTTCACCCCTGCTGGGGATATAGGGATGCAGGACTTCGAGTTTTTCCGCTTGCGCCTGCTCGATGGCCGCCTGCCGCGTCGTGGGCTCAGGCTGCTGGGCCAGGGCGACGCCCGCGGATCCAGTCAATATGATGAGTGTGAATACACTCCACAACCGAGGACAGCGCATCGATCCTCTCACGTCGTCAACGAGTTCCATTTGGAGACGGCAACGAATATTTACCACGAATGCGGCGGCGGGCGTCGTGCCGGTTCGGCAGGCTTGCCGAACTTGAGTGCGGAGTTCTTGATCTGATCCGTGTGCCTGCTGAAAACGTGATTTGCGGCGCCGCGGTAATGCCTGGTCGCCGGCCTTCGTTGGTTCGCAGAGCTGAAGGTTATGGCGGAGTGGCCGCGATGACCCGGTTCGCGTCGACGGTGTGTGAACAAGTTCCTACGCGGGGCGGGTCGTTCCTGAGCTGCAGCCGGATCGAAATCGGCTGCAGCCCCGATCCGGTACGTCAGAACCGCACGCTATAGACGACCGCGAAGTTGCGCCCCATCTCCGGCGCGAGATCCTTCAGATAGTTCAAGTGATTGTGGTACAGGGTGTTCGTCGCATTGTCGAGACGCAACGTGATGGTGCTGGCCGTTGTCGCGGTCCCGAACGTGTACGACGCAAAGATTTTCGCCAGGTTGTAGCCCTCGGTGGGCGTTTCGCCAATCGTCGTGCCCGCGAACCCCTGCGCGTAGACGCGATCCTGCTTCGCCGTGAACGTCCCGTCGATACCTGCTTCGAATGCGTTCCGGCGCAGGTGGAGTCCCGCAAGGCCGCGGAGTGGCGGAATGCGCGGCATCGCCAGGTCGAGGCTCGTCAGCTCACCGCGCACGTAGTCCAACCCTCCTTCGAGCCACACGACAGGACCGACGCGCAGATCGACGTGCGATTCCATTCCCGCCAGCCGGCATGGCAATCGACGGTGTATGTCCGGCGACACTTCAGTGAAACTTCAGTGTATCGAGCCGATCCTAGCCCTCTTCGGCCGCACTCAGCCGGACGTCGATAAGCGTTTTCTTTGGGAAACTTGCGAATGTAGGCCAGAACGCCGAGCACCAGAGCGGGCTGCAAAACCTCGATCCCCGGTTCAAATCCGGGCGGCGCCTCCAAATTCCTTAGGAAATCTGCTCGTCCGTGCATGTGAGGCGCAACGTTGCGCCGACAGATGGACCCATTTGGACCCGGAATCGTCGCGCGTTGCGTATTGCCGCGTCCGTAAACCGCTGATGGATTCTGGTTTGCGAGATCCGTTGTCTCGAAAGGAGGGAGGTTTCGAGATCAACAAACAATCGCGCTTCGACATCCTCGATGGCCTTCCGATGCGATGCGTCGACGACGTGTGTGTAGATGTTGAGTGTCGTCGAGATGCT
>Ga0137394_10003890_pt1 | contig 11271 bp, 13 predicted proteins | sample czobulk116metaG_FD_108278 | JGI IMG/M metagenome (GOLD analysis project Ga0137394, IMG submission 108278) | Vadose zone soil microbial communities from Angelo Coast Range Reserve, California, USA - czobulk1.16 metaG | ecosystem: Environmental > Terrestrial > Soil > Vadose zone | place: USA... | reverse complement strand
GGCCGGTTCGACCAGGTGTTGCGACTGGGCCGGGAAGCGGGACTCGTGAAGCTCGGCAAGGTCGCCATCGACGGGACGAAGGTGAAGGCGAACGCGTCGAAGCACAAGGCGATGAGCTACGGAAGGATGAGGCAGAAGGAGAGCGAGATCAGCCGGCAGGTTCGGGAGATCATGAAGCGGGCGGAACAGATCGACGCCGAAGAAGACCGGCTGTACGGCCCGGACAAGAGCGGCTCGGAGCTTCCCGAGGAACTCGCGACGAAGCAGGGTCGGCTGAAGAAGATCCGGGAAGCGAAGGCGGCGCTCGAAGCGAAGGCCCGGGAGAAGGCGACCTCCGAGGGGAAAGACCCCGACGAGGCCGAGCCGACGGACAAGTCGCAGAGGAACTTCACCGATCCGGACTCGCAGATCCAGAAGACCAACGACGGGTACATTCAGGGCTACAACGCGCAGATCGCCGTGGACGGAGAGTTCCAGATCATCGTGGCGCAGCACGTGACGCCGACGGCGCCGGATGTGAACGAGCTGATTCCGGTCGTGGAGTCGATCAAGAGGACGCTGAAGCGGAAGCCCACGGCGATTATTGCGGACGCGGGGTACTGCTCGGAGGAGAACATCGCGGCGATGAAGAAGCTCGGCATCGAGCCGTACATCGCGACGAAGAGGTACAAGCACGGGGAGCGATCGGATCCCGCTCCGCGAGGGCGGCCTCCGGAGAACCTGACGCTGCGAGAGAAGATGGCGCGGAAGCTGCGGAGCGTAAGAGGCAAGAAGATCTACAGCCGGCGCAAGGTGATCGTCGAGCCGGTGTTCGGTCAGATCAAGCAGGCCAGAGGATTCAGGCAGTTTTTCAGGCGCGGCTTGGCGAACGTGCAACAGGAGTGGGCGCTGGTGAGCACGGCGCACAACATCTTGAAGCTGATGCGGGCGGTGGCGGCGGTCGCGTGAAGGGCGAGAACGCGAGATCGATGCCGGCCGATGAGGTGGCCCGCACCACACCCGGAGCATGGAGAGGCTCTCAACCGCTTCCACAGGACGCCTCCAGGTAGGAACCCGTATCGTGCGGACGAAGGTGATTCAATTGAACGCCGTTACTCGGACGCGCTCCTAGCTGCGGAGGGAGCGCTTTCTCTCGCGAGGGATCGTCGCGCCTTTCTCCGGAAGATGCTGAAGAGTGATGTGCGGGAGATCGTCTCGGTGTCAGTTCGGCGGCTTCTTGATGAAGATAGGGGTGAGATCGCCAACATGGGGCGCGAGTTGCTCACTGCTGAGGCCGGAGATCTTAGAATTGCCGGAGTTATCTTGCTCGAACGAGCCTGTGACAATCCTGCGTTGGAGAGCCTGTTGTGCGAATACGTTGGGAATCCACTCTACTACTACGACGTCGTTACCTGGCTGGACAGATGTTTGTACGCCTCCGGAAGGTTTGGCGAAGGATTCAGAGCGCGACTCAGGACTCTGTCCCCCCTGGAAGCGTAGCCGTCACGGCGTCCTCCCCGGACGCAACATCGCACCCCGATCGTCAACTTGTCCCAGGCGACCGCGCGGCCTCGGCGGCACGAATTCGGATGTATTCTGTTGCTACAGTGCGCCTGAGCGCCACTTTCCTCGACGCTGCTATCATGCCGCCGGAGCCCCTCCCACCCATCGAAGCCGACGACATCGCGCTCGTGTGCTGGATGGGGGTGGATGTCGCGGGGTAGGCAGTTGCCCTGTTCAGGGTAGATCCGAATTCGTCCTCCAGCGGAAGCCGGAATTCCACCTCTGAAGGGTATCGGACTTTGTGCTCGACAGGAATTCATAACGTATTGAAGTGTTGGGGTTTATAGCTGTCGTTTCTCCACTCACTTCCCGAACGTGCTAGCCTTCGGCTAGCACGTTCGGGAAGTGAGTGGTTCGAGGTTGACAGAGCACGTTCTCCGGTGGATATTACAGGCGTCATCCCCAGTTGGACTCGCTAGAGTTCGCTGGCCCCCTTCGGGTTGCGACCTGAAGGGTTTTTTTTTGGGATTCGATGAATCGGACCACGTTCCTTGTCGACGGATTCAACCTGTACCATTCCCTCAAGGAAGCGAGCCGTGACTTGTCCGGTGCCAGCACACGGTGGCTCGATATCAGGTCGCTTCTAAGATCCTACCTGCCCCTGGTCGGTGGAGGCGCAACGCTGCAAGAGATCTATTACTTCTCTGCACTCGCCCTGCATCTTGACTCCGATCGACCCGGTCACACCCTAAAGCATCGCTCTTACATCGACTGTCTCCAAGCCTCGGGCGTGAAAATCGAACTTGGCAGGTTCAAGTACAAGTCAGTCTACTGTTCGACCTGCGCTCGGCGCACCGCTCACTACGAAGAGAAGGAAACGGACGTGGCCATCTCGGTCCGCTTGATGGAAGTCTTCCAAGCTGACTCAACCGACGCCGCTGTCCTTGTCACAGGCGACACAGATCTTGCGCCCGCAGTCCGCACAGCCACGCGACTTTTCCCGTCGAAGCAGGTGTGTTTTGCTTTCCCGTTCAAACGAAAGAACTCGGAACTCGCCAAACTCGTGAGTTGCCACTTCTTGATGCGCGCTCAGATGTACGCGAAGCATCAATTCCCAGACCCGTACCACCTGCCCAGCGGTCGGAGCATCAGCAAACCCGGAACTTGGTAGGATTGGGCAGCGGTGCTGCGCAATTGCGGATCTGACGTCGCTCGCGCGACCCCAAGGGGACCATCTCTCGGATCAACGATTCGGCTTCGTCGCCACGTACAGGGCGGCTATGCCGAACGTCAGGCTCTCGGCTCGGATCTCGGTGAACCCGGCGCGCCCGAGGCGCTCGGGGAAGAGCGACTGATCGGGGAAGGCCTGGATCGAGGAGGCGAGCCACTCGTACGCGTCGCGGCTCCCGGAGAGAAGGCGGCCAGCCACGGGGACGTAGACGTTGAGGTAGAGGGCGTAGAGTGCTCCGATCGCGCGCCCGCGCGGGCGGCCGAACTCGAGGATGGCGAGGCGCCCGCCCGGCTCGAGGACGCGGAGCAACTCCTTGAGGCCGGCGCCGAGGTCCGAGAGGTTGCGCACGCCGAAGGCGACCGTGACGCCTGCGAAGGCGCCATCGCGGAAGGGAAGCCGGAGGGCGTCCGCCTCCGCAAGGTGGACCGCGCCGTTGCTCCGGCCGAGAGTCGCGCGGAGGTGAGCCGCCTTCTCGCGGCCGAGGACGAGCATCTCGTGGCAGAAGTCGGCGCCCGCCACCCAAGCTCCCGTCCCGGCCAGCGCGAGCGTGAGGTCACCTGTGCCGCAGCAGACGTCGAGGATGCGCGGCGCGTTCGAGCCGGATACCCCGTCAGTGACCGCGGCGACCGCGCGGTCCCTCCACCGACGATCCGTGCCGAGGCTGAGGACCCGGTTAAGGAGATCGTACCTTGACGAGATGGCCGCGAAGATCTCGCGAATAAAGCCGGCTTCAGGCAACTTGAACCTCCGGAAAGTCCCGCAGTCTACCCCACACCCGAACCATCTCCACTCCCCCAACGCACGGGGGGAACGGGATGGGATCACCCTCCCGATTCTTGACTTTCGCCCGGGCATATAGTAAAAACCGTGTTCCGCTAACCGCCCGGGAAATGACATTTCCTTGAGGAGTGAACGTGGCACGTTCCACGACCGTTCGGAAGACTGTCTCCAAAGCCAAAGCGCCGGCGCGCCCGGACGCGGCTTCATCCGTGCCGCCGACAGTCCGGAGAGCACCGATCCAGAGAACGCCGATCCAGACGACGGCGATCGAGCCCAAATGGTACGTGGTCGACGCCGCAGGGCGGACCCTCGGCCGCCTGTCCACCGTGGTGGCGACGCATCTCATGGGGAAGCAGCGTCCGCACTACTCGCCTCATCAGCTCTTTGGTGACCACGTCGTCGTGGTCAACGCGGACAAGATCAAGGTCACGGGGCGCAAGCTGAACCAGAAGATGTATCGCTGGCACACCGGATATCCGGGTGGCTTGAAGGAGCTCCCGCTCTGGAAGGCGCTCGCGGAGCACCCGATCAAGGTCATCGAATGGGCCGTCCAGGGGATGCTCCCGAAGAGCAAGATCGGTAAGCGGATGATCCGCAACCTGATCGTCTACGCCGGCCCGCAGCACCCGCACGCCGCCCAGCGGCCCGAGCCGCTCGAGCTCGCCCCGATCAGGAAGTCCGCGTGACGGGGCGCTCCAACCTCGACGAAATGACCCTCGCGAATTCCGGCCGTCCAGTGGAGATCTGAGCAGCGATGGATACAGTCAACGAGCACTACGCCACCGGCAAGCGGAAGAACGCGATCGCCCGCGTCTTTCTGCGGCCGGGGAGCGGCAAGATCACGGTCAACGACAGGACATTCGAAGACTACTTCCCCACGACCGTCCTCAGGATGGTCGTCCGCCAGCCACTTGTTCTGACCGAGACGGCGGAGAAGTTCGACGCTTTGGTGAACGTTTCAGGCGGAGGGGTTTCCGGACAGGCCGGCGCCATCCGCCACGGTCTCGCGCGCGCCCTGCTCCAGTGGAACCCGGAACTCCGCAAGGGGCTCCGATCCGCGGGGCTCCTCACGCGGGACCCTCGCGCAAAGGAGCGCAAGAAGTACGGCCAGAAGGGCGCCCGCAAGCGCTTCCAGTTCTCGAAGCGTTAGAGGCAAGGCCGTAGGCAAAGGAGCCATGCGAGTGACGATGGAGATTTCCTCTTGACCCCGGTGACGATCAAGGATCTGCTCGAGGCCGGGGCGCACTTCGGCCACCAGACCAAGCGGTGGAACCCGAAGATGAAGCCGTTCATCTTCGGCAAGCGCAACGGCATCTACATCATCGACCTCCAGCAGACCCTCACGCGCTTCCATCGCGCCGTCGAGTTCGTGACGGAACTGGCCTCGCGCGGCGGCAACGTGCTCTTCATCGGCACGAAACGCCAGGCGCAGGAGGCGATCATGGAGGAGGCGACCCGGGTCGAGATGCCCTACGTCACCAGCCGCTGGCTCGGCGGCACGCTCACCAATTTCCAGACGATCAAGAAGCGCATCGAGCGGCTTCGCAGCCTCGAGACTCTGGGAGCCGATTCTCACAGGAAAGAAGGGCTCACCAAGAAGGAGCTGATCGGCCTCGAGAAGGAGCGGGCGAAGCTCGTCAAGGTTCTCTTCGGGCTCAAGAACATGTCGAGTCTCCCTTCGGCGGTCTTCATCGTCGATCCGAACAAGGAGCACATCGCCGTGACGGAGGCCCGGAAGCTCAATATCCCGGTCATCGCCGTGGTGGATACCAACTGCGATCCCGACGAGATCGACTTCTGCATTCCGGGGAACGATGACGCCATCCGCGCCATCCGCCTCTTCGCGTCGCGCATCGGCGATGCCATCCTGGAGGGCGCGGGGTTCCACGCCCGTAATTCCGCGGCAGGCGCCGTGGACGGGGAGCAGGTGGCCGGCGCCGCCGACGGCGGCGGATTGGACACGGGCGGGCGCCCGCGCCTTCGAAGCCGGAGCCGTGGTCTCCAGCCCGGAATCGCGACGCCCGACCAACCGGATCCGCTCGCGGACGCCCCGGCAGCGGCGGCGCCCGGCGGAATCGTCGCCTAGGCCGACGCCCGGGGCAACGACAACACATCCTCCTGGAAGAGAGGCTTCATGCAGATCACCGCTTCTATGGTCAAGGAACTCAGAGAGCGCACCGGCGCCGGCATGATGGAGTGCAAGGAAGCGCTCAGCGAGGCGAAGGGAGGCTTCGATGACGCGATCGCCATCCTCCGCAAGAAGGGCCTGGCCGCCGTCGCGAAGCGCGCTCACAGGGAGACGAGCGAAGGGATCGTCGGATCGTATATCCATCCGGGCGGGCGCATCGGCGTTCTCGTCGAGGTGAACTGCGAGACCGACTTCGTCGCGCGGACCGACGAGTTCCAGCAGCTCGTGAAGGACCTCGGGATGCAGGTGGCCGCGTCCGCGCCGCGCTTCCTGGGCCGCGAGGAGGTCACGGAGGAGATACTCTCGAAGGAGAGGGAGATCTACCGCGACCAGGCCGCGCGAAGCGGCAAGCCCGAGAAGGTGCTCGACAGGATCGTCGAAGGGAAGATGGAGAAGTTCTACTCCGAGGCGTGCCTCCTCGAGCAGCCCTTCGTCAAAGAGCCGACCATGACCGTGCAGGAACTGGTCTCCTCGCACATCGCGAAGACCGGAGAAAACATCAAGGTCCGCCGCTTCTGCCGCTTTGTTCTTGGAGAGAGCGTAGAAGCCTGACGCGGATCGGGTCCCGCCCGGGGCCCCAGTCGAGACCGTCGAGAAGGGCGCATGACCACTGCCATCCCGGCCTACCGCAGAGTACTCCTCAAGCTCAGCGGCGAGGCTCTCATGGGTGACAAAGGGTTCGGCATCGACGCCCCCACCGTCGATCGAATCGCGGACGAGATCCGCGAGATCCACGGCCTCGGCGTCCAGATGGCCCTCGTCACGGGCGGCGGCAACATCTTCCGCGGCCTCGCGGCCGCCCAGTCGGGGACCGACCGGGTGGCCGGCGATCACATGGGAATGCTGGCGACCGTCATCAACGCGCTCGCGCTCCAGGACGCGCTCGAGAAGCGCGACGTCTCCACCCGCGTGATGTCGGCCATCGAGATGCGCTCCGTCGCGGAGCCGTACATACGGCGGCGCGCCGTTAGGCACCTCGAAAAGGGACGGGTCATCATCGTCGCCGCGGGGACGGGCAACCCCTATTTCACCACGGACTCCGCGGCGGCCCTGCGCGCGATGGAGGTCAAGGCGGACATCCTCCTCAAGGCCACCCGCGTGGACGGGATCTACTCGGCTGATCCCGAAAAAGATCCGAAGGCCACACGCTATGATCGCCTCACGCACCGGAAGGTCCTGGAGCTCGGGCTGAAGGTGATGGACACCACGGCCATCTCGCTCTGCATGGACAACGGCATGGCGATCGTCGTCTTCAATCTGAACCGCCCGGGGAACATCCGAAGGGTCATCCTCGGCGAGCCTGTCGGCTCGACGGTCGGAGGGTAACCGATGCTCAAGGATCTGCTCGCGACAACCGAGAAGAAGATGAAGGAGCGCGTGGAGTTCGCGCGTCACGCGCTCGCCACGATCCGCACCGGACGCGCCTCGCTCGCCATCCTCGACGGGATCGCGGTCGACTACTACGGCACGCAGACCCCGCTGAGCCAGGTGGCGACGCTGACGATACCCGACCCGACGCTGATCGTGGCCACGCCGTGGGACGCCTCGACGATCCCGGCCATCGAGAAGGCGATCCGCAAGTCCGATCTCGGGCTCAACCCCAACAACGACGGCAAGTCGGTGAAGATCCCGATCCCTCCCCTCACCGAGGAGCGACGGAAGGAGTTCGTCAAGAAGGTGGATCACATGGGCGAGGAGGAACGCACCCACGTGCGCCAGCTCCGCCGCGAGGCCAATGAGAGCGCGAAGAAGATGCTGAAGGAGAAGACTCTCTCCGAAGATGACGAAAAGAGAGCGCTCGAGCAGGTTCAGAAGCTCACCGACAGGTACATCCAGGCGATCGACGAGCTCGTGAAGCACAAGGAAAAAGAGCTGCTCGAAGTTTGAGAGGCGGAAAGGCCAGAGCGGCATGACCAGGCCCGCGTCCGGCCGCAGCAGCCTGAAGCGGCGCGGCGCAACGAGGGTGGTCGCGATCGTGGCCGCCGCCGGAAGCGGCACCCGGGTCGGCGGGACCGTCCCGAAGCAGTTCCTGAGGGTGGGGGGACGCACTCTGCTCGAGCACGCGCTCCACCGATTGGCGGCACATCCCGGGATCGACGCGATCGTCGCCGTCGTCCCGCGAGGGCGCCTGCGGGGCGCGGCGGCGCTGATGCGGCGGCACCCCAGGGTGATCGCGGTCGTAGCGGGCGGCGCCCGGCGGCAGGAGAGCGTGGAGCGCGGACTCGCCGCGATCGGACCGGGAGCCTGCGACATCGTTCTCATACATGACGCGGCGAGGCCGATGGTCCCGCGCGAAGTCGTCTCGAGCGTCATCGAGGCGGCGAGCCGGCACGGGGCGGCCGTGCCGGGCCTTCGACCCGCGGACACGGTCAAGCTGATCGACCGGGGAGGCCGGGTGAAGAGGACGCTCGACCGCGAGAGCCTCCGCATGATTCAGACGCCGCAGGGGTTCAGGATCGCGTCGCTGAGGCGCGCCTTCCGCGAAGCGAGGCGGAGGGATCTCGTCGCCACCGACGACGCTTCGCTCGTCGAGGCGGCGGGGATGGCGGTCTACGTCGTCCCCGGGCACCCGGCGAACTTCAAGGTCACGACGCGGGACGACGTGAGGCGCCTCCGCGGCCTCGCGCGCCGCGACTGAACTCGGGAGGGACGATGGCGTCGATCCCCATCGGACACCGGATCGGGCTCGGCTACGATCTTCACGCGTTCGCCCCGGCATCCTCCGGCCGCTCTCTCGTCCTCGGCGGCGTGACGATTCCCCACCCCCGCGGCCTTCTCGGCCATTCCGACGCGGACGCCCTCGTCCATGCCGCGTGCGATGCCATCCTGGGCGCTCTCAGCCTGGGAGATCTCGGCGCCCACTTCCCGGATACCGACCCTCGCTTCAAGGGGATTTCCAGCCTGACCCTGCTGAAGGCGTGCGGAGGGATGGCCGCGGAGCGTGGCTGGCGGGTGAAGAATCTCGACTCGGTGGTGATCGCCGAGGCGCCGAAGATCGCCCCCTTCGCCTCCGCGATGAGATCGAAGATCGCCGAGGCTCTCGACGTTCCGCTGGAGGACGTCAGCGTCAAGGGGACCCGCCCGGAGGGGCTGGGAGCGCTGGGCCGCGGGGAGGGGATCGCCTGCCAGGCGATCGTTCTCCTGGCCTCGCGCGGCGAGCTGGCGCGACTCCTCTCCCGCCTTGGCCGATCGGTCCGCGGGAGGATCGGCCGTTGAGCGACGACGGGCCGGTCCGCGTCCGGTTCGCCCCCTCGCCGACCGGCTCCCTCCACGTCGGCAACGTGCGGACGGCGCTCTACAACTGGCTCTTCGCCCGCGGCCGCGGGGGCGCGTTCATCCTCCGGATCGAGGACACAGACATCGAGAGGAACGAGGTCGGCTCGGAGGGACGGATATACGACGATCTCCGATGGCTCGGCCTCGACTGGGATGAGGGACCCGACAGGGGCGGGCCCCTCGGCCCGTACCGGCAGTCGGATCGCGGCGCGCTGTACAGGGCGGCGGGCGCGCGCCTCGTAGCGACCGGAGAGGCCTATCGCTGCTTCTGCTCCATCGAGGCGATCGAGTCGGAGAGGGAGAGGCAGCGCGCGGCCGGGCTTCCTCCGCGGTATTCCGGACGGTGCCGCGGCCTCCCAGCCTTCGACTCGGAGAGGCGAGCCGGCGCGGGCGAGCCGTTCGTGCTGCGCCTCCGGGTCCCCGAGGGAGCGATCGCCTTCGAGGACGCGGTCCGGGGCCGCGTGGAGTTCCCCGGCGAACAGATCGGCGACCCCGTCCTCGTGCGGTCGGGCGGGCGCCCCGCCTACAACTTCGCCGTGGTCGTGGATGACATCGAGATGCACGTGACTCACGTCATCCGCGGGGAGGATCATCTCTCGAACACGCCGAGGCAGATCCTCCTCTACCGCGCGCTCGGCGCGCAGGCACCCGCCTTCGCGCATCTCTCGATGATCCTCGGACCCGACGGCGGGAAGCTGCACAAGCGGCACGGGTCGGTCGCCGTGAGCCAGTTCCGCGACGAGGGGATCGTCCCCGAGGCTCTCGTCAACTACCTCGCGCTGCTCGGCTGGTCCCATCCCGAGGGAGTGGAGACCCTCTCGATCGAAGAGATGGAGCGCGCCTTCTCTCTCCAGCGGGTCTCGGGCTCGGCGGCGACGTTCGACCCGATCAAGCTGGCCTTCCTGAACGCGCATCACCTTCGCAATCTTCCGCCGTCGAGGCTCCTCGAGCTGGCGACCTCGTTCCTCCCCGACGGAGCTCGGCCCCCGGCAACGTCTGGCGATCAGGCGCGCGACTGGTGGGGCAGGGCGCTGGCTCTGGCGAGCGGCCAGATGGAGACGCTCCGCGACGCGGGGGAGGCGATGAAGTTCTACTTCGATGCCGGGGAAGGGTGGCGGGCCGAGGAGGGGGAGGCTGCGCTTCTCTCCACCTTCGAGCGGCTCGCGGCCGAGGAGAACCTGGCCGCCCCCGGCGTCTTCCGCGGGTGCGCGGTCGCCGCCGGCAAGGCGACGGGGCGAAAGGGGCGCGACCTCTTCCATCCGCTGCGCCTCGTGCTGACGGGCCGGGAGAACGGGCCCGAGCTGGATCGCGTCGTTCCGATGATCGAGGAGGGGAGGCGGCTCGGAATCGTCCCGCGCGTCGCCGGCTGCCTCGAGCGGATCCGGGCGTCGCGCCAGCGATGGACGGCGGGGGCGTCGCGATGAGCGAGGCGCAGGTCGTCGTCGGGATCAATGCGGTGCTCGGCGCTCTGGCGGCGGGGCGGCGTACTCTCGACCGGGTCTTCGTCGAACGCGGAAGAGGCGGGCCGCGCTTCAGGGAGATCTTCGAAAACGCGCGACGTTCGGGGATTCCGGTGGAGGAGGTGGCCCGGGAGAAGCTCGACCGGCTCGCCGGAGGATCTCGCCATCAAGGGGTCGCGGCTACTTCATCGGCCGCCGCCTATGCCCCTCTCGCGGACCTCGTGCGGGCGTGCGTCCCCGAAGGGAGGCTCCTCCTTCTCGATGGCGTGGAGGATCCCCGCAACCTCGGGGCCGTCATCCGGACCGCGGCCGCGGTCGGCGCGAAGGGGGTCGTCGTCCCGGAGCGCCGCGCGGCGGGACTCAGCCCCGGGGCCGCGAGGGCGGCGGCGGGGACGATCCCCCAGATCGGCGTCGGCCGTTGCGTCAACATCGCCGATTTCGCGCTGGAGCTCAAGGAAGAGGGGTTCTGGGTGGCCGGACTCGACCCCGCGGGAGAATCGGCCTGGGATGAGGTCCAGTACCCGGGTCGGATGGCGCTGGTCGTCGGCGGCGAGGCGAAGGGGCTGCGGCCCCGGCTGCGGGGGGTGTGTGATGCGCGCATCTCCATCCACGTCGCCCGCGACGTCGAGTCGCTCAACCTGTCGGTGGCGACGGCCGTCGTCCTGTACGAGGCCTTCCGCCAGGAGAGGGCCGGGAGGCGCTGAAAGTGTCAAAAAAGGTCTTTACACCCCCGCGAGGCTGGTGTAAAGTGCGCGTTTCACAAAGCTGGCGTAGCTCAGCTGGTAGAGCAGCTGATTTGTAATCAGCGGGCCGGGGGTTCGAGTCCCTTCGCCAGCTCCAGGGATGTCGGCCCG
>Ga0137394_10003887_pt1 | contig 11273 bp, 10 predicted proteins | sample czobulk116metaG_FD_108278 | JGI IMG/M metagenome (GOLD analysis project Ga0137394, IMG submission 108278) | Vadose zone soil microbial communities from Angelo Coast Range Reserve, California, USA - czobulk1.16 metaG | ecosystem: Environmental > Terrestrial > Soil > Vadose zone | place: USA... | reverse complement strand
TCATCCTCCACCAGCAACACTTTAAGAGGGTCGGTCGGGCTCACAGGCAGTGTTACTTGCAAACGGGCAACTCGACGATTGTGAACCAGTAGTTGCCCAGGATTTTCATCACGTTGACCAATGAATCGAACGTGACCGGTTTGGAGATGAACGAGTTGGCGCCCAGTTCGTAAATTTTACTGATATCGGCGTCCGCCTTGGAAGTGGTGAGCACGATCACCGGGATACGCCGCAATTCAGGGTCGAGCTTGATTTCCCGCAACGCCTCCCGGCCATCTTTGCGCGGCATATTCAGATCCAGCAGGATCAAACCCGGACGAGGCGCGGTGACGGCGGTGAATTTTCCCCGGCGATGCAGGTAGTCGAGGAGTTCTTCACCATTTTCGACAAAATGCAGGTCGCTGCTCAAATCGCATTCCCCCAGTGCGTCCTTGGCCAACAAACGATCGTCGGCATCATCATCGGCCATGAGGATTACAATGGGCTTGCCCGAGGTATTCACGTGATCACTTCTCCCTTGGCATGCTTCACCGGCAACGTGACGGTGAACGTAGCCCCTTCGCCCAGCTTGCTTTTGGCGCTAATGGTTCCGCCGTGGCGATCTGTAATCCGTCGGCATACAGCCAGACCGACGCCGGTGCCTTCATATTCGTTGCGCCCGTGCAGCCGTTGAAACACAGCAAAGATCTTTTCCGTGTATTTTTCGTCGAACCCGATGCCATTGTCCTGGATCGTCAACTCGCAAAACTCGTCCGAGGGTTCCCCATCGGTGCCGGCGCAGAAGGTGGCCTTCTGGATCTGTGCGTTGATCTTGACAACCGGCTGCGCGTTGGGCGGTTGAAACTTCAAGGCGTTGCCAATCAGATTTTGCACCAATTGACGCATTTGCAGGGGATCGGCCTCGATAGTCGGCAGCGGACCCACTTCCACCTTGGCCTTGGTCTGCTCGATCCGAACCTCAAGGTCGGTGAGGACCTCTTTGGTGACTACGGCCAGATCCACTGCGACGAACGGTTGCGTAGTACTGATGACGCGCGAGAAGGTCAGCAAGTCGTTGATCAGCGTCTGCATGCGCGCAGCCGCATTCTGCATTCGTTCGAGATAATCGCGGCCTTCCTGCAATTGGACCGCATCACACTTGCTCTTGAGGCGATCACCAAAGGCCTGAATCTTGCGCAGCGGCTCCTGCAAATCGTGTGACGCCACATAGGCAAATTGTTCCAGTTCCGCATTCGAGCGCGAGAGCTCGGCCGCCTTTCGCGCCAGGGCATCCTCGGTCCGTTTTCGTTCCGTGATGTCCTTGAAGATCACCACTGCGCCAACCAATTTGTCTTTCTCGATGATAGGCGTCTTGACGTACTCGACGGGGAAGTTCGACCCGTCTTTGCGGAAGAAAACCTGGTCGCTCAGATGCTCCCCGGTCCGCGTCATGAGAGTGGTGTTGTTGGTTGGTGGAGTGCGGTGAAAAACTTCGTGCTCCTGCTTGCCGATCAGCTCATCGACTTTCCATCCCGTTATTTTCGCTGCCGCTGGATTGACGAACGTGGTGCGTCCCTGGAGGTCCAGCCCATAGATGCCTTCACCGGCAGAGTTTAGGATGTGCTCGTAGCGGCGTTGGAGCTTTTGCAGTTCCTGGGTGCGGGCTTGCACGTGCAACTCGAGCACGTCTTTTGATCGCTCAAGTTCCTGGGCTTGTTGCGCGAGGGCTTTCTCGGCTTGCTTCCGTTCGTTCAGTTCTTCTTCGAGCTGGGCATACGTTTTCGTCAATACCGCGGTGCGTTCTTCAACGCGGTGGTCCATTTCGGCGTGCAGCCGGTGAACTTCCTCCTGCAGCTTTTTTCGCTCCAGCGTTTGCTTGTGCAGTTCATAGGTGACCTGCTCGACTTTTCTGAAATCTCCTTCCTGGATGGCCATGCGGCTGAGAAACGCGCGACGCCACCACGAAACACCGACGACCATCGCCAACATCAGTCCGGCGCCACCAGCAGCAGTCGCCATCGTGACTCTCAACGCCCAGTCGTCGACTTGCTTGAGGAGTTGTGAAACCGGCACTTCGTTGTGGCCTTGATCGCCGCCGACATTCTGCCTTGCTTGCGCGTTACCGCCATCAGGATAGAGATAGACCCCTTGAACCTTCGCCTGGACGCGAAGCGAGCGAGTCCCTTGGCGGTAGATCCAAAGGCTCGCGACCAGAGTAATCGTGAGGACAGCGGCAGCAATCAACAGCACCGGCCTGATCGCCGGCATTTTCTTACTGGATTTTGCGCCCGCTGACCGCTCGACCCTATCTTCAGCATTGGTCATGAACGTCGCTTCACTGCAAACAGATACGAACGGAAGCATTTACCAAACCAACGTCCGCTCTTCGGCAGGGGGAACGCGTATGCTCCTATGCCTTAGCTTGTTACATGGCGATTCACGTTCAAAATACAAATGGCGGCAACTTGCGCCAGAAAGGGCAAAAATTCCTGTTTTAATACCGGCAGCAATGACCGCACTATTTGGGCAAGATATGGTATCTGGTAATTGCATCATTTTGCCCACATCATTTTGCCCCATGTCTGATCTGCTATGACGCCGGCAGAACATTCGGACCTCACCCAGCCGATCGGGATCATTGCAGGAAATCGCAGCTTGCCCTTGGTTTTTGCCCAACAAGCGCGGAAAATGGGGGCCACAAAAATCGTCGCCGTGGCCTTCGACAAGGAGACCGACCCCAAAGTGGGCGACCTGGTCGATGAAACCGTTTGGATCAAAGTCGGCCAACTGGGAAAGCTGATCTCCGCGTTTACTGACCGCAACGTGCGCCGGTGCGTAATGCTTGGGCAGATTGCTCCTCGCAACCTTTTTGATGTCCGTCCGGACTTGAGAGGCGTGAGCCTTTTGTTGCGATTGAAAGAAAAGAACGCTCATTCCATCTTTGGCGGCATTGCCGATGAATTGGCGAAGGAAGGAATTGAACTGATCGAAGCAACTCCGTGGCTGCGGCCTATTATGGCCCCCGAAGGCCTTCGCCTCGGTCCTGAGCTATCCGAAGGCGAACGCATGGATGTGCAGTTCGGCTTTCGCATCGCCAAGGAAATTTCGCGCCTTGAGATCGGCCAAACCGTCGTGGTCAAAGATGGAACAGTGCTGGCGGTCGAGGGTTTTGAAGGCACCGATAAATCCCTGGTCCGAGGGGGCGAATTGGCAGGCAAAGACGGTGGCGCCGTCGCTGTCAAAGTCACGAAAGAGAACCACGACATGCGCTTTGATGTCCCCTGCATCGGTCCGGGCACACTTGAGATTTGCGCTAGCGCAGGCATTCGCGTTCTGGCCCTGGAAGCCAACCGCAACCTCATTCTGGAACAGGAGGAAGTCGGCAAACTGGCCAAACGTCGAAAAATTACCGTCCTGACTACGAGCGGCGCTACCCCCTGAAGCCAGGATTTTGTTTCAGCGGATTACTCAAAGCTGTCGGTCGACTCCAACGCGTACCTTATTGTGCTGGCCAAAGTTTGGCGGCAATACGGCTTCTGGACGAAATTTTCGCCCTCGATTAACGGTTCGCAATCTTCACCCAGGAAATCCACGCTGAACCCGCTGGTGTAAACGACTTTAAGCTTCGGTACTTGGGATCTGAGCTTTTGCGCCAGTTGCACCCCGGACATTCCTTCCATCACCATGTCCGTTAACAGGAGATCAATTTGGCCAGGACGGTCTTGCCATATTTGGAGCGCTTCGGGGCCATTGGCCGCGGCAAACGCTCGATAGCCCAACGCCTGGATCATTTTGTGCATCATAATCCGCAGCCCCGCTTCGTCCTCCACAAGCAGGATCGTCGACTTGCTCATGTCCGCGGTCTCCGTCGCTGCAGAGGCACGACTCTGGTGCTCCCCACGAATGGGAAGACCCAGCGGATCAACCTCTTGCCGGGCTGTAGCCTGTTTTTCTCGCGCGGGCATACCTATTTATTCGGCCTTTTGGGCCCAGCCTCAACAGGCAGTTATCATGCCATTTGAAGCCGTTCCGAGGTTGCGAGAAGCCGGCAAGCTGTTAATTCTGGCTGGTGCGCGCGCCGCGCGGCAATTCGAGCATACGGTGAATGGATAAATATGAAGTCTTACCAAATTCTGGGGGCCATGAAGCCCGAGATGGCCACTGACGTCCTGGAGTTCGCTTTCTCCGCAGACAAGACTCTCTATCGAGCCGCCCTCGAAGCCGTCGCGCAAGCCCGGAAGCTTCGCACCGTGTTCCTGGAGCGACAGCCGCGCACCGAGCGCAATGCGTCAATGTTGTCATTCCTCAGCCGGCCGGCGCTTGACGTTGTGAGCGACAATTTACTGCGCGCGTGGCTGCTCAAAAAACATACGGCCGTGCTCACCGACTTCCTCGATGCGCTGAAAATTCCGCACGAAAAAGGCGTGGTGGAAGACCTGCCGCCAACTGTGGACGACGCGGCGCTTGGCTCCGCCATCGGCACACTCCTGGGAAAGCATCCACCGGATCTCGTTGCCATTTACCTGAATGCTTTTAACGACATGAACGAAGCGCGCTGGCAAAACCTTGATGCGCGACTTAAGGAGGACACCCGGCTGGCGCTTGGTTCAGCTCCCCGGAAGAGCCCCTAGCCCTGTCAACTGATGCGTTCTCGACAATCAGGCAAGCAGTTTTAAGGGGCGCTTATGCTCACCCCAGCACAAAAGCGTGGCCGTAAGTGGCTGCTGTTTTTCTGTCTCTGGACAATCATCGGCGTAGCGTTTGCCAGCCAGCTCTACCTTTCCCGAGCCAAACTTGGTGATCCGGTTAGCTGGAAGTTCGCCTTGGGACGATCGCTGGCAGATTGGTATGTTTTCGCAGTCTTGGCGATCCCGGCCACCTGGTTGGCCCGACGGTTCCCGGTCGAGAAGCATCGCTGGCGGCGTCCTCTCCTCATACACCTGGCGTGCGGCGCGATCTTTTCGGTCTCCTGGATGATTCTGCGGGCATGGGTAGAACAATGGGATAGCCCCGGAACCCGAGTCTTCGCGGCAGCCTTTTCGCACGCGCTGGTGGCAACGTTCGTTTTCAACGTGCTGGTTTATTGCGTCATCGTTAGCGTCAGCCACACCGTCGAATACTACTTGAAGTACCAGGAACGTGAGGTGCAGGCAGCGGAGCTGGAGAAGAGTCTGACCGAGGCCAAATTGCAGGCGCTGCAAATGCAGCTCAATCCACATTTTTTATTCAATACTCTGCACGCCATTTCTTCGCTCGTCCACAAAGACGCCGAAGCCGCCGACCGGATGATCAGTCGCTTGAGCGATCTGCTCCGCTATACGTTGGAGAGCACCACGTCACATGAAGTGCCGCTGCATCAGGAACTCCAGATCCTGGATCGATATCTCGAAATCGAGCAAACACGGTTCGGAAGCCGTTTGACTGTCGTGAAGCAGATTGCGCCGGAGGCGTTGTCGGTCCCTGTTCCGAATCTCGTCCTCCAGCCGATCGTCGAGAATGCGATCAAGCATGGCATCGAACCGCACGCCCGTCCCGGCGTCATCAATGTTTCCGCCAGCCGCCAGGATAATACTCTAGTGATTGAAGTGCGGGACAACGGAAAGGGATTAAAGGAGGGACCGCAACGTGAAGGCGTCGGAATTTCCAACACCCGTGCTCGCTTGCAACAGCTCTATCCTTCGGCGCACCAGTTCGAGCTCGTCAATGGCGCCGAAGGGGGCCTGACCGTCCGATTGGCAATTCCGTGGCGAAGTGTCCGCGAAGCCGCGCCGGAGTAATGACAAATTACCATTTACCAATTGTGGATGAGCAATTATGCAGCCTCATTTCGGCCATGCTCCATCTTTCATCGGCTTGCCCTTGAGCTTTGCCGGATCGACGACCACATGTTTTACCCGCTGACGCTTCCAGGTATAGGTGATATGCGCCAATCCGTCCGCCGTTTGGATCACTGCTGGATAGGAAAATTCGCCGGGCGTATCTTCAAGAACCAGCGCGGCTTCCCATAACTTTCCGTCTGATGATACCCCAAGATTAAGCGGTGAGCGCCCTCCAGTGGTATGGTTGTAGACCAGCAAATGTCCGCCATCTTTCAACGTCACCGCGTCAATTCCGGAGTTGGGGTTCAGGAGTTCAGTTAAGCGCATCTCATCCCATGTTTTGCCGCCATCCGGCGAGATCATTTCAAATATGCGCTGTTGCCTGGTGCGGCCAACTGCCAGCAAATGGCCGTCAGCAAACGTGAGGATACTCGGTTGGATCGCCGCAATTTTGAGCCCATCATTGACTGGGTCGCTTTTTTTCCAAGTGACCCCAAGATCGCTCGTCCGTTCGAAATGGACCCGCCAGCCTTGGTCTTCGGTGCTGCTGGGGCAAAGAATATCGCCATTCGGGAGTTGTATCGGTTTATTTTTGATGGGCCCGAGAATGCCGTCAGGCAACCGGCGAGGCTTGGCCCACGTTCGGCCACCGTCTTCGGACTGCGTAAGCATTCCCCACCACTCGGACGGGTTCGGGCCGACCTTGTAAAACAAGAGGAGCGGGCCCTTCCGTGGCTGAAATAGAACTGGGTTCCAACAAGGATGGCGTATTGTCGGTGACTGAACTCCGTTGGCCACCTCGCTCGGCGGCGTCCAGTTGCTCTTTTCAGATCGCGAGAGCCAGATTCCTACATCCTGGTGTTTCTCGCGCGTCCCGCCGAACCATGCGGCCACCAGGCCGTTCTTTGCCTCCACGATCGTTGAAGCATGGCATTGCTCGAAGGGAGCTTTCTCGAAAATGAATTCTGCTTTCACTACGCCTGTTTCCGCCGCGCCCGCTTCTGTGGCCAGCAAGCAAACAGACAGAATCATGCCGAACGTCGCCAGGTGTAAATCGAAGGCTTTCATTGGAGACCGCATCGAACGGCACTAAGCCGCTCCAGTCGACAAAAATCGCAGCCCGTGGCAATCGAGTGATTTCTCTCGTTTCGTGGACCCGACTCCCGGCCGCGGACCGCGCGATTCGACGTCTCAGCCTGCTATTTCGTCTCCTGCTTGGCAGGAGAGCCACTTCCCGAACCGCTGTTTGTCGGTTTCGGAAGCTCTGGCGGAGGAGGCGGAGTGGGGTTGGGCGTAGTCGTCGCGGATTTCGGTGCAGTGGTCGTCGGCTTCGGTGTCGGCGGCTTCACAGATGGCGCATTGCTGGGTGTGGGCGCGGTTGTTTCAGCCGGCTTCGGTTCCTCCTTCTTCTCGGCCAAAAGGTCTTTGCGTTCCTTCAAGAGCGGATCGATCGTCCACTTGGAAACGACGTAAACCCATTTCTCGTAGTCTTTTTCTGTCTTGAGTTTCTCTTCCAGCTTCTGGTTCTTCTCTTTAAATTCCTTGTCCAAACGGGTCTTGTCTTCGGCTTTTTCGTCTTTTCCCGCCGTCCGCTCTTTGGGCAATGACGCGTTAACCGACATCTGGAGGAAGTAATTGTCTTCACCTGTTTTGTTACCGAGCTTCACTTCGTAGTGGAAGCCGTCAAACGTTGAAAGTTTCGCGAGGATCGGCTTATCCAGGCCGGTCTTGTCCGGGGCGGTGTTCGTCGCCACGTCGTTGAATGAAGGCGACGAAAGAGCGCTTGTGACGCCGCCGGACTTGGCAGTGTCAAGCTGTTCGCCTGGCTTGGCATCGGCGAGTTTCCAATCGCCACTTTCCTTCTCGCGCTCAATCTTCCAGTTATTAGTGGCATTGGTGCTCGTCAGGGAGATCGACCGCAGGTTTTCCACTTTGAAGAAGTCTTTGTTCAACCATTCTTCGGGCTTGGGCTCGATGTTGCTCAACGCGTCCGAAACGACCGCCACTGACTGGACATCGCTGCCCACCATGACGTAGCGGCCATCTGGCCAGCCACCGCCGCCCATGCCGGAGTCATCGCTCCCTTTGCGCATATGCTTTTTGCCGAGGAGAAGGGAGTTGATGCTCTTGCCTGATTTGTCTTTGAATTCAACCAAAGTCCCCGAATTGGCCCCTTTATCCGGCGGCAAGAGATCGAGCCGGCCGAGTTGCGATGAGCCCACCTGGATTGGCTGGCCGACTTTCAACTCCGCAACCTTGCGCACGAATTCGCTGATGGTCGTAAAGTTGGCCGGATAATTGTTCCGTTCCTGGACGACCCAAAGATCGTTCTGTTTGGCCAAATTGACCTGGCCCTGTCCCTGGCGAATTGCGATCCGCTCAACATCGTTGATCGCAAAATTCCTGACCAGCTTTTGGCCTCCTTTGCCGGCTGACTCGTCGTCAGAATTGCGTTTGTTATAAATGACCCAACCAATGACGCCAAGAATGGCGCAAGCCACCACTAAAGTTATAAGCTGCTTTCGGTTCATGATGCTTTGGATTTAGCACGTTGTCCTTTGAAAACGCCGAGGCCGACGCCGAACGCGGTTACGAGCAGAGGCATCCCGGCGATATTGATCCACTTGACCCGATTCTCGAGCGAATCGATATCCTGCCGCAGATCCTTGCGCACGCGCTTGAGTTCCTTCTTGGCCTCGGCTTCATCTCTGCGGAATTTCTCGATTTCCTTCTGTTGCTCGGGCGAAAGAATGAAGCGTTGCCCCTTCTCCTTCTTAGCCTGCAATTCGTTGATCTTCCGCTGGGTTTCCTGGAGTCCAGTCTCAAGTTCTTTGATCTTGCTGCGATAGGCCGATTCGGCTCTTGCCTGCATCTCCTGCACTTTCAGGAACGGCCGGCTCTGCGTGGCCCGGCTGCGCACCGCGATCAAATTGTTGTCGCCAGACATCTGCTCGACCATGTTTTGGAAGAAGCTCAGATTGCCGTTTTTGGGGATCACGATTTTTTGCCCGAAGATATTCTGGACCTGGACGCAGAAGTTGTCGTGCAGCATATCCGCGTCTCCGACGAGAATCACGGCGGTGTCCGTTTTGCTCTCCTTCAGGGAGTCGTCGGATTTCTTTTCGTCCTTCTTATCAGCATCCTTCTTCTCGTCCTTATCCTTGTCCTTCTCTTCCGGTTTGCCGTCAGGAAAGGCAGTTTTAAACTTTCCGGCCAACCGCACGGCCAGGGCGTACTGGGTGCCGGACGGTTTAAAGTCTTTCGAGACCTGGTCGGCAGACATGGGCGCCATAAAACCCTCGACCAACTGCGAATTGGGCGTTGTTTTCAGCAGCACCGACTCCTTGAGCCCACTCACTGGGGTTCCGGTGAACGCCCCGGCAAACGGCAGGATCAGGTTATCGATCTGGCTGGTGACCACGTCTTCGCGGCTGATCCCGTTGGTGTTCATCGACAGCACCGTCAACGAGTTCTCGACGTTTCCGCCTCCCCGAGAAAGTCGCGTTTGAAAATTCTCGTCGGCCACAACTTTGGCCGTGTCAAAATTAATCCCCCATGCCTTTAACAGCTTGTCCATGGAGGAGCCGCCGCCGCCCATCATGCCCATCATTGGATTCTGCTGCGAATTGCGCTGGTCGATCACACAGTTGCCATCCAGGAAAGCAATCAGCTTCCCGCCCCGGAGCACGAACTGGTCGATGGCATACTGCGCCTTATCGGAAATATCTTTCGGGTGAGCGACCATCAAAACCTTGATCTCATCATCAATCTTGTCCGAATCCATCGGCACTTGCCTGACCGTGAAGTCGCGCTGCAATTCGCTAACGACGACCCATGACTCCTGCGGCTGCTGGCCCATGCGCGCCATCATTGGGTTCATTGGCTGGCCGAACATCGGCAACGGGGTCATGATACCCACCACCGGCTTTTGTGGCGCCGATACCCGGGAGATAGCGCGTGTAATGTCGTACTCGAGCAACCGTTCACGATCGGGCGACAGAAATGGGATGGCAACCTTCTCATCCAGCGCGTTGACGGCGACGCCCATATAGAGAGCTTCGCCATTCTGCATCATCTGCCCTTCGATCCCGTCCAGTTTGGCAGAGTCTTCCGCATCCGAATCGGGCTTGGGATTGAGCCGCTTGATAGTGATGTTCTTCTTCCCGTATTGCTTGTATTCGGAAAGGAGATCATCCACATGTTGCGCATAAACCTTGAACTGCGCGGGGATTTCCTTTTCACCCTGTGTGAAGTAGAACCGGATTTCGACAGGTGTATCGAGCTTCTTGAGAATAGCCTTGGTGCCCGCGGAAAGCGTATACAGGTTTTCCTGCGTCAGGTCGACCCGCGCCTTGGCGACGCCGAAGATCAGGTTCAGCGCGATAACGATGAGCGCCATCGCCGCTACCCCAACCACCGAATAAAGAAGTGTTTCCAACTGTTTCTTTTTCATACGAACAGCAGCAATAATTGTCTAATGACCCGACCGCAGGTTGCGAATCACAACACCTGTTGTGAACAGCGCAAATCCAATGATTGAAAAGAAGAAAATGATATCGCGCGAATCCAACACGCCTTTCTGGAACCCATCGAAGTGCGGGATCACGCTGAACGACGAAACCAACTCCACCACCCAGGGCCACGCCCAACGGACCAGCAGATTGGTCACCGGTGGCCATCCAGCCAGGATCAGGAACAGGCAAATGACCACCGACAGAATAAAGCTGATTACCTGGTTGCGGGTCATGGCGGAGGTCAGACATCCAATCGCAAGGTAAGCCCCGGCCAGCAGAAAGCTTCCGATATAGCCGCAGAAGATCACGCCGTTATCGGGGCGCCCGAGGTAATTGACTGAAATAATTACCGGAAAAGTCAGCAGCAACGCCAACGCCAGGAAAAGCCATGAGGCGAGGAATTTTCCCACGATGGCCTGCCAACTCGTAATGGGCATCGTGAGCAACAGTTCCATAGTTCCCAAACGCCGCTCTTCAGACCAAAGCCGCATGCCTACTGCCGGCACCAAAAACAAATAAAGCCACGGATGCCAGAGGAAGAACGAAACCAAAGAGGCTTCGCGTCGTTCAAAGAAGCCGCCCAGCATGAACGTGAAAAATCCGCACAGCAGCAGAAAGATCACGATGAACACATACGCGACGGGCGATGCGAAATAGCCGCCCAACTCGCGTTTCGCTATCGTTTTGATATTGGCCCAGGCGTTCATTTCTTTTCCTCCTGCGCCTGCACGGTGTCAGGCAATGTGATCGACCGGAAGACTTCATCGAGCCGGCCTTCTTCGGTATGCAACTCTTCGATTTTCCAACCTTCTTTCATGGTAGTTTCTGCGACGGCGCGCGCCAGGTCGCCATTGCGGTTCACCTGGCTGGGATAAACTCGCGCCAAAATAGAGGTTTGTTCTTCCCGGATAATGGCCGTCTTGCGCACGTTCGGCAGGTGGCCAAGCCGCTGTTTGATCAT
>Ga0137394_10003886_pt1 | contig 11275 bp, 8 predicted proteins | sample czobulk116metaG_FD_108278 | JGI IMG/M metagenome (GOLD analysis project Ga0137394, IMG submission 108278) | Vadose zone soil microbial communities from Angelo Coast Range Reserve, California, USA - czobulk1.16 metaG | ecosystem: Environmental > Terrestrial > Soil > Vadose zone | place: USA... | reverse complement strand
TACTCAAATGGCCGGAACAGCCTCCAAATACCCATTCTTCTACTCGTTTCTCGCCGGCGTTCTCTCCGTCGCATTTGTCGGCGCCTTGACAGTCGCTTCCTTCTTTGCGTGGCACTATTTTCGTGATCGACGCCGCAGGCGCCGCGAACCGGCGCCACACAACTTGAACGCGTTTCCTCTGACTGCTCTCGAAGACGGGCTCAAAGGGTCGGGCGGTGCCTCTGACGACGTTTCCTCCCGCAGACCCAGCAGGCTGGGTGGCGTTTCTCCATCATCAGTTAAGAGGGCTGCCTCAGACGAGGCACCGGAAACGGAAACTCGTCCGAGTCAATTCTTGGCCCAACCGCCTGTAACTGCCGACGATGGGCAGCAGCATCATCCTGTTTCGGGTGTCTCGCAACGTTCCGCCATTATCGTTAATCCCCTGGCCACTGAGGGAGTCGAGCGGGCCGAAGATCACACCAAGCGCACCGAGGACAGCTCGAATCGCACCACTCGGAGCAACGATGGCGATACGACTACGGATCGTGTCCGACCGTGGCCATCAGATTACCCGTCTCGACCAAGGATTCCGGCTGCTCCCCCCATTCCACCGATGCCCACGGCAAGACTATCCGTATCCTCTGTGTGGAGCCAAGAAAGCATGTGGCCACGAGAGAAGAGGCCGGACGTTCGCTTGCCTCCACTTCCTTCTATGCCAACTCTTGCTCACATGCAAGGAGTGCCAGGAAGGGTCATGTTCTCGCCCATCGTGGCAGCTGGTTCTCAAAATCGGCGTTCAACGAGCTCGCTTCCGCGTAGTGTCGGTCAATCAGATTATGAGGATTATATCTGATTTTTTATTTTTGGAGAAAAAGAAAAGATAGTAATTTTCGGCTGTCTCGTCCCTTCCCCCAAATCCGTGTGGCTCGATACCCTTGTCGTATAAGAATGCATTACGTTCGTTTTGTTATAGTCAAAAGATGTGACATCAATACAGTATATTCAGTATGTCGTGCTACATTGTATGACTTCGCGGTGGGTACTGACGGTGGATCGCCAAAGGATCTGCTGGAGATTTTTTTTCCGGTTGCCTCCGTTGTCAACATCATGTCCCGCGTAATATTTTCAATGCAACAGAGCAGATACAGAAGTTCCGACACCAGTTCACAACTCATTCTACACGAACCGAGATCGAGCTGTTACAGATTGGTACGAGGTTTATGTCATTGGACCGGTCCGCGATTTCCTTCAAAGCGGAGGAAACAAGAATCCACTTCTACCCTGGGTGACCAAAATTGTGAGAGGAGGGTGCTGCGTCAAGGGTACGCGACGAGGGTTCTCCAGCTACGTCAGAAACCAACTGCGTGGAGGTATTTGGATTACGATGGGCCACCATGGGAATAGGGATTCCCGGAGCCTGGGAATGGTCGGGCGCACTGGAAAGTTCCTGCAGAGCAGTATGACAAGGGGTTGTACATGATATTGGGGTAGGAAGTCCCCGACCGCGGGAGAATTCGTCCAACTGGGATGTGATGCAGGTTGAGGATGACTGTAGGTTTGTATTGCTGGGAGATGATATTGAGGAAGACAATATAGGTGTGCCAGGTGTCATGGAAGGAGAAACAAGGTGGTGATCTGCAATTCCTTGCGTGGAACTTGTACCAAGAGACAAAGTAGGGAAGGCCGATTGGGGAATGGATACCGTAATTGCCAGAGTTGAACCGTGGTCCGATCCGGCTATCGATGGGATAGATAAGGTTGAACGGATGGTAGTGCCTTGCTCTGTGATGGCCGTGGTCGAGTAGAGGGGACCGGTAGGATTAGTTATAAACACCTGAGAAGTGGGACGGGTGATCGTCGAGGCAGGCGTATGAACCGGCGGCGGCTCATCTGTGGGGTGCAGAGCAGCGTGTTGATGTTGGAAAGCGACTGAAGGGGCAGCAGGAGAACAGGACGCCTCCGAAGCTGACAACTTGTCAACGTGGTACATCGAGTCTGATCGACGGTCGGCAATGTCACATAATGAATACGACACTGGGTGACTGGAACTATCGTCAGAACCGGTAGAAGTGGAGAATGTGGTCGAGACAGAGTCGGGGCCTCGATGTAGAGCGATGTGAATCGGACGAATGTACGAGAGGGCTTGCGCGGCACCGTTGAATGGCCCGCCTTCCTGGGCTTCTCCAACCACTTCGTTCCACAAGGCACAAAATTCGCGTTGTAATCCAGGAAGGGTATTACGAATGTCAAATCCGGAAAGCCGTCGCAGGGTGCCGAACAGCTCCCAGTCAGAAAGAGACAACTGCCGAGTAAAGTGGATCAAGTTGGCGAGTTGAACGCTGTCACCGTGCACGAGATAGTACTCAAGGGTACCCTTCGGAACACCCAAGTGGTCCGTCGCGAGCGCAATCCAGCGGCCATTGTGTTCCTCTGCACTGGCGATGATGCGGGCGCATATTGCTTGTGTACACAGGGGAGGCCGTCCGTCGCTCGTTTTGTCCCAGGATCTCAGAAAATGCCCGATCGCTACTGCATGGGGCACTTTATGCCACTTGGCGTATTGGAAAACGTTGTAATACATGCACTGAAGTCCGGCAAGAGACTGTAGTTCACCTGCGGCATTTAGGCAGATGGTGAGACGATGGATTGTGAGAAATTCCGAGAGGGAATTCGATGACAATGTGCGGTCCAGAAATCCAATCAACGCACCCAGGATCTTCGACTGGACCTCTTCAGTGAGAGACTGCTGGAGATCCTTGACAACCTCTGATTTATAGAAACCAGGGATAAATTCAAAGAATTTTTCCAGTGAGTCATCTTCATCCAGAGAGTCGATTGTCCAATTCAAGATACTTTTGATCAGGGAAGATCGTTGCGAAACGCCTTCTTCGGCTGCGCCCTCCACGCCTCCTAGGATCCATTGACGGGGTAGTCTCTTCAGTCGACGAACGAGATGGTGGGTGTTGAAGGTGGAGAGACGAAGCCTCATAATGAAGCGAACTTCAAGGACCACATGTAGAATGCTAGCGTAGAGGAACCAAGCTATAGGGGAAAGTGGTGCATAGTATGGACTGTTGTGTCGAATAATTGGCATCAACGTGAAGCCTCCATATACCGCCAACAAAATTGCAACCCAACAAGCTACCGCGCTGAAGACAGTGTGGTTGGTATTGAATAGATAGATCAGGAGGCCGGCGAAGAAGAGGAACAAGGAAAGATGTACGAGGGCAGGCAAAGCTTCTACCACCCAGGCCACGTGAAAATCGTTGAGTCCATTCGCAAAGAAAGCACGCATCCTCGCCCGCTTCTCTGGATTGCACCGCGCTGGTTGAGTGATTCTGATGTATCGACGTACCCACTGCTGCAACAACGTCGCAAGCATGGCACATGTGAGGCTGATAACCAAGCTCAAGAACCAGAGTGAGTTCACCCAGAGAATATATCCAGGTGGAAAGAAGGCCGGGGGTCTGGCCACAGACGAAGGCGTGGATGGACGAGGCAGGCTCGGGTAAGCCTGAAGCTGATAAATTCTCTCGAGATAGAATGCAGATGTATCTTGTGAATTGGGTTTGAGGTCTTGGGCGGATAGGACGACCAGGGCAGCAACGACGGCAGAGAATAGACCGTTCTGTTTATTTCTCCAATCAGTATGCGCACTCGTAGAAAGGGACCCGGAACGCACAAAGATGATGATCCCCTCCGCATCCTTTTGCCATCGTTCAGCTATTTTATTATCCTCTTCATCGGAGATATTCGAATACATGGCAAAAAGAGGCCATGAACTATCACCAAAGTTGGTTTCTTCCTGAATGGGGACAGATGACAATCTGTTGGGGTGGTCATTTGCTGTATGAGTCGGCAAATTGAGTCAATGTTAGTGGGGGGGAGCCAAGCAACACACAACTTGCCTATGACATTCGCCCTCTCAGGATCTTGACTTTCTGTTTGAGACATTGGAAAGAAATGGTGCTTGGAGAGGAGCCTAGGAAAGGGTTGGCACGGCGGCGTCTAAACATGACTCATACGCCAAGTATTTCAATTGTATGCTCGCCCGTGCACCTCGCTCTGGGCCTCACTAGCCTCACTCCTGGAGTCCATCATGGATAAAAAGAGCTCTATGGGGTTCGAGAAAAATAACAATAAGGACGTGCCGATATCATGATATCGAAATATTAATATATTAATATATTCCTCTGGGAATTTGTGGTTGACGCTACTACCATTCCTCACTCTTTCCTCGCTACCCAACCCTACAACCCACCAGCGCCCGATCCTCGTAACTCAAATTCAATATACCCTCTCACACACGCTCCTCCCGTGCGCTTCTCACCGCTCCCCCCAGAGGAGCTCCCTGGCCCGCGGCCCACTGCTAGTGTTCAAATTACCACGAGGTCCCACGTCAGCCCTGAATCCACTGACAAGCATGCGGTCAGCAGGCAGTAGGCTTCTCATGCCGACTCAAGCATCCTTCAGTAGCAGCCAAAGTTCAACGGTTAGCATATATATTTTTCAAATCCATTTCCGTGCGCCTCCTAGACTTTGGATAGATTATAAAGCTGATTTGTCACCGGCGTCTGTCTTGGACTTCTTGATCATCCCCCACTCTTCGCAACGGGCACCAGCTCCACCGTAGCTGAGGTCATGCCGAATCGCAGCCACTGGCACTCCGAGTCGCTTCTCGAGTCGTAACGTAGCGCCATGGAGCGCAACATTCGCGAGATCTTGCAATCCGATGTTCTGGGACTCGGTTCCATTTGTCAGTTGTCACACACTCAGATGATGAATGCGATCAACGGCTTCGGCGTGTTTCGTCAGTGGCTGACTGTGCCGACGTCACGATTCTAGCTTGCTCATCAAGCATCAAGGCTTGGTACGCGCGCCACATCCCTAAGTCCCTCGAATAGCCCGGGGCGACCAAAAAGGAAGGATCGAACGAAGTTAAATAGGGTGATGGGATGCGGAATGCCTCAACATCAATCACACATCACACATAGGCATGTCTGGCTTCAAGAACTTCGCTATTGCCGGAGCCGGCGAAATAGGTAGCTTCATCGTCCGTCAGTTCCTGCAGGATAAAGCTACAGGAAAGGTCAATGAAGTCGTCGTCCTTACCCGTCAGGTAGGCCTCCCTATAGTCCATGACTCTGGGTCCGATTGAACGTAGTCCGCTCATCGCTCACTCAACGACGGCAGGGATCAAAGACTACCACTGTCGAAGGCGATGCAAAGGTGATCGCAGTCGACTACTCGAGCAAAGAATCTATCAAGAGTGCACTCGCTGGCATCGACGTCGTCATCTCGACTATTACAATGAGCGCTCTTGACGTACAAACAGGAATCGCGGAAGCTGCGAAGGAGGTTGGCGTCAAGCTGTTCGTTCCATCCGAATTCGGGGGAGTATCGGAGGGGTCAACACAAGGATTGAAAGGCACAAAGGCTGGAGTCCACAGCCAGTTGAAGGCTTTGGGTCTTCCGTATGCGCTCTTTTATACCGGACCATTTGCTGACTTTATTTGGGAACCGTACGCCTCTTGATTATCTCCTTTCGTGCCGTTCAATTGACTGTGGGGCAGGCAGTTTAGCCTTGATATCACGAGTGGAAAAGTATCCATCGGCGGAGACGGCAACAAACCGATTTCGTTCACCTCTAGGCCTGATATAGCGCGATACCTTTCCTACGTCCTAACGCACCTGCCTCCTGAGCAATTGGAGAATCGCCCCTTCACCATCTCAGGGGATACCAAGGTGTGTTTAGTTAAGATTTATAGACAGTCGGCGGCGTTCTGAACACGACATCCTGAGACAGTCGTTCAACGAGATATTCAAAGCTTATGAGGCAAAGACTGGGAAGAAGCTGGAGGTCGCTTACATCCCGCTTTCTGAACTCGATGCGAGAAAAGCGTCCAATCCGCAAGACTTTGCGTCTTACCTGCACAAGATCTGGGCAACTGCGGGACCGTTCACGCGCACCGACAATGATCTGTATCCCGAATGGAATCCGTCTCCTGTTCTCGACAACATACCTATCGCACAGATCAGGTGGAGAAATAGTCGTTCAGCAGCAGTACCGTGACTATATTCGCTCTATCACGGTTAACGAAAAGCCATTGTCCGAGCGGCGAGGCAGATCGCGAGGGTCGCTGACGGCTTGCATAAAATTACGTCACCTCGAAAGTGCTTTGAGATATGCCAGTCACGTGCACGTCCCAACTGCAGGAGCAGGAGGATCAGCCGAGAGCCGAGAAATAACTTGAAGCGCCCGATGGTGCCAATGCCTGGCCTGCCTGTTAGTTTCACGCAGTGCCACATGCCACGGTGCCAATGTGCCAATCGTGCCAATGACGCTAGGGTATCAAATACTCCCGGCCCAGGGATGTATCGTCTTGCTGATGCGTCGGAACACTGGCCGGGCAGCCTCAAGTTAATCAACCGCGTCAAGCAAGCTTTCGAGCATCCTCAGGCTCGATCTCTCGCCGTGAAGGCATTTGAGATATTTTAACATGATTTTCAGGAGGAGTGGTCCGTCACAGTCCTCAGCTCTGTGGCAGCGCCGCCTGCAGACATTACTAGTAGGTGATGGGGCGAGGCGTTCAGGATCGTAGCGTTTCTGATGTCCCCATCCAGTTAGCGACAATTTGACGTGAGCTCCAAGTTTTGGCACTCTATCTGTAACTTCGCTCAGCTGGGACGCGCTTAAATACAACCCGTGTGGATCTGTGCCAGGAGCAGCCACGACTTCCCATATCCTTCTTTTCTTTTCCCGCCGGTAAAATCAATTGGTTACGTTGGCGCTCATTGCCAGTCGTTGGCAGCAAATACGATGACAAACTGGCACAACCCTATTCTGGAAGCCGCAGAAGGCCGTTCGTCCTACTCTCTTTCGGATAAATTGGAGACTAGCCATTCATCTTTGCCTGACAGTCGCTCTCATCAAAGCTGCCCACGTCCTCGGCGGTGTGTATTTGTAAGCTATCTCGTTCATTCTTCGAACGTTTATCCCACTTCCCACCTCACACCAGTTGGGAATTTGTCTTGAACTTCGACTACGAGTATTCCATCGTAACGGGAAAGCGCAAGTTCAACCGGACAGTGCTGGTGCGTTCCCTCCGCCTTGCCGTGATGATCCGGGAGGTCTTCATACCGCGGGCCATCAGTTTTACCTGGCATGTCGCTGGTTTACGTTGTTGGCTATGATAACACACCTCATGGAGCTTGACAAATCCGACGTGATTAGCTGTGAGGTACGAAACCTGTGACCGCCGTATTATTCGATTGGGAAAGGGGCTGAAATAACTCATAGGCTCAGGTCATTGTGTTGTTCGTAAGTTAATCTAGTGCCCTGGTATAATATCAGTTTCAAGCGGCTCAACAGGTATTCTCTTACTTTGCGTGCCAGTCCGCATCCTGCTTGATCATTCTGCGCGTGTGAGTTAAACATTCCCTGGTTATTATCTCGCTCTGACCATGATGCTCTCAGCTACGCGCTCTGGGAGCGCAAAAGGATCGTCGCCGTAGTTACCTTCGCCATTTGGCTCGCAGACACTACCGCCTATGTTTATGGTTTGGGTCTATCTCTTCCTACTGTAGTACTGGATCCCCTGACGCATGCGATCAGTCGTAGCAATTACTCGCGTGCACCGGATTGGAGCCGTTTGTGAGATTGAAACTATAATGAACACCAGGATCAGCTTCTTCACCTCATACACCACGGAACTCGTGCTCCTTACTCTTATGTTGTTCGGCGTGTTGCGCTGGAAAGAAGCCCGCCAGAGGGATGGCATCTGGCAGCTCATGTACACGCAGGTAGGGATTTCTCACCTTGCAACGGCCACAGTGACCATACTACAACTGGATTTTGGTCATAGGGATTGATATATGTTGTAGTTTCCACACTTGCATGTACACCTCCTGTGGTGCGTTTTACTTCCCAACAGATTTAGGACAAATTGTCTAAAGGCCTGCCTCCAGGCCTTCCTCGTATTAAATCTGAATGGTGAATGGCTCTCTGATCCATACCGAGACTGCGTGCTCATGACGATTCACTTCTGTAGAGCCCATGAACGAGGTACGTTCGTTGGTCTGACAAGGAATGACTACGCTGACTTGGCCGTCGACCCCTACGCCACAGATGCTCATGTTCCCTCCCAGTGAGTGGACCGGCCAATCGAGAGTTGCGTGTAATTTACTTACTGCGATACTACCGCCGCTCAGTGATTATCATGTCGATCTGTGCATTGCGGATGTACCGGGGACTAGTCGACAGTGCCGCACTCAACGGCCTTCTGCCAGTGGAGGGGGCAGTTAGTGCTACGGTGCCGTCGATTATCCAAAACTTGCGCCCGGGTTGCTGAAAAGTGGATAGACGTAACACAAGAGACACAGTGCTCAATTAATGCCCTAATGCCAGTTGCGAACGAAATTTGTGCATAAAGAGACAAGATGATAAGTCATTAGGAAGTGAAACAGCCAGATTTTGTAGCGATGCGGCCTTACTCACCCGTCGGCTGCCCGGACTCCAGGGGGGTTGGCTAGATTAGTATCTAGCTCGTATTCTCTATTTCTGGGGCCAATGATGCCAGTGCCCGATGTGCCCAATGCACCTCAGATGTGTCATCTTGCGGAGTGAGGAACCGAGTCAAGCAAGGATCTTCAGGCCTCGGTCTCAAGGCATTTGAGGTTTAAAAAGTCGTTCAGGTGCCAGTGGGGACACCGCCGGTAGTAGCCGCGGTCAGCTCCATCATGATCATGATCATCATGGCGCCTCTGTTGCTGTAGCATTAACTCATGGTGCAAGCCGGATGCGCCTGTGGTTGGTGTTTCTTCTCTCTTCATTCAGTTATCCGGCATTAGATAATTTCCGGGTAGTAGCTGTAGCTTTCACTTGTGCCTGCATAAATACAACCCGCATGGTCCTGTGTGAGAAGCAACTACCACGTCCCCTTTCCTTCTGCTCTTTTGCCGATTAAAATCACTTGGTTGCTTTGGCTGTGTACTGGTAGCAGATACTATGACAAATTGGCATGATCCGACTTTGGAAGCCGCTCAAGGCGGTTCGTCTTCCTCCCTCTCTGACTCGGACGACCCTAGTCATCTTTATTATCATCTTTGCCTGACAGTCGCGGGCATCAAGCTTATCCATGTCGCCGCCGGCGTGTACTTGTAAGCCGTCTCGTTCACTCTTCTTTTGATCCAGATTGTCTGAGTCATCTCACGCCAGTTGGGAATTCGTCTTAAACCTCGACTATGAGTACTCCATCATAACGGGAAGCCGCAGGATGAACTGGTCGGTCCAGGTGAGTGTCCTCTCGGCCCTCAAGTTGATGATATGGGAAGTCCTCATACGGCAGGCCATCAGTTTTACCTGGCGTGTCGTTGGTCCACGTTATTGGGTACGATAATGCAACTCATGAACCTCGACATATCCAGCGGAGTTAACTGCGGGGTACGAAGTCTGTGACCCTTGTACTGATTGGGTAGCAAGAGGGACTGAACTGACTCCTAGGCTTTGGCCATCCTGTCTTCCGTGGGACAATTCAGCGCCTTGTGATGTGATATTAGTTCTGAGCCGCCCTGCAGGTATTCTTTCACTTTGCATTCCAGTCCGCATCATGTTTAATCATGCTGCGTGTGTGAGTAACATTTCATTTTCCATGCCAATTCACACACTCTGAACCGTAGCGCTCTCAGTTACGCACTCTGGAGGCACAAAAGGATCATCGTCGTAGTTATCATCGCCATTTTTCTTGCCCATAATGCGGCCTGTGTTTATGGTGTGTGCCTATCTCTTCCTGGTAGTCCTGGATCTCCTGACGCAGGTAGTCAGCCATAGCAATTACTCGCGCACACAGAAATGGAACCTTTTGTCTGGATAACCAAGTAATTAACGACAGAATTGTCGTCATCGCCTCATACACCACCGATCTCGTGCTTCTTACTTTTATGCTATTCGGCGTGTTTCGCTGGAAAGAAGCCCGTCTGACGGGTGGAATCTGGTGGGTCATGTACACGCAGGTAGGAGTTCTCTATCCTCTCGTGGCTACAATGACCATACTACAACGCGATTCTCGTCATAGGGATTGATATATGTAATAGTTGCTACACTTGCATATACACCCTGTGTGGTGTGTCTTTCTTCAGCACATCTAGAATATGTCTCTAAAGGCTAGCGTCCAGATTTTCCTCTCTCTTAATCTGAACGGTGTGTGGCTCTCTTATCCATACTGAGACTATGTGCTCACGACCATTCGCCTCTGTAGAATCCATGAACAAGGTGCGTTCGTTGGCTTGACAAGAACGAATACCAGTAACTTAGCCGTCAACCCCACACCGCAGATGTTCCTGGTTCCATCCAGTGGGTGATCCGGCTTTTCGAGCATCGTGTTTACCTTACTGAGGCCCACCGTCACTCAGCGATTACCATCTCGGTCTGTGCATTGCGGATGCACCGGGGACTTGTCGATAGCGCCGCGCTCAACGACCCTGTGCAAGGGGTAGTTGGTACTACGAGGCCATCAACTATCCGATTCGCGCTCCCGGACTACCGTGACGGGAATTCATCTAATACAGGAGGGGCAGTGCTCGATCCATTCCCTATTGTCAGACCCGAACGATTGTACATCAAGAGAATAGATGATAAAACCTTCAAAAGTGAAATATCCTAATATTCTGGTGAAACTTTCCTCGCCTGTCGACTATAATGTGTGCTAATGATGCATCCGCGCAGAACGTTCCGCTGGAGACCAGGGGTAGACTCTCATGCTCCCCACCCTTCAGTTATATATTCCTGAGGCATTTGCCTAAGTCGATGCGGACGCACAAGAGAGGCGCCGTGTGAGTCGGCGCATTGTCAGTATGTATCTCAGTGATACATGACCACGTTTTGTCCGAGTCGCCCAACTTAATTTACAGTACTTTGAGGTTTGTTAATGCAACCGATGGAGCGAGAAAATGAAGGGAATGGAGCGCTGCCAGGCCTGGATGGGGGAAGTCCTAGCATATGACAATGCCAACATGGGATGAGTATACTTGTGAAGGACGGCAGTATCGAGCAGTTTCGAGAAAGAAAGAGAGAATAGCAAGAGCGGGTACGGAGCGGCTTGGTGAGGCGTCAACGTGTCAACATCCGGCTGGCGCCAACTGAAGCTCATCAGCAAATCGGGAAAATTCTTGCAAGGCAGCGCGGCTCTTGCGGCTACGTTCCGGGCCGGTACAGGATCATGCCCCTATACAACTGTTACACCTCGTTGCATTTTTCTTATGAGCTTGTATTACAATCTGGCGCTCAATGCTAGTT
>Ga0137394_10003885_pt1 | contig 11275 bp, 9 predicted proteins | sample czobulk116metaG_FD_108278 | JGI IMG/M metagenome (GOLD analysis project Ga0137394, IMG submission 108278) | Vadose zone soil microbial communities from Angelo Coast Range Reserve, California, USA - czobulk1.16 metaG | ecosystem: Environmental > Terrestrial > Soil > Vadose zone | place: USA... | reverse complement strand
ATCCGCCTCGCGTCGGACGGAGAGGATCTGTCCGACGATCTCGTGCGCAGCCAGGTTGCGGGAGAACCCGAGCCGGCCGGTGGCGCAGAACGCGCAAGCGAGGGCGCAGCCCGCCTGGCTCGACACGCAGACGATGTACTTCTTCTCCTTGCCCGCGTACGCGCTCAGGTCGGCGCCGGGCGCCTCGCAGGGCACCGGGATGCGCACCGCCTCGACCTGCGCTCCGCCGTCCAACTCGAACAGGTACTTCACGAAGCCGTCGCTGGCGGCTTCCCGGCGCAACACGCGGAGCGGCGCGGCGCTGGTGGCGGACTCGATTGCCTCCAGCAGCGCGCGGCGCACTCCGCGCACCGATCGCAGATCCTCCTCCCCACGCTGCACCGCCGCCGCGAGGAGCTTCCGCCCGACTTCTTCGCTCACCCCGAGCGGTCCGTACTGCTCGGGGAGCATCCCGCAGCGGTGCATCACCCCGCGGGATCTACTGGAAGTCGAGCGTGACCTCCAGCATCTCTTGCGCGAGGCGCTCGTCGGTCACTTGAAGTCGACGGTCACCTTGAGGCGGTCGATGCTCACGGGCGCGCTGAAGTTGTTGCCGGACAGCTGCCTCGAGCTCTGTACCAGCAGCACGTAGATGTTCCCGTCGGGCTGGACGAACCCCGTGGCGGCCGCGGTCGGCGACTTGAAGAGGTGGAACCCGCCCCCCTCAAACAGGCTGGTGCCGAGCGCGCGCCAGTTCGTGCCGTCCCAGATGAGCGCCTGCGCGTTCGGCATGCCGGCGGCGTCCACGGTCAGCTTCATCGACGTGGCCTGGTCCATGGCCGGCAGGCTGAAGGGGAACCTGGTCAAGATGCGCGCAGCCGATTCTCGCGCGCCGTACCAGAGCTGATCGGTGGGCGTGGTGCCGATGTTGCCGCCGAACACGAAAGCCCGGCTGCCGTCGCCTGCCATGGCGAACTGGCTGCGCGCAGCCGGAACGAACGCAGGCGCGACCTCCGCAGGCACCGGTCGCCACAGGCCGTTGACGGACGGCGGGTTGGGATCGAACTCCCATGCGTCGTTCAGGACGCGGTTCGCAGCGTCCGTGCCGCCATACAACACGAACCGTCCACTGGTGATGCCGTTCCAGGCCGCTGCACCGGCCCCGGTTCTGGCCGCGGGGGCCCCCGCGGGGGCAGCCGGAGTAAGCGCGGTCCAGGTCGCCTTGGGCGTGCACTGGGCCCCGACGGCGGCGGGCGGGGGGCAGGTGATCACGCCCTTCCAGAGGTCGTTCTTCACGCCGTCCGTGCCGGCCGGCCCGCCTGACCTGCGGCCGCCGAAGACGTACAGGGTGCTCGGGCTGCCGCTGAAATCGGTGGTGCTCACGACGGTCATCCCGGTGCGGAAGCCGATCGAGGGTCCGCCCGCCAAACCGGCGTTCACCGCCCAGTTCCCGTCGTTGCAGCTCGTGAACGTGTTCGACGCGGGAGTCGTGCTCGATGTGAAGAACTGGTTCGCCAACCCGGCGAACATGAAGCAGGCCGAGCTGTCATTGTTGGTCAGATTGACTCCCTGACCTCCCACCATGACCACGCCGGCGAACAGGTTGCCGGGGCTTGGATTCGCGGCCGTGCCGACCGAGATCAGCGCGTGCGTGCTGGACATTCCGGCATTCCGGAGGGGCAACACCACGGGCACGTCGAACCAGCCGGTCCTAGTCGCAGTGACGACGCCCGCCGCGGTGAAGTCGGTCTGCGTACCGAAGGCCACCACCCCGTTGCTCGGATTAGGCGTCGAGCCGGGGACGAGCCCGCCCACCATGGTGAACCGGTAGTCGAGCTGCGTGCACGGGAACGTGCTGCACGACTGCAACCCGCTGCCTCCGAGGGCGGCCCCTGATCGAACGCCGGTGGAAGGGACGGCGGGCGCGCCCGCGGCCGGCTGCGTCAGTGTCCACCCCTGGAAGGGACTGAACGCGTAAACGACGCCCGGCGAATCGACCGGCGCTCCACTCGCGTCCACGCCGCCGTACAGAAGGAAACCGGCGCCGAAGGGGACCTGTTGCGGCACGATCGTCGCGCCGATGCGCGCGGCAGGCATCGGAGCGGAGTCGGAGGTGGCGAGGAGGAAATACGGCTGCCAGCCGACCGGCGTCCCTCCGGCGGCGCCAGCCGGCGCGTCGGTCGGCGCCGCTGGCGTGCTTCCCGCGGCATTGTGGTAGTCGAGGTAGCCGATCGAGCTGTAGGAGTTCGCGAACTGCACTCCCCCGTCGGGAAATAGCGTGTCCTTCGCGACGAACTGCGCCGGGATGCCTCCGTCGGCGCTCGGTCCGTTCGCGATCCAGCCGGCCGGGGGGTAGAGCGAATCGGTGAGGGTACCGACGTCGAAAGCGGCCGCGCCGTTCGTGGTCCCGGCGGCCTCTCTTCCGGCGAAGCTCAGCTCGACCTGCTCGGGGTAGCCGGTCACCGGGACCGAGTGGCCGCTGTCGTCCTGCACGCGGAGCGACACCTGGGCGGTCGCCTGTGGAAGCTGGAATTCCAGCACCGAGCCGTCCGACGCAACCGGCGAGTCGGCGAGGTCGTGGCCGCCCTGGCTCGCGACGAGCCTCACGCCGACGAAATCAGGGGTCGACGTCACCGCTCCGACGTTCGCCAGGATCGTCGTCCGGGTGCTGCCGTCGGCGCTGGGGCGCTTCGCGAGCAGGAACTTGGTGGCGTCGGCAGCTAGCGTCCGCGGCGTCGGAGCGCCGCTCACGCACTTGAAGGTGCCCGTCGCGGTCGCGGTGCCCAGGTCGCAGTGATAGTCGCCAGGGCACTGCGCGGAGCTGGAGCAGGCGAAGGTGGACGCATCGGGTCCCTTGCAACCCGCGATCGCGGCAAGCGCGACGGCGAGCGGCGCGAGCTGAAGCGTGCGGAGCAGGCGGTCGTCATTGGTACAGCGCATCTGTAGCGGCCCCCCTGTGGAGTCGTTCGGTCGGTTCATCAAACTGGAGTACGGCGAATCCGGCACCTAGAACCTGCCCTGCAGGGCGACGCCGTCGCCCGTGGGCAGGAAGTACAGGAGGCCCGCGCCGATGGCGGCCGCGGCGCCTGCTCCGAGGAAGAGAGCCCCGAGCGTGCGGCTCGACTTGGCGGTCGAGGACAGATCGTCGATGGTGACTTGCGGATGAGGCCGGGCGGTCAGCTCGTCCTCGTACTTGGACGCCTTCGACGTGAACACCAGGCCGCCGCCGATGAACAGCGCGGCCGCCCCGGCGGTGAGGTACGCGTAGGTGCGGTCCTTCCCCCGGGAGGGCGCGACCGTGGCGCTGGTCACGGCCTGGGGAGGAAGAGCGGTCCGCGTCGCAGCGGGGGCCGCTTGTGCTGGAGGTTGCGCGATGGCTACGACCGGCGCCGCCCCCGACGCAGGCGGCTTCAGCGACTCCGCGACCGCGGTGCGCTCCGGCGGCTGAGCTGCGCTCGCCTGTGTCGACGGCGGCGGCGCGAGCGTCGGCGCGCCTCCCGTCACCGGAGGGGTCTGCGCAATCCCCTTGGGAGGGCCCTCCTTCGCCCGCTTCTCCTTCGCCTGAAGTTCTTCGATCTCGCGGATCGCCTTCTCGATCGCGGCGCGGTTGGTCGCGGTCGCATCCTTCGACTCGCGCAGGTAGCTCTTGTAGAACTGCTTGGCCTTCTCGTACTGGCCCGCCTGCCGGTAGCTCTGCGCGATGTTGTAGAGCAACGCGGACAGCGGCCGGATGCGATAGACGACGATGTACTCCTCGGCGGCCTTCTCGTACTCGCCCAGGTCGTAGTGCACCTTGGCCCGCGCGGCGTGCGCTTTCGCCTCCTCCAGGGAGGCGTCCTGCGCATGCAGCGGCAGGGCGAACAGTGCGGCGATCCCGACGACGAGCGTCAGACGGAGCATGAACCCCCCAAACCAGAACCTAGAAATCAATCTTGATGGTCTCTTCGCTGCCCGGGTCCACTTTTTTGTCTTTCTTCGGCTTGCGCGCCGTCGGCACCGGGGTGGCGGCAAGGACCTTCGGCTCGGCCACGAGCTTCGCTTGCACCGTCTGCGAGGCGTCGGCGAACACGTCGCTGACCTGAGGATTCGGCAGGTAGCCCGCCTTGCGGAACTCGACGTGTACCTTGGTGTTCTTCGGCACGTCGAAGTTGAAGGGGGTCGCGCCTTGCTTCTTGCCGCCGTTCCAGCTCGCCTCGACGTCTGCCCCGCCCGGATCCGACCAGACGAAGAGCGTCACGTTCTGCGCGATCTCGGGCGGCCTGGCGCTGTCCGCCGCGCGCGCGGCGGCGGCTTGCCTCTCCGCCTCGCGCTGCGCGCGCTCCGCCTCGTGCCGCATGGACTCGCCGAACTGCCTGCGTGAGTCCCACACCATGTACCCGATGCCGGCCAGCGCCAGGGTCAGGACCACCACGACGCCGGCGATCAACGGCAGGTGCGAGCGCTGGGGAGCGCGCTCGACCATCGCCCCCGGCGGCGAGGTGGGCCTCGCCGGAGTGGCGTGCCGCGGGCGCGCGAGATTGGGCGAAGGCGTCGGCGGCGAGGGCTTGCGCGTGAGCGGGCGCGGCGGCGGCGTCGGCTGGGCCAGCCCCGGATTGGAGCGCGCCATCGCCATCTCGTCGGCGGTGGCGAGAGGCAGCTCGTGCCCGATCCCCAGGTGATCCATGCAGGCGGCGATCGCCTGCCGGAGCTGCTCCATGCTCTGGTACCGGTCCTCCTGCTTCTTCGCCAGGCACTTGAGGACGACCCCGGACCATTCCTGCGGAAGCAGCGGGTTGAGCAGGACGGGGTCGGGCGGCGCCAGCTGGAGGTGCCCGATGAGCACCTCGCCGAAGCTCGTCCCCGGGAAGGGCAGCTTGCCCGTCGCCAACTGGAAGAGGATGACGCCCAGCGAATAGACGTCGCTGCGGGCGTCGATGCTGCTCGTCATCCCCCCCGCCTGCTCCGGCGACATGTACGCCGGCGTGCCCATCACCATCCCGGTCTGCGTCTTGCCGGTCGACTGGCCCGACCCTGGATCGGTGAGCTTGGCGATGCCGAAGTCCACCACCTTGACGAAGTGCCGGCGGCCCTTGTGGATGGTGAGGTAGATGTTGTCGGGCTTGAGATCGCGGTGGATGATCCCGCGCTCGTGCGCGGCGGAGAGCGCCTCGCAGATCTGGAGCAGGATCGGCCCCACCGTCTCCACCGGCACCGGAGTGCCCGGGTCGGCGAGCTCCTGGAGGGGTTTCCCGTTCAGGAACTCCATCACGAAGTAGTGCCGGTTGTCCTCGGTGACGTTGAGGTCGAGGATCTTGAGGATGTTGTCGTGGCCGATCACGTTGACCGCGCGCGCTTCGTTGAAGAAGCGATCGACGATCTTCTTGTCGGCGGAGAACTGCGGGTGCAGGAACTTGATGGCGACGCGCGAGCCGATCCCCGGGTGCTCGGCCATGTACACCGAGCCCATCCCGCCCTTGCCCAGCACGCGCGTCACGCGGTAGGAGCCGATGCTGCGGCCGATCAACTCGTCGTCGGGCTCCAAGGCGGTCAAGTCGAGGCCGTCCTCGGGGCAATGCAGGATCTCGTCCTCGTACGTAGTGGCGCACTCGGGGCAGGTCCGGGACACGAGTTCTCTCCGCGCGTGAGGCCAGACCGCGACGCGAAGCCGGAAACCGAGGGGGCCCGCAAGGCCCCCTGCCCCCCGAGCGCGCGCGCGCCTGCTCGGACAGTCGACACCCCGTGGGGCGCTGCTGTCAAGCGGCCGTTTTCAGCAGGACTGGAAGTACTTGCACGCCGGCGTAAGCGCGGCGGCACCTACTACTTCAGGGCATCGGCGATGTCGATCAGCCCATCGTTGGGAAGATCGCTCTTCTTCTTCCTCGGCGGCGCCTTGCGGGCGGCGCGCTCCGGCTCGCGCTGCGGGGGCGGTGTGGGTGAGGCGATGGCGACCGCCGTCAATTTCGCGCTGACGGTCTGCGCGACGTCGGCGACGAGGTCCGCCTGGTAGGGGAGGTACCCCGACTTGGTGATCTCGATGTGGACCTTCGCGTTCCGCGGGGCCTCGATGGAGAGGGGCGCGGTCCCGTCCTTCTCGCCGCCCTTCCAGCTCGCTTGCACGCGCGCCTCGACCGGGTCGCTCACCACCACCACGTAGACCGGCTCGGGCTCGGGCTGCGGCGGCGCCGGCTGGACCGCCGCGTTGCGCGTCTTGACCACTTCGCCGGCGGCGCGCGTCGCTTCCTGCGCCGCGGTCAGCGACTTGCTCACGACGTAACCGCCCGCGCCGAGCAGCAGCAGGACGGCGGAGGCGACACCCACGACCAGCGGCGCGCGGCTCTTTCGCAGCGCGGTCGCAGGGAGCGTCGGCTGCTCCTCCGGTTCCTGCGCGCGGGCCTGCGGCCTGCCGGGCGCGGGCCGCGGCCGTCCCGGGGTGGAAGCTCGCGGCCGGGAAACCGGCTGCGACCGGCCGGGCGCGCTGCGCCGCGCTCCGCCGCGCGGGTCGGTGGAGCGGCCCGGCTGCGAAGGCGTGCGCGCCCCCGGGTTGGACGGCGATCCGCGCGAGGCGATGGTGTCCATGTCCTCGCTCTTGTCGGCGGGCGGCAGCTCGCTGCTGATGCCGAGCTGGCCCATGACGCGCGAGATCGCATCGTGCAGCTGCTCCATGCTCTGGAAGCGGTCCTCCTGCCGCTTCTGCAGCGTGCGCAGGATGACGGTCTGGTACGCCTCCGGGACTGCCGGGTTCAGGTCGCGGGGCAGCGGCGGCGGCAGCTGGATGTGGCCGATCAGCACCTCGCCGAAAGCGGCGCCGGGGAACGGCAGCCTGCCGGTGGCGAGCTGGAACATCATCACGCCCAGCGAGTAGACGTCGCTGCGCGCATCGATGAGCTGGGTGCGGCCGCCGGCCTGCTCCGGGGACATGTACGCCGGCGTGCCCATCACCATGCCGGTCTGCGTGCTGCCGGTGGAGACGCCCTCGGCGTTGGTCAGCTTGGCGATGCCGAAGTCCACCACCTTGACGAAGTTCTTCTTCCCCTTGAGCGCGATCAGATAGACGTTGTCGGGCTTCAGGTCGCGGTGGACGATGCCCGCCTCGTGCGCGGCACCCAGGGCGTCGCAGACCTGGAGCACGATGGGCCCCGCCACTTGCAGGGGCACCGGGCCGCCGCCCTTGAGCAGGCTCTGCAGTGGCCGCCCGTGGAGGAACTCCATCACGAAGTAGTGGCGGTTGTCGTCGGTGACGTCGAGGTCGAGGATCTTGAGGATGTTGTCGTGACCGATGACGTTGACCGCGCGCGCCTCGTTGAAGAAGCGGTCGACGATCTTCTCGTCGTGCGAGTATTGCGGGTGGAGGAACTTGATCGCGACCTTCGAGCCGATCGCCGGATGCTCGGCCATGTAGACCGAGCCCATCCCGCCCTTTCCGAGCAACTTGACCACGCGGTAGGAGCCGACGAGGTGCCCGATCAGATCGTCAGCCACGCCGCCGGTCAGGCTGACGCCGTCCTCCGGGCAATGCAGGACGTCGTCCTCGTAGGTGTTGTTGCAGTCGGGGCAGGTGCGGGACACAGGAACTCCAGTTGAATCGCCAGGCTGCACTGCTGTCAAGCAACCGCCCGCGCCTTTTTTTGCCGGGTTATGCTGAGGCCGGCATGCGCTTCGCCAAGCTGCACGGGCTGGGAAATGATTTCGTCCTGCTCGACCTGCGCGGGCAGCCGGGGGCGACGCCGCCCTCGCCCCAGCGCGCCGCGGAACTGTGCGACCGGCATCAAGGAATCGGGGCGGACGGCGTCCTGACGTTGCTCGACGGCGACCGATTCGTCATCCACAACGCGGACGGGTCGGTGCCGGAGATGTGCGGAAACGGTGCGCGCTGTGCCGCGCTCTGGATCGCCACCGGCGGAGGTGCGCGTCCCGCGCGCGCGCGCGTCGTGCTGCAGACCGACGCGGGGCCGCGGCCCTGCGCGGTGGAGGCGGAGTCGGGTTCTTTCGGCCAGGTCGAGGTCGAGATGGGCGAGGCCCAGGTGGGCGCCCCGCGCGAGCTATCCGGGGGCTTCACGGCGGTGCCGGTGTCGACGGGCAATCCGCACCGCGTGGTCTTCACCGAAGGCGAGCTGCGCGTCCTGGCCGCGCGCCACGGGTCCGCGCTCTGCCGCGCGGAGGACGCGAACATCGAGTTCGTCTCTCGCGTCGGGCCGGCGCGCTACGCCGCGGTCGTCTGGGAGCGCGGCGCGGGACTCACCCAGGCCTGCGGCACGGGCGCCTGCGCCGTGGCCGCCGCCGCCATGGCCCGCGGAGACGTGGAGCCCTCCGCTGAAGTGATCGTCGAATTGCCGGGCGGCGCCCTCTCCATCCACCGCGATCCATTGACCGGCCATCTCCTGATGCGCGGCCCCGCCCAACTCGTCTTCACCGGCACCCTCCCCGACTGACCCCCCGCCATCGAGGAACTAGAAACGTTTCACGCAGAGCGCGCGGAGGGCGCAGAGTTTTTTGATCCAAATCACCTCTGCGCTCTCTGCGGGCTCTGCGTGAAACCAGAAGTCCGGCGCGGCTACTGGACGACAGTCCCCCCGTCCTGAGCTTTTGCGGGCGGCTTTGCTCCAGCGGGAGCCCGCGGGGCCGAGGCCGGTGGCGCTGGGGTGGGGTGGGGTTTGGATTGGGAGGAGTCTTCGAGGAGGCCCTGGATGCCTTCCAATTCGCGGAGCATGGGGCCGGCTTCGAGGGCGTGCTCGCCGCCGCCCTCCTCGACGGACTGGAGCTTGCGGCGGGCGGAGAGGACCAGCTTCGCCGCCTGGAGCAGCTCCTGCCGGGCGGCGGTGAACGCCAGCTCGCCGCGAAGTCCGGCGAGCTGCTGATGCTGCTCTGCGGTGAGGCCGGGCAGCGCGTTCGCGCGCTCGACCAGCCGCCCCGCTTCGGCGATCGACTTCTCCTCGCCCTTCTGCGCATTCGCGCGCGCCCAGGGCACCATCAGATCGAAGAGCGCCCGATCGAGCGCCGTCTGGTCCTCGAACTCCTGCTCGGAGACCTTGGCGCCCTGCGGGATGGGGATCGGCCCGTAGACCTTGCCGAGCTGCGGGTCGTCGGCGGCGATGTTCGCCATTCCCAGGGGGAAGAAGCGCCCCTTGGAGATGGTGAGCACCGACTCGTCGGGCCGCCAGGCGAAGCGGCGCAGGTTGCGCTCCGACGCGAGCCACCAGACCGCGGCGAGGAGGCCCAGCACCAGGAGCCAGAGGACCAGCTTGGAGAGACCGCCGCCGCGGCGCGCGGGCTGCGTCTGCGCGTCCGCCATTCAGGCCCCCTTCACCGCGCCGATGAACGGCAGGTTGCGGTACTTCTCGCCCGAGTCGAGCCCGTAGCCGACCACGAACAGGTCCGGCACGGTGAAGCCCAGGTACTGGATGGGGATGCGCGTGCGCAGGCGCGAGGGCTTCTGCAGGAGCGCGCAGATCTTCACCGACGCGGGCCGCCGGGTGGACAGGTTGTCGAGGAGGTACCGCATGGTGAGGCCCGTATCGACGATGTCCTCCACGATGAGCACGTGCTTGGCCTCGATGGGCCGGGTCAGGTCCGAGGTGATCTTCACCACGCCCGAGCTCTCGGTCTCCTCGCCATAGCTGGAGAGCCCGATGAAGTCGACCGAGAGCGGCAGGTCGATCAGGCGCGCCAGGTCGCTGACGAAGACGAACGCCCCCTTGAGGACGCCGACCAGCACCAGATCCTTGCCCCGGTGGTCGCGCTCGATCTCCGCGGCCATCTCCCGGACCCGGGCGGCGATCTGCTGCTGCGTGTACAGGACCTCGAGCTCGTCACCCAGCTTCATCAGATCTCCTCGGGACTCACACGTACGCGTTGTTCATCAGCTCGCCGAATCCGCCGCCGCCCGGAACGATGTACTGCCGATCGTCCAGCCCGCGCTCCCGCTCCCACAGCGTGCCAGGGACGGTGTCGAAGACCTCGGGCGGGGAAAGCCCCCGGTCGAGGCGCAGGGCGTAGATCAGCGTCCCGGGGTGCTGCGCGGTGACGCGCTTCACGTACTCGGGAGTGACGATGAGGTGCGCGGCGATCACCTTGCGCGGCGCGCCCACCTGGGTCTTGTAGGCGTCTAGCGCGGTGCAGATCGAGCCGCCGGTGGCGCCCATCGGATCGGGGAAGATCAGGATGGCGTCGTCCACGTCGCCGCCGATCTTGCTGCCCGAGATGCGGGCGCCGATCACCCTCGAGGCCTCGTCCAGCACGCGGGCCATGACGAAGTGGTCCTGCCGGACCAGGCGCGGGTCGAGCAGCGTGTTGAGGAAGTCGTAGGCGATCTGCGAGGGCAAGGTGCCGGCGCGCGCGATGTTCACGGTGATGACCCGCACCTCCGGGTCGATGGTCTCGCCGTGGAACACCCCGTGCGGGGTGTGGTCGATCATGCGGGTGGGAGTGGCGGCCGCGCGCCGGGGGAACTCCGCGTTGACGACGACCCGGAGCAGGTCGCGATAGAGCTCGCCCACCAGGCGGTTGATCTCCGGCTGGTTGGTCCCCTTGGCGCACAGCTTCGCCAGCTGGGTGAGCGCGAGCGGCTCGGCGAGCACGTGCACCGAGGGCCCATAGCGGTGCGGCATCTCGGGCGCGCGGTAGGGGATGTCGTCGTACGCGTGGTCGCGCATGGACAGCCTCCGTCAACTCCCCTGGGGTCCGGCTCGCTTCAGGAAGGGGAAGAGCTCCTGCTCGGGCGGTGCCGTGGCGGGCCGCGGCGCGGGCGAGAAGCACTTGCGGCAGCCCGAGAACATCGGCCCGCAGATGACCTCCAGCGTGCCCATCAGCGCGGCGACCCTCCCTCTGGGCCGCCGGCCGGGGTCCTGCCGCGGTCGCGGCGGAACCGCAGCGAGAGGCTCGCGTCGACGCCCTCGGGGACCGGCCGCGCCAGGAGCAACGCGTCGCGCAGCGCCGCCATCCGGTCGGCCACCATCCGGGCCCCGGTGCTGACCATGCCGCCCTCCCCCTCGGCGGCGGCCTGGAGCGAGCGCAACAGGCCCTGCACGTCGAACCACCCCACCTGGTCGCGCGGGGAATCGAACCCGGAGACGCCGGCCTCCTTGAGCTGGTCGCTCAGTGTGCGCGCCCCCGGCTCGGGCGCCAGCGCCAGCCCGATGGGGCCGAGCCGCGAAGGACGCGGAAGCGGCGGCGCGCGGCGGCGGCTACCGCGGCCGCGGCGGGGCGGCGGCGCCGGCTCGGGCTCCTCCTCGTCCTGCGGCAGGCCACCGACAGCGAAGTAGAAGAACCCGTCCTTCACCGCGGCCATGGCCGCGCCGCCGCCGAGCTTCCACAGCGTGGT